>Ga0187846_10000237_pt1 | contig 33767 bp, 34 predicted proteins | sample TC_taG_FD_161473 | JGI IMG/M metagenome (GOLD analysis project Ga0187846, IMG submission 161473) | Biofilm microbial communities from the roof of an iron ore cave, State of Minas Gerais, Brazil - TC_06 Biofilm (v2) | ecosystem: Environmental > Terrestrial > Deep subsurface > Cave > Wall biofilm... | reverse complement strand
CAGTGTCTCCGCGATATCGCGGAGAAGCCGGTGACGCGCGATGGCAGGGAATCGACGCCGGTCAGCTACGACGCCAACTGCCTCGAAGAAGTGTGCGGCGCGTGCGCCATGCTCATCAACGGCCAGCCGCGCCAGGCCTGTTCGGCGCTGGTCGATCAGTTGGAGAAGCCCATCCGCCTCGAGCCGCTCACGAAGTTCCCGCTGGTGCGCGACCTCCTGGTCGATCGCCAAGTGATGTTCGACAGCTTGAAGCGAACCAAATGCTGGATTCCGCTCGACGGCACTTACGATCTCGGGCCGGGCCCGCGCATGGCGCCCGCCGTTCAGGCAGTTGGCTACCCGCTTGCGCGCTGTATCACGTGCGGTAACTGCCTGGAAGTCTGCCCCAAGGTCAACGAGCACTCGCATTTTGTCGGCGCCGCGATCGTCAGCCAGGTGCGTCTCTTCAACATGCATCCCACCGGTGCCATGCATGTTGCCCAGCGGCTCGAAGCGCTAATGGGCCCAGGCGGCATCGAGGATTGTGATAATGCACAGAATTGTGTCAAGGTGTGCCCGAAGGGCATACCGCTGACTGAATCGCTCGCGGCCGTCAACGGGCAAGTGCTGTGGCACGCGGTGAAGTCCTGGTTCAGCGGGCACTGAGGATCGCCTGAGGATGACCCGAGGATAAAATGATTCGATACGTTTTCCCGTTCGTGGCGTGTTTGCTGGGTGCAAGCCTTGTCTTGTTGGCCTTTTCATCCGCACGCGCGGTGAGTTCGGATATTTCACCGCGGGCGCGCGAACTCCACTTCCGCTCGATCGTCGTGGACACGCACGACGACACCACTCAGCTGTTGCTCGACCCGAAGTTCGATTTCAGCGCCCGCCACCCTGTAGGGAATAACGATATTCCTCGCATGCGCGAAGGAGGTTTCGGCGCAATCTTCTTTTCCATTTGGATTCCCGGCACGGTTACGGGACCGGAGGCCGTTAAGCGCGCCGAGGCCCAGATCGATGCCGTGCGCGCCACCGTAGCCAGGTTCCCTAACGATCTCGCGCTGGCCACAACGGCCGAGGAAGTCCTCCGCGCTCACGCGTCAGGCAAGATCGCCGCGCTCCTGGGCGTCGAGGGCGGCCACATGATCAATAGCGACCTCGGCGTTCTGCGCGACTTTGCGGCCCAGGGCGTGCGCTACATGACCCTCACGCACAAGGTCAACGACGAATGGGCTGACTCCTCGACGGACAAACCCGCGCACAATGGACTTACGGATTTCGGCAAGCAGGTGGTCCGCGAAATGAACCGGCTCGGCGTGATAGTGGACATCTCGCACGTTTCGGACAAAACCTTCTACGACGCGCTTGCCGCGAGTGAAGCTCCCATGATTGCCTCTCATTCTTCCTGCCGGGCCTTGTGCGACGCGCCGCGCAATATGACCGACCAAATGATCAAGGATCTCGCCGCAAGGGGCGGCGTAATCCAGATCAATTACCACATCGGCTTCCTGAGCCAGGAATACCGCGACGCTGGCAAGGCGCACCCGGAATACGGAAAAGAGATCGAGGCGGAAGCTGACAAGCGTTGCGGCGACAACGAGGGCTGTAAGATTCTCCAGGATGAGCGCATCACTCGCCAATACGTTGCCGACGGCAAGCTGCCCCGCGTCGAGTGGACGAGGATCATCGACCACATCGACCATGCGGTGAAGCTTGTTGGCGCGGATCACGTCGGCCTGGGCTCGGATTTCGACGGCGCGAACATGCCCTTCGGCATGGAAGACTCCTCGCACCTTCCCCAGATCACCGATGCGCTTTTGAAAAAAGGCTACTCGGAATCGGATATACAGAAGATTCTCGGCGGCAACACGCTTCGCGTCATGCAGCAGGTGGAAGCCGCCGCGAAACGACTCGGAGGAAAACGATGAGACGTCCTATCTGTTCGCTCTCAGTCCTTGCACTTGCCGCGTTCTTCGCGAGCGCACTGCAGGCTCAGAACCAGGAGGCCACGCCGGCCAACAAGCCCGCGGCTTCGGCGCAATCCGGCGGCGCCAGGTCAGCCTTGCTTCACCCGGAAACGCTGAAGGCTCAGGCCCCCGCCGAGTACGACGCCAAGTTCACCACCACGAAGGGCGATTTCGTCGTTCACGTGACGCGCGCCTGGGCGCCGCTTGGCGCCGACCGCTTCTACAATCTTGTGAAGCATCACTTCTACGACGGCGCCGCGCTGTTTCGCGTGGTCACGGGGTTCGTCGTGCAGTTCGGCCTCGGCCCCGACCCCGCAGTGAACAAGGCCTGGGAGAACGCCAACATCAAGGACGATCCGGTCAAGTCAAGCAACAAGACCGGATTCATCACCTATGCCATGGCGGGGCCGAACACGCGCACCACTCAGGTTTTCATCAATTTGGGTGACAACACCCGCCTCGACTCCATGGGCTTTGCGCCCTTCGGAGAAATCAGATCCGGCATGGACGTCGTCAAGCAGTTCTACGCCGGCTACGCGGACCAGCCCACGGGCAAGCAGGGCGAGATAACCGAGGGAGGAAAGGCGTACCTCGAAAAGAATTTCCCGAAACTTGATGTCATCAAGACGGCCGTAATCGTCGCGCCTCCGGCCTCTACGGACGCCGCCAAGCCCAAGGCGCCCCAACAATGACGACCGAGCCGAATCTGCTCCAACCCGCAACTCTGTCGGCGCAGGCCCCCGCGGAATTCGACGCGAAGTTCACCACGACGAAGGGCGATTTTGTCGTCCATGTAACGCGCGCCTGGGCGCCCCTCGGCGCCGACCGCTTCTACAATCTCGTCAAGGCCAGCTTCTACAACGACGCTGCGTTCTTCCGGATTGTTCCGAACTTTGTCGTGCAGTTTGGGCTCTGCGCCGACCCCAACGTGAACTCCGTGTGGCGAAGCGCGAATTTGATGGATGATCCCGTGAAGCAAAGCAACAAGTCCGGATACATCACTTTCGCCACCGCCGGCCCGCACACGCGCACGACTCAACTGTTCGTGAATCTTGGCAACAACTCCTTCCTGGATAAGCAAGGCTTTTCACCGTTCGGCCAGGTCACGTCGGGCATGGAGGTCGTCCAGAAGCTCTACAGCGGCTACGGCGAACGCCCTGATCAGGGCGCCATCACCACGCAAGGGAAGGCGTACATCGACAAGAACTTTCCGAACCTCGACCGCATCAAGTCGGCGACGATTTCGTAGCTTTCATGCGCAGCCGCTATCCTGAGCTCGCGGTGAGCTGCGAAACTCATGCTCGGAGCGTATTCGACGCATGAGCCAAACGCACGTCGCGGATCCGATTTCGCGGCCACTCGGCATTTCCGTTGACCCCGTGCCGGTTCCAAGCGCCGTCGCTCTGCTCTCCGCCCTGGCCATCCTGAGACTCCTGATTCAATTCCTCGGAATCAGCCACTACGGCTTCTTTCGCGATGAGCTCTACTATATGGCTTGCGGCGAGCATCCGGCCTGGGGCTACGTCGACCAGCCGCCGTTGATCGCCCTGCTTGCCTGGCTCGTGCGCCACACCCTGGGAGATTCACTTGTTGCTCTGCGTTTGCTGCCGGCGCTCGCGGGCGCCGCGGTCGTTCTCTTGACCGGGTTGCTCGCCCGCGAACTCGGCGGCGGACGAGTCGCGCAGGCTCTCGCGGCAACGGCGATTCTCTTTGCTCCCGCCTTCCTCGCCTTCGACAGCTTCTTCTCGATGAACGCATTCGAGCCTCTTTTCTGGTTGCTTTGCGCCTGGCTCGCGGTGCGCGTGGTGAACGGTTCTTCGCCCAAGCTGTGGTTGCTATTCGGAGTCGCCGCCGGCTTGGGCCTTGAAAACAAGCATCCCATGCTGCTGTTCGGCTTCGCGCTCACGGTCGCACTCTTGGTTTCCGGCCACGCGCGAATGTTCCACTCGAAATGGATCTGGATCGGAGCAGCTATCGCGCTCGCCATCTTCGTTCCAAACCTGATCTGGGAAGCGCGCCACGGCTGGCCGCAGATCGAAGTCGTTCGCAACGCGCAGCAGTTCAAGAATGTGCCCATCGGCCCTTTGCAGTTTCTCTGGGAGAATGCTCTCTTTCTGGATCCGATCGTTTTCCCGGTGTGGGCGTGCGGCCTCGCCCGGCTTCTGCTGGCCGGCGAGGCGAAAAGCTTTCGCTTCCTGGGCTGGACGTATCTGATGGTGATGGTTGTGTTCATCGCTTTTGGAGGGAAGAGTTACTACGCGTTGCCCCTCTACCCCGTCCTCATGGCTGCCGGCGGCGTTGCCGTCGAATCGCTCAGCTCAGCTCCGGCGCGGCGCTGGCTGCGTCCGGCTTTGGCGTTTCTCGTTGTCATCGCAGGAATTGCGACGCTGCCTTTCGGGGTTCCGCTTCTCCCCGTCGAGACCTTCCTCCGCTATTCACAGGCCCTGCCGGTCGCGAAGGCCGTCAAGACGGAGCGTGACGCGAACGTGGCCTTGCCGCAGCTTTATGCCGACATGTTTGGCTGGGAGGCGCTCGCCCAGGGCGTCGCGCGCGTGTACCACGACTTGCCTGCGGCGGAACAAGCGGACTGCGCGATCCTGGCGGGCAACTACGGCCAGGCGGGCGCGATCGACTATTACGGCCCAAGGCTCGGGCTGCCGAAGGTTTTGAGCGGACACAACAGCTATTTCTACTGGGGTCCGCGAGGCTATTCAGGCGCCTGCGTCATCATCTTGGGCGAGCGCGCCGACGAATTCAAGAATCTCTTCGGAGACGCTCAACTCGCCGCCACAGTCGTGAATCCTCACGGGATGCCGCTCGAGCAACACGTCCCCATCTACGTGTGCCGCAAGCCGAGCGCACCTCTCGCCGTCCTCTGGCCGCGATTCAAACTGATCATCTGAGCGGACGCGCCAGCCTCACTTGCGCCGCAGGTGTCTGGGGAATCGCGCTTCGCGTTCCAGGTTTCCAAGGTTGAGGCCGGAAGCTACCAGGCGGTGCGCGAGCTCCGATTCGGGCATCTTCGCCATGCACAGCAGAACGCACTCGCAGGTGAGAACCGGAATCGTGCGGCCGTCCGCTTGGTCGTGATGCGGAGCGATCTCTCCGGCGCTCTTCAGGACGCGCTGCAGTTCTGTTGACGCCGCGAGCTTCTTGTCGGCATTCGCGCTGGCGTCGCTGGCGGTCGTGCGCCGAAAGATGCGCCGGACTCTCGTGGGCTCCTCTTCGTGGCGCTTGCGGTCGTAATTCTCAATCCAGTGATGCCAGCGCTGCGGGCTGATGCGGCAGATCTGCCTCAGAAAATCTTCCGCTTGCTCGGGATCCTCCCAGTATTTGCCCAGGCGCTCCCAATCGTAGATGTACATTCCGGCGAGAAGGTCGGCGACTTCCAGGAGATTCGCGCCGCGGCTTTCCGCGAGCATCATGGCCAGATTCTCGGCGCGCGCGAAGTCCTGGGTCACGCGATGCGTGATGCCAGCCCGCTCGGCAGGCTTCTGCTTGCTGCTTCGCCGGAACCAATTCATGGCCAGAGGATGCCCCTTCGCCAGTCTATCAGCGGGAAGATGCACCAGCGTTCGCGAGATCGTGTAGGGAGAACCTAAGAGTAGCCGGTTCAGGAGTCGCTGCCGCGCGGAAGCCGCTACAACCCCAGGATGTTGGTCAGTTCACGCACCGACGCCGCCGATTTATCGAGCGCGGCCTGCTCTTCCGGCGTCAGCTTGATCTCGATGATCTGTTCGATTCCGCGCGCGCCCAGCTTCACGGGAACGCCCACGAATACACCCCGGATGCCGTACTCGCCCTCGAGATACGCGGCGCACGGAAGGATTTTCCTCTTGTCCTTCAGAATCGCTTCGGCCATTTCCGTCACCGCAGCGGACGGTGCGTAGTAGGCAGAGCCGGTTTTCAGCAAGTTGACGATTTCTGCGCCGCCCTGGCGCGTGCGTTTGACGATCGCGTCGATTTTTTCCTTCGGCAGCAGATCGGGGAGGGGAATTCCCGCCACGGTGGAATAGCGCGGAAGAGGAACCATGTCGTCTCCGTGGCCGCCCAGCACAAACGACTGCACGTTCTCCACCGAGACGCCCAATTCCATGGCCACGAACGTGCCCATGCGCGCCGAGTCCAGCACGCCCGCCATTCCGATCACCCGGTTCTTCGAAAAGCCGCTGGCCTGGAACGCCGCCTGCGCCATGGCGTCGAGCGGATTGGTCACCATAATCAGAATCGCGCCCGGCGACAGCTTCACGATGGCGTCCACCACGCCCTTCACCACCTCGTAGTTCGCTCGCAGCAGGTCGTCGCGGCTCATTCCCGGCTTGCGCGGGAATCCCGCGGTGATCACCACGATGTCGCTGTTCGCCGTTTCACGGTAATCCCCGGAAGCCGTGGAAATCCCCGCCGAACGCGCGTCGCTGCCGACAATCGGCGCCGACTCTGCCAGGTCCAGCGCCTTTCCCGCCGGAACACCTTCTAGAATGTCGGTGAGCACCACATCGGCGAGCCCCTTGTCGTGAATCCGCTGCGCCGTCGTGGACCCCACGAACCCGCCCCCAACCACCGTCACCTTCTTCCGCATTCTCTCCGCCTCCTTGACGACGGCTCCAGCCCCGCTGCTATCAGCGCAGCTGGTTGAGTCCCAGCGCAGGCCCGAGCAACCGACAGCGCCTGTATCCCGTTTCGTCAGTCGGCCGCTGCTTTCGCCTGCATGTTCTCGATGATCGCCGAGGCGAATTCCGAAGTCTTGAGCTTCGTCGAGCCCGGCATCAGGCGCTCGAGGTCATACGTCACGCGCTTTTGGCTGATGGTGCGCGCGATGCCTTCTTCCATCATCCGCGCCACTTCCTTCCAGCCCATGAAGTCGAACATCATCGCGCCCGAGAGCATCACCGAGCTGGGATTGATGACGTCCTTATCGGCATACTTTGGCGCCGTCCCGTGCGTCGCTTCGAAGACGCCGTAGCCGTCGCCGATATTCGCGCCCGGCGCCATCCCCAGCCCGCCTACTTGTGCCGCGCAAGCGTCGGAAAGATAATCGCCGTTCAAATTTGGCGTCGCCAGCACTTGATACTCATCGGCGCGCGTCAAGACCTGCTGGAAGGCTGAATCAGCGATGCGGTCGTTGATGAGTATCTTCTGCTTCCATTGCCCGCGCCCGTGCGTCGCGTGAATCGCCTGGAGGGTCCGTTCCACTTCCGCATGAATCGTCGTCTTGAAGTCCTCGGTGGCTTGTTCGAGCCCCGGCTCGATCATCGCCGCGTTCTGCTCAACCGAAAGATTGGCGTCGCGGTCTTTGTTGCCGAGAATCCAGCTCTCGCGCTCGGTCACGATGCGGTCGCGGAATTCCGTTTTCGCAAGCTCGTAACCCCAATCGCGGAATCCGCCCTCGGTGAACTTCATGATGTTGCCCTTGTGGATCAGCGTCACGACCGTCCGGTGGTGGTCCACCGCGTGCTGGATGGCGCGGCGCACCAGGCGCTTTGTGCCCGTGGGGGAAATCGGCTTGATGCCGATGGCGGAGTCTTCGCGGATGCGCTTCGAGGTGCTCTTCAGCATCTCCTCGTTCAGGAAATCGATCACTTTTTTCACTTCCGGCGTCCCCGACCGCCATTCGATTCCTGCGTAAACGTCCTCAGTGTTCTCGCGGAATACCACGACGTTCATGCGCTCCGGGTGTACGACCGGCGAGGGAACGCCCTCGAAATGACGCACCGGGCGCACGCACGCATACAGGTCGAGCACCTGCCGGAGCGTCACGTTGAGCGAACGAATGCCGCCGCCGACGGGCGTCGTCAGCGGCCCCTTGATGGCGATCCGAAACTCGCGGATAGCTTCGACCGTGTCCTCCGGTAACCACTCTTTGAACTGGTTGTACGCCTTTTCGCCGGCCAGAACTTCCAGCCACGCGATCTTGCGATTTCCGCCATAGGCCCTCGCCACCGCCGCGTCGAACACGCGCTGCGACGCCTTCCATATGTCGCGCCCCGTGCCGTCGCCTTCGAGGAAAGGAATGATGGGCTGATCGGGGACGCGGAACGCGCCTCCCACGAATTCGATCCCCTTGCCGGCCGGCACCGCAACGCCGTTGTACGAGCTCTTCATGGATTCACGACTCCGCGTGCGGCGGCTGGGCGAAAAATCAACCTACGCGCCGCACTTTGAAACGGTTCACGATAACATACTCCTCGCACTGGGATGCTAGCAGTTGTCACGCACACAGCCCTGCGTGCTCGGCGCGTCCGTCATTGACTCGCCCACCCCTTGTGTAATCTTATGAACGACAAGCATCAGGGAGCGTACTTCATGTCCATAACGCGCCGATCATTTCTTTCTTCGAGTGCTGGGCTCGTAGGTGTTCATATTCTTGGCTCGCTGGAAGCCTCTGCCGCGCAGATCCATGCTCATCCCATCGGTTCTGCGTCGCTGATCTCCGAATGTGCGAATCGCTTCCTCGCCGCTCTTGATCCCGCTCAGCGCGGCAAGGCCTGCTTCCCTTTCGATACCGATGAGCGCATGAACTGGCACTTCGTCCCCACGGAGCGTAAAGGCCTGCCGTTGCGCGAGATGACGCCTTATCAGAAGCACCTCGCTAGCGCCTTCCTGGCGGCGGGCCTCAGCCAGACCGGCTACATCAAAGCCGTCACGATCATGAGCCTGGAAGACGTGCTGAGGCTCATTGAAAACGACAGCGGCGAGGTCCGCAACCCGGAGAAATACTATTTCTCCGTGTTCGGCACTCCCTCCGATACAGGCACGTGGGGGTACCGCGTCGAAGGCCACCATCTCAGCCAGAACTACACCGTAGTGCAGGGCAAGGCTGTCGATGCCCCGAGCTTCTTCGGCTCCAACCCGGCGGAAGTGCGGCAAGGGCCTCGCCAGGGCCTGCGCGCTCTCGCTGGCGAGGAGGACCTCGGCTTCGAGCTGATTCATGCCCTTGACGAGCGGCAGCACAAAGTGGCGATCGTGGACCCCCACGCCTACAGGGATATCCTTACCGCAGCCAGCCGGAAGGCGGCGCTCCAGGGCCAGCCATCCGGCCTTTCTGCTTCCAACATGCGTGCCGGGCAGTTCGACGCGCTGAGGGCCCTAGTCGAAGAGTATGCCCGGAACGTGCCGGACGATATGGCTAAGGGTCGAATGGCCCAACTGGACAAAGCGGGCCGGAGCATTTATTTCGCTTGGTCCGGAGGCATCCAACGGGGCGACCCGCACTACTACCGCGTTCAGGCGCCTTCATTCCTGATCGAACTTGACGATACGCAAGATGACGCCAACCACATCCACTCTGTATGGCGCGACTTTGCCGACGATTTCGGCGCCGACCTCCTTCGTCAGCACTACCAGGCCAGCCACCACAAGAAAGAGTAGCGGGATACGCGGTCGCCTTGCCCGCCGCGTTGCGGCCGCCCCGCTGTTCGACCCTGCCCTCCTTGCCCGGCGGGAATAATTTTGCCTCCCCGGAGGTCTTTACCTGCGAAGGCGCTGCCAGGCCTTGCGCGTCCTTCACACCGAAACGGAGGCAGAAGATGGGCGATTTCATCAAGAAGAATCTCGATAAGGACGGCGTGGACCGCCGCGGTTTTCTCAAGTGCATGGCCTGGGCGGGAACAGGCGCCTTCTGCGTGATGCAGGGAGGCGTGCTCAAGTCGTTTGCCATGAGCGATATAGCGCTCATGACCAAGAGCGACAGGGCCAAAATGAAGGGCCAACTGAGCTTCGTGCAGATCAGCGACAGCCACATCGGCTTTGACAAAGCCGCCAACCCCGACGTCACCGCCACCCTGCGCGCCGCCATCGACAAAATCAATGCGCTGCCCCAACCGCCCGAATTCATCCTCCACACCGGCGACATCACCCATCTCTCCAAGCCATCGGAATTCGACACGCTTGACCAGGCGCTCAAGAGCCTGCGCACCGGCCGCATCTTCTACGTTCCCGGCGAGCACGACGTGCTCAACGACAATGGCGCCCAATACCGCGAGCGCTTCGGCAAAGGCGCCAACGGCGACGGCTGGTACAGCTTCGACCAGAAAGGAACTCACTTCATTGGCCTCGTAAACGTCATGAACCTGAAAGCTGGCGGACTCGGTTCTCTCGGACACCAACAGCTGGAGTGGCTTGAGGACGACGTCGCGCACCTGAAGTCCAGCACGCCGATCGTCGTCTTTGCGCACATCCCTCTCTGGTCCGTTTACCCCGAGTGGGGCTGGGGCACCGACGATAGCGAGCAGGCGCTCGCTTACCTGAAGCGCTTCGGCTCGGTGACCGTTCTGAACGGCCACATTCACCAGACCATGCAGAAAGTCGAAGGCAACGTGACCTTCCACACGGCGATGTCCACGGCGTTTCCCCAGCCCCAGCCGGGAACCGCTCCCTCGCCCGGGCCGATGAAGGTGCCGGCGGAGAGGCTGCGCAGCCTGCTCGGCATCACCGACGTGAATTTCGTTCGCGGCAAGCACACGCTGGCGATCGTCGATTCCACGCTCGACTGAATTCCCCCTGGGAGCGCCGGAGGCAGCGCCTGATTCCTCCCGGTACGGGGCGTAAGGACGCAGGAACGCATTCAATTGGAAGAGGAGAAAATCATGAGAAAAACGGCAATCAAACTCCTGCTGGTTGCAGGGATGCTCGGAGGGTTCGGATTGCGCGCGGCAAACCGCACCTGTTGCGCGCTCGCATCGGCCGGGGAGAAGTCTGCGCAGGTGAAAATCGACAACTTCAGTTTCGAGCCGCGCGAAATCACCGTCGCGCCGGGAACGACCGTGACGTGGACGAACGCGGACGACGTGCCTCACACGGTAGTGAGCAACGACGAGAAATTCAAGTCCAAGGCGCTCGACACGGACGACAAGTTCTCGTTCACCTTCAGCGCGCCGGGAACCTACGAATACTATTGCTCCGTCCATCCCAAAATGACGGCCAAGGTCATCGTGAAGTAGCAGATCCTCAGTTCTCTCCACCTCGGGGCAAGCGCCGGCCAACACGCAGGCTTGCGCTTGCCTCGCCCCCTTGAAGAGCAGAAGCTGGATTGAGAGGGTTGAAAGTTAGAAAACCACTTCGCACGCGAGATACGCCTCATGAGCATGTTCCCGCATGGGTGCTCCGGGCTGCCCCAAGAGCGCGGCCAACTGCGTAGGGGATGCCGCGCTCCTTGTATTGGGGCAGCCTCGGCTCGTTCAATAGGGAAAACCCCCTCCGCCTCCGGTTTATTCCTCCGTCCCGGCCCGGACGCGCACCGGGAATAAAACGGGCGTTCAGCTGGTTTACACTAGCGGGCGCTGAAAGGTGCCTAGGACGGCGATATGCTGGGGCAAGGGGAGCCCGGGCGATTCGAGCAGATTGTGCTGCCGCATCTGGATGCGGCCTACAACCTGGCGCGCTGGCTTGTCCGCAATCCTGCCGACGCGGAGGATGTGGTTCAGGAGTCGTATCTCCGCGCCTTCAAATTCTTTGCCGGTTTTCAGGGCGGGGATGCGCGGGCCTGGCTGCTGAAGATCGTTCGCAACACGAGCTACTCGTTCCTGGAGAAGAGGCGCCCTTTCGAATTGGCCGAAGAATTCGACGAGAAGGTTCACCTGCCGGAAACGGAGCCTGTGAACGCCGAGGCCGCGCTGGCGCAGAGCGTCGAAACGCGCATGTTGCGCGAGGCGCTGGACGCGTTGCCGGTGAGATTCCGCGAGGCGCTGGTCTATCGCGAACTGGAAGGGCTGTCTTACAAGGAGATCGCCGAGGTAATGGACGTTCCCATCGGCACGGTGATGTCGAGCCTGGCCCGCGGCCGCGCTAGATTGCGGGACGAACTGCTACGCGCGCGGGGAAAGGAAGGAATCCGTGGTTTGCGACGATAACATCCGCCTGCTGCACGGCTACCTGGACGGCGAACTGGATCTGGTGCGCAGCCTCGAAATCGAGGAGCATCTGAAGACCTGCGCGGAGTGCGCCCTGGAACTTCGCAGCCAGCAGACCCTGCGGAAGGCCTTTCGCAACTCCTCAGTCTATGAGCGTGCTCCGAAGGGCCTGGAGGACCGCGTGCGGGCTTCGCTGGCGGCCGCCGGCACAGAGAAGGTCACGCCGATTTCGCGCAAGCGCCGCGCGGCCATGAACTGGCTGGCAGTTGCTGCTGCGATTTTGATCGCCCTGGCGCTGGCCTGGCGCGGCCTTCCGATTCTCCGCGGGCCATCGGAAGGAGACTTGCTCGCGCAGGAGGTGGTCGCCAGCCACATCCGCTCCCTGCAGCCCAATCATTTGATGGACGTTCAGTCCACCGACCAACACACCGTGAAACCCTGGTTCAATGGCAGGGTTGATTTTTCTCCTCCGGTGAAGGACCTCGCGGCCGATGGTTTTCCTCTTGCTGGCGGGCGGCTTGACTACCTCGACCATCGCAACGTCGCCGCCCTGGTTTATCAACGCCGCCAGCACCTGATCAATCTCTACGTCTGGCCGGAAGAAGCCGCGAACGAAGCGGCTGCGAAATCGAAATCTCTCGAGGGTTACAACATGGTTTTCTGGCAGCGTGGCGGGATGTATTTCTGCGCTGTGTCGGATCTCAACATCGGCGAGCTTCGAGAATTCACGCAACTAGCCCGATAGCTTTCTGTCGCCGGCATCGGCGCCGCAAAAAGGAAAAGCCCGCAAGAGCATCGCTGCTCTTGCGGGCTTTCTTGTTAGCTGAGCTTAGAACGTAACCGTCTGCGAGTAGATCTGCATGCTGGCGCCGTCGCGGGTATCAGGCCAGGCGGCATGAACGACGCCGTCGGGACCGGATACGAGCTGTGCGTAATCGCCGAAGAAACCGCAGAACGGGAAGCCGATGCAGGGGTTAAACGACTGATCGGTCACAGCGTGCTGTGTCGGGAACGTCCTGCCTCCGTCAGTGGACTTTGCGACGAAGTAATCCACCTTGACGTTGGACGGGTCGTTCCGATTGTCGAAGAAGCCCACATACACGTTGCCGGCGGGCGTAGCGGTCGCCCAGGCAAAGAAGTGGTTCTTCTGATCGTTGAAGGGATCGTTGTTCACGCGGGCGACGTGCGTCGCTGCGCCAACGTGCGTGTTGACGGTCACCAGGTAAACGCTGGGGCTGGCTTCGACTTTCCCAACGCCATTGACCTGGTTCGCCGAGAACGCGCAGTAAGCGGTCACGCCGTGGATTCCGCATCCGGGAGCCTCGGCCCCGGTGTTGCGGAAAGCCCAGAAGAGGCTGGGCAGCCCGTTGTAGATGAAGCTGACGACCGGCTTGGCGGAAACCACCCAATTCCCGCCCGTGAAGGTGGACATCCACATGTTGACCGTGGGGAAGTTGGTGAAGTCATCGAAAAACATGTGCGCCGTGCCGGACGCATCGACGACGAGATCGGAGAACTGCGTGTTGAAGTTGGTCCCGCTCACCAGTGCCGGTGCCGTGAACGGCTGTCCCGGACCTGACGAGTGCGACTCCACAATCCCCGACTGAAAGAACGGTACGACCGCGGTTCCGTCGGTGCAAACCCCCGATGCTGGGAAGTTGCAGAACAACGTGTAGTACACGTACGTGGTGCCGTTGTTGGGGCTGTTGGGGTTGGTGTCCGTCGTGATCAGCGGCTTATCCAGCGTGGCGTCGCACGTGAAGGCGCCGAAGAACGTGCCGTTGCACGGTTGCACATCGATCACGGTCGGGAGCAGATTCGCATACGTGCCGTGCGCGAAGCCCTGCGCCATGTCGATTTCCGTGTCCACGTTTTCGTAGCCGTTGAAGAAGTCGATGATCAGGTTGCCGGTGATCGTGGAGAGATAGCTGTTACCGGAACTGTCGAACGATAGACCCGGGTCACTCTGGAAGGTATCGGGAATGAAGCCGGTAAAAGGATCGCTTCCCCCGACCATCCCGTCGTCCGTCCAAGTCGCACCGTTGTCGGTCGAGACGTGGAAGAACATGGCGTCGAAGTTCCTCCGGAAGTCGTTTGTCATGACTACCCAGTTTCCCGGAGCTGTTGGATCAATCGCATCCGCGACTTCGGCCTTCGGCCACGGGTTGCGATCCTGCGTCACCTTAACGTTTGTGCCGGTGGTCACCTGAGGGACCGGTTTCGCCGCTAGCTGCGCTTGGCGGAGCGCCGCCGCGCCGCCCGGCGGAAGTACCGCGCCGTCGCGATCAAAAGGCGCCTTGTGGTTGCACGCCACATAGTTGACGAAGCTTTGCAGGTTGTTGAACGGCGTTGCGGCCTTTGGACAGGTGCTCTGAGCGCTCGCGGATTGTGCCCACAGCAGGCAGACGGCAAGAAGCGCCAGTCCGGCCCGCAGTAGGCCCGTAAAGATTGAACTCCACACCCGATTGGTCATCCCCGTCTCCTTTTTTTTCGTGCGCGGTCTCTGAGAAGTTACGCGAGGTGGTACCGTCGCGCGGGGCGGATTATTCTCATTCTCCTACGCTGTGTCAAGATGGGAAGATGCCTTTTCTGGAATCTGTCATTGCCCGTGCGAAGGCCTGTGCCCGGTACTGGTAGTCTTGCATCTCACTGAACGGGCGATGCTTTCCCCCAAAAGGCGGCGAACACAGATCGAAAGGCGACCGGGCCTGAAACTCTTGGCCTCGCCTGACCCGGAAAGCTCGCTGCGTGCTAGCATTCGGCGCGGCCCATGCCCCACAAGAGTCGTCGCACCTTAGCGTTGGTCGCCGTGCTGGCGGTTGTCGTCATAGGTATCGCGGCCCAGGAGATCCGCTACGAGCTGCGCAGCTATTCGGTGCTCGCTCATTTTGCGGATCCGGAATCTTCCGGGTCATTGCTTCGCTGGGAATCCAATCCTGTGGTGGTCGATGATGTTTCGGTTCCGTCGGCGGGCAGTGCCGCGGCGGCGCGCTTGTACTTGCCTATAGGAGTAAGCAGGCCGCCCGGGATCGTCTTGATCCACGGGATTCACCATCTTGGAATCGCAGACCCGCGTTTCGTGAATTTTGCGCGCGCCCTGGCAGGAGACGGTTTTGCGGTTTTGACGCCCTTGCTCACTGCGCTTGCCGACTACCGCGTTGATGCCGCTTCTATCTCCCTCATTGGCGAATCTTCGCAGTGGCTCGAAAACCGCCTCGGGACCGGCCCGCCTGTGGTCATTGCGCTGAGCTTTGGAGGCGGGCTCGCGCTGTTAGCCGCTGCCGATGCGCGATTCGCGCCGCACATCCGCGCGGTCGTTTCCTTCGGCGGCTACCACAGCCTCGCGCGCGTGTCTCGATTTCTCGCCACGGACGAAGCGCAGTTGCCGGACGGCCGCTTCGTTCCCTTCAAGGCTCACGACTACGGCGCTGCTGTGTTCGTTTATGCGCACCTCGGCCGGTTTTTCGATCCGTCGGACTTGCCGGCGGCGCACGAAGCGATTCGCCTTTGGCTCTGGGAGCAGCCGGAAGAGGCGCGTGCTCGGCTTGCGAAGCTGACCCCCGGGGGGCGAGCCATCGTGGAAGCGCTGCTGGCTCGCCGCATCGACGTCTTGAGGAAGCAGCTGCTGGATGCCATCCACGCCGACGCCGCCCAGCTAGACGCGTTCTCGCCGGAAGGCAAAATCTCCAAACTCGCTGTGCCCGTTTTCATCGTGCACGGCTCGGCCGACAACGTCATCCCGTACACCGAGAGCCTGTGGCTGGAACGGGAGGTGCCGAAGGAAATGCTCCGCGGCATGTTGATCACCTCTGTCTTTTCTCACGTGGACCCGCAGGGAAGTTCTTTGTATCAGAGGCTTCGCCTCGTTCACTTCATGGCCAAAGTGCTTCGCTCCGCCAGCTAATGCCATTCCAACTGAAGAGCCGCCACTTGCTTTCGAATGCGCGTACTCTTTCGCTATCCTGTCCTTCGCCTGCTTTCTGGAAAGCCGCGGGACTGGGTTGGCGCAACACGGGGCGCCGCTCAACCTCTGACGGAGTGCTGGACACTTTCGGGTCAGCTCAGTTAGGTACGCTGAAGAACGACCTGAATGGTCGGCGCCGAGTCCTCCGCTTGCGCATGAACCTGCGTGGGCGCGGAAGTAACTTTATACGTATCAAAGAGAAGGAATTCGCTTAGTTCGACGCGGAAGGAACGCATCTGCGGTTTCTTGAAACGCAGAAGAAATATGCCGTTCGAGTCCGTAAAAGCCAATTCGTCGCCGACGCGCAGCGCCGCTCCATATACAGGGGCGCCCGCTGTGTCAACAACCCGCCCGCGGACAACGAAGCGTCCTAACTCTGCGCGAGTTTGCGAGCCCGGGGCAAGCAAAGAGTTACCCCGGGAGGCAAAACCATTTGCGTAGGTGGTGTATCGAACCGCTCCCAGGGGCGTGATATTCGTATCCACGTGCACCTCAACGTCTCGCGGCAGCACGGCCCTGAGGTTTAACACCAATGCGCGCTGGAATTCTGGCCGGCCCGGGACTGCAAACGGTACGTAGATGGTCTGATAGTCGACACTGAGATTGAATTTCCGAGAGATCAGGGAGCCTCCGAAAGCCACGGAACGCTGCCTGTTGGTGCACTGAAGAGTTTCGCTTATGGAAAGGTGCGCCGCCCATTTTTCCCGGAAAGTGGCGTCCAGAAGAGAGTTGGGATGACCTTTGGATGAATTTTCGCGAAGATACTCGAGGGAACCCCAGCCACGACAAATGGTAATCAAAGCTACCGGCAGCATACAGCTCCGCAGCGCTAACCCCGGCCGAGGCAGCTAGGCTGAGGGCCGACGACGGTTTCCAAGACACCGATTGCAAAAACGTCGTTTGACCAGAATATACGAGCGCGAACGACTAACGCACATCGTGAGACAAAAGGCGCCTGAAGAAGGCTGCCGCGCTCAGCTCTTTCGGCGCAGCAGCCGTCAAGAAGGGAACCCCGAGACGCGTTGAAGACCCTCCCGCGAAAAGAAGGAAATCCCCTGACCTCGCGGTCTCGGAGAGGCTGACACCTCGGCCGAGAAAATACGTAGAAGAATTGAAAATGTCGGTAAGGAGCACAAAGGGAATGATCTGGTCACCGGCCGCAAAGGACATGCTTCTGAAGGGGACGGCAAACAGAAAGCCTTCCACGGGACCGTGGTTCCAGCCCGCGCTGAGGAACCCATGACCCTCGCCGTCGTCAAACGACACCAGGGCGCCTGAAGATGGCACCAAGGAAGACGTTCCTGCCGTGATTTCAAATCCCTGAGCGCGGGCTAACTCGTTTCCCACAAGCAGAGGAGCGAAAAGCAGGAAGTAGCGCCAAACTCTTCCGATGTTGCGCAGACCATGCAAGTTCCACCTTAAGGATGGGTTGGGGGAGGAGGAATCTGGGCCTCAATTTTGAATTTAATAAAGTTGAAGACGGCGCGCTCGGGAGCCTCTCGGCGGCTCCAGGTCAGACGTACGACCCGAGTTTGCCCGGGAAAGAGAGGGGATCCGCCGAATGTTTCGGTCCCAGCCGGCCCCTTGAGATCCACCTATTGAACGCGAGTGTATTGCGCCGAATGATTTTCGAGAGAGAGTATGACGGTTTTGCTCTCCCTGCTGGCGCGAGCGTCACTCACCACCACAGCATCGTACGTCACAGGCGTTCGGCCCACGAGGTAAACCGTATGCGGGAGCTTCAAAACAAGCTGGATGCCAGGTCTCACCGGCCGAAGACCGGTGATACTCGCATATAAGCTGAACCATGCGGGGACGTGAGGCGCCGACGCCTTATAAAATACGGTGTACGAGCGGTGAGGCAGCACCCGGAAACTCTTGGCCGACAGCTGCAAACTGATCTCTGAGTCCAGCGGCCGAAAAACAGAATCCCCGTTTTCATCGACGCTGAAGCTGCGGGCTTCCAGCACGAGGGTGAAAGGCAGCGTTGTATCGTTGCGAATCGCAAACGAGCCATCGGCTTTTTCCAGGTACTCGGCAACGAGAGGCGAGATCGTTTGGCCCAAGGCTGTGTCTGAGCTCGTGACAGGCGTCAACAGCGCCATCCAGACAATCGCTACAGATACGTGCAGTCTCACATCGGCCTCGCTAGTTGGCTTGGGCTTCGATGTTAAGCGTGCCCGTGTAGGTCGCCGCCGGCAGATTTAAGCCGCTCGTATCGATCTGCAGAGCCAGACTGTCGGTCCGGCTGCTATTGAGCGTTGCTCCGCTGACGTTCTGGCTGAAAACCTGGAGGCTCGACCCGGTGGCGAAGGGACTGTTGCTCGTGAACGCCGTCTGCGCTCCGCCGTTTACGCTTCCATTTACATCTGCAGAAGGAATGTTGTGCCCTGCACCGTCCGTAAGGGCTGCCGAGGAACTTGTGAAATACCCGAACAGTTTGACGTTGCTGCGTGTGGGGGCCAGAACCCATGTGGTGGTGATGGAGATGCTGCTGCTGCCGTTGGCTGTTCCGCTGCCCACAAGCACAAAGCTGACGCTGGACGGGGCCGCTACCACCGCTAGTGATTCCAGTAACGGAGCGCTCAGAGCCACGCTGCCCGTGTTCGAATTAAGCTGTGCCTTCGCGGGGACCGGCAACGTCGAGTTGACGAGCGAGATTCCCAAACACAATGCGACGAGCCTTTTGAACATGTGCCTCCGAAGGGGAAGGGATTACGGCCGGAGGCAAATCGAGAGGAAAAATGCTCCGCTGGAGCAACGCTAGCACACAACCAGAAACACCCGGCGCTCCTTGGTTGGCGAGTGCCGAAACAGTTACGCTTCGGGATTCCCGTCAATGCGATTGAAATCCAATGCCATCGCCGTCGGCGTCTTGGTGACGTAATTGTGAGTGCGGTTGAAGGTGCGGCGCGTTCGGGCTGGACCTTCGGCTTTGGAGCAGGCCTAGATTCGGGAGCCGGCCATCCGCCCGCTAAGCAGACTTCGTCTCTTTAGCGTTCCTGGGCGGCGGCGGGTGGGACATCCGCCGGGGCGCAGCGCTCACACATGCACCCAGAGTCAAATTCAGGCGCGCACAAACACTCGGCGTTGGCCGGCGCTTCCTGGGGTTCGAAGCGCCGGAAGCCTCCGGAGGTCAGTCGTAATACTCGGCGCCGAGGTGGGTGATCAGTTCTTCGCCCATCATCCAGCGAAGCGTGTTCTTGAGTTTCATCAACTGAATGAACAGGTCGTGCTCGGGATAAAGCTCCGGCGCGCACATGGGCGATTTGAAGTAGAAGCTCAGCCACTCCTGAATGCCGCGCATCCCGGCGCGCTTGGCGAGGTCGAAAAACAGCGCCAGGTCCAGGACGATCGGAGCGGCGAGAATCGAATCGCGGCAGAGGAAATCGACCTTGATTTGCATCGGGTAGCCGAGCCAGCCGAAGATGTCGATGTTGTCCCAGCCTTCTTTGTTGTCGCCCCGCGGCGGGTAGTAGTTGATGCGCACCTTATGGTGAAACTTGCCGTACAGCTCGGGATAGATCTTCGGCTGCAGGATATATTCCAGGGCTCCGAGCTTGGATTCCTCCTTGGTCTTGAAAGAGCCCGGGTCGTCGAGAACCTCGCCGTCGCGGTTGCCCAGGATGTTCGTCGAGAACCAGCCGTTCAGCCCTAGCATGCGGGCCTTGAAGCCGGGCGAAAGGATCGTCTTCATCAGCGTCTGGCCGGTCTTGAAATCCTTGCCGCCGATCGGGACTTCCTTCTGCCGCGCGTATTCCTCCAGCGCCGGAATGTCCACGGTCAGGTTCGGGGCCCCGTTGGCGAACGGCACGCCTTCGCTGATCGCTGCATAGGCGTAGAGCATCGAAGGCGCGATCGCCGGATGGTTCGCCTTCATGGCTTTCTCGAACGACCGCAGGTCGCGGTGGATGTCTTCAGGCTTCATGAAGACTTCCGTCGAGCCGCACCAGACCATCACCAGACGGTCGGTTTTGGTTTTCTTGCGGAAGTCGCGAATGTCGGCGCGAATCTCCTCGGCGAGATCGAACTTGGTTTTCGCTTTCTTGACGTGCGTGCCGCTCAGGTTCTTCACGTAGTTCTGGTCGAACGCCGCCTTCATCGGCTTGATCAGTTTCAGAAACTTTGCGGCCTTTTCCAGATCTTTCGTGTCGAGTACGCCCGCCTTGGAAGCCGCCTGGTAGGCGTCGTCGGGAAAGATATCCCAGCCGCCGAACACGATGTCCTCGAGATCCGCCAGCGGAACGAACTCCTTGATCTTCGGCACGCGGCCTTCGGTCCTCTTTCCCAGACGGATCGTACCCATCTGCGTGAGCGAACCCACCGGCACGGATTCGCCCCGGCGAACGAGTTCCACGCCCGCTATGACCGTGGTGCTGACGGCGCCCATTCCCGGCGTCAGCACTCCCAGCTTGCCCTTTGGCGGAGCGATGCTTACAGGCCTGCGCATGCGATGTCCCCCTGAATCGCTGTGAGAAGTGGCCGCCGAATCGGCTCTGCGCTTTCGATGAATCGAAGCCGCAGAGACGCCTCAGGCGGCGCGCTGGCTGGTCTAGAAAAAAGACATCATGCGGCATGGCCGCAGGTTTTGCAATCGAATTGGATTGTCGCAAGGGCCGCAAGGAATGCAGCAGAGGAAACCCGGGAGAAGACGATCTGAGGCAGCGCCGGAAGCTACTTTCCCGAGCGCTTGGTGTCGCGCGAGATCGCGGCGATCCCGCCCGACACGCACAGGAATCCAATCAACGCCAGCAGCGCCATCAGGCCATACGCAATCATGTGAGCCTACCTGCGAGGACACCAAACAACGAGCACGGCGCGTGCCAATCGGCGCGTGGCATAACTGGTTTATTTGATGGGACTAACGGCGAATGACGTTGAATTGTTGCGCGACCGGCGCCCATCATTGTCATACGCGCGACACGTATCGGAAACCTCTTGCCCTAGGGCTCCGCAGCGCCTAGGCGAGACTCATCGCCAGAGCCGGTAATCATCCAGTGCTGGCCGTCCGGAGATTCTGACTGCTCGAAGTGTATGCGATTCTTGCCCGTGAAAAGGTTGGTTGTCCGGTAGAAGGTGGTCTTGCCGCCTTCTTGGTCGCTGCTTTGATAGGTCCAGTGGTCGCCGTCGATATTGAGCTCCGCGCGCCCGGCAGCCCGCCCATCGGGGAGCACTCCTTGTACGTAGTATGCGCCGGGTGTTTCTCGCGGGACGAACACGATTAGCGACGCCAATTTTTCGTTCACGCTTTGCTGGCATGCGAAGTACGTTCCGACGATTTTGCATTGGTTCGCGATTCGATCGATCTTCTCCCGGCCGGTTGTCCGCGACTGCCATGTTCCCTGATACAGCCAGAGGGGCGCGTACGCCGATTCATCGGAGAACGCTCTCGGGCCCACCGCCAGACTCAACAAGGCAAGCAGCGGCAGCGCAAGCATCGTGGCCTCCTGCGCGCGTCTATAGTTTCTCCACATGGATCGAGCCGTCGCCGGACGACAGATTCAGCGCGCCGCCTCCGCCGTTGAGTTTGCCGTGAATCGAAGAGCGGCTGAGCGAGCCATTGACGCTGACGGGAATGTCGAGCGTGATGTGGCCGTCGCCGGTGTGCGCATCGAGGTCGGCGTGAAAATCTGCCGGCACCCGCAGATTAATGTGGCCGTCGCCGGAATGCAGCGTCCAACTGTTTGAAATCTTCGAGCCGCCGGCGGCTTCCGCTTCAATGCTGCCGTCGCCGGTCTTGAGATTCAGCGTGTCGAAGCGGCCGCGCACGCTGATGCGTCCGTCGCCGGTGGTGACGTCGAGGGCCCCGTCGAAATCGGTGGCTTCGATGTGGCCGTCGCCCGAGTGCATGCGAACGTCGCCGCGCAAGCCGCTGGCGCTGACGTTGCCGTCGCCCGTGTCGATGCGGATGCGGCCGGAGACGGGCTGCATGGCCACGTTGCCGTCGCCGGTGTGCACGTCCAAATCGAGTTCGCGCGGCACGCGCAGCTCGACGCGCACTGACGTTCGCCGGCTGCCGAAAATGTGCCAGTTCATGTGCGGCAGCTTGACGCTGAGGACCACACTGTCGCCGTTCTGGCTTTCCTCGATGCGCACGTCGCTCGAGCCGATTTTGTAGCCGATGGTGGTGACGCGCGCGTCGATTTGCTTCTGATCGGCGGAGGTAATGGTCACGTCGCCGTCGTCCGTGGTGACCTGCAAATTCGCGCGCCCGCTGATCTGGTAGGTCTTCGACCACTCATCGGCGCGCGCCGGCGCTGCCGCCATCGCCGCGAGCGCTGCCGCCGCTCCGAGCATCATCCCCGCATGAATCGTTCGCTTCATTCGCTTTCTCCGTCGCTCTTCTCTCCAGCATCCCGCTGGACTAACCGGTGGTACGCAGGCCGCGTTCGAAATGTTCCGAAGGGCCGAGGTGAGGTTGGAGGTTAGAGGCCGGAAGCGGAACCCTCGCTCGCTTTTGACCGGCGGCGTCCGTTCCCTCGACTCGGGGCAGACGAAATGGCGAGCCGCACGAGTCGTAGAAAGTTCGCGATTAGAATTGGCGGCGACGTTGCCTCTGAGGGACTTACGGTCACTTCTAATCGTAAAGCTCGCGATTAGAAACCAGGCGGCGCACGAGGATTTTCGCGCTTGCCGGGGTTCGACGATCGCCGACCGGCGGCTCCGTGGATTATGCCGGCACATCATTTGCGTCCTTCACGTCATTCTTGTCCCAGGCTCGCGGCGTCCTTACACCTCGGGCCTCCCGAAAAGGCTAGCAAAAGGGGTGGGGAATTCAAGCGCCGGCGCCCGTGGACAGTAACGGCCGCGCCGATAAGAGTCGAGAGTTCAGAGTCGAGAGCAAGCCCGGAACAAGAGAATCGTTGCCCCAGGCCACTCGCAAACTGGATGAGAGAACCGGTGAGCGCATAATCGGGAGCCAAACGCAGCCATGAGTCGCACGACACTCGATCGCAAATGAGGGCTTGCTTCCTGGTATCATCCCGAACCCAGCCGCGTCCTCGCGGGTGGGTGAGGGATCTGCTGTTCGCCCTTGAGCGCCGGGCGCGCCTCGCCGCACCGCGTATAATCGAGGCGCTTCCCCAGCCATGAGCCGCACTTATTGCGTTTACATCCTTTCAAGCCGCTCCCGCAGCCTTTATACCGGCGTGACCGACAACCTCGAGCGCAGAATCGTGGAACATAGGGAGGGACGCGCACCCGGCTTCGCGTCGCGCTACCGCATCCATCGGCTCGTTTATTTCAAGGTGTTCGGGCAAATCCGCCAAGCCATCGCGCGCGAGAAGGAAATCAACGCGTGGCGGCGCGAGAAGAAAGTGGCCCTAATCGAAAGTGTGAATCCAACCTGGGAAGATCTGGCGCAATACCGGCTCACAGCTGGCGCCAAAGTCGCAGATACGGCGCGAAAGGAGTCGAAGAAACCCCAACAGCAGATCCCTCGTTGAACCGCCAGGAGGCGGCTCAATTCGGGATGACATCGCGGGGGGGGGCGCACCTCGGCGTGGAGGGCGGCGGTCCGATTTCCGGACTCCGGTGGCCCAAGCCAAAGTCACCGAATGCGAAGACCAGTTGCGCCTCGAGCAAGCAAAGCTCGACGACCTTGAAGGCCGCCTCGAGCGGCTCGATAAGGCGCTGGAAGGCGCGGGCCGCGACACAGGCGGCGGGCCTTTTTGACCCGGAACCCGGCCGAAGGGACGCGGCTTTCGCGTCGCTAGGGACGAGCCCAGTCCTGCAGTTTGAGGCGCGGGACCCGGCGGAAAACGCGATCGTGCGTCACCAGCACGGCGCGCAGGGCGACGGCGTGCGCGGCGATCATCATGTCGAGGTTGCCCATGGGCGTGCCCGCGCGTTCGAGAAGGGCTCGCAGCACGGCATAGTGACGCGCGGCTTCCGAATCCCACGGCAGGGAATTGACTCGCAACAGGAATTCGTCCACCGCGGTCGCGAGCCGCGGCGCTTGCGGCCGCCGAGCAACACCGAAGCGCAGCTCGGCTTCCGTCACCGCCGAAACGAACACCTGCGCCATCGGCACGGTGACGAGGCGTTCTCGCACGCGGGGAAAGTTTCCCTTGATCACATAGCTGGCGGTGTTCGTATCGAGCAGATAGCGCGCGGCCATCAGAAGAGCTTGCGCTTTTGGGGCGGGGCGTTGCGGCGGCGGCCGGGGAAGCCCTTGGGCACATCGATGGTCTTCATCAATTCGAAAAAGTCCTGCCAGGAGTCGGGCCGCCGCGACAGTGTGACGTCGCCGGTAGCCGGATTGCGCCGGACGTATACCTCCGAGCCCGCGAAACGGCAGTCGGCAGGCAAGCGGACCGCCTGGCTGCGGCCGTTGCGGAACAGTTTGGCGGTGCGCGGCATATTGTCCCTCTCTCTATCTGGTCTAGATCATGATAGATCACATCGAGGAATAGATCAAGGTATAGATTCGGGTTGAGAGGCGAGAGTTCAGAGTTAGGAGCGGACTGCAATTTCATATCTCACGTTGGAGATTCCAAAGCGGGCAACAGCAGATCCCTCAGGCCGTACGCGCAGCGCGCGAACGGCTTCGGGATGACACCGCGGGAGTACGAGTTGCGCTTGGTTTGGGGCGCAGCGCTGCGAGCAGGGCCTCGGCGGGAAGCGTGTTGATGACGTCGCGCTTTTCGATCCAGCCGCGGCGCGCGGTGATGACGCCGTATTTCACCATGGCCAGTTGCTTGGTGGCGTGGGAGTCGGTCGAGATGACGATTCTCACGCCGTGCTGCTTGGCCATGCGCAGGTGCACATCGTTCAGGTCGAGGCGGTCGGGAAACGCGTTGCACTCCATCACCACGCCGTGCCGGCGCGCCGCGTCGAGAATCTTCTCCATGTCGTAATCGTAGGGGTCGCGGCGCAGGAGGAGGCGGCCGGTGGGATGGCCGAGGATCTGCGTGTAGGGATTCTCGATGGCGGCGAGCAGGCGGTCGGTCATGGCGTCCTTCTCGAGGTTCATGTAGGAGTGGATGGAGGCGACGACGACGTCAATCTGCGCGAGGACTTCGTTGTCGAGGTCGAGCTGCCCATCCTTCAGGATGTCCACTTCGACGCCGGCCAGCAGGCGGATCCCCGGGACGCGCTCCTGGGCTTCGCGAATCTTCCTGATTTGGGCGACCATGCGGCGTTCGTCGAGGCCGTTGGCCACGGTCACGGCCTTGGAGTGGTCGGTGAGCGCGATGTATTCGTAGCCGAGCTGCCGCGCCGCCTCGCCCATTTCCTCGATGGAGTTGCGCCCGTCCGACGCCGTGGTGTGCATCTGCAGGTCGCCGCGAATATCGGCGAGCGCGACGAGCTTCGGCAGCCGGTGCTGCTCGGCCGCTTCGATTTCGCCCTGGCTTTCGCGCAGCTCGGGCTCGATGTAATCGAGTTTGAGCTTCGCGAAAATCTCTTCCTCGGTCTTGGCGGCCACGACGCGACCGCCCTTGAGCGTAGTCAGCGCGTATTCATTGAGCGTCCAACCCAGGTCGAGAGCGCGGCCGCGCAGCGCGACGTTGTGCGACTTCGAGCCGGTGAAGTAGAGCAGGGCGGCGCCGAAGCTCTTCTTTTCCAGCATACGCACGTCCACCTGCATGCCGCTTTCGAGCAGCACGCTGACCTTGTTTTCGCCGTGCGCCAGCTTCTCTGCGACGCGCGGATACTTCAGGAAGTAATCGGCGACGGCGTCGATGTCCTTTTGCTTATCGCGGCCGGGCTTCATGGTGACCAGCAGATCGAGGTCGCCGATGGTTTCGCGGCCGCGGCGCAGCGAGCCGGTCGCGGTGACCGATTCGACCTGCTCACATCCCTGCGTGAGGTAGGCGATGCAACGGTCCGCTTCATTTTCAGCGGTGTCGAGCTTCACGCGGCCTGTTGCTTTCTTGAAGAACTCGGCGGCTTTGAGAATGTTTTCTTCGCTCTTTTCGCCGAAGCCCTGCAAGCCGCGCAGCTTTTGCTCGCGCGCGAGCTTGGCCACCTCCTCGACGGTCGCGACCTTGAAGCGGCTCCACAGGAAGGCCACTTTTTTCGGGCCGAGGCCCTGGAGCTGCAGCAGGTCGAGGATCGTGGCGGGGTATTTCTTCAGGAGCTTTTTGCGCAGCGCGTAGTCGCCGGTCTTGAGAATCTCGCAGATGTGCTCGGCCATATTTTCCCCGACGCCGGGCAGCTCGCGCAGTTTCTTCGCGTCTTTGGCGACGTCTTCGATGCGCTCGGGCATGCTGTAGAGCAGCTCGGCGACTTTCTCGTAGCTGCGGTAGCGGCCGATGATGGCGCCGTCAATTTCGAGCAGCTGCGCGGTGTCGCGGAGGATTCTGGCGACTTCTCTGTTTTCCATGTGCTTTGCCTGCGACCCTCAGTATGGGCGCTGTCTCTTGCGGGCCACGAAAGTGGCGTAATACAGGATGCCGGCGACGGACTTGGCGTCGCGAATAATGCCGGAGCGAATCCATTTCTCGGCCTCGCGGAGCGTCAGTTTGCGCGCGGCAATTCTTTCGTCCGCTTCCGGCCGCGCGACGCCCGGGAACAGGCCATCCGCCGCGAAGACGATCATCTTCTCGGCCACGAAGCCGGGAGTCGGGAAGACTTCGAGCAATTTGCGCAAACGCCGCGCGCGGTAGCCGGTTTCCTCGGCCAATTCGCGCCGGGCGCCTTGGGGGAAGCTTTCGCCGGGATCTCTGCGCCCGGCGACGAGTTCCCACAGGAACTGGCCCGCTGCGTGGCGATACTGGCGGATGACCAGGATTCTGCCGTCCGGGAAGACGGGCAGAACGACCACCGAGCCCGAATGCGTGACCACATCGCGCGTGGCACGGATGCCGCCGGGTTCGCGCACACGGTCGCGGCGGACGCCGAACACTTTGCCCTGGTACAGCACCCTGCTGGCAAGCACCCTCGCGCGAGTTGTTTTCTTCGCCACGCACTTCTCCGGGCAGACCCGGCCCTCATTCTACCGCAGCCGCCTCGGGTTCGATGGCTTTGCTATACTGGCGGCGGGCCAAACATGCCGATTAACACCGTCATTGTGGACGACGAACGTCCGGCGCGCGACGAGCTGGCGTACCTCCTCAAGGGGTTTCCCGAGGTGAATGTCGTCGCGCAGGGCAAGAACGGGCTGGAGGCTGTCGCGCTAATCAAGGAACACGAGCCCGACCTGGTGTTCCTGGACGTGCAGATGCCCGGGCTGGACGGCTTTGGGGTCATCAAGAAGCTCGTCGAGCGCAAGCTGCGCGTGCCGCAAATCGTCTTCGCCACCGCCTTCGACAACTACGCCATCCAGGCGTTCGAGGTGAACGCCGTGGACTACGTGCTCAAGCCGTTCGAGAAGGGGCGCATCGCTAAAGCGGTGAACCGCGCCAAGAAAATGGTCGAAGCGCACACCTCGCCGGTCGAGCGGCTGGAGACGCTGGTGGGCCAGCTCGGCGAGCACGGCGCGCCCAAGCCGAAGGCGGCGCAGCCGGTCAAGCTGCTGGTCAAGTCGCAGGCGCGCATGTTTTTGGTGGACGCCGAAGACGTGATTTACGCGTTCATCGAGGATGGCGCCATCACCATTTTCGCGCGGGAAGCCGAAGGCACTTCGAATTACCGCACGATCGAAGAGCTCGAGGAGTCGCTCGATTCCGACGCCTTCTGGCGCGCCCACCGGTCGTATCTGGTCAACATCAAGCACATCAAGGAAGTCGTGCCGTGGTTCAAGTCGAGCTACATGCTGAAGATGAACGACAAGCGGCACAGCGAAATCCCCGTTTCCCGCGCGCAAACGAAACGCTTGCGCGAACTCCTCAAGCTTTGAGCGCGCCGCCGCGCAAGCCCGCGCCTCGGCGAGCCGTCTTCTGTGCTAGCATTCCGCGTACCTTTCCACGATGGAGTTCTCTCTCACCAGCGACCAGATTCTGATCCGCGACACCGTCCGCCAGTTCATGGAGGCGGAGATGCGCCCGCTTATCCGGGAATACGAACGCGCGCACAAGTTTCCCGCTGAACAGATCCGCAAGCTCGCGGAAATGGGCTGCTGCGGCATGCTCGTCCCGGAGGAATGGGGAGGCGCGGGGACGGACACGCTCAGTTACGTGTTGATGCTCGAAGAGGTGGCGCGCGTGGAGGCTTCGACGGCCGTGGTGCTCAGCGTCACCAATTCCGTGGCCGCCGTGCCCTTGCTCAAGCACGGAACCGAAGCGCAGAAGAAGAGGTATCTGCCGCGCCTGGCGCGCGGCGAAATCATCGGCGCGTTCTGCCTGACGGAGCCGCAGGCAGGCTCCGACGCTGCCGCGATTCAGACGCGCGCGGTGCGCGACGGCGATGGCTACGCGCTGAGCGGCACGAAAATCTGGGTGTCGAACGGCGACATCTCCGGAGTCTATGTGGTTTTTGCGAAGACCGACGCGAAGGCCAGGGCGCGCGGCGTGACGGCGTTTCTCGTCGAGCCGTCGTTCCCGGGCTTCCGCGTCAGCCGTTTTGAGGAGAAAATGGGACTGAACCTTTCGCCGACGGTCGAGATTGTTTTCAACGATTGCCGCGTGCCGGCGGAGAACCGCCTGGGCGAGGAAGGACAGGGGCTCAAGATCGCGCTGGAGGCGCTCGACGGCGGGCGCATCGGGATCGGCGCGCAGGCGGTGGGGCTGGCGCAGGGCGCGATGGAAGCGTCGGTGCGTTACGCCAAGCAGCGCCGCACGTTCGGGAAGCCCATCGCGGAGCATCAGGCGATCCAGTGGATGATCGCGGACATGGCCACGGAGATTGAAGCTGCCCGGGCGCTGACGCAGTACGCAGCGTTCGTGCGCGACTCGGGCACGCAACGGCTGGGTCCGCACAGTTCGCGCGCGAAGCTCTATGCCAGCGAAATGTGCAATCGCGTATGCGCGCGCGCCGTGCAGATTCATGGCAGCCTGGGCTATTCGCGCGAGAGCGACGTGGAGCGCTATTACCGCGATGCCCGCGTGTTGACGATTTACGAAGGCACCAGCGAAATGCAGCGCACCGTCATTGCGCGGGATTTGCTGCGACCGGGCGGAGCCTGAGCCCGTGCCGGACGAACCGGGAGCCGGCCTTCAGGAAATACCGCAAGGCACGCCAGTAGCATCCGAGTCGGGTCAAGCGAACGCCGCGACCTCAGGACAAGCGGCCGTTTGGAACCGCGCTGCCCGGAAACGCCTGATCATCTGGTTTGTAGTCGGTTTTCTCGTACCCGCCCCGTTTGTGTTCGCGTTGGATGCCTGGATGAGGCCTGATAGTTCTGTCATCTCTGTGCAAAGCGCCTTGCCCGTTAAGGCCATCGCTGCATTCTTTGTGGCGCTGGCGACCTGGGTCGTGGCGCGTCTCGAGAAACGGCCTCTTGGCGATTATGGCATTCCTGTACGCGAGGCATTCGGCAAGCGTTTTTGGGAGGGTTTTCTGTGGGGCTTCGCGATGCTTTCGGCCATCCTGCTCATCCTTCGCCTGTCGGGTCACTTTCGGATTGATACCGTGGCTTTGACGGGAGCTGCGATTCTTTGGCCGGCTCTCGGCTGGGCCCTCGTGTTTCTGGCCGTAGCTGGCAACGAAGAATTTGCCTTCCGCGGATACTTGCTGTTTTTCATGGCCAAGCGCCTGCGATTCTGGCGGGCGGCGGTGTTTTTGTCGGTCGTATTTGCGGGAGCCCATGTAGCGAACCACGGAGAAAACGCGCTCGGCATTCTGCAAGTTTTTGTGATTGCTTTGCTTTGGTGCTTGACGATTCGGCGCACGGGCAATATCTGGTTCGCGCTGGGCTTTCATGCGGCGTGGGACTGGGCGGAGACGTTCTTCTACGGGACGGCGAACAGCGGGCTCGTGGGCGAAGGCCGGCTCCTTAATACCAGCGCGCAGGGGCCGGGTTGGCTAACGGGAGGTTCGGCGGGGCCGGAGGGAAGCGTCGTTGCGTTGGCCGTGGTGGGGATTTGCGCGCTCCTGATTCATTTCCGATTTCCGAAGGTGGTTTACCCCGATCGGCCTATCTAATCTCCGGCGGAGACGCGTCCATGGAAGGCCCGGGCCAACGGCACTTCCCGGGCGACGCAATGGGCTAGAAGTCTCCGGTTGGCGGTGTGTCGTGTCAACCCTATCGGCGCATGGCCGCGCTTCGAGTTTCGAATTTCGATTTTGGAGTTTCGTAGGCTATAGTCTTCAGCGTGGCGAAACGAAAACGAGTTTTCTCCGGTATGCGGCCGACGGGGCGGCTCCATCTGGGGCACTACTTCGGCGCGCTCCAGAACTGGGTAAAGCTGCAGGACGAGTACGACTGCCTCTTTTGTGTGGTGGACTGGCACGCGCTGACCACGCACTACGAGGACACGTCGTCGATCGCCGAGAACACGCTCGAGGTGGCGACGGACTGGCTTTCCGTGGGCCTCGATCCCGCCAAATCCACGCTATTTGTGCAGTCGAGCGTGCTCGAACACGCCGAGCTGCATTTGCTGCTTTCGATGATCACGCCGCTCGGGTGGCTCGAGCGCGTGCCCACGTACAAAGAGCAAATCGAGAACCTGAAAGACCGCGACCTGGGAACGTATGGGTTCTTAGGCTACCCGCTGCTGCAGACGGCGGACATTGTGTTGTACGACGGGGAACTGGTGCCCGTAGGCGAAGATCAGGTTCCGCATATCGAGCTGGCCCGCGAAATCGCGCGGCGGTTCAACCATTTCACCGGAGTCTGTCTTCGTGAGACGAATGTCCGCGCCCCCGAAAACTTCAGTCTCGTATGCGCTCTGATGGGTTATGTTTCGAATTACTATCGACAGCCCATGCCGGAGCGTCTGGGTAAACAGGTGAGCGATGACGACATTGCCTGGCTAGGGCGAGCCGTTCGCAGGGCTGTGCAAGAAGTAGGCCTGGACAACGTCCTCCAGGCGAACCGGGGGTTCAAGAATCTCTTGCGGTTCAAACCCGTGCTGCGGGAGCCTGGGGCGATGCTGACGGAGACGCCGAGGCTGCCGGGGACAGACGGGCGTCGGATGGCGAAGAGTTATGGGAACGCCATCTGGCTTTCGGACCCGCCCGAGCAGATTCGCGACAAGGTTGGCAACATGATGACCGACCCGCAGCGCGTCCGGCGGACCGACCCGGGGCGGCCGGAGGTTTGTCCCGTGTTCGCCTATCACAAGCTGTTTTCGACGGCGGAAACGCAAGGGAAAGTGGACCGCGACTGCCGCAGCGCGGCCATCGGTTGCGTGGACTGCAAGAAGCTCGCGGCCGAGAACCTGGTTTCGTGGATCGAGCCTATTCAGGCACAACGCAAAAAATATGAGGCGAACCCCCAGGAAGTTTGGGATATTCTCGACGCCGGTTCCAAGAAAGCGCACCGCGAGGCGAGGAAGACGATGCGCCGTGTCCGCGACGCGATCTTCGAGTGGAATGAGGCGCGGAAGCCGGCCGCGAGCGTAAAGACGACGGCAAGAGCTTGAAATTAAGCTGCGGGATCATCGGTGGGAGCATCAAAGGGTGCAGCGCAAGGGGCGGCGCTGACACCTTCTTAGGAGGATGGAATGGCCCGGTACCATGTGGCGCAAGTCAATATGGGGAAGATTCGGTTCCCGCTGGATGATCCGAGAATGCAGGGGTTCATGTCGAGGCTGGACGATGTGAACGCGCTTGCGGACGGCAGCCCCGGTTTCGTGTGGCGGCTGCAGACGAACGAGGGCAACGCGACGTATTTCCGGCCGTACCCGGAGGACGATCGCATTCTGCTGAACATGTCGGTGTGGGAGACGATCGAAGCGCTACGGCACTACGCGTACAAAACGGTGCACGCGGAAGTGATACGCAACCGGAGCGATTGGTTCGAGAAGTTCAGCGGCGTGTACCTCGCTTTGTGGTGCGTGCCGGCGGGCCACATTCCCAGCATCGACGAGGCCAAGAAACGGGTGGCGTATCTCGAAGCGCACGGGCCCACGCAGTTTGCGTTCACGTTCAAGCAGGCATTCGAGCCGGACGAGAAATTCCAGCGGGGAATTGACTGGTCGTCGTTTGTGCCGTGCCCGGCGACGTAGCCCGGGATGCGGCGAGGAAGAGCGGCGCCCCTTCGAGTGGCCTCAGGGCGAGCAAGCCGCGAGCGCGAAGACGAACTGAGGAGGCGTAGGAGAAGCGGCGTCAAGCCGCCGCACTCCAAATAAAAGAATGGCGACACCCTATCGCATCCATTTGCCGGTGTATGAAGGCCCGCTCGATCTCCTGCTCGATCTGATTCGCAAGCAGGAGATGGACATCCACGACATTCCCATCGCCAAGGTCACGGAGCAGTATCTCGATTACCTGCACCAGCTCGAAAAGCTGGACATCGACGTGTCCGCGGATTTCGTCTATATGGCTGCGACGCTGATTCACATCAAGTCGAAAATGCTGCTGCCGCCCGACCCGCTGGCCGGGTCGGAGGGAGCGGAAGACCCGCGCGAGGAGCTCGTCCATCGGCTGCTGGAGCACGAGAAATTCAAGAACGCCGCGCAGCTGCTCTACCAGAAACAGCAAATCGAAGACCACGTGTGGTCGCACCCGGACCGCACGCTCTATGCCGGGGAAGCGGTGGAAGGCGAGCTGGTCGTTTCGCTGGTGGACCTGGTGAAGGTCTTTTCCCAAGTGCTCGAGCGCCGCAAGCTAACGGCGAAGTTCGAAGTGCACCACGAGACGGTGACCATCGCGCAGATGATCGCCCGGCTGCGCCAGCGGCTGGTGGCCACCGAGGACCCCATTTCGCTGATCGCATTCTTCGAGACCTGCGAAACGCGCAACGCCATGATCGTGGGATTGCTGGCAGTGCTCGAAATGGTGCGTATGCAGGCGGTCTTGCTGGTGCAGGCCGGGCTGTTTACCGACATTCTCCTGCGCAAGCACCGCATGTTCGACGCGGTGTTCGCCGGGCCCGAGGCCATGACGCAGATTGAGGAGCAGTATCTGTAGGAAGCGAACCGCGAACTCCCAAAGTCGAGAGTTAAGAGCCGAGAGCAACCGGGGACTGAGGAAAGAATGACGCCAGAGGAAATGAAGGGCGCGCTGGAAGCGATCATTTATGCCGCGGACGAACCCGCGACGCTCGAGCAAATCGCGAAAGCGCTGGGAGCAGAGAAAGCCGAGGCGCGCGCGGGGCTCGATCTGCTGCTCGCCGCCTATTCCACCGAAGAACACGGCATCGAGGTGCGCAAAGTGGCGGGCGGGTGGAAGCTCTACACCAAACCGCAGCACCACGACGTGGTGCGCAAATTTATCAAGAGCCTGCAACCGCCGCTGCGGCTGACCATGCCGGCGCTGGAAACGCTGGCGGTGATTGCTTACAAGCAGCCGGTGACGGCGCCGGAGATCAACGAGATCCGCGGCGTGAACGTCGGCGGCGTGCTGAAAACGCTGCTCGAGAAGCGCCTGATCACCACCGCGGGCCGCAAGGAAGTGATCGGCCGGCCGATTCTCTATCGCACCTCGAAACAGTTCCTGATGCGCTTCGGTCTTTCCGACCTCGACGAGCTGCCGAGCTTGAAAGAATTCGAGCAGCTCGCGCAGGCAGCCCTGGGGTCGGACGAAGGCATCGCGCCGATTGAACCGGAAGGCGAACTGGCCCCGGGCGCGGACGCGACTCCCTCCGCGGAAATTCTCGCGTCGGGCGAGACGAACGATTTGGCCGAACTCGGCGAAGATGCGGCCGATTCCGAAAGCAGCGCGCGCGCCGCTTCGGCCGGTTCCGGGCCGTCCGACCGGCCGTAGCCGGGCTACGCCATGGTTCGCCGCGCTATCGTGGACAGATTCTGATGCCGGCGCCTCGGCCCGGTCATCCCTTGCCCCCATATCCCGGCCTCCGGCATGGGGAAAAATTGTGGAAGCAGCCGGGCTTCTCCTCAGGCCGGCGATAGGCCACGCGGCATTCGCCTGCCGCCGCGTTTTCCGTTAAGCTGTTAGGGCATAAGCTGCGCTTATCGCGGCCATATAGCGAGGCCATGGAAGAACGGCTGCAAAAAATCATCGCGCGCGCGGGCATCACGTCGCGGCGCCGCGCCGAAGAGATGATCGCCTCAGGGCTCG
>Ga0187846_10000236_pt1 | contig 33772 bp, 26 predicted proteins | sample TC_taG_FD_161473 | JGI IMG/M metagenome (GOLD analysis project Ga0187846, IMG submission 161473) | Biofilm microbial communities from the roof of an iron ore cave, State of Minas Gerais, Brazil - TC_06 Biofilm (v2) | ecosystem: Environmental > Terrestrial > Deep subsurface > Cave > Wall biofilm... | reverse complement strand
GGTCGTCTTCGATCTGGCGAGCGCCGCGCGCGGATCTCACGTGCTGCCGGTACCGCTGGTGCTTACCGCGCTTGCGTTGAGTTGCCGCACGGTACAGGTGAACGGCCAGGCGCTCGTCATGGAATACGGAATCTATCGCCTGGACTGATAAACGCGCATGGAGCCCCGGCCTCTTGAGGCCGGGCAAACGACCCGCGCTCAAGAGCGCGGGACTACATCGTTGGTCTGGCTAGGTCGTGGGCTCTATCAGGTACGCGGTCTCGCCGGCGAGCGGCATCTCTTCTTCGAGCGGGAGCGCTTCCAGATCGCGCGCGCCTCGCTCCGGCGCCAGCTCCGGCGCCGCAGGAGCCAGTTGATCGATCTGCGCTGCATGGCGGGCCAGAAATGCGCGCAAGTCCAACTTCACCTGCGCGACGTGCTCGTGGTGGCGTTGTAGCTCGCGTTTCGCTTCGCCGATCCGCGCCTGGACGTCGGCTAATTCATTTTCGAGATCGATCCGGGCGCGTTGTTTGATGAGATCGACCTCTTTGTGCGCCGCGGCTTTGACTTCGTCGGCGGTCCGTTGCGCCAGCACGAGCGTGCTCTGCAGACTCTCCTCCATCGCTTTGAAGTGGGCGAGCTTGTCTTGCATTTCGCCCAGGCGGGCCTCAAGTTTGGTGCGCTCCTCGATCAGCTCTTCGAGCGTCTCGATGATGTCGTCGAGAAACGAATCGACTTCTTCGCGCGCGTAACCTTGCAGCGTCTTACGGAACTGCTTGTGTTGGATGTCGAGGGGCGTGACTTTCACCGCTTACTCTCCGCTCACCAAGTCTCGTACGAGGTGCCCGTCGCGGCGAGCTCCGGCTCGCGCGCGTTGATCTGCACGTTGCTCGGCACGAAGAGGAAGATTCCCTCGGAGAGGCGCTGCATCTTGCCGTCGAGCGTGTAGACCACGCCGCTGAGAAAATCGATCACCCGCTGCGACAGCGCCCGATCGGCGCCGACGAGGTTGATGACGACGAGCAAGCGAGCGCGCAGGTTGTCGGCGATCTCCGTCACCTCATCGTACTGACGCGGGTGAAAGACAGAGACACCGACCTTGCGCGGGCTCTTGGAGTCGATCGGGATGACCTTGGGCCTGCCGTCGGTGTCGAACAGGTCCTCGTCGTACTCTTCAGCGTCGCGAAACCCCATGAAGTTGACGACGCTCGACCATACACCCATGTTCCCTATCCTTTGCTCGGCCTTTGGCCGAACAGCGCGGTGCCGATGCGCACCATTGTCGTTCCCGCCGCTATCGCAGCTTCGAGGTCGGCGCTCATGCCCATCGACAGTGTGTCGATGCCGGCATGCTCGCGCGACAGCGCACGATACGCCCCTTCTGCTCGGTCGAACGCCTCGTCCGAGTGTGCGGAGTCGAGCGGACCGACCGCCATGACGCCGCGCAGCTTCAGATTGCCGTGCTGCGCGATGTCACGCGCGAGCGCCGCGCACTGCGCGATCGGCACGCCGTTGCGATCGTCGTGCGCGACGTTGACCTGGATGAGCACGTCGAGCACCTTGTTCGCTTCAGTCGCGCCGCGCGCGAGCTCCGCAGCGATCGCGGGGGCGTCAACAGTCTGCACCATGTCGAACAAGGCCGCGATCTTACGCGCCTTGTTGCGTTGCACTTTACCGATGAAGTGACGGCGCAGGTGCACGAGCGCGGTCGGTGCCGCGGCCCACGCGATGCTGGCGAATTTCGCCTGCGCTTCCTGGAGGTAGTTCTCGCCGATATCCGCGATGTTCGCTGCGATAGCCGCCTCGATCGCCTCCGGTCCGAAGCCCTTGGTCACAGCAAGAACGCGGATCCCGCTTATGTCGCGCTTCGCCGTCACACACGCCCGTTCGATTCGAGCGCGTAACGCGGCCATCGCACGCGCGAGTCCCCGAACCGCTGCTACGGCTTCGGCATCACTCACACGTTCGATGGGTTCCATTGTGCGGGCCAACTATCCTCCGGCTACCCCAGCCGCCGTTTCCTGATGCCACTCGTCAAAACGCCGCGCGAGAATCGCGTCGCGTGCTTGCTCGCCCAGCCGCATCATCATCCACACGTTGTGCAGGCTGACGAGCCGCGGCGCGAGCGATTCTCCCACGCGAAAACAATGCGCTAGATACGCGCGCGTGAAGCGCTTGCATGTCGGGCAGCCGCAGCGCGCGTCGAGCGGCGAAAAATCCGTCGCGAACGCGGCGTTGCGCAGATTGAGCCGGCCCGAAAACGTGAGCGCGAGCGCGTGCCGCGCGCAGCGGGTCGGATACACGCAGTCGAACATGTCGACGCCGCGAGCGATGCACGCAAGCACGTCTTCGGGCGTGCCGACACCCATCAGATAGCGCGGTTTCGCCGCGGGCAGTTCGTCACAGGTCGCGGCCGTCATCGTCAGACTCAGCGATCGTGTCTCGCCGACCCACAACCCGCCGATCGCGTAGCCGGGAAAATCAAGCGCTGCAAGATCGCGCGCGTTCGTGCGCCGCACCGCTTCGAACGTCGAGCCCTGCACGATCGCAAACGCCGCCTGGCCTGGACGCGCAGCGTGCTGCGCTCGCTGCGCCCACGCTAACGTGTGACGAGCGGCGTCGCGCGCGCGCGCCTCGTCGACGCCCGCCGGGGCGACGTCATCGAGCACCATCGCGATGTCGGCGCCGAGCCGCGCTTGCAGAGCCATGACCGATTCGGGCGTGAACGTGTGGCGCGTGCCGTCGAGATGCGAGGCGAAGTGATAGCCTTCGTCATCGACCGACGCGAATTTCGCCAGCGAGAACATCTGGAAGCCGCCGCTGTCGGTGAGGATAGGTCCGCTCCAACCCATGAACGCGTGCAATCCTCCCGCCCGCTCGATGATGTCAGCGCCGGGCCGCAGGTACAGATGATATGCGTTGGCGAGAATGATGCTCGCGCCCGCCTGCGTCAATTCATCCGGCGTAAGACCTTTGACGCTCGCCTGCGTTCCCACCGGCATGAACACGGGAGTTCGCACCTCACCGTGCCCGGTGCGCAGCGTACCCACGCGCGCAGCGCCATCGGCGGCGTCGACGCGAAAGCCGATCATCGCCGCCGGTCGCGCCGCTCGCCTCGCAGACGTGCGACGAGCGCAGCGAAATCCTCGGGCCAGGGCGCTTCGAACGACAATGGCGCTCCGGTCACCGGGTGGAGAAAACGCAGCCGCGCGGCGTGCAGCGCCTGGCGGTGCATGCCAAGATCGGGGTAACCGGCGGCGTAGACAGGATCGCCGACGATCGGATGTCCGATCGCGGCGCAGTGCACGCGGATCTGATGCGTTCGCCCGGTTTCCAGCGTCAGGCGCAACAGCGCGACCTTTTCGTCGCGATCACGCGCACGCGTCGGTTCCTGCTCGTATGTCTCGATCGTGCGAAAGTGCGTCACTGCGCGCTTGCCCTCATGCTGCACGGCGAACTTGACTCGCGCGGTCGGGTCCCGCGCCAAGGGTGCGTCGATCTTGGCGGCCGCCGTCTCAGGCTCGCCCCACACGACGGCGTCGTATTCGCGCTCGATGCTGTGCTCGGCGATCGCCGCGCTCAGCGCGCGCATCGCGCGCTCTGATTTCGCCACCACAAGCAAGCCAGACGTATCTTTGTCGAGACGATGCACGATGCCGGGCCGTAGCGGCGCGCCGCTGGACGCCAGCGACCCGCCGCGCGCGAGCAGCGCATTGACCAGCGTGCTGCGCTCGCTGCCGGGCGCCGGATGCGTCGCCATGCCCGCCGGTTTGTCGACGACGAGCAAATCGTCGTCCTCGTAGATCACGCGAAGCGGAATCGCTTCCGGAGATGGCGTCAGGGGAACGCGCGGCGCGAGCTCGGCTTCAACGCGCTCGCCGGCCTTCAGCTTGTGCGCAGGCTTTGCCGGCTTTCCGCCCACTCGAACGCTGCCGCTGCGGATCAGCGCGCCGATCTCGGCGCGCGAACGGCCGGTGCGTCGGGCCAACGCCGCATCCAGGCGGAGGCCCGACTCGGCTTCCGTCGCGGCGAACGCGACGGCGCCGCTCAGCGGACTGCCGGACCCTCTGGTCCGGCGTTCTCCGGGGCGAGTTCGGCGCCGCTTGTGGGCGGCGTTGCCATCGCTCGGCGCCGCCGGTCGTGGAAGGCGATCATGAGCAGCAGCGAGGCGATGCCGATGCTGATCGCAGAGTCGGCCACGTTGAACACGGGCCACCAGTGCAAGTCGAAGAAATCCACGACGTATCCGAAACGCAAGCGGTCGATGATGTTGCCGATCGCGCCGCCGAGGATCAAGCCGAAGATGATGTGCGTGGATGCGTTCGGCCCATCCTGGCGATACCACGAGTAAAAAATCACCACCACAGCGAGCGCGATCGCCGCCATGAACAACGGGTGCCCGCCGAACAGACCAAACGCCCCTTTGTGGTTCTGCACGTATGTCAGCCAAAAGACGTGCGGGATGACGATGCGGCTTTCGCCGGGCAAAAATGTCGCCGCGACGATCTTCTTGGTGATTTGGTCGAGCGTTATGACGAGCGTCGCCGCGACGAAAAAAAGCCAGGACATATCGCGCGCGTTTTGGCGGTCCCTCAGGCGGTTCCCCTGGCTACGCCGCTACAAGCGTCTCGAGCCGGCGCCCGGTGATCAGCGAGATGTACGCCGGAACGAGCGGCAGCACGCAGGGCGAGATGAACGAGACGAAGCCCGCCGCAAAAACCGCGCCGATCGTCAGCGCCCCGCCCGCGATGTCCGGTCCGGTGCCGACGTTTGCCAGCGCGGGAAATTCGCGATACAAAAAGCCGGTGAATCGCAGGAACGAACCGGTGACCAGCACGACGCCCATGCCGACGACGATGACACCGGCGACGATCTCAGCGGCGCGCAGGTAGCGTTTGAACGCTTTGAACAACGGCAGCACGAAGTTGAGCGCGAGCGCGGTGATGATGAACGGAATCCCGAGGCCGAGTGAATACACGAGGAGGTAGGTCGTGCCCATGCGCACATCGTGCGTGCTGCCGGCGAGCGCGATGACGGCGGCAAGAACCGGACCGATGCAGGGCGACCAACCGGCCGAAAAGCCGACGCCGGCGAGCAGCGTCGCCGGATACGACGTTATGTGGTGCGCGAAATGCAGTCGTTTGTCCATCGCGAGGAACGGCAGGCGGAACAGGCCCATCAAGTTGAGGCCCAGAACGATGACGATGACGCCGACGATGCGCGCAATCCACTCTCGGTAGTCGGCAAATGCCTGCCCGAGCGCGCTTGCGGTTGCGCCCGCGGCGACGAACACCAGCGTAAAACCGAGCACGAAAACGACCGCGTGCGCGAGTGTTTCGAGGCGGATGTTCGCTGATCGCACCGACTGGGGAGGTACCGTCATTGCTGGCTGAGCTTTCGGCTGGTTCACACTGGTTTACGTATCCGAACGTCGACCCGGTTGCCATCCATATCACGAAGAACTTCGGCATCCGATGGTACGGCGTGTCCTACGTTATCGGCGCTTTGTTGGTGTACCTCCAGCTGCAAAGCAAGAGCAGTCGCGCGCGCACCGGTCTGACAGTCGAACAAGCGCAAGAGTTCATCGTCGCGACGATGATCGGCATCATCATCGGCGGCCGGCTCTTTTTTCTGGTCGCTGACATGCTCACGCCGGTGGCGAACGGCGGTCATCCGCTCTCATTCTATCTTCACAATCCGCTCGAGATCATCGCTATCTGGAATGGCGGCATGGCGTTTCACGGCGGACTGCTCGGCGGCATCGCCGGCGCTGCGCTGTACGTGCGCCAGATCAAAGGCTCGATCTGGAACGTGCTCGATGAAGCGGTGCTGTGGTTGCCCGTCGCGATCTTGCTGACGCGCGTCACGAATTTCATCAACCACGAGCTGCCCGGACGGGTGACCGACTCTCCAATTGGCATTCAATTCCCAGGCTACGATGGGTATCGCTATCCGTCGCAATTGTTCGAGGGCATCGGCATGGTGCTCGTCGTCTTGCCGCTGGTGTGGCTGGTGCGTTCGCGGCCGGTTTACTTCCGGCCGGGGGCGGTGTTCTGGGCGTTCATCGCAGGCTACGGATTCGTGCGCACAATCGTCGAGTTCTATCGCGAACCCGGCATCGTGTTCTTGGGTCTCACGGGCGCGCAGTATTTGACGATCGCGATGGTGGTGCTCGGCGTCGTCATGATCTGGATTGGGCAGCGCAAGCCCTTGCCGCCTTCGCAACCAGCCCCAGCGCCGCTTCAAACGCGGCGTGGGAAGGTCCGCAAGCACGTTGCATAACGCCCTGCACGGTCGAGTAAACTCGACCGCTGCATTCGCCGGCTAGACTCCCGGCCTCAAGAGGCCGGGACTACACTAATCGAGACGGCGAGCTCGCCGCCATGCTTCACATCGATCTTCGTCGCGAGCGTCTGCTCGGCGATGTAGTCGCGCCACTTGGCGATCGCCTCGCTGTGGTCGCCGTCGCACGTCACGTGCACGACGATGCGGTCGCTGATGTGCAACGCCTTCTGCTTGCGCGCGTCTTGAATCGCGCGCACGACCTCGCGCGCCAGCCCTTCGAGGAGCAGCGTACGATCGATGCGCGTGTCCAGCGCCACGAGCATGCCGTCCGACTCCGCCGACGCGAGCCCTTGCGCCGACTTGCTGTCGACGAGCACGTCATCAGGTTCCAGCTTGAACACTTCTCCGTTCACCGACACCTCGAACGTCCGCCCCGCCGCCACCGCTTGTGCGACCGCGCGCGCGTCGGCAGACGCGAGCGCCTGGCGTAGAGCGCCGAGCTTCTTGCCGAAGCGCGGCCCGACGCGCGGCAGATTGGGCCGCAACGCGTACTCGATGAACGTCGAATCGAGCCCGACGAGGTTGAGCTGCTTGACGTTGAGCTCATCGACGACCAGCGTCTTGAACCGCTCGAGGGCCGATCTGTCTGCAGCAGTCCGAGGCCGCACGTAGGCGGCGGGCAGCGGTTGGCGCGTCTTGATCTTGGCGCTCGCGCGGACTTGGCGACCGAGGTCGACCGTTTCTTGCACGACTCGCATCGACGCGACAAAGTCGGCGTCGGCACGCGCCGACACGGGCCGCGGCCACGCCGCGAGATGCACGCTCTCCGGCGCAGACGGGTCCATCGCGCGGATGAGTATGCGGTAGAACGTTTCGGCGCCGAACGGAACGAACGGCGCGAGCAGCAGCGTGACTGTGCTCAAGCATTCGTAGAGCGTGCGATAGGCCGAGAGTTTGTCCGCCGACGTCCCCGCCGCCCAAAAGCGCTCGCGCGAGAGCCGCACGTACCAGTTGGAGAGCTCATCCACGAACGCTTCGATCGCGCGGCTCGCGCCCTGTGCGTCATATTGGTCCAGGTCAAGCGTGACGTCGTGCACCAACGCCTGGAGGCGCGCCGCTGCCCAGCGATCCATGTCCGGCCGCTGCGCGAACGGCATGTCGCGCGGCACGCCGATCGCGTCGTCGTTGGCGTAGAGCGTGAAGAAGTTCAAGGTGTTCCATAACGTGTTGAACATCGCGTGCGTGCCGTCTCGCACGATGTCGACCGAGACGCGCTTTGTGGCGCCCGGCGGCGAGGACACGAAGAAATACCAGCGCAGCGCGTCGGCGCCGACTGCGTCGAAGAGCTCCCACGGGTCGATGACGTTGCCTTTGCTCTTGCTCATCTTTTCGCCGCGGTCGTCGACGACGTGGCCGAGGCACACGACGTTTTGGAAAGCCGGCGCGGCGAAGCGTTTGGGATCGATCGCGTTGAGCATCGTGCCGATGGCGTGCAGCGTGTAGAACCAGCCGCGCGTCTGGTCGATCGCTTCGCTGATGAAGTCTGCCGGGAAACTCTCTTTGAAGAGCGCCTCGTTTTCGAACGGATAGTGCCATTGCGCGTAGGGCATCGAGCCTGAATCGAACCACGCGTCAATAACTTCGGGCACGCGCCGGTACTGGCGGCCTTCGTGCACGAACGTGACCTCGTCGATCGCCGGCCTGTGCAGATCCAGCCCTGACAAGTCGCGACCGGCGCGCTGCGACAGCTCCTTGACGGAACCGATGCACACGTAGTCCTTGCCGTCGGTCCACAGCGGCAGCGGCGTTCCCCAAAAGCGCTCGCGCGACAGCGCCCAATCGACGTTGTTCTCGAGCCAGTTGCCGAAGCGGCCCTGCTTGACGCTCTGAGGCACCCAGTTGACCTTCTCATTGTTCTCGATCAACTGGCGCTTGAACGTGGTCGTGCGGATGAACCACGCGGTCTTGGCGATGTAGAGCAGCGGGTCGTCGGTGCGCCAGCCGAATGGATACGTGTGCACGATCGTGCCCGAGCGGAACACGAGGCCGCGCGCCTTCAGATCCGCGACGATCGGGGGATCGGCATCTTTGAAGAACAAGCCTGCCGCGACTTTGACTTCCGGCACGACGTGGCCGGTATAGTCGACGCTTTGATAAATCGGAAGATCGTGCAATTTCCCCATCGCGAGGTCATCAGGGCCATACGCCGGCGCGACGTGCACGATGCCCGTGCCGTCCTCCGTCGTGACGAACGGTGCAGCGATCGTGTAATAGCGGTTCTTGCCGCCGGTGTAATACTCGTACAGCGGCTGATAGCGTTCGCCCCCGAGTACGTTGCCGCGCGTGCGCTTCTTTATCGAGAGCTGCTCGTCGCCGAATACTTTTGCGAGCAGCGACTCGGCCACGATAAGCGTTTCGTCACCGCGCGACACCCATGCGTACGTGACATCTGGGTGCACCGCCAGCGCCATGTTCGCCGGCAGCGTCCACGGCGTCGTCGTCCACGCCAGCATCGACACCGATGGGTCGCGCTCGAGCCGGAAGCGAACGTAGATGGACGGATCCTCGGTCTCGCGATAGCCCTGGGCCACCTCGGCGTCGGATAGCGTCGCGCCGATGCGTGGATCATACGGCACCGACTTGTAGTCCTGGTAGATGAGCCCGCGATCCCAGAGCTGCTTGAGCAGCCACCACACCGTCTCGATGTAGCCGTTGTCGAGCGTGAAGTACGGATGCTCCAGGTTGACCCAATACGCCATGCGCTCCGTCATGCGGTTCCAGTCGTCGATGTAGCGATAGACGCTCTCGCGACAGCGGCGCGTGAACTCGGCGATGCCGACTTCGGCTTCGAGCCGGCTCTTGTCGAGAATGCCGATCTCTTTTTCGACCTCGTGCTCGACCGGTAAGCCATGCGTATCCCATCCGCCTTTGCGCCGAACGAAGCGCCCGCGCATCGTCCAATAGCGCGGATACAAGTCTTTGAACGCACGCGCGAGCACGTGGTGCACGCCGGCCTTGCCATTGGCGGTCGGCGGACCTTCGAACATCACGAACCGTTCGCCGTCCTTCGTCTGCTCGAGCGTTCGTTCGAAGATCTTCGCGTCGCGCCAGAACTCGAGGATCTCGCGCTCGCGAGAGGGAGCGTCAGGCAGCTGCTCGCCGGGCGACGGGAAAAGGCTCATCGCGCCGCGCCCGCCTCGCGGGTCAACGCGCTCACCCTGTTGCGGTCGCGCAAACCCGAAAAAATGGCCTCATCAGAAACGACGCCGACGAGCTGGCCGTCTTCGAACACCGGCAGCGTCCGCGCGCCGCTTTGCGTCAGGGCAGCCAGCGCATCGCTGGCCGCAGCGCCGGGCGCGAGCGCGGGCATTCGCGCAGCCGGCGTCATGATCGCGCTGACCGGCGTTTGCGCCCACAACGCCGGCGACACGCTCGCCGTGTCGCGCGGGTTCGCCAACCCGAGGAACGTGCCGCCCGACACGACCGGATAGCCGGCGCGAGCGCCGTCGCTTGCGACGCCGGCGACGAACGCCGCCAGCGACGAGTCGCCGCTCACCGGAATCAACGTGCGCACCATCAAGTCGGCGACGCGCAGGCGCTCGAGCGCGAGGTTGAGGCGCGCTTGCCGGCCGCTCGCGATGGCGGCTAGCAGCAAGAACAGCGCGATGAACATCAGCCAAATGCCGTTGAAAATGCGGTGCAGCGAGAGCCAGAAGCCCGCGACGATGAGCAGCCCAGCTACCACTACGCTGATCCTGCTCGCGATTGCCGCCGCGCGGGCTTGGCTGCCGAGCATGCGCCAGAGCGCCGCGCGCAATAGGCGTCCGCCGTCGCTCGGAAACGCCGGCAGCAAGTTGAAGAGCGCGAGCACGAGGTTCGCCGAAGCCAAGATCCACAAGAGCGTGAACGCCCAGCCCCAACCCAATCGGTCTGCAGCGAAACTCAACGCCGCGAAAATCGCACACAGAATCAGGCTGGCAGCCGGTCCGGCGGCCGCCAGCTTCGCTTCGTCGCCCGGCGACCCGGGCTCGCGCAAGATGCTGGCGACGCCGCCGAACAAGAAGAGCGTGATGTTGCCGGTCGGAATGCCGAGCCTTCGCGCCACGAGCGCGTGCGAGAACTCGTGAATCACGACGCTCGCGAAGACCGCGAGCGCCGCGAGGACGCCGAGCACCGCGCCGCTGGCGGTCGAAAGCCGGACGCCCATCCCCTGGGCGAACTCCTGCGCGCCGAGCGTCGCAAAGATGGAGAAGACCACGAAGATCACGAGCCAACTTGGGTGGACGGCGACCTCGATGCCGGCGATCTCACCGAGCCGCCACGAACCGCGCACGAACATGTCGGCTTTCCTTTATCTAACCAGCAGCGGCGCGCCTTCGACCAAGCCTCGCAGCCACTCGAACCCGCGGTTTGCACGCGCCTGCAGCGCGGGCGTGCGCGCGCGCAAGTGCGAGCTCAAGCTCTCGCGTTGCGTCCAAAACTGCTCGACCACTTCGTCGGTCAGGCTGTCGCGCGCGAGCGGCGGCAGCGGATATGCCAGGCTGCCCATGAGCGCGAGGATCTTCGGATCGTGCGGGATCGCCAGAAACGGCACGCCGAGCCGCGCCGCCAGGATGAGCGCGTGGAGCCGCATCGAGATCACGCCGGTGCAGCGCGCCAACAACGCCGTAAGGGTTGGGAGATCGAAGCCGCCGCCGAGCAGGACGGGGGCCGACGAGCAACGCCGAATGACGTTCGACGCCGCCTCAGCGTCGCGCGGCGGCTGCATCGGCACGAACACGACTTGCGCGCCGTAGCGCTTGGCGAACCTGTCGACGATCGACGCCAGCCGTTCCATCATCTGATCGAGCAACGGCCCGCGCCGCACGAAGACTGCGACGAGATCGCGCACGCCGTCCACTAATCCTTCGCGGCGCAACCGTTCGCTCGCCGAGTCGCGGATCTCGTCACTCGCGAGGAACAGGGGATCGGCGGCGAGTTTCACCTCGACGTGCGGCAGCAGCGGCTGCAGCGTGCCCTGGCTGAGCTCGTCTCGCACGCACGCCAGATCGACCGCGCGGCATGCGCGCTTGACCACCTCGCGGCCGAAATAGTTGAGCGGTCCGATGCCTTGCGCGAAAATCGCCGCCTTGCGCCCGGCGCGTTTCGCCTCACGGATGACGCTGGCGTAGTACATCAAACTGCGCAAGCTCGTGGAGCTCTGCAACAGCCCGCCGCCGCCGCTGACGAGCACGTCGCACGAACGGATCGCCTCCGACAGCGCGCTCCATGCCATGCGCGCGACCGCCGCGACCCCATGGGTCTTCTGTGTCGCCGCGGGATCCTGCGACAGCACGGTGATGACGTCATCCGGACGCCGGGCGCGCCACTGCTCGACGAAAACTCCGAGGATCGCCTCGTCGCCGAAGTTGTCGAAACCGTAATAGCCGGAAAGCAGCAGCCGCGCCGGCCTGGTCGCCCCAGTCAAGGTCTTGAAGTTGTGGTAGCGCGTACTTTGAACGCGCCTGCGACGATCCGGCGATAGATCGCTTGCAGCGCGATGCCGATAAGGCCGCCGAGCACGAGCCCGTTGAACAAACGCAGCGCGCCGACGACGAGTGCGGTGTGGATGTGCGAGAACGTATCGATCACGTCGGCAAGCCCGAGGCCTGCGGCCACGATGATGAGCCACCCCGCCGCGCGGCGATGAGCCGGCAGCAGCGCCGGCAACAACACGATCGCTGGAAAGCCGATCAGGAATTCCTTGAAACGAGGGCGAGCTCCGAGCAGCGCGGTCAGCGCGCCGCGAACGTGAGTTTCGAACGCTGAGATGCTGACGTCGGGCTGGTTGCCCGAGCGCGTCAGCAACAGCACGACCGCTCCTGCCAGGACAAAGACGGCCAGCAACTGCCACGCGCGCACCGGCGCCTGACCGGCGGCCGACGGTGAGACTTGGCTGCCGAAGAACGGCGTGAACGCGAACAACAGGAGCAAGACGATCGGCGGCGCGATCAGCAGCGCTTTGACGCCGAAGAACCGCTGGACTTCGAGCATGAACGTCGCTTGGGCCAGCAATCCGACCACGAACAGCCCACCGATGGCCGCCACACCGGCAGCGACGAGCAGCAGCCTGACACCTGCGCGCGCGTCGCCCATGAACGTCTGGGCCGGGGTTGGCGCCGCTGCGCGGAATTCGGGCGCGAGCACCATGCCGGCCAGCACGGAAAACGTCAGCGCGGCGCCCAGCGCCCACACGCGTCGCGTGATATCGTCATGGCCAAGGACAGCGGCGCCCCAAAATGCGAGCGTGGTGATGCCGAAAAACGTCAGCGGCATCCACCTGCGCGACCAGCCGAACAGGTCGAACAGCAGCAAGAACGCGCCCGCGACGCCGAGCGCGGCGAAGAAGTAGAGCACGTCGAGCACCTGCCCAGGAACGACCAACGACGGCAAGCCGAATCGGCCTTCGGAATCGGCGAACGGCGTGGCATGCCCTACTTTGAAACCATTGGCCGCAAGCGTATCGCGCAGCCGGCGCAGCATCTCGAGATTGGTGGCCTCGGGCGACAGCGTGAGCCACGAGCGATCCGGCTGTTGGACTTGTATCACGTGCGGAAAAGGCCGTATGTAGAGCACGCGGATGTTGCGCTCGCGCACGCCGAGCACGTAGCGCGCGATCACCGTATCGAGATCGAGTTTGTCCAGCTCGGTGCGGGAGATCGCTTGCACGCGAACCGTGAGATCCGGGATCTTGCGGCCGAGCGTGTCGGAGCCTTTTTGCGCTTGCGTCGGGTCGTAGTACTCAACCGCGCCGAAGTACGGCCCGTACCGCTCGCGGAACGCGCGGAACGCATCCCGCGTGCCGTCGAGGTTGTATTGATAGCCCAGCACTTCGTTGCGCAGGCCGAAGAAGATCACCGTTCCGACGTTGTCGCCTTGCAGCATCTGACGGAAGAGCGCGGCGATATGATCCGCATCGAGCCGCTCGTTGTTCTGCACGCGCGGATCGACGAGCAGATGCAGCGAGCGCGCCTGGTCGGCGACGTCTTGCGGCACGCCCAAGCCGAGGTTGTTGAAGAAATCGATCTGCGTCCGGACCATGAGCAGCGCCGGCAGCGTGGCCCGCAGCACGCGGACGTTGCGCGCCTCGAGCTGATTGCGCAACGCGCTCACGTAGCGCGCGAGCGTCGGCGCGTCGTACACCAAGACGTAGACGCTGCCGGGCTCGACCGCGCGGCTGCGCACGAGGCCGGCCAGCAATGGATCCGAGATCGGCGAGATGCGCGCGGCGTCGATGATCAGCTGGCCGGTTTGTGCGAACGCGTGGCTGCCGAGGTTGATGCGCTGGCCGGTTTCCTCGTAGATGGCGAGCGACGAGAGACCTGCGCCGCGCATCTGGCGCAGCAGCTCGTTCATGTTGTAGCCGAAGGCGTTCGTGAAATCGGCCAGGTCTTGCTGATCCATCGCGATCTCGACCGAGCGGCTGTGGCGCTCGTATCGCCAGCGATCGGCGGCGAGGATGAGCGCTGCCAGCGCTCCGGCGGCGACAACAAGAAGAGCCATGCGTCGCATGGCGGTCATGCGCATGGCTCCCCTGATTTGAGTCTGGGCGCGCTATTGCCTGGTTTTCAATCGCTCCGCTGCTTCGCGCAATTTGCGCGCTGCGATATCGAGCGCGGATGCGACCGAATCCATCGTAGCGCCCGCGAACTGCTCGCCTTTCTCGGCGGCGGCGCGCGCGATATCTTCCAGCCGCGTGGTGCGGAACTGCTCTGCGAAGTAATCGCCGGGCCAATGCCAAGTCCCCGCTCCATACGCAGAGGCAAGCGCGCTCGCGCACGCCTCGGGGGTGCCCAGCGTTTCGAGATGCGCGCGCGCCGTGTCCGCGTCGATCAGCGCCAGGCCCGCCGCTTGCGCCTTCGCAGCGCACGCCGAGATGATGTCGTGATACAATCGGTCGGCTGCGGCAAGGCGTGTGCTCGGACTCAAAGGCAGCGCCATGCGAACTCGGTCGACATAGTCGTTGATGATGGCCGTGGCTTCCGGTGCGATGGTCATGGAAACTTCCTTTAGCGTTGACGCGAGAGCGTGAGGTTCGCGGGCCGGTTGCGCGCGACCCGCTTAGAGCCGCAGACGCACGGCGATGGCGGCTTCGTTGCTCACGTAGTTGAGCACGTACGTGCCGCCGAGATACTGGGCGAACTTGCCGCTGGCCGATACCTGCATGCCGGCGTTGGAGTACACCAGCGCCGGTGCGAACTGCTGATACGACTGCTCGCTATACCCAAAGCCGCTGATGACGCGCGTTCGGCTCGTGCCGGCTATGCCGATCGCGCTCAGATCGAAGTGCCGCCCGAGCGGATAGCGCACGGCGGCCTTCAGCGCTTGACGCTCTTGCGCCGAGTAGCTGTAATAGCCGCTCTGCGGATACGGATAGGTAAAACGGTACCCGCTCGTGTTGACGAATGCTCCCACGACGACGTCGAACGGGATCAGACCAAGGTCTTGGTTCGCGCCAAATTCGTCGAAGTAGTGACGGTTGCCGTCGCTCACGTTCGAGAGCTCGCCGGCGACGTACGCCGAAGTGAACTTGGACGCCCATCCAAGCCTGCCGGTCATGTTGCCGAACTGCAAGCCGGCGCCCGCCGTGTTGATCAAGTGGTCGGCCGCCGCGGGCGCGCCGTTGATACCGGTTTGCACGAACCCAGCGTCGTACTTGAAATGCCCGCTAGCGCCGGCGACGTCGAGGGATCCGTTGAGCCGGGTCGGATAGTTCGTGAACGCGCCGTAGAGCAATTCGCCGCGCACCTGAAATGTGTCGGCGTCGCCGACGATCACGTTGACGCCGGCTTGATCGTTCGCGGTTGTGCCGGTGCCGTCGGTGAGCACATAGCGTTCGACCACGAGGCCGTACTGCGTCACCTTGTTCGCGCGCCACGTCGGCGTTAAGTCCGCCGCCTGAGACTCAACGCCATTGCCCCAGGTGAAGTCGTATGACGCGAGCAGCCCAGGGTAACTTGTCGGCGTCACATCCGCGACCCGCGTGCTTGCGGCGGCGAAGTTGCCGGGCGCGCGTTGGTCGCTGAAAGCGGCGGTGGCGGCGAAGCCGCAGGCGACCGCGATCGTTGCGAGGCCGGCCGCGTGCGCGCGACGAAGCCGCCACGTGCGAGGCCGCATTCAAAGACGCCCCGTTCTCATGCTCTTCGTTACTCGTGTGATCGATAGGCAAAATGCACCGACGAGGCCGCCGTTGTCTCGCGGGCTGATCCAGTGAGCGCCGCCGCGCTCAACGTCAACGTCACGTGCTTGGCCTGCGACGGCGTACGGCCCTGCGCACAGTGCCGCGCGCTCGGACGCAGCGTCACCGCGGCCGGGCATCGTGTCTTCCATTCGTCGCGATATGCGGCGCTGCGTGCCGCAGCCGACGGGACGTATGGTTTTTCGGCGTGCGTCATGCCGGTGCGAGATGGCGAGCGGCATATCGTCGACGCAATCGTTGCTTTGCTCCCGGAAGCGCGCGTCGCGATCGCTGCGGACGATGCGGCAACGATCGCGCCGTTGCCGCCCCGCTTTGTCGCGTTTCCGCGCGCTGACTATTTGGATGGGAAGGTGCCGGCCAATTGGCTGCGCTCGCTGCGCGCTCCCGACGTCGCACTCGCTGCGCGAAGCGCAAAGAACGATGAGCCGCCGGACGCCTCGCGCCGATCGGCCGAAAGCGGATCACTCACGCGTGCAACGCAGCGGCTGCGCGCGCTGCAGGCGACGCACCAAGTCGCGCAGGACGATCCACTCGCACTTATCCGCGACGAACTCGCGTGGCATAAGGCGAGCGGCCTGGGTTTCGCTGTGCTCGTCGTCTCGTGTGCCGGCGTGGGAGCAGCGCGCGTCAAAACGGCGCTGGTGGCGTCGCTGCGCGCAAGCGACTCGCTCAGTTCGCAGGGCGGCGAGTGCGTCGCCGTGTTGCCTGGAGCAGACGCGCGCCACGCAAAACGCGCCGCGACGCGCGCAGTGCCGGACGCCAGCAAGCGCTTAGGCGTCAAACATGGCGAGCTTAAGAGCGGACTCGCTGTGTGCCCGGACGATGGAGCAGAGGCTGAAGCGTTGCTTGCATCTGCTCGCGGTCGAATGTCGAGCTAGCGAGGTTTTTGCCCGAGCGCCCAGATCGGCCAGCCGACCAGATTCCACCAACCCGAGCCGACGAGCACGCCGCGCGTCTGCGGCGGCCACACCGGCAAGAGCCCCGCAAGAAACGCAGCGGCATACAACGGCGTCGCGAATGCGCCGAATTCGCGATAGTAGCCGCGCTGCAGCACCCGAAAGCCGGCGCCTTCCAGGCGAAGCGTCAGTTCGTCCAAGGTCCACGGGGGCGCGACGTGTGTGGCGTCATCCCAATGATTGGGCGGATTCACCGTCGCGATCTTGCTCAGCCACGAACCGGGTCCGACGATGAGCGAACGTGGTCCAGGCGTCTCGAGATAGAGCAACCCGCCCGGCGCCGTGACGCGGGAGATCTCGGCCAGCACGTGCTCTTGCTGCTTGACATGCTCGATGAGATGCGAACAATAGACGCCAGCCGCCGAGCTCTCGTCGAACGGCAGCGGGTCTTTGTCGACGTCGCACATCAAACGCGCAAAGCGCCCTGTCTTTTCGATGTAGTCCGGGATCTGACCCGGATGGTGCGTCTGATCCTCGAGATCAACTCCGACGATGCGCAAGCCCGGGTTCGTTTGATAGAGATAGTTATACGTCTTGTGAAAATCGCCACAGCCGACGTCGATCACGGTTGTCTCTGCCGGCAGCTTGGTCGCCAGCAATGTGCGCGGTGAGCGCGATCGGCGCGCGAGTCTCGTTTCGAGATCGGGAACCGGAGTCACGATGAGGTGGTTGGCGCCGAGACTGGTGGAGCGGCACTGCTGCCCGGCCGCGGCGTGCCGTCGCGCAACAGGCTGTGCCGGAAACCGTATGCCGCGTAGATGACCATGCCGACGATGAACCACAGGACGAAGCGGACCCACGTCGGTCCGCCGAGATAGACCATCAGATACAAGCACATCGCCGCGCCGAGCATGCCGACGAGCGGCCCCATCGGCGCCTTGTACGGCCGCGCGGCGTTCGGGTGCGTCCAGCGCAGCACGACGACGCCCACGCACACGATCGTGAACGCGGAGAGCGTGCCGATGTTGACCAGCGCGAGGAGATTCTCGAGCGGAACGATCGCTGCGAGCACGGCGACGATCGTCCCAGTGATCATCGTCATGCGCGCCGGCGTGCGAAAGCGCGGATGCACGCGCGAGACGGCGGGCGGCAACATCCGGTCGCGCGCCATGACGTAGAAAATGCGGACCTGCCCGAGCAGCGACGTGAGCATGACGCTGATGTTGCCGGCGATGCCGCCCCAGGTCACGACATCGATGAACAGTTTATTGTGCGGATGCGCCATCGCCGCGGCTTGACCGAGCGCAGCGTTCGAATCCATGTGCTGCCACGGCACGACGCCGACGGTGATGATCGCGACGGTCATATAAAGCACGCCGCCGATGAGCAGCGACCCGATGACGCCGATCGGCAAATCGCGCTGCGGATTATGCGACTCTTCCGCCGCGACCGTGACCGTGTCGAACCCGATATAGGCGAAGAACACCAACGCCGCGCTGGCGGCGATCCCACGAAAGCCAAGCGGGGCGAACGGCGTGAAGTTCTCCTGATGAAGCGCGCCGATGCAACCGGCGATGAACACCGCAAACGCCACCAACTGGAGCAACACAAACGCGGCGTTGGTGCCGGCGGATTCGCGAATCCCCAGCGCGAGCAGCGCGCTGACGAGCAGGACGACGAGCGCGGCGGTCACGTCGTACTGGGAGTGGAAGAAATTGATCGACGACGGGAGGATGAAGTGGAGCGAACCAACCGTCACGGGACTCATGGTCGCGGCCAGGTGAGCGCTCTGCGCCCACTGCGGCAGGACAACGCCATGGTTGCGCAACGTGTCTTGCACGTATCCCGAGAGCGACGACGCCACCGGCGCGGCGCTGATCCCGTATTCCAGGATCAAGTCCCAGCCGATGACCCACGCCACGATTTCGCCGAGCGTCGCGTACGCGTACGTGTACGCACTGCCGGCCACCGGCACCATCGACGCGAACTCCGCGTAGCACAGCGCGACGAAGACGCACGCGACGCCGGAGAGCAAGAACCCAAGCACGACGCCCGGGCCCGCGACCTGCGCGCCGACGCCCATCGTGGTGAAGACGCCGCCCAGCATCGTGCCGAGGCCGATGCAGATGAGCGCCGGCCAGCCGAGCGCGCGGCGCAGCTTCAGTCCTTCTTCTTCAGGCCGGACACGATCCAGCGGCTGCACTGCGAACAGCCGCCGGAGGAGTGAACCGCTGCGCTGACTCAAGTCGGCGCGTTACCTATATTTCACGACCAGCGTCTTCAGGTCGGTCATCTCCTCCATCGCGTAGCGGACGCCCTCGCGTCCAAACCCGCTATCTTTGACCCCGCCATACGGGAAATTATCGACGCGCAGCGTCGGATAGTCGTTCGCGATCACGCCGCCGACTTGCAGCTCTTCGAATGCTTTGGCGATGACCCGCACGTCATTGGTGAACACGCCTGCTTGCAGACCGTAGCGCGTATCGTTGACGCGGGCGAACGCGTCGTCGATCGAATCGACCGGCGCCAGGGTCGACACGGGGCCGAAGACCTCTTCGCGCTCGACCTTCATCGACGGCGTCGTGTTCGTCAGAATCGTCGGTCCGAGCACGTTGCCATTCCGCTTCGCGCTGCGCACGGCGACAGCGCCTTCTTTGAGCGCCTCGGCAAGCCACGCCTCGACTCGGTCTGCGTTCGCGGTGTCGATCATCGGCCCAACCACCGTCGACGGGAGCAAGGGGTCCCCGACGCCAAGCGCATCGGTCTCCTGACGATACAATTTCGCGAAGCCTTCATACACAGGGCGCTCGACGAAAATCCGCTGCACCTTGATACATACCTGCCCGGCTTGCGCGAACGAACCGAGCGCGCAGCGCTTTGCCGCCCAGGCAAGGTCGGCGTCGGCGGCGACGACCGCGGCGGCGTTGCCGCCGAGCTCGAGCAGAACCTTCTTCTTACCAGCGACGCTTTTGAGATGCCAACCGACTTTGGCCGACCCCGTGAACGAGAGCAGCGCGATGCGCTCGTCCGTGGCCAGTTCTTCCGCCACCGGAATCTCGCAATGGATCACCGAGAGCGCCGCGCGCGGCAGGCCGGCTTCGTAACACAGCTCGGCTAGCCCCAGCGCCGACAGCGGCGCTTGGGGCGGCGGCTTGAGCACGACCGAGTTGCCGACCGCGATCGCCGGCGCGAGTTTGTGCGCCACCAGATTGAGCGGGAAGTTGAACGGGGAGATCGCACCGACGACGCCGATCGGGAAGCGCTGCACGATCGATGTGTAACCTACAGTGGCGGCCGAGAGGTCAAGCGGAATGACCTCCCCACCGAAACGCGTCGCTTCTTCCGCTGCAAGCGTGAACGTCGAAATCGCGCGGTCGACCTCGATGCCGCTATACGTGCGCGGTTTGCCGGACTCGGCGATCATCCGGTCGATGAACGAATCGCGCCGCTCCCGCAACAGTCGCGCGATGCCGAGCAGCACCTCTTTGCGCTTGAAGCGCGGCCAGCGGCGGAACTCCTCGTACGCCTTCACCGCGGCGCCAATCGCATCGTTCATATCCGCCGATGTGCCGACGCCGATCGTGGCGACAACCGAGCCGTCGTAAGGGTTGACCACGGGCTCGGCCGCCTTCGTGGCGCGCAGTTCACCCGCGATCGGCAGGCTATAGTGCTTCACGCGCGCCGCCGCAGTCGTCGCCGTCATCGGTCTTGACCCGAGCTTCGCTCGGGTGCTGCGTCGTTTTTACCCGAGCTTCGCTCGGGTGCTACGTGGTCGGCGAACCAGCCGCTCGGCTCGACCGCGAGGTTCACGTTGATCTGCTTCACCTCGGTGTACTGCTCGTAGCCGTATGTGCCGAGCTCGCGGCCGATGCCCGATTGCTTGTATCCGCCCCACGGCGCTTCATTGTATGTCGGATGGTACGTGTTGATCCACGTGATGCCGGCGCGAAGCTTCTTTATGACGCGGTGTGCCTTTGCGATGTCGTTGGTGAATACCGCGCCTGCGAGCCCGTAAACCGTGTCGTTAGCTAATTTGATCGCCTCGTCTTCGTCTTTGAAGCGCTGCACCACGAGCACCGGCCCGAAGATCTCCTCTTGCACGATGCGCATCTGCGGCTTCGTGTTCGTGAAGATCGTCGGCAAGACGTAGTTGCCCTTCGCGCTCATCGCACCGCTTGGCCGCGTGCCGCCGGTCTCCAGTTTCGCCCCTTCAGCGACGCCCGTCTTGATGTACTGCTCGACTTTCTCTTGATGAGCGCGGCTGATGAGCGGACCCATTTCGGTCGACTTGTCGAAGCCGTCGCCGATCTTGATGTGCTCCGCCCGCTCGACGAGCCGTTTCACGAACTTGTCGTGTATCGAGTCCTCGACGAGCAGCCGCGAGCCGGCCGAGCACACTTGGCCTGCGTTCGCGAAGATGCCGAATAGCGCGTAGTCCACGGCCGTGTCGAAGTCGGCGTCGGCGAACACGATGTTTGGCGACTTGCCGCCCAGCTCGAGCGAGATCTTCTTCAGACTTTCGGCGGCGGCGCGCATGATCGTGCGGCCGGTTTTGGTGCCGCCGGTGAACGCGACTTTGTCCACCAGCGCGCTCTCGGCGAGGGCGGCGCCGACGACCGGCCCGGCGCCGGGCACGATATTCACGACGCCCTTCGGAAAGCCGAGCTCCTCGACGAACGTCGCGAGGCGCAGAGCGGTGAGCGGCGTCAGCTCCGACGGTTTGAGGACGCACGTGTTGCCGGCTGCGAGCGCGGGCGCGAGCTTCCATGCCGCCATGAGCAGCGGATAGTTCCAGGGGATGATCTGGCCGCATACGCCGATCGGTTCGCGCACCACCATCGTCTGCGATGGCGCCGGGACGTCGAAGGTCTGACCCTGCGGTTTGGTCGCGAGGCCGGCGTAATATCGGAAACAATTCGCGGTGTCGGTGACGTCGTACTCGGTTTCGCGCAGGGGTTTGCCGTTGTTGAGCGTCTCTAATCGCGAGAGCTCGGTCGCGTGCACCTCGATCTGGTCGGCCAACCTGAAGAGCAGTTTCGCGCGATCGAGCGCGGACATACCGCTCCACGAGCCGTTGTCGAACGCGCTGCGCGCCGCGCGGATCGCGCGTTCCGCGTCCTGCCGCGTACCCTCTGCTACCTTAGCGATGACCTCGCCGTTGCCCGGGTTGACGAGTTCGCGCATGCCGCCGTCGGACGCGGCAGACCAGGCGCCGTCGATGTACATAAGACAGACGCCGTCCTTCATCTTGAGGTTTTTGAGGAGATCTTCGGAGACTGCGAGCATGGCTTCTCTCATCCTTATTATACGGGAATACGGGATTACGCGGGAATGCGAGCGCGCTCGAGCGCGTCGAGCGAATCCGCGAGCGACTTGACGACGTACTCGGCCTGCTGTTCTGTGATCGTCAGCGGCGGTTCGACGCGGATCACGCGCGCGTTCACGAGCGTGCCCGAGCAGAGCACGCCGCGTTCCAGCATGGCTTTGGAAAGCGCGAATCCGCTTTCATGGCTCACGAACTCGATCGCCATGAGCAATCCCTTGCCGCGCACGTCGACGACGTAGTTCTCGTGGCCGGACACCGCCTGCTTCATCCCGGCCAGCATGCGTTCGCCCATCACCGCCGCGCGTTCCGGCAGCTTCTCATCGAGCAGTACGTTGATCGTCGCGAGAGCGGCCGCGCAGGCGAGCGGATTGCCGCCGAACGTCGTCGTGTGCAGGAACGGATTATTGAAGAGGCGCGAAAAGACCGCCTTCGTGCCGACCACCGCGCCCGCCGGGATGACGCCGCCGCCAAAGGCCTTGGCAAGCGTCATGAGGTCGGGAGCGACCCCCCAGTGTTCGCAGCAGAAGAATTTGCCGGTGCGGCCCATCCCGGTTTGGACTTCATCGAGGATGAGCAGCGCGCCGTACTCGTCGCAGAGCGCGCGCACGCCCGGAAGATAGTCGTCGCTGGGGATGTTGACGCCGCCCTCACCCTGGATGGGCTCGAGGATCACGGCACCGACGTCCTCACCGACCATGGCAAGCGTGTGGAGACGGCGGCGCAGTTCGACCAAATCGTTGAACGGCACGTGCTCGATGTTGGGCAGCATCGGCCCGAAGGGACGCCGGAACTCGCCCTTGGCGCTGGCCGACAGCGCGCCATAGCTCTTGCCGTGAAATCCTTGCGTCGCGCCGATAATCGTCTGCTTGGCGGGATTGTACGCGCGCGCAAGCTTGAGCGCCGCTTCGATCGCCTCGGTGCCGCTGTTGCACAAGAACGTGTACTCGAGATCGCCGGGCGTCAGCAGCGCGAGCGCACGCGCGAGCATGCCGCGCAACGGGTCGAGCAGGTCCTGGCTGTGCAGCGGCTGGCGGTGCAGCTGCTCGCTCACCGCCTTGATGACGTGCGGGTTGCTGTGGCCGACGTTGAAGATGCCGAAGCCGCCAAGACAGTCGATGTATTCGCGGCCGTTGACGTCGCGGTACGCATTGAGGCCTGCGTCCGACCATTCGACCGCCGCGGCGGCGTGCTCGACAGCAGTCGCCTTGCGATACTCGAGAAAGCCCGGATTGATGTGATCGCGGAAGTTCTCGACCGTCTCGCGCGTGATCCAAGCGGCGTCGTGCGGCGTGATCTCCGGTTTGGCGATAAGGCCAAGGACCTTCTTGATGTAGGCGTGGGCCTCGTTGACGTTCTGCTTTGCGATGTTCTTGTTACCTCTTATGCGAGCATGTCTGCGCACGCGGCGCTCAGGCGATTGAGGCCCTCGTCGAGTTCGGGGTTGCTCACGACCAGCGGCACGAGAATCCTGATCGCGCTGCTGTTCGCGCCTGCGGTCAGCAAGAGGAGTCCGCGCTCGCGCGCTTTTGCGACGATCCGTTTCGTGACTGGTTCGTTGCCGCCGGCGTCGACGAACTCCATCGCCAGCATCGCGCCGCGCCCGCGCACGTCGCCGATCCATTTCGGATAGCGTTGTTGCAGCGCGCGCAGCGCCGCGCCGCATCGCTCGCCGATCTGCACCGCGCGCTCCACCAGCCGCTCTTCCTCGAACACATCGAGCATCGCAAGCGCCGCGGCGCACGCGAGCGGATTCCCGGCGAAGGTTCCGCCCAAGCCTCCGGGGCCCGGCGCGTCCATGATGTCCGCCTTGCCGACCACCGCCGAAAGCGGCAAGCCGGCTGCAACGCTTTTCGCGAGGCACAGCACATCCGGTTCCACGCCGGCATACTCGATGGCGAACATTTTGCCGGTGCGGCCGAACCCTGTTTGGATCTCGTCGCAGATGAACACGATGCCGTTGCGCGTGGCGATGTCGCGCAGCGCCTGCAAGAATTCGACGGGCGCCGGTACGAAACCACCCTCGCCCAAGATGGGTTCGACGATGATCGCGGCGACGCGGTCCGGGGCGACGGATGACTCGAACAATTCATCGAGCGCCGCCAGACTGCGTTCGGTCGTCCAGCCGTGATACTCGTAAGGAAACGGCGCGTGGTAGACCTCGCCGCAAAACGGGCCGAAGCGCTGTTTGTACGGTTCGTTTTTCCCCGTCATCGTCAGCGCAAGCAGGGTGCGGCCGTGAAAGCCGTGTTGGAATGCTACGACCGCGGGCCGGTTGGTGTGCTGGCGCGCGATCTTCACGGCGTTTTCGGTCGCTTCGGCCCCGGTGGAGAGCAACAGCGTTTTCTTCGGGCTCGGACCGGGCGCGAGACGATTCAGCCGCTGCGCGAGATCGACATACCCGCTATACATCGCGACTTGGAAGCACGTGTGCGTGAATCGCGCGAGCTGATCGCGCACCGCAGCCACCACGCGCGGATGCGAGTGGCCGACGTTCATCACGCCGATGCCGCCAGCGAAGTCGAGGTACTCCTTGCCGTCAACATCCCAGATCTTCACGCCGCTCGCCCGCTCGACGAAGATCGGATGTGCGTTTGAAATGCCGCGCGCGACGTTCGCGGCGCGGCTCTCGGAGAGCGCGTCCGAGCGCGACGTTGAAACAGCCACGATTCTGAACGTCCTTTCCGCACATACGATTCGACATTCAGGCGCAACAGGCTCCCAAGAAGGAAACTTGTGTGGACCGGACATAGTCCGCTTACCAATTCCTCAGGAGACGCAAGGTAACGAGCCCCAGCATTTCGGCTCGGGCGCTACAAGAGTTACCTCTTTTGGGCGTTTTGCGTCGTTCGCTCGGGGGTGAGTCGTATGTCGTTTCATCGGATCGCGGTCGCAGTGGGTGCGGCCGCTTGCGTCTTCGCCGGCATCGCGCCCGCACATGCGGGAACGACCGGCCGGATCCAAGGCACTGTCGTCGACTCGGCGGGCAATGCGCCGATCGCCGATGCAGCGGTCACCGCTGCTTCTCCGTCACAGACGGGAACGACGACGACCGACGCGTCCGGTCACTTCCTTTTTATCTCGCTCGCGCCCGATACGTACAGCGTCTCGGCGTCAAAGACGGGATATAATGCAGCCACCGTTCCCGGCGTTACCGTCGTCTCAGATCAATCGCGCACCATCTCGATCGTCTTGCAGCGGACGATCAAGACCCTGACGAGCGTCACGGTACGCGGCGAGTCGCTCGTCCGGCCGGGCACCACCGTCAACGTGTTCTCGATCAACTCGGCCGCGCAGAAAGCGACCAATGCGCTCGGCGGTTCGGGCAGCCTCAATCAAGCCTATGGCGCGGTCGCCAGCGCGCCCGGCGTCGTCTACCAGCAAGGCCAGCAAGGCTGGTATCAAAACGTCTACATCCGCGGCGGCGATAACGACCAAACGGCGTACGAACTCGACGGCATTCCGGTGATGCGCGTGTCCGATAGCGCGCCGGTATCGACGCTCACCAACCTCGGTCAGGCTGAAGTGCAGGTGTACACGGGCGGCACGCCCGCTTCCGCTGAGGCATCGGGCATCGCCGGCTACGTGAATCAGGTGATACGGACGGGAACGTATCCGGGATTCGGCAGCGTCACCTTGGGCATCGGCTCGCCGTCCCTTTACAACAAGGCCGTCGAAGAGTTCGGCGGCGCCACGCAAAACCGGCTCTTCAATTACTACATCGGGTTCTCTAACGCGGCGCAAACGTTCCGCTATGGCGATCAGCACAACGGCGCGAGCAACCCGTTGTTCTTTTTCCCTCAAGTCGTCAACGGTGCCGCCCAGTCGGGGTGTTCGGCCGCGACCGTTCCGACGATCCCGCCGTGCGTGTACGACGGTTCGGCCCCAGCCCTGTTCGCCCCCGGCCAGACGTACGCGCAAGCCTACACGAGCGACCAACAGGCGATCATGAATTTCCACTTCGGCATCCCACATAGCAACGATTCGGGCAAAGACGACATCCAAGCGCTGTACGTCTACAGCAATGTCCTGCAAGTGTTCTACAGCTCCCAGAACGATCTAGGCCTCAACGTGCCCTCATCGCTGATCAAGGCGTACGGTTCCTCGCCGATGGCCTATCTCGATATTCCAGTGTACTCGGGAGCCGTCTACGCACCACCCGACCCGACCCAAGTCCAGACGATGTTGTTCCCCAACACAGGCACGAGCCGGTTGCCGCTCTCGGACATTCCACTTTCCGAACGCGAAGGATCCCAAAACGGCATGGCGCTCGTCAAGCTCCAGTGGCAGCGCAACATCGATTCACACAGCTACTTGCGCATCTTCGGCGCGTCGAACTACAACTGGTGGTTCATCACCGGTCCGGTCAGCGCGAACCTTGGGTACGGTGACCAACTGCCCGACTACGAGGTGATCGGGCATAACTGGAACGGCACGGCGCAGTACTCGAATCAGATCAACAACAAGAACCTCTTGAGCGCCACAGCTTCCTATTTCACCGGAAAACTGCAGACGTACTCGATGGGATTCTTCGACGGCTTCATGACGAACTTGGCCGACTCCGCGGGCAATTGTTATAACGGCGCGACCGGCGCGTACTCGACGTGCTTCGATACGACGCCGGGCTCGACGTCGCGCGGCACCGCTTGTAGCTCGGCTGGGCCTTCGCTGCCGCCGTGCATCTCGAACCTCACGCCGGCCACGCCGCCGGCGCTGACGCCGGCCGCGACCAACGGTGCGCAGTGGCTCATCACCGAGAATGGGCAGAACGCGCAAGTCGACAACGTGCGGCCCGATTTCATCGGCGCATCGCTGAGCGACCAGTGGCGTCCGAACGACACGACGACCGTGAGCGCCGGCGTCCGCTTCGAGAGCTTCAAGTACACGATGCAGGACGTCGCGACCGGCTACCCAGCGCGCGCGTTCTGGTATGCGGCGTACAACCGCGAGAACTGTTTTGGCGCGGGGCAGTTGGGCCCAGTCCCAACGACGACCGGCATCGATCCGGTCACGGGGCTGCCTGGACCCTGCCCGGCCGGCACGTCACCCGTCAAGCTCATGCAATTCACGGGTGGAACCGTGACCGACAACGTGTGGGAGCCGCGCATCGCGTTCAGCGAGAACGTCTCGCCGTACACGGTGGTCCGCGGGTCGTATGGCCGATACGCGCGGCCGGCGCCGACGTCGTACCTCGAGTTCAACACATTCCAGCAGAACTTGCCGTCGTTCATCGGCTCGTTCCTCGCGTTCGGCTATAACTCGCCGTTCCACGAAACGCATGCCGACATCGCCAACAACTACGACATCTCCCTCGAACAGCAGATCGCGCACACCGACATGGCGTTCAAAATCACGCCGTTCCTGCGCCAGACGACAAATCAAATCCAGTACCTGTCGCTCAATGCGCAAGGAGTCGTGGACGGCCTGAACGTCGGCGCGCAGCGCTCGCAAGGCGTCGAGTTCACGTTCACCAAGGGCAATTTCGCGCGCAACGGCTGGGCGGCGCAGCTGTCGGCGACGTACACGAATAGCACGATCAAGTACAATAATTTCCCGAATGGCGTCAATCTCGTCGATCTGCTTAACACGACGGTGCAGCTGTACAACTCGTTCACGTCCGCATGTGCGGCTGGCAATGCGAAGATGTGCGGGATCAACGGCAGCACGAAGGCAGTCGCGTGTTTCGACGGCTCGACCGCCGGCGCGCCGGATCCAACGTGCACCTCAGCGCTGCCCATCGCGAATCCGTACTTCAATCTGAAGCCGCAACCGCTCTTCGACCGCAACGGTTCGTACACGACGTACGATCAGATCCCAGCGCCGTTCAACAACGCGATCGGCTTCGCGACCCCATTCCAATCCTCGCTCGTGCTCAACTACAAACACGGGCGTTTCAACGTGACGCCGAGCATCTTGTACAGCACGCAGGGCAAGTTCGGTTCGCCGCTGGTGTGGCCGGGCTACGACCCGTCTTCGTGCGCCGGTGTTACCGCGGGGACGGCGGCGAACACGCAGACCTGCAGTGCATTCATGTTCATCCCGGACAAGTACAGCGGCAAGTTCGACAACCTCGGCGAGTTCGCGCAACCGCAGCGCGTGACGGCCAACATCGCGTTCGGCTACGACGTCAGCGCGAATATCCACGCGACGGTCACGGTGGCGAACTTGGTTGACCAGTGCTTCCAGCATCATTATGCGTGGGATAGCTCGACGACGTGCATGTACGCGCAGCTCGCGTCGAACCTGCTCGCGCCGGCGGGCAACTTCGTCGCGAATCCGCCGGTGCAGCTCGCGTATCCGTACGGCAACTGGTACAACAACATCGAGATCGGCCAGACGGGTCAGAAGTCGCCGCTCCAAGCCACGTTCGAAGTCCAGTTCAAGATCTAGCCGCATGGCGCGAACCGAACTCACGGGGCTGCTGCGCCGCATCCATGCAGCCCACCGCGAAGCGCGGCGCACCGGCGTGCCCGCCGACGAGATCTTCGCGCAAGATCGTCTATCGCGACGACGCTTCCTCGAGCAAACCGCGAGCGTAGGCCTTACGCTCTCGGCGGCAAGCGCGGGCGCGGCGCTCGCGGCGTGCGCGAGCAAACCGATGCCGGCGGCGACGCGCGGACCGCGCGTCGTCATCGTGGGCGGCGGACTGGCCGGAGTCACGTGCGCGTACCGGTTGATGCAGGCCGGCATGCCGAGTCAGATCTTCGACGCAGGCGGAGGACTTGGCGGGAGGACCTGGACGCTGCGCGGCTTCTTCGATCAGGGTCAGATCGCCGAAAATGGCGGCGAGTTCATCTCGAGCGAGCACGTCGCGATCCGCAAGTTGGCGGCCGAGTTGGGCCTCGTCCTCGACGACCTGCGCGCGTGGGACAAACTGCATCACGCAGAAGAACGCTACTACGTGCACGGCAGCCGCTACCCGGTCTCCGAGATGCTGCGCGACTACGCTGCTGTCTTCCCCAAACTCGAGCGTGCCGCCGCAGCCGCCGGCGACACGCGCTACAATCACTACACGCCGGCGGGATACGTCCTCGATCACACGTCGGCACGCGATTGGATTGCGGCTAACGTGCCGGGCGGCATCGCCTCCAGAATTGGCTGGCTGCTGGATGTGGACGCGACGACCGAAAACGGCGGCGAGTCGACGCAGCAAAGCTCGCTCGAAATGATCTACATGCTGACGGGCCTGCCGGCGCTCAATCCCAAGGGCGGCTTTTGGCTTGTCGGAACGGACGAGCGCTACCGCGTACGCGGCGGCAACGATCTGCTCATCACGCGCATGGCGCGCAAGCTCACGGCTGTTTCGGTGAATGTGGGCACTCGTCTTGAGGCATTGCGCCGGCGCTCGGACGGCTCGTTACAATGCACGTTCTCAAACCCAAGCCGCACGTTTGACGTCAGCGCCGATCACGTCGTCTTGGCACTGCCGTTCGCAACGCTGCGCGATTGCGATTTGTCGCGCGCCGCGTTCTCGCCCGTGAAGATGGCGGCGATCAGCCGCCTGCCGATGGGCACGAATACGAAGTTGCACGTGCAATTCAACAAGCGCTCGTGGCTTGCAACTGGCGGCGCGGCGTCGTACGGCGACACCGGTTATCAGCAGTCGTGGGAGGACACGCGCGCGCAGGACGGCGCGGCCGGCGTGCTCGTCAACTACACGGGCGGCAGCGTCGGCGCTTCGTTTGATTCGCCGTCATTCGCGCCCGCATCGCCGGCCGTCGTGCGCCGCTTTCTCTCGCAAATCGAGCCGGTGCTGCCGGGCGTGAGCGCCGGCTGGAACGGCAAAGCCTACCTCGACAACTGGACCAAAGACCGCTGGCACCGCGGCTCGTATTCCTATTGGGGCGTCGGCGACTGCACGGCGTTCGTCGGCATCGAGCCGGTGCGGCAAGGCAACGTGCATTTCTGCGGGGAGCACGCGTCGCTGCAGTTCGGCGGGTTCATGAACGGCGCGGTTGAGACCGCCGAAGCCGCCGCCGTTGAGGTGATCCACGATGCCGCAGGCGCCAAAGCCGCTGCATCGGCACAAGCAATAGCAGCGGCGCGAGCTCTCGCAGGCGCCCGGCCTCAAGAGGCCGGGACTACGTGCTAGATGAGTACATCCGGGCTGCGGCGCAATTACCTCGGCTTCTGGCACATCGCGGCGCAGTCGGTGGCGAACATCGCGCCGTCGGCGACGCCGGCGCTCGTGTTGCCGCTCATCTTCGGCATCACCGGCAACGGCTCGTGGCTCGCGTACGTGTTCTCGACGATCGCACTGGTCTTGGTGGCGCTGAACGTGAACCAATTCACGCGCCGCTCTGTATCGCCGGGATCGCTCTACACGTTCGTCGGGCAGGGACTCGGGCCGACCTGGGGCGTGATTTCCGGCTGGTCGATGGTGATCGCGTATTTGATCATCGGCGGGTCGGTGTTAGCCGGTGCTGCGAACTATGCGACGGTCATCGCCCATGTTTTCGTCGGGGATCGATTCGACACCGCGCTGACGATCGCATCGATGGGCGCCGCAGCGGCCGGCGCCTGGTACATCGCCTACCGAGACGTCAAGCTCTCAACGCAGTTCATGCTCGCAATCGAATTCTTGTCGATCACGCTCATCCTGCTGCTTTCCGTCATCTACTTCGCGAAGAGCGGCACGTTGGTGGACCGGGAGCAGCTCACGCTCAGCGGTGTCGCGCCCGGCAACCTTGGCCACGCACTCGTGCTGGCGATCTTCAGCTACGTCGGTTTTGAGAGCGCTGCCTCGCTTGGTCACGAAGCCAAAGATCCGTTGCATTCGATCCCTCGTTCGGTGCTGTTCACCGTCTTAGCCGTTGGCGCGTACTTCGTGTACACGTCGTACGTGCTCGTGCTGGCCTTTCACGGGCAGAAGCCGCCCCTCGACCAGTCGAACGCGCCGCTGTCCGTCCTTGCGAGTCTTGCAGGGATTCCGGTATTCGGGCTCGTCATCGCGGTCGGCGTCGGCATCGGCTTTTTCGCGTGCGCGTTGGCATGCATCACGGCGGGCTCGCGCGTGCTCTTCGCCATGTCGCGGCACGGCTTGCTGCATGCCGCGGTCGGCGATGCTCACGAAACGCATGCGACCCCGCACGTCGCGGTGACCGTGGCGGCGATCGTCGTCCTGGCGGCGCCGCTCGCGCTCTTCTTGAACCATTTCGCGCTGCTGGATATCTTCGGAGACTTAGGCACGCTCGGCACCATCAGCGTGCTGTTCTCGTACGTACTGGTGAGCGTCGCAGCTCCGGCATATCTGCGCCGGCGAGGAGAGCTCAACATTGGGGGTGTCCTCGTCGGAGCGCTGGCGGTGATCGCGATGATCACGGCGATCGCGGGTAACGTGTACCCCGTGCCGCCGCCGCCGCAGAACTACATCCCGTACATCTTCGCGCTGCTGCTCGCGATGGGAGTCGGCTGGTTCCTCATCCGGCGTGCGCAGCGCCCAGGAATGATGGAGGCCATCAAAGCCGATCTCGAAGCTAGCTGACGCGCTATTTCCCGAGCCGCTTGAGCGCTTTTGGCGGCAGCAGCGCGAGCAGCGTGCCGCCCGCGACCACCCAGCGTTTGACATCGAGGTGACAGACTGCGGCTTTCTTCATCTCGATGCCGAGCGGCGTCTCACCGGCGAGCAGGTAGCCGATGAAGCGGCTGAGGTGCGGTTCGTGACCGACGAGCGCGACGGATTTGAGCCCGCGTATCTTGCGCAATTCGGCCGCGGTCGCCTCAGCCGGCACGTCGGGCGCGAGCGTCTTGAGCATACGAATTTTGGACGAATCGATGCCGTACGCTTCGCACACGCACTCTGACGTCTGCCGCGCGCGGACAAGGCCGCTGTCGAAGATCGCGTCGAACTCCCATCCCAACCGGCGCATGCCGTGCCCGACCCGCAGCATGTCGCGCTTGCCCTCGGCTGAAAGCGGCCGCAGTCGATCGTCAGGGTATTCTTTCGAATCGGCGGTGCCCGCGTCCGCGTGTCTGATGATCAACGCTTCCATGACGGGCGTCGGTTCCGCGCTGTTGCGGCGTCCGCCTTGGAACATCCATCGAATGTAGTGCCGGCCTCTTGAGGCCGGCGACGAGCCGGGAAAAAACTTTGAGGCTTCTCCGCCTAGCCGCGAGGCCAGACGACCTGCGTGTCGCGCTCCCAGCCTTCGTTCTCAAGCCTGATGCGCTCGATGGCGATCGCGTTGGCATCGGCATCGAGGTCCGGCACCGCCTGGTACTCCGACACCCAGCAGCGATAGATCTTATAGGAGAGCACCATTCGGCCCGCTTCGTCGAAGATGTCCAGGACGATGTCTTTGCGGAAGTTCGGGCCTCCAGGACGGGCCTGGCGATCCACCACGCTATTCGCCCAGTTTTCGAAGTCGTTGTCGTTGGTGATGCCGCGCTCGAGCGTGATCGGATCGTACTTCGTCCGACCCGGAAAGTCGCGCACGACGGGTGAATCACCGCCTTCGCGATGCTGCACGACTTCCGTGCTGCGCCGCAAACCGCCGACTTTGCTGACGCCCGCGACGTAGCGCCCATCCCACTTGACTCGGAACTTGAAGTTTTCCAGCGGATCCATTACATCAATACATCGGCAGGATTACCTCTCAAACTTTACCCGATAGGCGTCGACAGCGTTCTGCGCCGTGAAGAACATGCGCTCTCGGCCAAGTACCTTGCCTAGCGGCGCGCGTTGGACGGTCTCAAGCACGCGGGGCGTGAGCGCCGCAAGCCACAGCGCAATGCCGTTCTTGTCCAAATTTTTCTCGAACTCCGTCAGCATCCGCAGCGCCGTGTACTCGAGCATCGGCACCGCGCTCAAATCGAGCACGATGACTCGCGGCGACGACGCCTCGATGAGATCCGCCATCTTGTCCCTCAGTCTCGGCGCGCTTCCAAACGTCATGGCGCCTTCCGTTCGCACGATGAGCAGTCCAGGAAACGTCTCATCTTCCGGATGTTCCCGACTCTGCGGTCTGAAGACGTCGGTGCCCGGCTTGCGGCCAAGCGCGTACAACGGCGGATGATTTGCGTAATAGGTGAGCGCGAGGGCGGAAAGGCCGACGGCTGCTAAGATCCCGTTGAGGGTTCCCAACAGCACGACGCCGGCGAAAGCCGCCACGCTCCACCAAAACTCCATCGCGTGAATCTGCAAAACCGCACGGAAATCTTTCGGGTTCAGCAGACCGATGGTCGTGGCGACGACGACCGCAGCGAGCGTTGCCAGCGGCATCAGGGCGATCAGGGACGCGAGAAACAGCAGCGTTGCGACCACGAGCAGGAAGGTAACGAACTGGGCGATCTGCGTTCGCGCGCCGGATTGGACGTTGACCGCGGTCTGCGACGTGCCGCCACCGGCCGGCATCACCGGCGTGAAACTAGCCGCGGCGTTGGCAATGCCGAGCGCAAACAGCTCCTGGTTGGGTCGCGGCAGCAGTTCGCCGGTGCGCGCGAATGCGCGCCCCGCCGCGATCGACTCGGTGAAGCACATCAACGCAATGCCTAACGCTCCCGGCCAAACGGAGGCCGCCAACGAAAGATTGGGCAGCGCGATCGGTGGCAGGCCTGCCGGAACCTTGCCGACCACGGAAACGCCCGCGTGGGAAAGACCAAACGCAGCAGATGCGACGATGCCGAGGCCAACGGCGATCAGCGAGGCAGGCGTGCGGGGGATAAGGCGCTTCAGCATGATGATTACCGCAAGCGTCGCGAGCCCGATGATGCTCGTTTTGATGTGCGCCTGCGGCAGATGCTGGACGATCGAGACGACGGTGCGGAAGAATCCACTCTTGTCGATCTGCAAGCCGAATAGCTTCGGCAGTTGATTGACAAGAATCACTAGTCCGATACCCGCCTTGAATCCCACGAGCACGGGGTCGGAGATGAAGTTGGAGACAAACCCCAGGCGCAGCAGGGCTGCGAGAATGAGAAACACGCCGACGAACAATGCGAGTGACGCCGCGACCGCCATCGCGGCGCGCGCATCGCCGCCCGGCGCCAGCGCATCGACTTCCGCCGCAGTGAGAACGGCGATGGTGGATGTCGTGCTCACGCTCAAGATGC
>Ga0187846_10000235_pt1 | contig 33795 bp, 23 predicted proteins | sample TC_taG_FD_161473 | JGI IMG/M metagenome (GOLD analysis project Ga0187846, IMG submission 161473) | Biofilm microbial communities from the roof of an iron ore cave, State of Minas Gerais, Brazil - TC_06 Biofilm (v2) | ecosystem: Environmental > Terrestrial > Deep subsurface > Cave > Wall biofilm... | reverse complement strand
GCTGGCAGCCAGAGGCTTTTGTGAAAAAGCAACTCATCGAACTCCGCGTCAACGGCCGTGCGCACGAGCTCGCCATCGAGCCCAGTGCGCTCCTGCTCGACCTGCTGCGGCAGGATCTGGGCCTGACCGGCTCCAAGCGCGGCTGCGATGACTCGTCGTGCGGCGCGTGCACGGTGTTGGTAGATGGAACGACGATGCTCTCGTGCACGCTGCTCGCCGCCGGTTGCGAAGGGCAGGAGATCACGACGATTGAGGGCGTCAGCGAACACGGCAGTCTCGCCGCAATTCAGAAAGCGTACGGCGACTGGGGCGGGGCGCAATGCGGATACTGCACTCCCGGCTTCATCATGACCGTGAAGGCGTTGCTGGCGGAGAATCCCGATCCGACAGAAGATGAAATTCGCGCAGCCTTGAGCAGCAACCTGTGCCGCTGCACCGGCTACAGCCAGATGTACGAAGCGATCCGGTCGGCGATCGCGGCCGAGAAAAAAGCAGCGCCCGCATCGGCGGTGAGCCAATGACCTATGTAGTGGTCACCATCAAGAAGGTCCTCGATCTTGAGGCATTTCGTGACTACGCCGCCCGCGTGGCGCCCATTATTGAACGCTATGGTGGCAAGTACATCGCGGTCGACAAGGCGCCGGATGTGCGCTCGGGCGACTGGCCCTTCGTTCGCACCGTCATCGTTGCCTATCCAAACTACCGAGCTGCTCAGAACTGGTATAGCTCTCCGGAATACCAGCAGATCATTCCCATACGCGTGCGTGCCATTGACGCCAACATCGCCATGGTCCGCGATCCGGAAGAGGCGGGAATTGATATGAACCCGCGAAAGAGCGGCGCGTGAAAAACGCTTTTTCCATCATCGGCAAGCCCACCGCGATGATCGACGCGGCGGAGAAAACCACCGGCGCCGGCAAGTACACCGACGATCTCAGCCTTCCCGGCATGCTGGTCGGGAAAATTCTGCATTCGCCCTATCCCCATGCGCGGATCAAGCGCATCGACACAAGCCGGGCCGAGGCACTGGAAGGCGTCGTCGCAGTCGCAGTCGGAACCGATGCGCCGAATCCTTTCGGCATTCTCCCCGTCGGCCACGATGAGCATGCGCTTGCGCTCGACAAGGTCCGATATGTGGGCGACAACGTCGCCTGCGTGGCCGCGGTGTCGGAGGCGATTGCTGAGCGTGCGCTCGAACTCATCGATGTCGATTACGAGCTCCTGCCCGCCTACTTCGATCCCGAAGAATCGATGAAGGCGAATTCCGATCTCATCCACCAAAACAAGCCGCATAACCTGGAAAAGGATTACCACCACGTTTTCGGCGATCCGGAGAAGGGTTTCGCCGAGGCGGACCACGTGGCCGAGGCGCGATTCGTCGCCAATGAAGTCACCCACGCGGCCATGGAGCCGCACTCCACGCTGGCGTCGTTTGAGCTCGATCCGCACACCGGCAGCCTGGGGCGGCTGACGGTGTGGTCTTCCACGCAGGTGCCTTACTACTTGCAGCATAAGTTATCGCTCGTGCTCGAGATGCCCATGGCGCAGATTCGCGTGATCAAGCCTCTGGTCGGCGGAGGCTTTGGGGGCAAAAGCGAGGTGATTCCACTGGAAATCATCGCTGCTATCGCGGCGCGCAAGGCGAAGGCGCCGGTAAAGATCACCTACACGCGCGAAGAAGTTTTCTGGGCACATCGCGGCCGGCCGCGGACCATCATCGATCTCAAAACCGGCGTGAAGAACGACGGCCGCATCACTGCGGTCAGGGCGCGCGTGGTGCAGGACGGCGGCGCCTACTGCTCGTATGGGGTCGTCACCATTCTCTACTCCGGCGCGCTGCTGGGCGCGCTCTATGACATTCCCAACATTCAGTACGACGGCTTTCGCGTCCTCACGAACAAGCCGGCATGCGGAGCCATGCGCGGCCACGGAACGGTGAACGTGCGCTTCGCCTTCGAATCCCAGCTCGACGAACTGGCTGCAAAGATCGGAATGGACCCGGCCGAGATTCGGCGGTGCAATCTTCTACAGCCTCCCTGCATCACGGTCAACGGCCTGCGCGTGCAGAGCTACGGCCTGCCCGAATGCATCGCGAAGACAGTGGAACGTTCCGGCTGGAAAAAACGCAAAGGCCGGCTGCCCAGGGGGCGCGGCCTCGGTATAGCTTGCAGCCATTATGTGAGCGGCGCCGCCAATTCCATCATCCGTTCCGACATGCCGCACTCTACCGTCAATATCAAGATCGACCGTGACGGCGGGGTGGTCGTCTACACCGGAGCATCGGAAATCGGGCAAGGCTCCGACACCATGACGGCGCAGATCGCCGCGGAAGCTCTGGGATGTTCGCTCTCGCGGGTAAGGGTGATTGCCGCCGACACCGACCTCACCCCCATCGACATCGGATCGTATTCCAGCCGGGTCACGTTTATGGCGGGGAATGCCACGCTGCGCGCGGCCGGGGAAGTGAAAAAGCTGATCGCCGCCGCGGCGGCGACGAAGATGAATTGCGGCCCAGAGGAACTGGTTTTCTGCGGCGACGTAGTGAAAAAAAGAGAGACGCAGAGCGCGGGCGAGGGCGCCCGCGCCACACGAACCGGGCCAACCGTTTCCGGCCGCGTCGAAGGCCAGATTCTTCGCGGTTCGCTGCAGCAGAAGCGCGAAGACGAAGGCCCGAAAGACTGGATGACGTTCGAGGAAGCGGTCGTCGCCGCCATCGATTTCCACGGCGCGCTCACCGGCACCGGTTCCTACGCTCCGCCGCCGGAAGCTCGCGGCGGCAAGCACAAAGGCGCGGGTGTCGGGCCATCGCCGGCGTATTCGTACTCCGCACAGGTGGCCGAGGTCAGCGTCGACGAAGACACCGGCGAAGTCACGGTGCACAAAGTCTGGGCCGCGCACGATTGCGGGCGCGCGCTGAATCCGGTTTCGGTCGCAGGCCAGATCATCGGCTCGGTCTGGATGGGCATGGGCCAGGCGCTCACCGAAGAAATGGTGTGGAAAGACGGCATGCTGATGAATCCCGGGTTGCTCGAATATCGCAGCCCCTCGTCGGTGGAGTCGCCTGTCGTCGAGCCCATCATCGTCGAGAGCATCGACCCCGAAGGGCCATTCGGTGCGAAGGAATGCAGCGAGGGATCGCTGGCTGCGACCATTCCGGCGATCGCGAACGCGATCTATGACGCGGTTGGCGTGCGGCTGCACGAATGCCCGTTCACGCCGGAGCGCGTGCTCGCGGCCTTGCGGGCAAAGAAGAACGCCAAGGCCCTGAACTTGACCGAGGGCATCGATCCGACCGATCCGGTGCGCCTCCGCGAGCATGGCGGGGCGCTGTGGTTCAAGGGCAAGGGTCCGGAGCGGCATGCGCTGGATCCGGCGCGGCGCGAATCCCCGGCTACCGCGGAAGGTGCGGATTGAGCCTCCCTCAATTCAAATTGCTGAGGCCACGCTCCGTCGAGGAAGGCGTCGGCCACCTCGCCCAACTCGGCGGAAACATCCGCATCCTCGCAGGCGGGACTGATCTAATCCCTTCCATGCGCCAGAAACTTTTCGAGCCCGAATACGTTCTCGATTTGCGCGGGATCGCCGGCCTATGCGGCATCAGGCCCCAGCCCGATGGCGGCGTCGAGATCGGCGCGCTCACAACGCTTCGCGCGATCGAGCGCTCCGACTTCCTGCGCCGGCACTTCTCCGTTCTCCCCGAAGCTGCTTCCACCGTGGCCTCTCCCGTCCTGCGCAACATGGGCACGATCGGCGGCAACATCTGTCTCGACACGCGCTGCCTCTGGTACAACCAGTCGCTGACGTGGCGCAAGGGTTGCGGCTTCTGCATCAAGAAAGATGGCGATCTTTGCCACGTCGCTCCCGGCGGCTCCAAGTGCTGGGCGGCGTTTTCCGCGGACACGCCGCCCGCGTTGCTATGTCTCAACGCGGAAATCGAAATTGCCGGACCCACAGGCCTTCGCCGCCTTCCGCTCCGCGACTTCTACACCGGCCTCGGGGACAACTACCGCAAGCTCCAGCCCAACGAACTGGTTACCCGCGTCTTCCTGCCCGCAGCGACCGCAGACTATCGCGGGGTGTATCGCAAGCTGAGAGTGCGCGGATCGATTGACTATCCGCTTGCCGGAGTCGCTGTAGCCATGAAGCGTTCGAACGGGCACATCAGCGACGCACGTGTCGCTCTCACCGCGGTGAATCCCGCGCCCGTGCTGGTGAATGGCGCAAGCGAGACCATGGCCGGAAGGGAACTGGACGAGGCCCTGGCCGAAACGGTCGGCGATCTGGCGGCGCGCACCGCCAAGCCGCTCACTACATCCGCGCTCACGCCGGAATACCGCCGCGAGATGATTCGTGTCTTCACCAAGCGCGCGCTGCTGCAGGCTTTTACAAACTAGTTCAGGCATTTCGATTCCGCCGAGGAAACACAAGCATGGGTGCCGTCGTCGTGGTCGATCTCGGCTTTGCAGTCCTGGCGCTGGGTGCGATTTCTCTTGCCCGGCCGCTGCGGCGGCTCGGGATCCGAACGCGGCAGCGCGGCCTGGCGGTCCTGGTTCTCGGGATCGTTCTCGTCGCGTCGGGTTTCGCGGCTCCCGCGCCCACGATTCGCGTCGCGGCTGCCCAGACCCTGCTCGACCAATTCCTGCCGGCATACCAGTTTCATGAGTACCATTCGGTCTACATCCACGCGCCGAAGGATCGCGTTTACCAGGCCATCAAATCTGTCAGCGCCGACGACATCGCATTCTTTCGCACCTTGACGTGGATCAGGCGCTTCGGCTTGCCCGGACGGGAGAGCCTTCTCAATCCGCCTCGCGGAGCTCCGCTTCTCGATGTGGCGACTCGCACTGGGTTTCTCTTGCTGGCGGAAGAGCCCGGGCAGGAGATCGTGGTGGGAACTCTGGCCGTTGCTCCTCCCGGCTGGCGCCCCACGGGCAGTCCGTCGCCCGCCCGATTCAAGGCCCTGAACTCTCCAGGCTTCGCGTTGACGGCGATGAACTTCCGCGTCGAACAGTCTCGCCCGGACGCCTGTGTCTTAACGACGGAAACTCGCATTTATGCGACGGATTCGCACGCACTCCGTCGGTTCGCGCCGTACTGGCGGACGATTTATCCTGGCAGCGCGTTGATCCGGCGCATGTGGCTGCGCGCCATTCGGGACCGCGCGGAAGCGCCCCAACCATCCGCAAGCTCCCACGGTCCGACCAGACAGGTACAATGATGGCGTTTCTCCCAAGGCGATTCTGACAACTTACAACCGAGAACTGAGAACTGAGAACCGAGAACCGAGAACTGAGAACTGCTCCTTGATCACCGACTGCCACATTCACATCTCGCCCATCGAGATGTTCAAGCCCCACGCCCTGGAGCTGATGAAGAAGAAGCGTCCGAACTTCGAGCAGATCGCCGAGTTCTGCCGCTCGCCGAAGTCATTTCTGAAGTATCTGGACGCGTGCGGCATCGACCGCGCCGTGCTCATCAATTACGTGGCGCCCGAGGTGATCGGCTTCACCAACGGGGTGAATCAGTTTGTTGCCGACTACGTGAAGGAAGATGCGAAGCGGCTGATTTCCTGCGGCAGCCTGCATCCGCGGCACACCACCAACGTGCTGGCCGACGTGGAACAGGTGCTTCGCCTCGGCATCCGCATGATCAAGATTCATCCCCCGCACCAGTTGCTGTTTCCCAACGACTACCTGACCGGAGTGAAAGAACTGGAGATTATCTACCGGGCCGCGGAGGCCAACGGCGTGCCCGTAATGATCCATACCGGCACGTCGGTCTTTCCCGGCGCGCGCAACAAGTATGGCGACCCGATCTACGTCGACGACGTGGCCGTCGATTTCCCCAAGCTCAAAATCCTGCTCGCCCACGGCGGCCGCCCGCTTTGGATGCACACCGCGTTCTTCCTCATTCGCCGCCATCCCAACGTCTATCTCGATATCAGCGGCATCCCGCCCAAAACGCTGCTGAAGTATTTTCCCCGCCTCGAAGAAATCGCGCACAAGACGCTGTTCGGGACGGACTGGCCGGGCCCGGGCGTGCCCGACATCGGGAAGAATCTCGAGGAGTTTCGCGCTCTGCCGCTAAGCGAAGAAGTTCAGCGGCAGATTCTCAGCGGGACCGCGTTGAGCATCTGGCCGGCCTGAGCCCTGCTATTTCGCCTTCCACAGCCCGATCGTATTCCCGCCGGGATCGGCAAACCACGCGAAGGTTCCCGTAGGAATGTCGACCGGCGGCACCAGCGTTTTGCCGCCGAGCGACTCGGCTTTGTCGAGCGAGGCCTGCACATCGTCCACCAGCACGTAGAAGATTGTGTATTGGTGAGGTTCATGGCCGAGACTTGTGATGTGGCCATGAATGCCCGTGTCCGCCGCGGTATTGATCATAGTTGCCGGTCCGGCGGCCTGCATCTTCCAGCCGAAAAGTTCGGAAAAGAAGGCCACCGTCTTCGCCTGATCGCGGCAACCGATTTCGAAATGAACGACAGGATGGCTCATGATGAAAGTTCCTCGCAAGCAGTCGCGGGATTCTAGCACGGACGGCCGCGCTTTTGAGCCTTCTGCTGCATGCATCTGACATGCGACGCCGGGCCTGCGGCGCCAGGCTCGCCGGCGCATTTGCTATAATCAAATACGCCCTGATGGTTGCGTTTCACATCCGTGCGGAAGTGGTGGAACTGGCAGACACACCATCTTGAGGGGGTGGCGCCGAAAGGCGTGGGGGTTCAAATCCCCCCTTCCGCACCAATTTTAATACTGTAGATTGAATAGGTTACAGGTACCTTCCGGATTTCGTACAATCATCGTACAATGCCTCCAACGGCTTAGCTTCTCCCGGAGGCATTCATGCTCAGCGTCTACACTCGCCATTACCCTCCCTGCCCGCAGACGGATCTGAATTACAGGCGTTGCCGTTGCCCGAAGTGGATCATGGGCACCATCGAAACCGCTGGCGCCTTTGTGCGTGTGAGTGCCCGCACCCGCGCCTGGGAGCGGGCGGAAAAGAAAGCCCGATTGATGGACGCAAATGCGGCCGACCCGTCGCCGGCGCGGGTCACGGTGGAGGCCGCACTCGACGCATTCATTGGGAAGAAGAAAGGACAGCGGCTTTCTCACAGCTGGCTTTACAAGTTTTCCCTCATGCAGCGTGAGCTTGTCAATTTTGCGCGTGGTCGAGGTCTGACCTATATTGACGAGTTCGGCGACGACGAGCTTGGCTTGCTCAGTCGATCTTGGAAGGTCGCACCCATCACCGCCCAGAAACGGCAGGAACGGTGGCACTCGTTCTTCTCCTATTGTGTGCGTAAGCGCTGGCTGAAGCAGAATCCTGTCGAAGAGTTGGGCCCAATCAAAGTCAGACCGGTGCCGACTGATTATTTTTCGCAAGAAGAGTTTCAGAAGCTGATGGACGTGACTTACGATCTGTCTCATTGGAGTACGAATCCTGGACACCGCGTCCGGGTGCGGGGTCTGTTGCTTCTCATGCGCTACAGCGGACTGCGTCTGAACGATGCAGTAACACTGGAGCGGACGCGCCTGACGGAAAATCGCCTATTTCTCTACCAGCAGAAAACAGGATTGCCAGTATATGTACCCCTGCCGCCTCACGTAGTCGAGCTTTTGGGCAGCCTGCCGAATACGAACTCGCGGTACTTCTTCTGGACTGGAAATGGTCTGCATTATCGCGCCAGCAATTGCTGGCATGCCAGTTTGCAGCGCCTCTTCAAGTGGGCAAAACTCGAAAAAAGGGCGCACCCGCACATGCTCCGGGACACGTTTGCCGTGGAACTATTGCTGGCGGGCGTTCCGATTGACCAAGTGTCCATTCTGCTGGGGCACGCTAGCGTGAAGACTACCGAGCGGCACTATGCTCCCTTCGTGAAGGCCCGCCAGGAGCAGTTGGTTTCGTCGGTGGAAAAGAGTTGGAGGCTCCAAGGGCTGCGCCTCGTGAAAAAGCGGGCCTAGAACTCCCGGTGCTGTTGCGAGCCGATCGCTGATAACCCTCAGCTTGCTTTGCGGAGCCTGCGATGTACGCGATGAAGAACGGTTTCCGGTACGCGCAGCGTCCGATATCCGCGCTTGTGCGTGGTCTCTTCCCTGCTCCAGCGGATCACGCCTGGTTCCCGATCGAAAATCCTTCGAACTGTCTTCTCACTGAGCGCCCAAAGTTTGGCAATTTCGATAACTGAGTAGTGCCTCTCATTAGCCAAATCAGGAGGGCCTGACGGAGACCCGACGGAACCCGGACCGAAGCCCGAAGATGTGTCTATTGGTCTTCTAGCGAAGTCAGACATAGTGCAAACCCCAACCGCGGCTGGGTGTTAACCAACTTGATTCCGAGTGCTTGAATTGTCCAATGAATTCTCAGCCGATAGCTATTCCTCACAGGAATAGCTGGGTCGGAACTGAACTATCAAGCCGATCGCTGAGAGACTCATTTCAGCGCGCGGGCGCGAGGGCTGCAAACAGCTTCTCGAAGAGCTCCGGCACGGGCGATGCAGCCCGGAGTTCCAGTCCGAGTTCGAATCCAGAGGACCGCCTTCCTGATCGTCCACCAAAGGATAGTAAGTTAAAGCTCGTCACCAGTGCTCGAACGTCGTCGCGGAGCAGCACCTTCGCGTGATTTTTCCCGTCTGCAAAAATCGCTGCGCCCGCGTCACTCAGGCCTGCCAATAGTGGGGCACTGTCTCCATCTACTGCGTTAAAGCGAATCGTCAGTCGAGAGTGCGCGCCCAGCGATCGAGCAGTCTGCAAGAGCCTTTCGTGCAACAATGGATCTTCCCGAACCGTGACTTTGTCCGACATGATCACGAGCCGGTCTTGCGCCTGCTCAAGATAGGCGAATAGGCATTCTCGGTTGTCTGCATCTGCAACGAGACGCACGGCAAGTTCGGCGTTCTCCGTGGTAACCCTCAATTCAGTATTCGCAAGCGAGCGCAGCACCTGTACCGGCCAAGCCACACGGTCTTCGCGGAACAGGTCTGCGGCGACATCGCAAACAGCGACCGCTAGGTTCGTGCTCGATACCAGCAGCGATAGCTCCGCCCGTGGCGACTCAGGCCGGGCGCTGAGCCAGTTAAAGGAGCCAATGCAAACATGCTGCTCGTCCCACAAGAGGATGTTTGAGTGACTGCCGGTAGGATACGGTTCAAAGAAGAATCTACCGCGTGCATGGCGATGATCAGAAGCGAGTTTCTTGAAAGTGACGGCCCCCTGCTCATCGGCGTCCGTGCTCCCCTCGCTGGCACCGCGAGCCACAATAACATCCACTCCTCGCTGCAAAGCACGGCTGATCGGCTTGGCCAACTGTTCGGCACGTGTGCCGCTTAGGAAAGCGGAGTGGATAAGCACATACTTCGTGGCTTGTTCTAGAGCCTTCCCAAGAAGCTGGACGTGGTCCCCAGCGCCCGAAATGGCGCTGATGTCATCGGGTGTTATAGCTACCCATGGTAGATCTGGCTCGACGGCTGAAGGTTCTGTGAGATCGAAGCCACGCTCGCGCAAGGCCAGCGTCAACGCTCGAACCCATTCCGGTGAACGAAGCCGTTCGATGCGGCCGTCTCTCACGTCTACCTGCACTGCTGAGTTGTACCGGAACCGGGCCTCAGGACGACCGACAGAGCGGATCCACTCTCCAGATCTTAACGCTCGTCTCTCGATCAGACGGCGAATTGCGCTGCGTCCCGGGGTCGGGTCGATGTCACTGGGCGGTAGGATCGTAGTCCCCTGATCGCGAAGCTCGTCGCTGCGCTCGAAGGTGACATACGAATTGACCTCGGCCAATCCCGTGACTCGATCCACGACGATGTCGAAAGGTCTTCGCACGCTTCGGAGATTCGAAGGGATGAACTCCGGATCGCCTAGCGCCTCATTTCCGATCGACGTAATTGAGAACTCTCCGCTTCCTTGTTGAAACTCGATGATTCCCGCCTCGAAGAGCGCGGTAAGACATTCGGCAACCAGGCGCGGATGGAGACTCAAATCGGCAATCAGGGCATCGAATCCGATATTGCCTGTGGCTATCGACTTGAGGATGGTTCGTTCCGTCATCGCGAACGGTCGACCGCTTGCAATTTCGCACTCGACGCGGAAAACCGAGACCGGAATACCAATTGTTTTCACGCGCCGTCGCCCCCTTTCGCGAATTCTTCAGCAGAAATGCGCAGGGCTCGCCCGCTCTCAAATGCCTGTTCCAGCCAATCAGCGAGACGCGCCAGCTCCGCAAATGGCTGTCCCGCCTCGCGCGATTTGGCAGCTAGGTGTGCTCGGAAGAAATCCCAGGCCCCCACTAGAACTAGCAACTTCTCTGCTCGGGACATCATGACATTGATCCGTTCGTGTTCCGTCAAGAAACCGAAAGCTCTTGTTATCTCGCGCTCAGTGTTGTTTCTGACGAGGGATACTACGATCACCGATGCCTGTCGGCCTTGGAAGGAGTCCACCGTAAAAACGCCGATCTGGTCCTGATCTAGATGATCGTATCCCTCTGGGAGGAGAGCCCATTGAGGTTTCCATCCTAAATTCGAACGAAGTTCTCTTACCTGACGTCTATACGGTGTAAGCACAGCAGAGGTCTCTCCGCCATTGGATGAAGGCCGCATGGTACGGAGAACTTGCTCGACCGCTCTTACTTCGCGCGCATTGAGAAGTCTCCCTTCTTCTTGATCTTGGTCGGTCGAACTGAGAGTGTTGCGCGAGACGTTGACCCAGACGATAGCACGCCCTTGGATCGATTTTGGCGTCACAAACTGATGCAGGACCCTCTCCAACGGGAGCCCCGTCTGATGATCCTGGGTTGCGTTAGTGATTTTCCCGCCGTAGAAGGCATGTGAGATTAGGTTACCGATTTCTGGATGCATTCTGTGCTGCTCGGTAAGCATTCCAACAAGCGGCGTCTCGGACTGAACACGGCGCTGCACAGTCTCAAAGAGCTCCCGGAAGAAGAAGAGCCACCGCTTGGCCGCATCGGTAAACCCCTGGCGTTCACTCGCCGACGTGTCGCTCCAGAATCGACGTAGATCAGCATCCGATTTACAAATCACGTCAAGGCGGTCAAGACCGACTGAGAAATCCTTCTGGCGATACGGTGGAAGTTGATTCTGATCGCCGATTAGGAGCCACCGGTGCCCCGTCTGGAGTGGCAGCACCAGGTCGAATCCGTGTGCCTTCCCGGCTTCCTCAATGATGCTCCAGTCGAACGTCTGATTTGACTGTGCGAGCTCCAGCAGATCTGCTGCGGTGCTAGTGCAATAGACAAAGTTCGCCCCACGACGCACAAGTTGCTCGAAATCCCCGTCTTCAGCCTGTTCCCGAGCGTAGTCAAGCCAATCGCGGATGTGCTGAGGAGGACTCGAACGGGTTTGCAGCACCCGGATGCTGTCATCGAGGATTTGCCGCGCAACCGCCGATGGGGACGCTGAATCCTGAAACTCCCTTTCGATTTCGTTGGGCCGAGGCTTCCGCAGCCGGACGGCAAGCGGCGCGATCCATGCCGTGTCTTCATGCTGACGGGTTACGACAAATTTTGACACCTCATCGCGGAGGTGATCCACGGCGGAGTGCGCCTGCGCGGTAAGGAGCACTTGGCACGATGGGTCGTCTTCGTAGATTTGCTTCAGCAACTGAGCGACAAGAGTCGTCTTGCCGGTTCCGGGCGGGCCTTGCAAGCAAAAGATTGGTCTCGTGCGCCAAATCTGCTTCAGCACTGCGCGCTTCGCTTGGTCGAGACTTGCCTCGGGAGGAATGGGCAGGGGCAACTCATCGACACCCGTATCCATGTAGACGGTATCTGGCATGACAAGCGCCCGCTGAAGAAATAAGTGTGCACTGAGCAGATTGATCGCCTCTGCTCGCCGGTCAACCAGCGTTACTTGAGCGAACATGCCCCGCGTTCGTAAGAAGGCCGAATTTTCAGGTGGCGGCAATGTCGTTGCTCCCGGTCCAGAGCGAAAGCGCCGTAGGAGCACTTGTTTGGCTCCGAGAGCGCGTGAACTCCCTGGTGGCAGCTCATGGAGGGTCCAGAACTCCGCCGGCTCGACCCAACGGCTAACATTTAGTTCCGGTTCTGGCCCGACGTAAATCTCGACCTGCGCTGTTGATGCCTTCGCGTCTTCATCGCTCAAGTACTGAACCATCGAAGTCGTGCGGTCTGACATGGGCAATGCATCGACACGCCCGGATTCCTCGACAATCACGTACTCGTGGATTCCGTTCGACCAATGCCGGACAGCACGAACCGGGTAGATCTCGGTCTCGCGTATGGCGCGCTCAATTTCGTTGGTCACCTCCAGGAACCGCCTTAGGAAATTGATTTGCGGCTGGGATTCTCCCGCAGGCTCCTGTGGAGGTGGCAGAACGCTTTCCCACGGCCGTACTTTCCTGCAGATTTCCGAATAGCTCGAGTGCGCGACTTGCACCGTATGAACGCCAATCATGGCCGGGAACGGAAAGAACCGTCTGTCGACCCGTCGCTCGTCAACGTACTCGGCTTTGATCAGGTATCCGAGATTCCAGGTCGTCTCGGAATCACCGTCTGGAAGTTGCCGTTTGAAAGGCAGGAGGCGATAAGGCAGGCGGCGCCCTTTGAGGAAATAAGACCTATTGTCCGGGTCTCCTGAGGCAAGGATCTCCGTGTCTGAAAGGTCGTCTTCGATCCAGCGACGAAGTGCCGCTTCGTTGGTTGCATTTACCTGGGGATCGGTTTCGGCGATACGCACCGCCAGATCGGTCGGCCCTAGTTTGTTCCTTAGAGACACCACCACGCCGACATGGTCTCCGGACCGGAACCTAGCCGGACGCTCCAGTGAATCGATGACATCAGTACAATTCCGGATGATGTCGTCGCGATCGATGGGACCGTTCCCATTCGCGGCGACCAGTGTGCGTAGGTAGGATTTTTCGTCTTCATTCAGCCGTCGAAGTTCTTGAATCTCGCTGACGACGTGCTCTGTGTCGGAGCTCGCGACTACATCCGCCGCGGCCCCGAACATTCCCGTGAGTACGAACCCAAGATCGCGCCAGTCAGCATTCAGGGATGCATTCGCACGCCCCAACGGCGAACTCGCCTCGAATTCGTTGCGGGTATGCGCACCGATCCGAACACTCCATTCGAACCCGCCGAGTCGGAGCGAATCAGGCCCGCGCCGGGCGTCAAGGAAAATGTTTTCCGATCTTACGGCGCGATGTACGGATCGGAAGCGATGCACATGGGCTAGACCTTCAATCAACCGAAGCGCCCCCCGCCAGAGCGCGACTCGCCGGCCGACATCGCCCAGATCCGAGAGCCAGCCCGACCTTTTCCTGTTTGAGAGGACATCGGAGAGCCGATCGAAACCGGGAACCTTGAGCGCCAGAACGAATGCCCTTGCATCCTGATCGACCGCTGCATCGATCAACGTCACGAGCCGTCGCTCGGCCTCGGGGGTGCTTGCTAGGCGGTAGAGCGTACGAAGCTCTCGATCCCAGAGATTCCGTTCAACCGGGGTAGGTTCGTCCTTCAGGAATGGCCAGGCTTTGATGAGCACTCCCTCACCGTCGCCGGGGTCGGCCTCCCAAAGCACACATGAAGGTCCTTCGGACAAGTACCGGCGAAGCGTGAATATGCGTCGCAGGACTCGCTGCCCGACCACCAATGCCATTGGCTGCCTCCAAGATTTGCCGTTAACCTTACCAGAATTGCGAAAGTGAAGGTGCGCCGACATCGCAATCCCAGTTTGACGGTTAGGTTTTCGTTGCGTCCGTGAGCTCCGCTAATAGTACTCAGAGATCCACAGCGAATCAGGTGTGCCGGAGATCATGCAGCCGGAAATCAACGCACTGCTTAGCCCGGATAGCACCGCTCCGGTTTTGCCTTTTTGATGCTGACAACTCGGGACGAACGCGGCAATTCGATCGGTTTTGGTGGACGGCGCTGGTAAGCATACCGGCGGAGGAAGGACCGGGCGAACTCGTTCGCCAATCGTGAATCGTCATCCTTTCTCATAATCACACACGTTTGGAAAGACAATGACGCATCAGAAAGAGGCTTTACTACTACACTTTCGGCTCGAAAGCCAACGGCCGTCGGTTTGGTGAGTATGGCCACGCCAACGTGCTCGGACACCAAGTGAACCGCTTCTTGCGGCGCAATAATATCGTGCGCTCGTTTCGGAGCGATTCCCTCGCGTCGTGCCGCATCCACGATTGCATCATGAACGATGGGGTGAACTCGTCGCGCGAACAGAATCCATTCATCTTTTGCCAGATCTTGGAGCACGAGGTGTTCCTTTTGTGCAGCCGCGTGGCTCTCTGGAAGAGCCGCATAGAGCGGCGTCAGAGCGAATGGTACGGCCTCGATCTGAGAGTCCTCCGGCGGGGCAGTCACCAGGGCCAGGTTTAGTTCGCCCGCTATAACACTCCGGATCAACTCCATTGAGAACTGACTGATCAGTCGAATGGCGAGCTTCGGGTACAGCGGGAGCCGGATTGCAAGAAGGTCTGAAACCCAAGCTTGATCGGCTTCGTGCGAGTGTCCAATCGTCAAAACGTTGTCTGCTCCGTCGTGGGCAGCACGAGAGAGATGAAAGGCCCGCTCCATGTGCGACAGCGAAGAGCGAGCCTCTTCGACGAAGACTCGCCCAGCGTCAGTGAGCTCCACACGGACAACCCGTCTATTGTCGCGAGTGAAGAGGCGAAATCTAAGCTGTTTTTCGACCTCAGTGATTTGTCTGCTGAGCGCAGATTGGGTGAGGTGCAATCTGAGGGCGGCCTTCGTGAAGTTCAGCTCTTCGCCCAAGGCAATGACCGCGTGCAAGTGGCGTACTTCGACGTTGGGAAACACTGCTCCAAACCCCATTCAACAATTGTCGGACACCAGGTGTTTCGGGCTGCTATTTGTGTCTAATGCGACGAGTGGTTGTTAGTCTACAACCCGATATGTTGTGCAAAGTTTCTTAGTGAGAACACTGTCGATCAATCGATCCTGATAAAGCCATCGTGCCAGACATCCCAGCAAGGATTCTGGTTATATCTGTCGGGCGTCGGTTTGCCGACGATCTTCGATTACAGTTCCATTTCTTCTACCATTGAATGATCTCACATATAAGCCCATGATGCGCCTGCGCTTCTTTGCTGTTATAAGTAGTAAGACATTTGGTACTCCTGGGAAACACGAGTGTCGCCATACCTGCTAGAAAAGGGAGAATGAAATAGCCGGTGTGCTGTCGGTAAATCGACCGAGATTTGAATTCTCGACATCGAACGCCCTGTACTGACTAGACTTTCGTTCGTACCAGTGAGGATGGTCATGAATCATGGCTTCTATCGATCCACCAAAAAGGAGAGGCTTTGAACAAATGGCAAAGAATATAGTCCAAGAGGAGAAGTGCTTGTCAGGGCAGACTAATACTTCCGCGATCAAGGTCGCACAAGGAGTACGAGAGACAGTTAGTCAAGACGGAGCGGTGTTGCTCGATATCAATCAGGGTCTTTGTTTCAGCCTGAACCCTGTTGGAACCAGAATTTGGCGCATGCTCAAAGAGGGCCGTTCCCAAGATGAAATAACGGATAGTCTCGAAGAAGAGTTTCGATTACCACGTGCACAACTCCTCGGCGACATCCGCAATTTTTTAGCGCAACTGGAAAGCATGAAACTCGTCGGCGAGGCCGAGGCGGCCTGTGAGAAGCGCGGCTTCTTCTCTCGGTTGGTTGCTCGAAAGCGGTCTGCGTGATCCATTGTTCGAGCAGGGATCAGAAGAGTCCGTGCGAAGTCCGAAGGTACGTTCGAAGTGGCAGCGGTAACTTCAGCGCTCAAGTGCTGCAACCTCCGTGGGATTCGACAATTCTGACACACCTTGGTAAAGCGCTCGATACAACGCACAACGACGGATCAGGTCTGAATGGCTGCCCTGATCTATTATTGTTCCCCGATCTAGGACTACGATTCGATCGGCCCAGGAGATAGTCGATGGTTTGTGGGATATAAATATCAGGCTTCTTCCCCGGCGAAACCTGTCCAGAGCTTCGAGCAAACTTGTGACCGCGGGTTCGTCCAGACCGCTAGTGACTTCGTCCAGTATTAGAATTTGGGGTTTCTGCAGAAAGGCGCGAGCTAAGGCCATCCTCTTCTTTTCGCCTCCGGAAAGCTTCCGGCCCATCGGTCCCAAGGGCTCCTCTAGACCTTGCGGCAGCTTCCTAATGACGTTGTGAAGTTGGGCCAGGTCAATTACGTAGTCGAGATCTCGACTCGTTGCCGATGGATCGCCGTAGAGTAAGTTCTCCCGTACGGTGGCGTTAAACAGTATTGGTTCTTGCGGGACTACAGTCACCACGGAGCGAAGATTGCGTTGTCCCAAGTCGAGAAGGTCGATACCGTTAATCAGCACAGCGCCGGCATCGGGATCGTATAAACGCGTCGTGAGGTGGGCGATCGTGCTCTTGCCACAACCGCTAGCGCCGACCAGAGCTACCTTTTCTCCCTTGCCGATACGGAAACTAAGCCGGTCCAGCACTGTGCGACCCCGTCGATACGAAAACGAAACATTTCTGAACTCCAATTCGGCGCCGTGCGCGTTCTCCACCCGCCGCCTTGACCTTCGATCGCCGGCAAGCACATTCTCGTTGCCTACAACTTCGACGATTCGCCGGATGCTGGCACCTACTCTCTGGAACCTGGACTGGAGATCGACCGCGACACTCATTGGCTCAAACAAGCGGATCACGTAGCTGTAGAAAGCTACGAGACCGCCAACGGTGATCCGATTTCTTATTACGTCATAACCACCGTAGCCTAAAATCAATGCACTGCCCACCACGATCACTGACATGGAGGCCCCGCTGAAGCGCACTTCTGCGACTCTCTGTGCTGTCTGAGCTCTGGCCCCCGCCGCGAGTGAGCGAATGCACTTCCTGCCGTGCGCGGCAGTTCGGTTCAGCAGTTGCAGTTGCAGCATTCCAATCAAATGCTCGTACAAAAAAGAGCTGATCGCGCCCATCTGCGTCTGTGTGTTTTCTGCCGCAGTTGTGAGATCGCTCAAATATCGACGCTGCAGAAAATAAAAGAAAGGTAAAAGAGGGGCTATCAAGAGCGTCATCCGAAGATTGAGGACACCCATGGTGATCAATACCATGACGGCCACAATCACCATTCGGATGAGACTCGCTAAAGCGTCTCCGCCAAGTTCGCCTATCCGATCGACATCTTGTTCCACTCGATACAGCACATCGCCGACGGATGCGTTTTCGTAGTACCGGGCGGAGAAAAGGTGCAAGCGTCGAATCAGAGCCACCCGAATTCGAAATATCATTCTTTGGCTCATTACAAATCCCACCAAGTAAGCACAATAGCTGAACGCCAACTGTGCGAAATACGCCGCGGCAAAGCCCATGGTCCCAACCAGCAGTAATCCAACGCGGCCCTTGACAAGCGCAACATCGATGATCCACTTGATGATAAGAGGATCAAGGAGGGTGAACACGCTGGCTGCGATGATCGCGAATAGCCCCAGCAGGTTTAACCGTAGGAACGGTACGATTTGCCGCCCCAACCAGCGAACTTCAGAGGACACACCTGAACGCATAACGCACCATGCAGTTCCTCGAATGTAGTCGAGGACAAAGGTCTGAACCGTAAACTTGTTTCGTCCGACGCTTTACCGACCGACCGCGATTGGATCGCGCGAAACGAGCCTTGTTCCTGAATGGAAGGGACCTACCAGGTGAAAGAACGAGAGCAGCAACGTTTCAGTTTCGCATCATTCACCGTCATCGAAAGAGGACACTTTGCACACGCCGCCGTTGTCGGCTTGGACACCGCTCCTTTGAGTTGTCGCTAAACGGAATTCCGACATCCTCTCGCCTTTCGCTAAAAGGTTCACCGGTTTCGATATGCTTTCCATTTATCTCGACAATCGATTGCCGTAGTCGTTTGACCGCAGGAACAGTGCTTTAGTCCATTGGGTTCAGTGGAATTCGCCCGATCTCGAGCGGAATCTCGTCGTTGTCGCCGCTCATAGCGTCAAGTCGGAGTTCCGGCGCGAGACAACTTTTTGCTCCACTCGCTGAAATGCGCCTAAGCTCCGACCCACGCTCAGGCTGATGTGGGAAGCCGGATGCGGACCTCAGTCACCACTTCAAGCCACTTGTCGCTTCGTGATCTTTTTCGTTGAACAGTTGGTTGTTGCCCACTGATCTAATGGGAGCCCACCGATGCGGATGGACGAAAGTGAAACGTATCAATTGGTAGTTTTGTTCCGAAAGGGTTCTGAGACTCCTAAAGTCCTTTTGGAGTGCGACAGCGAAGGCAAACTGTCCCTGCCCGAATTGACGATTCCGAAGTGGCAAAGAGTCGCTGAACAACTGACCTCACGTGTGAAGGATTCGTGGAACCTGGATGCGGTTTGCTTGTTCGACCCAGTGTGGGAGGCCAAGCCCATGCTGGATAAGCACTGCAACTACCAGGTTCTCGATAGCTGCGACGCGCAATGGATTCCTCCAACGAACTGCGCTCTGTTGCGAACAACCTCCATTCGAAAAGACTCGTTCGTATCGCCTGAGCAGTGGCGAGTGCTCGAATGCTCGTTGGACCTGCTTGACGCCTACAACTCTGGCACCCTACAGGGTCCGTTTGCAGAGAACGGTTGGCTGGATCGACTTAGAGCGTGGGTGCAAGAACAGTTAGGTCAACGTGGACTGAGGCTCACCAGCAGGCAACAGCAGCTCAACAGCGGTCCCCAATTCAGCTTAATTCGCTTTGAAACAGCCGATGACTCTGCGGTGTGGTTCAAGGCTGTTGGGGAGCCTTTTCTGCGGGAATACTTCGTAACTGTAGGGCTTGCGCAAGACTATCCGCGATATTTCCCGCCACTTCTTGGAATTCATCCCGAGTGGCATGGGTGGTTGACGTCGGAGGTGACCTCGCAACTCCTCCTGGATGCTGATGACATCGGGAGTTGGAGAAACGTTGTCGAAACTCTTACTGACTTGCAGGTCGAATTGGTTGAGCGAGAAAAGTATCTTCTCGATCTCGGGTGTACCGATTGGCGTATCGATCAGATCACCTGCAGGATTGATTCGTTTCTCACAGCGATGGAGGAGATCATGCAGTTGCAGCCAAAGACTCCTCCACCAAGTTTGAGCAAGTGCGAACTCGACGAGCTCGGAGAAACTCTGAAATCTGCCTGTCAACGACTTGAGGTTCTCGGGATCCCCAACACGTATGTTCACGGCGACTTCGGCCCGCACAATATTCTGTCTTCCGGAGGGCAATGTTCGTTTATCGATTTGGCCGAATCGGGTGTGGGACACCCTCTTCTAACATTTCAGTACCTCCTTGACTGCTTGCATAAGAGCCATCCGGAATTCGATGCGACGCATTGCGACCTCCGGCGTGCCTATGGGGCGCGATGGAGATCCCTTGTGAGTGAGCGTGATATGACGGAAGCATTCAAGTGCATTCCCCTTGTGACCTTGCTTTGGCATGCGATGAGCGGCTACAGAAGTCAAGCAGCCGAAGCTCACATAAACCCAGACCGTGCAAAGTACTTGCGAGGCCTGGTGCGGAGAATGAAGGTACGCGCGGCAGAGTTGGATTGTACAGTGGCAGCATGAAAAGTCGTTTGAGTCAACTCGTACTCCTGCTCCCGGCTGCATGTCGGTGGAGCTGGCCACGAATAACCTAACTCTGGAAGGTCGAGATGACGGATTACCGTCTTCCCGCCCAGTTTTAATAAGGATAGGCAATATGAGTAGCGTAGTATCACCACCTCCGGCCACATCGATTGAACCCGTCATCGACGTACTGCATGGTGTCGAGGTCACCGATCCGTATCGCTGGCTCGAGGATCAGAACTCGCCGCGGACAAAAAAATGGATCGAAGAGCAGACGGAATACGCGCGCGAATACCTGGACGCCATTCCCGGACGGGACCGCATTCGAAAGCGCGTTGAAGAATTGCTGACGAACAAGGAAACCATCTCCGACCCGTGGAACGTCGGCGATCGTTATTTTTACCTAAAGCGTCAAGAAGGCAAAGAGCAGCCCGTCATCGTCATGAGAGACGGTATATGGGGCAAAGAGACGATTTTAATCGACCCGGCATTGCGCTCTGCGGAAACCTCAATCAGCGTCGCAATCGCCGCGGTCTCTCAGGATGGACGTTTCCTTGCGTACTCCGTCCGCCGAGGAGGAACCGATCACGCCGCGCTGGAGATTCTGAATGTCGAAACGAATGTCGTCCTTCCGGACCGGCTCCCCGATGGCTTTTGCACTGGATTTGTCTTCGCTCCCGATGGTTCCGGTTGCTACTATTCGCATCGCGAAGCCCACGATCCGCGGCCAAACTACAGAGTTGCATGTTGGCATCGCTTTGGCACCGAACGGTCCCAAGACGAAGAGGTATTCGTAGCTGGCGAGCGGCCGGGTGTCTTCCTCGGGATTCTCGACTCGCCCGAGAGCAAGCTGTTGGCTTATGTCGTATTTTCCAAGGGCATGTGTCGTCGGACATCCGTGTATCTCCACCGAATGGAACTGGGAGCTCTACCAACATTGCTTCTCGATAGGATCGAAGGACGCTTCGCCCCTTTCTTTGTTCGAGGCCGACTGTTTGCTTATACCGACTTTGGCGCTCCGAATTTCCGGATCGTTCAGATTGATTTGACCAGTCCAGAATCGGATCACTGGCGCGATGTAGTGCCAGAGTCTGACCAACGTATTCAACAATTCGCGGTGGCGGGAGAGGAGATCTTTGTTACTCGGGCACATTGCTTCACCATTCGCGTGGAGAGGTTCTACCTGAATGGCGCCCAAAAGAAAGATCTCCTTCCTTCTGCGCATGGAACCGTCGATTTTATAAATTCACTCTCCCTACAGCCGCGTCTCTTCTATCGGTACACGTCCATGACGGATCCGTCAGTGCTGTACTGCTATGACACACGGGATGAGAAGGAATCCATTTGGGATCAGGCGAAGGTCTCGTTTGATAGCTCAATGTTTGAGGTCGAAGAAGTTGCTTACGCGTCTAAGGACGGCACACGGATCCCTCTGCTCCTCGCCTCGCAAAAGGACCTCATTCACACTGGCCAGCTCCCTACGTTTCTGACCGGCTACGGTGGATTCGGCAGCTGTGTAACGCCCCGATTCACCGGATTTGCCACGTTCCTGATGGAGCAAGGTTTCCTCTTTGCTGTTCCCGCACTCCGGGGAGGCTCCGAACTTGGTGAGGAATGGCACTTCGCCGCCATGCGCGGCAAGCGCCAAAACTCTTTTGACGACTTTATATCCGCCGCCGAGTGGCTTTTGTCACACGGACATTCCGCCCGTGGCCGCATTGCCATTGGCGGCGGCTCTAATGCCGGCCTGTTAGTCGGCGCCGCGATTACGCAACGTCCTGATCTTTTCCGCGCCGCCATCTGCCTGGGGCCCTTGCTCGACATGACGAGGTATCACCTCTTTGATTTCGCGGCGGGGTGGGCAGAGGAATATGGATCACCCGAGGATGAGCAGGACTTCCACTCCCTCCTCAGCTACTCCCCCTACCATCGCGTCCAAGACGGTGCGAACTATCCCGCCGTCCTGCTCATCTCGGGTGACGCGGATACGCGCTGCAATCCGATGCACGCTCGGAAAATGGCAGCTCGTCTGCAGGCGGCAACTCGCTCGGAGTGGCCCATCCTGCTCGATTACAAAGCAGACTGGGGCCACGTGCCCGTTCAGCCCATGTCCGCCAAGATCGACGCTGTGACCGACAGGCTCGCTTTCGTTTGTCACGAACTCGGTATTCAAGTCCAGCCCAGGAGGTCATTTTGATGTTGTTCTCACGAGCTCTTCTCCTGCTGATCGCTTACGACCTTCTGTGCACTTTCTCGAACTTCGGGAGGATCCACAAGATCGTGATGCGCTGGCCGGTGGCGCGCGGGACTCCGGATGACGACACCATCAACCGTGTCTGTGCGGCGGTCAACTATGCCTGCATCTGGTACCCGAAGCAGGTTCTTTGCTTGCAGTGCGCCTTCGTCACGACTTACTTGCTCAGAAAAAAGCGGGTCCCTGCCAACATGGTCCTTGGTGCGCAGAAGCTCCCATTTAAGGCCCACGCCTGGGTCGAAGTGAATGGGCGGGCGATCAACGAGAGATCGAATGTGCAGGCGACTTACGTGGTTTGGGATCGTTGTTAATCAGGAGATTGAAATGAGCGTGCAGGCAGGCGTTTGGAATTTCGACGGCAGGCCCGTCGATGCGAAACAAATCGAGGATGTGAGTGAGTTCTTGAAGCAGCAAGGTCCCGATGGCGAATTTCGCTACGTGGACGACTCCGTTGCGCTTCTCTATCGTCCTTTTCACTCAACGGCCGAGTCGCGCCGTGAAAAACAGCCGTACCTTTCCCGCAGGGGATTTGTCCTCACGTGGGATGGCCGTCTCGACAATCGCCAAACACTGATTTCAGATCTTCGCAGCGATCTCTGGAGCGATCTCGAGGACAACCCGACCGACGTTGCCCTCGTCGCTGCCGCTTTCGATCGTTGGGAAACCGACTGCTTCCGCCGTCTCGTCGGCGATTGGGCAGTCTCCATCTGGAAACCTCAACGGCGCGAACTGATCTTCGGTGCCGACTACATGGCCATCCGGCACATCTTCTACTACCTGAAAAAGGACCGGATCTTGTGGTCCACCGATCTCAGTTCGCTGCTGCTGCTCTCAAACGACAAGTTCCACATCGACGACGTTTACATCGCCGGATACTTAGCGCATAACCCCGACGCTCATTTGACACCGTATGTCGAAATCAGCGAGGTGCCACCAGGGCAATTCGTGCGCATCCGAGACGGTAGAGCCGCGACCGAGCGCTTCTGGCGCTTCAGCCCAGCAACGCGCATACGCTACAAGACGGACGCGGATTATGAAGAGCACTTCCGCCACGTTTTCCGCCAATCGGTACAGCGCAGGTTACGTTCGGATTCTCCGGTGCTCGCCGAATTAAGCGGCGGCCTCGACTCTTCTTCTATCGTTTGCATGGCTGACGACATTTTGGGGAACGAGGGAGCAGAAACGCCTCGCCTCGACACTCTCTCTTATTACGACAAGACCGAGCCGAGCGGCGAGGACTGGACTTACTTTCAAAAGGTCGAGGCGAAGCGGGGACGGGCGGGCATTCACATTGATGGCAGCAGACTTGGGACTTCCCCCGATTCACTTGCCTGCACAGATTTTTGCCCTCTGCCCGGTGCGCTCGGGTTTGGACAGAAACTCGACACCGAGCGCGCCCATGCTGTCCGGTTTGGCGGCTACCGCGCCGTTCTCTCCGGCATCGGTGGCGACGAATTCATGGGCGGTGTGCCGGATCCACGTGCGCATCTGGCTGATCTAATCGTGCAGTTCAAGTGCTTCAGCCTGGTCAAACAACTCGTGGCTTGGAGCCTGGTCAAGCGGCGGCCTTGGATTCACCTTCTGTGGCGAGCCGCACTCGATGTCCTGCCACCTTCCTTAGCTCAGTACTTTGTCAAGGAGGCTAAGATCGAGCCTTGGATCCGGAAAGATTTTGCGAAGCGCACCAGCTTGGCGATTCGTCAGTTGGGTGGCGACGAACAATTCGGATTTTGGTTGCCCACTCGGCGTTCTTACATCGCAGGAGTCATGGCGATGGCGAACAATCAGGCGAAAGCTCCGCCCTCTGCTGAGACCTTGGAAGAAGCCCGCTATCCGTTCCTCGATCAAGATCTGATCGAGTTCATCCTCTCCATCCCGGCCGATCAGATGCTCCGACCCGGCGACCGTCGCTCTCTGATGCGGCGATCCCTCTCTGGCATCGTTCCGCAAGAAATCTTATCGCGCCGCACCAAACAAGTCGGACAGCGTACGCCCATGCTCGTCTTGGAGAAATCGTGGGATGAGCTACGAAACATCTACCAGACGTCTCTTAGTTCGCGCCTTGGATTCGTTTACGACGCTCCACTTCTGAAGACAATCAATGATACCCGCGCGGGAAAGAGCACTCCGCTAATTCGGGCATTATGGACAATTTCGCTGGAATGCTGGCTACGGGACCTGGCCGCGCGTGGGCTGCTGGCCTCTCCAGCCGCCTCGGCCTTGCCCTTCGAGCAGCGGCAACTGCCGATAAGCGCTTAGCCAGAACCAGCAACGGGATTCCGCCCTGCTGTATTGGGGACGGAATAATTCAACAAAGGAGAACCACAATGAACTACACGAAGCCAGAAGTAGCAGTACTCGGTCAGGCAGTGCGCGTGATCGAACTCCGCACCGCAAAAAACCCCCACCAGATTGTCGACGGCCCTCCGGGATCGCCGAAAACGCTGAACGCCGCCTATGACCTTGACGAGTAGATCTGAGCAAGGCACTGGGTTGCAACAATCGACCCATGTGCTTCCCGGACGCTGCAGCGTCCGGGAAGACTTAAGCTTACACCAAGCTGGCGGATATTCTCAATGACATTCCTAGTGAATTGCGAAGTCGGCGAGAGAAGAGCAATGGAGATAGACGATGAATTACAGCAAACCGGAAATTGTAGTTCTTGGTGAGGCGGTTCGCGTGATCGAAAACCGCATCCGCAAGGGCTGTCCGACACTTATCGAGACGGTCACAAGCCGGAAGGATCTTTGTCCTGCCTATGACCTCGACGAGTAACTCGAAAGCCAGTTGAACCTGCATTCAAGGTTGCAACTTGCGCAGCTCGCGCCATCGCACATACTGCTCGGCCTTTGCCGGGTCAGGATCTTCTTCGCCCTTGAGCCAGAAGCACAACCAGTCCACGTCGCCCTGTTGCGAAGTCATGCGCTCCCAGGGCTTCTCCAAGATGTGCACACCCTGCGGTATATAGATTAACTCTACAGGCTTGCCAAGCCTTGTGAGTCCGGTGTACCAATCCCACTCTCCCAACAGGGACCCTGGGTATAAGGTTTGAATACGCAGAGGAGTTTTGATTTTCTCCATAAGAAACGCAGGCGACCGTTCTAACCAGAGTCTCAAACCCTTTCCGAAGGGCGGTGCGCCGGTCACGTTCTCGAATGATGCGGTAATACCCGGCGTCGGGATCATCATATATTGGAAAAATCCGTAGTCTACTCCGTCGGCGATTACCGCAGCAGCAAACGAGTATTTTGAGTGGGTCAGGGTATACAAAAGATACCAGCACGTCCGGCTGAACCCTATGATGCCCACTCGATTCCGATCAATCAGCCCTCTGCGATCCAAAAGGTCGATCGCATTCTCATAGTCCGACATCGCCAGCGTGACCTCTTTAGGGGTTTCCGTGACATGCCAGTCAGGCGCCTCATACACCTGCAGAACGAAAAACCCTTTGCCCGCCAGAGGCTGGGCGGCAAAGGCCGTCCCCTCGTACGGGCCGTCCATCCAAAACCTGTCGGGAGTCCAGGCGTGGGTTTGGATCACCACTGGGTACTTTTTGCCGGCAATATAGTCGATCGGCCAATACAGCCCCGCTTTCACATTGGTTCCATGAGGTTCCTTCCACGTAATTTCCTCCACTTTGGCGAGAGCTAGATTTTGAAACTGAGGATTCAAGTCCATCAGCGTGGACTTCCGTCCAGTGTCCGAATCCACAGCAACGATATGCGGAGGCGTGTTCATGCCTTCATCGAGAACGATTTTCGGGAGGGACTGCGCTTGGCTTGGTTCCCCAGGGGCGCTGGCCTGTGACCAGGTCTCGCCGCTTTTTCGAAAGTAGGTTTTGGGCGTGGCTTTTCCGACGTCGCTGTCCATCCTTCCTACGTTGCAGGCGACTAAGCCGGTCTTCGGGTCCCAGCTGACAAGTTCCAGATCTTCGTGGCTGATTTTGACGAACTGACGGCTGGGAACCTTGACCTCTACCAGGAAAGTGTGCGCCTTCCTCAGAGTCAGTTCTGATGCATCATCGACATTCAGCGGCAGATGCATATCGGACATGACTACGGATTTGCTGTCGGCCGACCAGGCCATCTCCGACCCCAGACCCGCGATTGGCGCGTCGATCAACACTTGAGCCGTGTCGGTATTCATGTCAACCAATTCATATTGGTAGACGTTGGTTACGTCTCCTTTCGAGCCAGGGTTACGGATGTTCTCCTGTAGATACTTATCTTCGTACTCGTGCCATGCAGGAGAAACCTGTGCCGCCAGGGTTTGAAGCAAAAGGTACTTGCCATCTGGCGAGAGCCACATAGGGGAAGCGGACCCTCCACCGATCATCCCCGAGAGCGCGGCTTTGGTTTCCGTTTCGCTTCCTAATTTCTGGATCGACAACGTGTCGAAGTCACGGTCACCGCCGCCGGAACTGCCTCTTATCAAATCGATAATCCCATCGCTGCTGACGACCATTCCGTGGCGGGCAACGCTTTCCATTAGGAACGTTGTAGCCGGTAGTTTCGCTGAGAATGCGATTCTCGCGCCGCTGGCTGAGGCGGCGAATGAGGTGAGGCTCGTGGCGTGATTCGTAAGTTTCTTCAGCGCCCCGGAGCTGCACTTCACAGAGTAGAGCTGCGTCTCCTCACCCGGACGCTCGCCGAGAAAGAGAATCGTATCGTTGTCGTCTTGCCAGATCACATCACTGATCGCTGGCCGATTCGAAGACGACGCCATCGAGACCACAACCTGTGGCTGGGGTGATTGAAACACTTCGGCAGTTTGGAACAGGACCAGAGAATACTCGTTGGTGTTGGCTTCGAGGTTCCCTTTCCTCAGAATTACGACGAACCGTTTTCCATCGGGAGAGAACTTCGCCACCGGCCCTGCGAAGGCCCCGCCAGCATCATGCTCATACTCGGCGTCCCCTAAGCGTGTCATCTGAATCGAGTCGGCTACCGTCACGGGCCGCTTGGTTGACCCGGTCTCCGCAGCGCTTTGCGGCGCCGTTGTGCTCGCGACAATCTCAGTCGGCTGTTCAGCACAGAACGCATTACCGGACGCCGCTAGAAACACGCTTATCAGCAACAGGCAACGGAGGAGCACGCGAGATCTGAAATTCATTGGTTAGAAGGAAAGCTTTAGCCCAAACTGAATAGACCGTGGCCCACCGAGCGCATACAGCGGATCGAATGCGCCCGACCCAAGATTGCCGCTAGCAAGGCTCTGCCCGAGCGTTGCCATGGACAGGCCGAACGTCGGGTCAGTGAGGGACCCATCTGGCGGCCCAAAGTTGGGGTGGTTCAGCACATTGAACATCTCCGCGCGGAACTGCAACTTCACCGACTCGTGAATGCCGAACTCGCGGTGGATGGCAAAGTCCCATTGGGCCAGGCCAAACCCGCGTAGCGCATTTCGCGGCAGATTGCCCTGTCTAGTAGGAAGGAAGGTGGTTGGATCGATTGGTGGAGAGCAGAACGGTCCTGTGCTGGCAGAACCATCCGGACACCCTCCTGCCACCGCGCCCGGAGTGTAGTTGAACGCTTTCCCCCCGGGATACTGCGCTCCATACAAGTACAAAGGCACACCGGCAACGACATCTGGCCTGACGTTGGTTTCGAATCCGTTGGCCAATTCGCCAAGGTATGAGCTATAAACGTCGACTGGCTTGGCAGACTGAGCCTGAACAATATTCTCAGTGGACCAACCTCCCAGGATTGCATTCGCGAAAGCATTCCATTTCGGAGCGGGCACATCGTAGGTCAGCGCCATTGAGAACACATTGCGAACATCGAAGTCGGAGGGCCCGCGGTTAACATTCGGACTGAGAGCTAATAGTGCATTGGAGCCACTCCCAATCGAGCCGGCGGAGGCCGTGTCAATGGAATGGGACCAGGAATAAGACGCCAGCGCCTGGAGGCCATGCGATAGTCGCCGTTGCAGCTGAAGTTGCAACGCATCGTAGTCGGAAGTGCCAGTATTGGTTACCAGTTGCGCGATATAAAATGCCGGGTTGGGGGAACCAACCGCTGCGGTCTGTATAAGACGTCTCCCGGCGGCTCCGATGTAGGAGACGGTCATACTTTGTTGTGTTCCCAGGGCTTGTTCTGCGGCGACATTCCACTGGAGCGTATGCGGCGAACCAAGATTTGGGTCAAATGCATAAAGGTATCCAGGGTTGCTGGGACTCAGTGGCACGATAGGCGCTGCGTTCGCCGGAGTGAAAGGAAATGTAGCAGCGCCACCGTAAGGGGCGCCATACAAATAAACAGCCGACCCAAAAGGGTAGCTGGCGCTGAGGGAATTTTGACTGGCACTGTTCCCTGCTTCCGACGAACTCAAGTCATAAAAGACCCCGAACCCACCTCGAAGGACGGTCTGCCAGCGCTGGCTGTGAGACAGTTGATAAGCCACTCCAATTCGAGGCGCGAGATCGCCCCACGACGTTTTGTAGGGTGCGGTGCCTGCCGGCAGCAGAGCCAGGTTGGACAAGCTGCTTAGGTTGAAGCCCGTAACCGCAGGAAACGAGGGCCCGCTGAGCGATGACGGCACAAAGTCAACGTCCAACCTCAGTCCGTAGGTCATAGTCAGGCGGGGCGTAATGTGCCAGGTATCCTGGGCAAAAACTCCGAGATTACGAAACAGAAAGGTCGCGGGTAGATTGGAAAGCAGTTCGCCGTAACGTACCCCCCCCACTTCCGCGGACGGCACATCGTTGAAATTCGCGTCCTGAGTATATGCGGGCGGGCCAAAGTGAGGCGAAAGGCGGCGATAGTCCACGCCAAACTTCAGGCTATGCGCACCTTTTTGCAAGGCTACACTGTCCACGATATTGATTTGGCGCTGCTGGTTATCAACACCTTCTCCTGCGACAAAGCCGGCCCCGTTTTTGAGCCCGTCTATGGTAAATGTGAACTGCGAATTGCCGGCCGTAAACGGACTGGGAAGCGGCAGCGTTTGCAGCGGGACTGCGCCGCCGAAGTTGTCCAGGCGACTCGAAAGGGATGCGACTGTACTGCTGTAGTTGAAGCGGAAGTCATTGGCAATCGTCGGAGAGATTGTCCACAGTGCGCCTACGGTCACCGTTTGAGTGTTGGTCGTGGTTGGCGAGACATTGCTTAGCTCGCCCGTGTTTCGCACCGTTAGCACCGAAGGAGAATAGTTATAACGCCCGAAGAGATTCATCTTGTCGTTGATCTTGTGATCTAGGCGCAGGCTGTAAGCATTGAGCGTGGCCGGATTGGAGTAGCTGGCGTTGAGCGCGGCGGACCCACTCACTCCGGAAGGCGGACAAAAGAGATCAGTCGCGGGGTCGCAAACGACTTCAGGACTCGTAGGACTGGGCAGCGGGTAGGCATTCAAATACCGCTGCAACGCCGGGATGGCATTCTGCCGGGAGTTTGTGGTACCGGGTGTGAAACTCGCGTCGGGGACGAACGTGAGCGAGGTCGTCGGTAGTCGCAGTCGAAGCCCTTCATAGGAGAAGAAAAAGAACGTGCGATTCTTGAGGATGGGGCCGCTGAAGGTGCCGCCGAAATCGTTCTGACGTTCTTCCGCCTTGGGAAGCGGTGTTGCATTCAGAATGTTGACCCCGTTGAACCAGTTATTCGCATCGAGAATATCGTTGCGCAAGTAATCGAACGCTGTGCCATGGAACTGATTCGTCCCGGAACGCGTCACAATCGAAATCTGCCCGCCCGGTGTGCGCCCAAATTCCGGCGCATAGGTAGAGGTCTGGATGCGAAACTCCTGCATGGCATCGACTGAGACCAGGCTGTTTGTGCCGCCCAGGACGCTGGTCGAGCCGAGAGTACCCGCGACTCCGCTTCCAGCAAGAGGGCTCGCGCTGATTCCGATGTTTGCACCTACGCCGTCCACCATCCAATAGTTTGCGTTGGCACGTTGGCCGTTGATGCTGAACTGACCAGTGTCGAACCCATTGTTGGCGGTAAGCACCACTCCCGGCGTGAGTTGAATCAACGATTGGAAGCTTCGGCCATTCAGTGGCAAGTTTTCGGCGAATTGGCGGTCCACGACCGTGCTGACCGCTGCGGATTCGGTTTCGACGAGCGACGCACCGCCTTCCACAGTCACGATTTCCGATACCGCACCCACAGGCAATTCGAAGTTGATGGCTCGGGCATCCAAAACGTTCAGGGTAATGTTGGACTGGATGATCGTTTTGAATCCGGATTTGGAAACCTGGATGCGATAAGTTCCTGAAGGAACATCTACGATCGAATAGATGCCTTCGTTATTAGTACTTGCAGTGTATTTCACGTTCGTGAGTTCGTTGACCAACTGCACGTCAGCATCCCGCACCACGGCTCTGGTAGCATCCCGAACTTGCCCATTAACGGTAGCTGTCGGAGATTGGGCGAACAGGGGAAGGCTCGCGCTGAAAAGAAAAGCACACACAATGACTGCTACGCCGAGATGGTGGCGCACGAACTCCTCCGTGGTTTCAACACAAGCAGACATGGTCGTAGCTTTATACGGCTCAAACTCGGGGTTTGTGTCAGTTTCTCCCCACTTGGTTTAAGGCAGGGGATATCGCACAATCAGCAGATCCGGAGGGGAAGGGTCGAAATGCGCTGCGAGACAGCAGCGACGATGTTATGGGTGATTAGGTTCTACGCGGAGGTATGCAAAGAGAAGCTGTTTGCCCGTGGGCTTTTGACTGCCGCCTTTGGGTTCCACGGTCACGAAGACAGCATCGATTTGTTGGATCAAGTTTGGGTCATCCGATTTAACAACCCATCGCTTATGCGATGAATTGTCGAGGTAGAAGATTCCTAGACTCGCAGCTTTGGATTCGTCGGGCCCGCGGCGGCCCCATGCCTGAAAGGAGCTTGCTTCGCGCAGTCCGGGTTGCTGATCAAGATCGTACGCGTAAAAGATTAGCGACTTGCCCTTTGTAAAAAAGATTCGGCCAAAAGGCTTCTTGGTTTTTCCATTGTGTCCGACATCGACTACTTCGGCAACGTACAGATCGCGCGCTCCCATCAAATCACGAATGTCTCTGTCGTGTGCCAAAAGATCCTGCTGCCGGTCAATGGCGTCGTCACGGTCTTTGAGCAATTCCTCAAGCTGGGCAACTCGCGCTTCTAGTTCCTTTTCCTTCCCGCTCTGGACAGGACGTTGCTGGCTCAGGGCTTCCATGTCCTTCTGCTTGCTTGCCAGCTCCCCTTGAGAGCGTTCCAGGTCGGCCTGCAGTTGCCTTAGCCGACGAAGCACTGCGTCTCGGTCGGTAGTCACCTTGTCCTTCTCAGCCTCGCTTGCTTGCAGAGAATTGCGCAAGTTTTGTTCTTCAACCTGCAGGCGCTTGATATCGGACAATTGACTAGCCATCTCCGCGCGAAGAGTAATCAATCTACTGTCGGTTTCTTGATCTTTTGCCAAGAGCAGGTCGCGCTCGGATGAGAGCCGTGCGACTTGCGCGCGCGCCGCCGATACAATCTCTTGATAGTGTCCCTGCGCTCCGTTTATGAAATCGGCAGACCGTGTAATACCACGCTGGTATCCCCATAATCCTGCGAGAACCGCCAGCACAATGCCAGCCGCGTATGGCAGTAATCGGCTCAGTTGTCCTGGCCACAGGCGGGTCGAGCGCAAGGGGACTATTGTCGAGCTAGACTGACAGGGTTCCGGACAGTAAACCGCCTGTGGGGCAGAACTTCCTTTGTCGGAATCTCTAAGAAAGTCCTGGTACGCACGTTCTTCAGACCACCCGAAGGGGACCTGAGACACGTCTTCGGGAAAGTCGGCTGCTAAAGAGGGAATGCCCTGCCGGGCTACGGTTTCGTATTCCCGAGCTGTGTCGCGACACTCGGGGCATGATGCAAGGTGCGCTTTCAGTCTCGTCTGTTCTTCCGCGGTGAGACAGCCGGACGTAGCGAGCGCACAAAGTTCGCGGAATTCTTCGTGGGCAATCACAAGCTACTACCCTTAATGTCTACGGTTCTAGGCTTGGGTATCACGTTAGACCCTGCTTCGTCAAATCGCGGACACATCCGGCGCCTAAGCCTCTCTAGTCCTCGATAGAAGTAATTCCTGACATTTACTGTCGACGCCTCAAGCCGCTTACTAATTTCGTCAATGGAGAGCCCCTCGAAGAAATGGAGCTGGATGGTAGTGCGTTGATCCGTCGAAAGACAATCAAATGCTTCCTGCAAGACCGATTGCCAGTAGGCCAGTTCCACCAGTTCCATTTCAGAGCGACTGTCACGAATTGTGAATGCGGAATCGGAGTCTGAACCGTTTCTAGTATCGTAGAAAGATCGGCGAGTCAGGTAGGCCCGGCGATCCAAAGCCTGATGATAAGAAATCTTTGCGAGCCAAGCCCGGACAGTGCCTTTATTAGGGTCAAAGAGCTCCGCTTTATTCAATAGCAAAAGGAAAACATCATGTACGAGATCTTCAGACTCGGAAGCATTGTGTAGGACTCGCATCCCGACTGACATCACCAGGCGTGCATAGCGCACGAAAAGAATGCCGAGGGCTTCACGGTCGCCCATCCTAAGGCGTAGAAGAAGTGTTTCGTCGTCTTCAGCTTGCCTGTCTGCTGTGCGGGCTTCTTCTGCGCGAGTTCCATTAAACTTCAGGAGAAAAGGGACCGGCAAACCGGCGGCATCGGAGGAACTCAATGTAGCCCTCCGATAGAGCCACCACATTTACCGATCGCGAATGGTCGCCAGATGGGACAATACCGACTCTTTCGTTGACATTGGCTGTGAGACGACCGCTGGCTGGACCGCCAGATCGCTGACAAAGACGAGGATGCGCACCGGATACGACCCGTCACTGCCCTGCTCCCCTCAAACAGAACAAAATGACAACGCGTACGACCCAGGCACGCTGAAGAGCAGCACGAACTTTCGGACTCCAGCTCCTGTTTGTTCGGCGCGGGGACTCGGCTCAGCCCTCCAGGTGACAACACCGTGAGGCCAAGACAGAATTGGGCAAAGACGAAGCTAAGTGTGAGTCGACCCTGTCCGCACGTGTTGAAGTCGGTTTTCCGACGCCAATCACAGAACCGACCCTGCGCTTGGGAAGCAATTAACTCTCGAAATGGAACTCGTGTCAAGAGCTTTGTTTTTATCGAGGTCATCATTGGTTCCAATATGGGCATGGATTTAGGCCGAATCCTTGCTGTGGCTTGGGGGTCTTGGTCGGGCGCAACTAGGGTGGTCCGACCAACCCGAGAGCGTCGGAAGATCGACCAAATTCAACATCCAGAGAGCAGCTACGAGGCTGACTACTCTCTGAAGTGTTCTTCGGAGGTGCTAATGAGCGGATGCAGACAATTTCGATCGGCTCTTTCCAATCTGGGTGACAGACCAGAACTTGGACTGTTAGCCCATCGCTGGCGTTAGTACCGTGGATGACAACAGAGTCCCAAATCTCTTCCGCACCGTACCTGGAAATGCGCTGGCTGATCTTCACTGAAAAGCTGTCTGCTCCGGGCTGGAAGTGACCTGCCGGATTGGCAGAGCAACTGATTTCAAAAGTTCGATCGTCCTTTGGTTCAAGAATGCTCCTCATAGGCCGTCGCTTTCTGTAGAGAATAACCGTCTATAGACGGTTCGTGTATAGACGGTGGACGAACTTGCGATGACACCTCCAACATTTGCATGTGCAACAACTTTCAGTCAGGCTTGGGAAAAGAATCCGCAGCCTTCGTAAGGCCCAAGGATGGACCCAGGAGGAATTGGCCCATCGCAGCGGACTGAACCGTTCGTATATGAGTGATGTCGAGTGCGGAAGATCTGATGTCTCCTTGTCCACCCTTCAAAAAATAGCGCGACCACTGGGGATCTCCGTCGCAGAACTTCTTACCGGTGTCGGTTAGGCGTAAGAGCAACCTCTAGTCAAGCCCTGCCTCTTGATCGAGGGCCTAGCAGGCTGCTGAAAAAGTGATCGGCAGCGAGTTTTTCTTTCTGTTTCGCATGTTCTTCGGTATTGAGCTGG
>Ga0187846_10000234_pt1 | contig 33807 bp, 28 predicted proteins | sample TC_taG_FD_161473 | JGI IMG/M metagenome (GOLD analysis project Ga0187846, IMG submission 161473) | Biofilm microbial communities from the roof of an iron ore cave, State of Minas Gerais, Brazil - TC_06 Biofilm (v2) | ecosystem: Environmental > Terrestrial > Deep subsurface > Cave > Wall biofilm... | reverse complement strand
CGCCCAACCCAGCGGCGGCAGCGTCCAGTCCTTCATCCCCATCCTCAACCCGGGCACCAGCACTGCCAACGTCACGGCGAACTACTACGCAGGGGGCAAGCTGGTCGGCAGCCAAAAGCTGGCCGTTCTTGCTGGCACACGCGGCACCATCTACCCTGGACGGCCCACCGGGTTCCTCCCTGCGCGCGTGGCCGCCTGGGTCACTTCCGACCAGCCGGTGCTGGTCGAGCGTCCCAGCTACTTTAACCAGGTCGTGGAAGGCAATGCAGGCAGGGTCTCCGGTGAAGCGGATGTCGTCGGCGTGCAGCAGCTCGCCAATGACTTCCTGTTTGCTGAGGGCTACACCGGCGGGCAGTTCCAGGAGAATTTCGTGATCGCCAACCTGGATCCCAGCACCGCCGCGAACGTCACGATCAAGCTGGAGTATACCGATGGCACGACGCATAGCTTCACGCTGCAAGTTACCCCTGAGAGCCAGTTGAGCTGGAATGTCAATGCCAACTCAGTGGGGGCGACCTCGCACGACGTCTCAGCGGAGATCAGCTCGACGGGAGCCAAGATCGTAGCTGAGCGCGAGCTGTTCTTCCACTACAGCCACAATGCCAGCTATGGCAGGACACTGTCAACCCAGGGCGTGTCGGATGTGATCGGCCAGGTGGGGCCAGCCACAGCCACCGCCTACAGCTTTGCGGAGGGCTATACCAACAGCGGGTATGATGAGTGGCTCACCCTGCAAAACCCCACCGGCAATTCTGAAAAAATTTCAGTCACCCTGGCCAATGGGGACGGGCACACTTACAAGTGGACGGTGACGGTGGGCGCCAACACCCGCGCGACGGTGGACATCACGGCGATGGTGATCCAGCACCTGCTGATGCCGGGAGATACCGTCAAGGGCTACGAGGTCTCGATGAGTCTGAGCGGCACTGGCGCCTTTGTCGCTGAACGACCCATGTACTTTAATGCCTCTGGCTACCAGGGCGGTGATGACCAGATTGGCTACACGGGTGGCTGATCCATGCTCATCGTCTTGAGTCTCGGACTGGAGTCCTAGCACATCCAGTTCATTCAGGGAATTTAGGAGGCAGGCAGGCCCCAGGCTTGCCTGCCCCCAAATTCCTGCACGGGGCTGTGTCCTTTACACGTGTAGGTTTGTGGGAAGAGTGGGCAAGAGGTGCGTAGGGACGCGAGCAGTGGTGCGGGGAAGGGTGGGCCCTTATGGGTGTCCGCCAGGGGATGCAAAATCATTTTTCGATGCGCTCTTTATTTTGTGCAGCGTCTTTATAAATTGCGTTTTTAGAACATACAGTCGTATTCGTATGTTAGAAGTGGAGAGCTATATGAAGCGCACTATTGTACGCCAGCTCGGGGTAGTAAGTGTCATAATTGTATTAATAGGTATCAGTGTTCTCAGTGCTACGTTGATTGCCAGGGCCAGGCAAAATACTCCCTATGTCCTCACCAGCCAGACTGTTCCCCTGGTCAGTCATGCCCGATCATTAGGAGCACCAAGCGCTCAACAACAACTCAATCTCTCGATAGGACTACAACTGCGCAACCAGCAGGAACTGAACGCGCTGCTCAGTGACCTGTATAATCCTCACTCTCCCACGTATCATCACTTTCTCACACCGCAGCAGTTTGTTGACGCCTTTGGCCCAACGGCTGACCAGCGGCAGCAGGTGATCGACTATTTGCGGCAGGCAGGCTTGAAGATCACGCATGTTGCAAGCAATGGTTTGTTGATCGATGCCAGCGCCACGGTTGCCCAGGCCGAGGCGGCCTTTCACGTCGCGATCAAGACCTATCAGGCGGGGACGCGTGTGTTCTATGCCAACGCCACCCCTCCTATTATTCCAGGTTCGCTTGCATCGATTGTCGCTTCTATCGGTGGCCTGGATAACAGTGTGCAGATGCGTCCTCTCCACCAGCATGTCCAACAAGGGGATGAAAACACCAGGTCTACTCCAGGTAATAAGCCTCATTCTACGCATGCTCAATCACAGACAGTAACAGTTGTAGCCTATGCGCCATCAGACCTGCACGGGGCCTATGATGCCACGCCACTCCTGCAAGCGGGGATTCAGGGCGCTAACCAGACGGTAGCAGTCTTCGAGCTGGATGGCTACCCAGGCAGCGATGTCACCCAATATTTCCAGGCCTACAACCTGGGCAATCCAAGCATTACGAATGTGCTGGTGGATGGGTTCAATGGCTCCGCCGGTGCGAACGCGGTTGAGGTTGACCTGGACATCGAGGTGGTGGCAGCGATGGCCCCCAAGGCAGCGCAGATTGTCTATGAGGGACCGAACACTGCGCAGGGTATCAATGACACCTATAATCAAATCGTCATCGACAACAAGGCTCAGATCACTACCATCAGTTGGGAATTATGCGAGTCGAAGACCGGGCCTGCCGAACTGCAAACGCTCGATAACATTTTCAGTCAGGGCGCAGCTGAGGGAATCGCCATGTATGCCGCCTCCGGTGATACTGGTGCCTATGATTGCTGGGATACGAACCTCGCAGTAAGCTCGCCAGCCAGTGATCCCAACATCACCGGCGTCGGTGGCACCAGCCTGCAGTTGAATAATGGAGCCTATGGCAGCGAGTCGGTATGGAGCAATCCAAGTGACACCCAGCGCAGTCCCCTCGGCTCTGGCGGCGGCGGTGGCATCAGCAGCTTCTTTAAGCAGCCAAGCTGGCAGACTGGCCCCGGGGTGCAAAACCAGTACAGCAACGGCAACCGCGAAGTGCCAGATGTCTCAGCTGATGCCGATCCCAATACGGGGTATTCAGTCTATTGCACTGTTGCGGCATCAGGCTGCCCCTCTAATGGCTGGATCATCATGGGTGGAACCAGTGCGGCAGCACCGCTGTGGGCGGGAAGCACCGCGCTGATAAACGAGTACCTGCAACAGCAGCAAAAATCGCGGATAGGGTTTGCCAATCCGGTGCTCTATGGCCTGCAGAATGCGTCACAGCAGTTTCCGCCGTTCCACGACATCACCAGCGGGAATAATCTCTACTATCCAGCCACTGCCGGGTACGACGAGGCCAGCGGCTGGGGCTCGCCAGATATCTATAATATTGCACGCGATGTGGCAGGTGGTACACCTCCACCTCCTCCAACACCAACGCCGGTACCCAGCCCGACAAGTACAACAACGCCAACCCCGACCCCCACACCCGGTCCTGGGACGGTGCCGGTCAGTTTGCACTGGTTCTTCGGTGAGGGTCGCGTGGGCGCTGGCTTCACCGAATGGCTCACGCTGGGCAACCCCACCAGCACCTCCTGCCAGGTCGATCTCCTGTATCACGCGACCTCTGACGGCGGCGTGTCCACCAGCAAAGCGCTCGTGGACATCGTCCCCGCCAGCACGCGCGTGACTCACTCGGTCAACCAGGATCTGGGCATCTTCCCCACCAGCGGCGGCTCCTCGGTCTCTACCACCGTCACTGTCGATACCACCGCGACCCCGCTGTGCAGCGGCATTGTGGCCGAGCGCCCCATCTACAACACCACCTTCGGCAACCCGCTGGGCGTCAATAGCGGCACCGATGTGATCGGCGCCACCCAGACCGGCACCAATTTCTACTTCGCCGATGTGCGCAGCGGCGCCCAACCTGGCGGCGGCAGCGTCCAGTCCTTTATCCCCATCCTCAACCCCGGCGCCAGCACCGCCAACGTCAAGGCCACCTACTATGCGGGTGGCATCCAGGTCGGGGTTCAAACGCTGACCGTTCCTGCTGGCACACGCGGCACCATCTACCCTGGACGGCCTACCGGGTTCCTCCCTGCGCGCGTGGCCGCCTGGGTCACCTCCGACCAGCCGGTGCTGGTCGAGCGGCCCAGCTACTTTAACCAGGTCGTGGCAGGCCATGCCGGCACCGTCTCTGGGGAAGCCGACGTGCTCGGCGTGCAGCAGCCCGCCACTGACTTCCTGTTTGCCGAGGGCTACACCGGGGGGCAGTTCCAGGAGTACCTGGTGCTGGCCAACTTCGATCCTGCCGCCGACAGCAACGCGACGTTGCTGCTGGAATACGCCAATGGGGCGAAGTTCTCCTTCCCGGTGAATATCCCCCACCGGGCGCAGACCACCCTCGACATCAATGCCTTGACGGCCAACCCCGCCGCGTTTAGTGGAACTTGCCTGACAACGTCTAATTGTGTGACCACCCAGGATGTCTCGATGGAGGTCACCGCAGCCAGCCCCTTTGTGGCCGAGCGCGAGCTATTCTTCCACTACAGCCACAACGCCAACGGTCGCTCGCTGTCGACAACCGGGGTCTCTGATGTGATCGGCCAGGTGGGACCAGCAGCAGCCACCGCTTACAGCTTTGCGGAGGGCTATACCAACGCCGGCTATGACGAGTGGCTCACCCTACAAAACCCCACTGGCAGTCCCGAAAGCATTACAGTCACCCTGGCCAATGGGGACGGGCACACCTACACCTTCCAGGTGACGGTAGGCCCCAACACCCGCGCGACGGTGGACATCACGGCGATGGTCGTCCAGCACCTGCTCATACCAGGGGATAGCTTCAAAGGCTACGAGGTCTCGATGAGCCTGAGCGGCAATGGCGCCTTTGTCGCTGAACGGCCCATGTACTTCAACGCCTCTGGCTACCAGGGCGGCGATGATCAGATTGGCTACACGGGTGGTTAGCTAGATCGCTGATCTTGTAGTCGCGGAGCGCAAACGTAGCGCTGGTGGGCATGCCCACCAGCGCTGCTTCCTTTCCAGCTGTAGAGTAGTCAACCGCTTGCTTTCGTGATATAATCAATATATCCAAAATGGGATTCATGCGACGGGCGATACCACTGGTCCCGTCGCATCGCTATTTTATAAGCTAACGGTGATATAGGTATGGAAATGCCTGATGCTCGCATCAGAATGCTTGTAATTGATATTGATGGCACATTACTCACACCTGAGGGCTACATTACTGCGCCTACGCTTGCAGCAATACGGGCCGCACAACAAGCAGGTATAGTGGTGACACTGGCAACGGCACGACGCTACTATAATACGGCTAAAATTGCTGCCGAACTCGGTTTACATATACCGCTGATTCTGTATGACGGGGCAATGATTGTACAACATCCTCATAAGGTAATCCTGCATATGCACCCTCTAAGGGCTGAGGTAGGGCAACAGGCGGTAGATTTGCTTGTACGACACAGGCTTCAGCCTGTCGTACACCCTGCTACAGGTATAGAAGAGGAGATCTGGACGGGGCCTGCTGGCTTTGACAACCCCTGGGTAGGTGCCTACTTCATTAGCTTTCCTGAACAGGTGCGCCGTATGCCTTTTGAGTCCCTCTGCACTGGACACCCGGATCCAATCCGGGTGGTTGCATTTGCGACAGAAGAGATCATTCGTACATTGCTTGCAGAAGTTTCTGACCTGGATTGCGCATGGACGATCACCAGGCGTGGCAACTATGGCAGTGCGGAGCTGGCAATTATGAATCCTTCCTGTTCAAAGGCGAGCGGTGTTATCGAACTAGCAAAATATCTTGCTATTCCGCTAGAGCAGGTGATGGCGATTGGTGACAACAACAATGATATCGAGATGCTGCAAACAGCAGGGTGGGGAGTTGCAATGGGGCAAGCCCCGGAAGCCGTGAAATCTGCAGCGCGAGCTATCACCGCCAGCAACAGGGAGGATGGGGTCGCCCTGGCAATCGAACGTTACGCGCTGCGTAATGCGGCAACCACCGATTCAAACTCTCTCAATCGCTTGACCTGCCTGTGATTAGGCGAAGCCTGCCAGCGTTTCTGCTTCACCAGTTGCAAAGCATGCTGGGCATGCATGCCACCGTAAACGAGCACAGCGCAGGTAAGCAGGACGCTACGTCCAACACCATGTTCGCAGTGAATCAGCACTCGTCCCTCTTGCTCCACACGCTCTTGCACCCATTGTGCGCCCTGCATCATCTGTTCAAGTGTGAACGGGCGTGAATCAGCGGTAGGCAATCGTAATAGCTCGATATGTTCTTTAGCCAGGGCCTGGGCATCATCAGAATGTTCTGAGCGCGTATCCACGATAGCGGTAATACCCGCTTGAGCCACCGCTTTAATATCTTCTCGGTGAACGCGCCCTCCCACAGCCAGTTGATCCGTTACCCAACTCATATTGAGTTTATCGGGCAAGGGAATATGCAAGGCAAGAGCTATACGCTCGGACGTTGAGTCCTCAGGGAAAAGAAACGCGGCAATGCGCGTCCAGCCGCGATAGAGCACGCGCACAATGCCCATAAAGAACCAGCTCGGACCCGAAAACTCCACATGAGGGCGCTCCACAGGCAACGTTTCGGGCGCACCCGTGGGAGGTGGAGTCATTTTTGGATCAGTTGACATGGTAGCAGTATCCTTTTCACCTTGAAGGAACTAACGGAGGCAGCGGTGCAGCGGCCCCTTCAGGATCGTTATCATAGAATTCATCACGGCGCATGACCCGGTTTAAAGCAGCAATCGCGCACTCGATCATGCTATCATCTGGCTCACGGGTGGTTAAACCCTGCAATGCAAGCCCTGGAGCAAGTAACCTGCGCACGATTCGATAACGATAGTTTGCTGCTCCCAAACGCATCAATTCATAGGCAACGCCAGCTACCACAGGCACCAGGAGCACTCGCGAGACAACTTTAATCAGTATTGAGGGTGAGCCAACTAAGGCAAACACCAGGATGGAGACGACTACAACCAGTAGCAGAAAGCCCGTACCGCAGCGCGTATGAACACGTGAAGCCTGGCGTACATGTGGAATATCCAGGGTTTCCCTATGCTCCATTGTGTTAATGGCTTTGTGTTCAGCGCCATGATATCCGAAGACGCGCTGAATATCTGGAATGCGACCAATCAGGTAAAGATAACCGATGAGCAATCCCAGGCGAATCAGTCCCTCAAATGTCAGGTTGAACCAACCTTCGCCTATCTGATTGTGGAGCAAACCGGCTAGAAGCAGCGGCCCAAGGAAGAAGACGGCTATAGCAAAGCCCAGTGAGACAATTAAGGTGATAGCTAAAGAGGCGCCACCAATTTGTGGAGGCGTTTCAAGTTTTTCAGGCAAAGTATCAATTGGATTGCCAGAGATCGGGGTATTCGCCTCTCTTGTTGAGGGTGTTCCAAAGTGATAGCGGGGAGCGGCGGGGTCGATTGCCCCGGAGGCTATATTCGCAGAGAGTGTCATCATGCGCGTTCCCAACACCAGCATCTCCCACAGTAAGAACACGCCCCGTAAGAATGGCAGGCGAAAAAGACGATTTTGATATAATCGAGGGTTCAGTGCTTCCTCATAGAGATAAATACTGCCATCTGGTCGCCGGATTGCCGCAGCAACCGATCTTCGCCCCCGCATCATCACGCCCTCAATAAGCGCCTGGCCGCCATAATAGAACTTTGCCATGACAGGCATCCTGCCTTTTTATAGACTTACAGAACTGCAGCAGTACAAATAAACAGGGATAAAGGCTGTTTACCAGCACCCTTTATCCCCGTGACCTCATTCCTGAATAGCTTACTCTTCCTGCAAATTGAAGCGCCTGCGGAAACGCTCTACACGTCCAGCAGAGTCAAGAATGCGCTGTTGCCCGGTGAAGAATGGATGACACTTTGAACAGACATCAACTTTCAAGAGAGGTTTGATGCTCAGTGTTTTAAAGCTATTGCCACAGGCACAGGTGACCGTGGCTTCAACGTAAGTTGGATGTATTCCTTTTTTCATAACAACTCCCAGTACCTTGTTACTCACCAGTGCTCTGCAACTACACTACGTGTCAGCAGTGGGGCAAGGTAGTAATTCAACAGTGATGGCTGTGAGCATGATTGTACATGGATGGTGCTCTTCCGTCAAGCGATTAGGCAGCCCTACCAACCATCTTCTACGTGTTTTACCTAATTCTATCATACTATAACACTTTTTGGAGTGTACTTATGCCTTAAGTTTTCTTTTGGCTACCGGATATTTCCGCTTTTCTTGGAACCATGTGTATAGAAGCTTAAAGGATCGTTGTATCTTATAGTTGGATGAGAATGATGCCGTAACAAATCTCTTTCTCACAGTCTTAGAGTATGCTATACTGCTGAGCAATGAATACAAATGTTCTCATCTTTCTATATTTCATCAGGTCTTAAGGAGGATAGCAAAGCATGGGCAAACTCATAGCTTTTGGGTGGTACGGTGGAAAATTTAATTATCTTGGATGGCTTTTGCCTCTATTACCGAAAACCAGGCACTTTTGCGAGCCTTTTGCAGGATCAGCAGCAGTGTTACTTAATCGAGAGCCATCACCAGTGGAAACATACAATGATATTGATGGTGAGGTGGTAAACTTCTTTAGGGTGTTACGCGATCAGAAAGAGGCCTTGATCGAGGCTATAGGCTTAACACCTTTCTCTCGTGAAGAATTTGAACTTGCAATTTCTCAACCAGCTCAAGATTTGACAGATTTGGAAAGAGCGAGGCGCTTTTTTGTTCGTGCCAGACAGGTAAGGACTGGTCTTGCGCAAACAGCAAGTTCAGGTAGATGGGCAAATTGCCTCCTGACGAGCCGTGCAGGAATGGCGGGTGCTGTCTCCAGATGGTTAGGAAGCGTTGAAGACCTTCCTGAAATCGTACAAAGGCTTTTGCGCGTTCAAATAGAAAATTCTCGAGCGATTGACGTTATTCAACGATACGATAGCAAGGAAACGCTCTTCTATTGTGATCCTCCGTATCCACATGACTCTCGTGGTGATAGCAAGGCCTACGCTTATGAGATGACAGATGAAGAACATCGACAGTTAGCTCATGCCCTTCACAATGTCAAGGGCAAAGTGGCATTATCTGGCTACCATTGTGATCTGATGGATGAGCTATATGATGACTGGCGATATGTTGAAGCCCCTATTAAAAACTGTCACTCAATTAAAAAACCTCGTAAAGAGGTGCTGTGGGTGAACTATGAACATGAGGAGGCCATGGAATGCCAACGCCAACAGAAATCCTTGATGCCGCTTTTCAACGAGCTTCCGCTAATATCAGCGAACCAGTAGTAAACATCCCTGATATCGTTACTAGAATTGAGTATGTGTGCCGCTTTTTAGGTAACCGTGCTTGCGTCCGATTACTTTTAGCATGCTCACTAGCGAAAGCCCACAACCCAAACGTGGATATTCGCAAGCCATATACTGAGATCGGAGATAATGACACATACTCAGGCCGCAGATACGATGAAAGCTACATCTCAGCGTTCGTTGGCAAACATAATTTACCGTGTAATCCGACAACAGCCTTTCTTACCCCTGCTCTCCGCAACAGGAATACTACTCTGACACCTGATATCAACTTGCTCGGAAATTATCCAAGACTCTATCAAATTGCTCTTCAGCTCCTTACTGATGTACATGTAGGCATCGTATCTGCTGAAGACCTTCTTGTAGAATCGATCAGATGGCTTCTGGTTATTAGAGATGAAAAACTCCTAAGGATGGAAACGCTTCTTGCGGGACTAAAATCTTCAGGTGATGCTATCTATTTATCTTCAGAGGCCATTGTTGGATTGATCAGGCAACACCTGAACTGCAAGGGATCAAGTCGCCTACCCGTGCTCATTGTAGCCGCAGCTTATCAGGCAGCATCAAAACATCTAGGAGAACGGGTATTACCACTTGAGTTACATAATGCAGCAGACGAGCAAACAGGATCATTGGGCGACGTACAGATTACGCTAATAGGTGATGATAGTGTAATAACTGCCTATGAGATGAAGACGAGACGTGTCACACAAAATGACATTGATCGTGCTCTCCAAAAGATAAATTATAAAATTGATAACTACATTTTTATCACTACAGAAGAAATTAATGAGCAGGTGCAAGACTATGCTGCAAGCATCTATGACCGAACAGGAGGAATCGAGGTTGTAATTCTGGACTGCATTGGCTTCCTTCGCCACTTTCTACACCTTTTTCACCGTTTACGTATGCAGTTTCTAGAGGCATATCAGGTACTTGTACTTGCTGAACCCGAAAATGCTATAAGTCAACCGTTAAAAGAGGCTTTCCTGGCCTTGCGCCAAGCCGCTGAGAGTGGTGAGTGATTATTCGATCCGTAAAGCCCCTAGCCAATCCGCCCCGTCCCCCGTTCTCGCCCAATGCGAACTACTGCCAATACCCCTGGATATCGTTGTCTCATAGCCCAACATTATCACATACTCCTTTCCCCGATACCATATGGTGAACGCTTCACACTCTAACCTGCCCACGTAGAAAGAGGCGCGTTGCTTGACCGAGCTCAGGTCTTTCAGGGGCGCATAAAAAAATACGCGCTTGTCACCCCGATTTTCTGCACACAACAGTTCATTTTCGAACAGGTAGAGCCGTCCACGCGCCACCAATTCACCTCTTGAATTGAGGAGTGTCATTAAAGTGAAACGCCGGGGCTGCCGCACCGGCACATGTTCAGCCAGCGCCTGCTCAAGTTGAGCGCGTTGCTCTGGCTTCAAGCCCTCTAAATACAGGCGAATGTAGCGCATTTCACCGAAGAGAAACCCCACGCCTTCCTTACCCTTGCTTGCACGCAGGTATTCTTCCCCTTCATCAACGGCAAAGCGAGCCTCTGACCACGCTAACTCCTGCTCATTCATGCCCGGAAAGCGCACGCGTACCTTGCCGGGTTCTACCCAGATGCCGGAATGCGCATAAAGATATTGCAAGAGAAGCAGTGGTAAGAGAAAAGCCAGTGCGATAGTAGCAACCAAGTAGGAGGGTATGATCAACACCTCCAGATTTACAGGTTGCACAAGAAAGCTTGCAAGCAGCGCAAGCAAGCCAGATATCACCAGCACAAGACCAGAAACGATAGCCAGGATAGTCAGGCGGCGAGTATGGAGGCCGAAACGATATCGATTAGCGTTAACAGCATTCATGTGCAATGCTCCTATTGCAGGCCCGATCAATCCAATCTATAAATCCGTGTGGTACACTAGTGTCAGTAATTTATCCATCCGCTGAAGTGTAACACATCAAGGACCACTTTTATAGATGATTGAACGGTATTCCCTGCCGGAAATGGCCGCTATCTGGTCGGCAACACATAAGAGCGATACGTGGCTACAGGTAGAATTGCTTGTTTGTGAGGGGTGGGTAAGCCAGGGCGTTATCTCACAGGATGCGTTCGAGAAGATACGCACCGCCCGCTACAACGTACAGCGCATGCAAGAGATCGAGCAAGAAACCCATCACGATATCATTTCGTTTCTGCGCTCTATCCAGGAACAGCTGGGGCCGGAAGGGCGCTTCATCCACCTCGGATTGACTTCCTCTGATGTGCTGGACACCGGCCTTGCCGTGCAAATCAAAGAGGCGGGGATGTTACTCAACCAATCCCTTGCGAACCTTGTTGAGACTGTAGCACGGGCTGCCGTGCGCTATAAATATACTCTGATGGTTGGACGCACACACGGTATACATGCCGAGCCAATGACCTTTGGTTTAAAACTGGCGTTATGGGTCGACGAATTGAGACGGTCGCAGCAACGCCTCGCAGCAGCGCTTACACAGGTAACCATCGGTAAAATCTCAGGCGCTGTCGGTACCCATGCCACCATTCCCCCACAGATTGAAGAGTTTGTCTGCGAGCAGTTAGGCCTGGGAGTTGCCCCGGTTTCCAGCCAGATTGTGCAACGTGATCGTCATGCACACTTCATCACTACGCTGGCGCTGATTGGCAGTTCGCTGGAAAAGATGGCCCAGGAGATTCGTCATTTGCAGCGTACAGAAGTGAGCGAGGTCTTTGAGCCTTTTGGCGCTGATCAACAAGGCTCATCGGCTATGCCGCACAAACGCAATCCCGAACTGTGTGAGCGTATCTGCGGGTTGGCTCGCGTCCTGCGCGGTTTTGCCATGACCTCGCTGGAAAATGTAGCCCTCTGGCACGAGCGCGATATCAGTCATTCTTCTGCAGAAAGGATCATCATTCCCGATGCCTGTACCTTGCTCCATTACATGCTGCACCTCTTCAACCAGGTCATGAGCGGACTGCAGGTTGATGCAGAACGGATGCAGACCAATCTGCACATGACCGGAGGGCTTATTTTCTCACAGCGCATTCTACTCGCTCTCATCGAGAAAGGATTGGGGAGACAAGAAGCATACAAGCTGGTGCAACGTAACGCGCAAAAAGTATGGAGTATGTCGAGTAATGGTCCTATCGAAGGGGAGGCTTTGATTGAAGCCCTTGGCAACGACGATGAGGTCGCTCAATACCTTTCATATGGGGAACTAGCCGAATTGACCAATACTGATTATTATGTCAAATATATCGATATTGCATTTGCAAGGGTGGGGTTATGACAGGGTCCGCAAACGCGCACGGCGCGGACAGGCTTTCCACTTCTGAGGAGGATAAGCTGCTCGCTCCTGGCCTGGTCAAGCCATACCACTCCCTTTTTGCTCGCATACGCAGTTACTCTCGCCAGGTGAATTGGCTGGTGCTGCAGTTCGTTGTGATTGGTAGCGTGCTTGAGTTACTCTATCTCCTGGTATTTGCACTTTCCCCCCTATCCACGACCATTACAAGAATCTCACCAATGGCGTCGGCCTGGCCCTGGACACTTGCGCTTTCACAACTGCTCTTTCATCGAAGCTGGAGCTCGAGCGCTGGATATGCCGATCTCAGCCCTTACTTCCTGCTGCTTGGCCTGACATTCATTGTTCTAAGCGGTGTCTATTTGTATGCAGTCAGAAGAGTTTTCCACACCAGCAGCAAGATACACATCACTTCGCGCTGGTTGCTCTTGCCGCTGGCGGGAGCAACGATATTCGGCGTTACACTCTTATTTCTTCCTGCGCTCTTCTCAAATGAGGTCTATAGCTACATTTTCAGTGGGCGTTGGCTGACCATATATCATGTCGATCCTATGCATGCAGCGGCTGCACAATTTCAACAAGATCCCTACCTCGCCTGGATATCTCAACCCAACGTGCGAAACGTCTATGGCCCGCTGTGGATGTTCATAACATCTCTACTGGTGGGAATAGGCAATGGTCCCATTGCTACGCTGCTGCTCTTCAAAGGCCTGGCTCTGCTCTCACACCTCGTCAATTGCGTGCTGATCTGGGTTATTCTTAGCAAGTTAGCACCTGCGCGTCGCCTGTTGGGAACTTTTCTCTATGCCTGGAATCCACTCGTACTGATTGAGATGGCAGGGAATGGCCATAACGATGGCATACTGATCTGTTTACTGCTGCTCGCAACGTGGCTCTCTGTGCAGCAAAAAGGAGCATGGTATGATGGCGGTACGGCAGTATTACTTGGACTTGCATGCAGCATTAATCTTATCGGCCTGTTGTTCGTACCTTTGTTCATCTGGTTTAGCGTACGCAGCGTACATAATATAGCTCACACCATTTGGGGATGCTGTTGGAGGGCGATTTTAATGCTGGCAACGCTGTTTATTGTCTATCTCCCATTCTGGCATGGCAGTTCAACGTTTATAGCTATTACCTCATCCATCAATATCTTGTATCTTTTTCACTCTCCACTAAGTTTCCTGGCAATGCCAATGCGCTGGCTATTTAGCTTGATAGCCCAGGCGGCACACTTTCCTCCGCCTAAAATGCAGCCAACCACCGCTGCCGACGTAACTGTGCAGGCTTCGGGCATCTTTATCTTTGCTCTAATCTATTTGTATCTTTTGGCTAACGTGCGAAGAGCTTCTGCCAGGCAGGGCTTTGATGTGCTCGTAAGAGGTTTGAGCGTAGCTGCCTTAGCATATGTGGTGCTCGTAGTGGGGTCATTCTGGCCGTGGTATGTGCTTTGGATACTTTGGGCTGTAGCGCTGCATCGCTACGACGCACTCTCAGTGAGTGTACTATTGCTCTCTTGTACAGCGCTCCTTTTCTATCCCTTGCTCTACGTGGACAGTTTGCCAATTGCCATGTATCAACCACTACTCATCTTTGGGGTCCCGCTGATCTATTTGATTGCGAACATGAAACCATTCGTAGGGGCCCGATTATGGCTTTTCACAAAATATTCGGGATATTGGAAAAGCCACTGATGGCCGATAAATCGGGCCCCTACGGATTGCCGGATGAATTTGTTAAACTCCATTATCGCGCCCAGGAGTGGAGTGAAGGGCGACCATGAACGGGCGCGATAGGACATTGTGAGAAAGGAATTAGTTCGTCTATGACCGACGAAGTGAAACAGCGTAAGATTGAACATGTCAGCGTGGCTTTAGGACAGGATATTTCTGTTGCACAACGCGCAAATTGGAATGACATACAATTCGTTCACCAGGCATTGCCAGAGGTAAACCTGGATGAGATTGACACGACGGTCAACTTCTCTGGTCATACGCTACGCTACCCCATCTTCATATCCTCATTGACGGGAGGCCATCCCGATGTGACATCAATCAACCGCAATCTGGCACGCGCGGCGGAACACTACGGTTTAGCCCTCGGCGTCGGCAGCCAGCGCGCCGGTATCGTCAATCCTGATGTCAGCAGCAGCTACGCTATTACTCGCGAGCAAGCGCCCAATACATTCCTGATCGCAAATATTGGGGCGCCACAGCTCATTGCTCAGTCGCGCCATCCCGCATTTACGCTTGAACAGGTAGAGCGTGCTATTGATATGATAAGAGCAAATGCCCTGGCGGTGCATTTGAACAGCCTGCAAGAAGCGACACAGCCCGGAGGTGACAGGCGCGCAGTTGGTGAGGCAGCCGCGCTTAAATCCCTAACCAGCAAGGTCAACATTCCAGTGATTGCTAAGGAGACAGGCGCTGGCGTTTGCCGTGAACAGGCGCTGCTGCTGCGTTCGTGCGGCGTTGCCGCGATTGACGTGGGAGGAGCAGGAGGAAGTAGTATGCCGGCTATGGAAGCGGCACGATCTGAAGCGCGTGGGGATGCGAGGACGCAGAATATTGGCCTGCTCTTTCGAGATTGGGGGATAGCCACGCCAGTCTCACTCGTCGAGTCAAGCGTGGCAGGCCTCCCTTTGATTGCTACAGGTGGAGTGCGCAATGGCCTGGATATGGCACGCGCGCTCGCCCTGGGAGCGACACTTGCCGGCATGGGTTTTCCTTTCCTTAAAGCAGCCAGCCAAAGCTACGAGGCGGTATGCGAATTGCTTGAGACGGTTGTAGCTGAGCTTAAAGTAGCGATGCAGTTGAGCGGGGCAACGACAATTGGGCAATTGCAGCTAGCGGATATCGTTGTTAGTGGCGAGACCCGCAACTGGCTGGCGCTGCGGGGATTTGAGGCAGAACTGAGAGCTATGGCACAGCGGCGGTCGTCGAGGATGTAAGGTCAGTAGGATGGTCGTTGCCAAACCCACAAGGTTACTGTGGGTCTGGCAACATGGTATCATATCTATGGAACCTGGGAGTCACAGTTGCTTCCATTCCCCATTGAGGTCTCTTGCCCGTGAGAGAGAAGTTGGGCAACGCTCGGCACGGGCAGGAGCGTTGATGGTCGTTCGCGTTCAGGAGGCTTTGTCTGCGTGGGTTCCATCCCGCCTGATATGAGACCATTGCGTGCTCATCACCTCATCGTTCTGTGCCCTCTCACTTCCTTAGTCTACAGCCAGGCCTTGAATGCTGGATGACAGGGTAATGCTTCCGAGTCCCACAGCAGCAAGGCTGCCGTCACTCTGTACCTGGAAGGCACTCAAGGTAGCTGTGCCAGGATCCAGGACATAGAGGAAGCGACTGCCACCAGTAAGACCCATCTCGGTAGGACCACTTCCAGTGCCGGTGCTTGCGGTGGATGGCAAAAGCGCCAGCTCTCCATTCTGGCCAATGCGATACCCAGAGACGGAGCCACTGCCAGTGTTGGACGTATAGGCAAAGCGGCCATTTCTCGTGATTACTACCCAGCAAGGAGCGGTTTGATGGTCAGCTACAGGTCCGTCCTCAAGTCCGACGTTGCCATTATGCAGTCTATAGGATGTCAATCCTCCGGCGTTGGCGGCCCCTCCAAAAGCATCAGAGACGATGAACTGGAAAGGATGTACCGGGTTGAAAGCAAAACCGAAAGGCTCGTTGCCAGTCGAGGGCGTGAATCGAGGCTCACTGAGACTGCCATTAGGACGGATGCGGTAGCTATCGATGTGATTGGTTGCTTTCTCGGTGACAATCAATGTATCACCGGTGGAGTCAGCCTGTACCTCGGCTGGTCCTGGATTTGCCGCGCTCAGGGGTTGAGTTGAACCATTAATGGGCTTTAATTTGCCATTGGGCAGCACACGGAAACCTGCAACGTTCCCTGCATTGTTGCTGTCACCAGCATTGACTACGTACAGGCGATTGTCGCTAAAGGTGAGGCTTACAGGATGGACGCCACCTGAAGAAGACACGCTGACAGGGGTGAGATCGCCGCGAAGGTCGACCGCAACGACCGAAATCTGGTTACTGCCAGCATCAACCGCAAAAAGCCAGTTCCTGCCGGGAGAAAGAATCAGGGAACCTTGCGAGCCCAGGCTGCTGCCGCTCCCCTGGCCGCCAATTACTGTTGTACTGGCAAAGGCCAGCGTGCCATCGGCAAACCGGTTGAAAGCTGAGATGGAGCCAGGGCCAGCAGGGTTGTTGAGTACATAGACGTGGCCGGCGACGAAATTGTTACTGGCAGCAAAGGCAGTGGGAAGAGGACTCAGCACGACTACAGTGCCGAGCAAGGACACGGCCATTAAGATGGATATCAACAAGGGCCGAAGACGTAGCATGTGCATAGCGAAAAACCTCCTCATTTTTATCAAACACGACGAAGTGTCAGGAAACTATCAACGCAGCCAGCTACAATCTGCAGCTTCAACAGGATGCGATTGCGGGACTCATCGACATCTCTATATTCGAGCAGGTTCAAGACTTGTAAGTATGGCTACGCAATATTTGTGACACTGTATACCACGAGGAGTATGCTTCACTTTTACCAACCACACACCTAAACATGTCAATCATATTGTAAAATCTGGTTCCGTTGAACGTGAATAATGAGTGTACGGCATTGCTTGATGAGTCAGGGAGATAGACATGCGCCATTTAATTGCCATTACTGGTATACTACCAGCATGGCCTCCTGGGGAAATCGAAGTGGAAACTCTATCCCTGGAAGAACAAAGTCGTCGAAGACTGGAAAGCGCGCATGCCGGTATGAGACCAGGAAAGTCAATGGATTCTCAACGCATCGATACCTCATCGTATCCTGAAATTGCAGACATGCTGGACTTTGACACGCTGTATGAAAAATTCAAAATACCCATTCACTCTTACATATATCGCCTGTTGGGTAGCCAGGAAGATGCAGACGACATCGCTCAGGAAGTATTTACGCGCGCGTATCTCAACTGGAATGATTTATATGATCGCGACCATCTCTCCTCCTTACTCTATCGCATCGCTACCAATTTGTGCATTGATCTGCTAAGAAAGCGCAAACGTATTTCCTGGTGGCCCTTGATGCGCATCAAACGTAGAGATGATGCAGGCGAGTTTCTTGTGGATGACGAGGAGTTGTTCCTGCCATCGGATGATGGGGGTATCTCGCGGATTGGCGAGCAGGAGCATATTCGACACACGCTGGCCATTATGCCGCATGATTACGCTATCGTGCTGGTGCTCAGCGCTGCCCAGGGAGTCCCTTACCAGGAGATAGCGGAGATTGTAGGTATTTCGCCGAATGCTGCTGCCACCCGTATCTCGCGTGCGAAACGCATGTTTGTAGAACTCTACCAGCGGCTCAGCGAAGAGCGTGTTGGAGGAAAAGTGCGATGAGTAGAAACAACACTGATCTACCACCATTGCCCGCACCGGGCCAGGTTGGGTCTGAAGTATGCAACATCGTGCGCCTCTACCTGGCTGTCATCGACGATCTTCCAGCGGAGCAGGTACAGTTGCTCAATTCCCATATTATGACATGTACCGCCTGCAGCGAAGAACTTCGGATGCTTGGAAGAGCCACAAGGCTGGTCAGGAGCTCAGCTCATTCTGCCCCCTCTCCGCGCGTGGATAAAGCAGTCAGATCTGTGATCGACGGCCACCCCGCGCCACAGCAGCCTGTTACAGCGTTTCGTCCCATACCACAACGCACTAGAACGCGCCGTCTTGCCTGGATGCTGGGCGAAATTCTAGCAGCCGCCCTCATACTGGCGCTCTTTGCCTCGACACACTTTTTTGGTCTCTTTGGTGCTCCAGGCGCACCCCAGGGATTCGCCTTACCCGCCAGTCTTTCCTGGAGCCAGTACGTCCTGTTCCACAGTGAAACCAGAACCGGCCCGCATGGCGAAGTGTACCAGGTAGAGAGCTACCACGACCTGGGCACTGGCGCTATGCATGTTGAGACGAAGATGGCTGATCAACTGGATGTGGTGGCGGTCAGTGACGGCCATGACACGCTCGGCATGGATATGATTCACCATGTAGCGGCGATGGGCGCGCAGCAATGGTCCGTCGATGACTCAACGTTCAGCCTCGATACGCTACGCCATAACCTGCAAACCAGGAGCGACATCTATCTTGGCAGCGCGACGTTCCAGGGTAAGGCCGTCTATCGCATTCTCTCTCAAGATGGCTTTATCATACTACTGGATACTCAATTTCTCCCGGTGAATCTGCTGTATCCTGGCACGGATAAACCTGTGTATACGACCCTGCAATTCATTCCTGTTTCCCAGGTGTCTTCGTCCATGTGGAATATGAACGTTCCCCAGGGCTTTCATATGGGGACGCTGCCCGCGAAACCATAAGCGAGTATTTCAGCGAAGGAGCCTGGAGGCTTTACAGTATTCCTTGCAGTTCTCCGGGTGTATTGACATTAATAAACGAGCGCAACTGGGGATCAACCTGGCGTAATTGCGCTTCTTCAATGTATTGCACGGGGGCTACTTCCAGCAAGCAACGCAGATCACGCCGCCCCTGCTGTATAAGCTCTTCGATCAAAGGTAAAACTGAGCGGGGGTACATAGCCAGCATCACCTGTGGCACATTGCGTACCATGGGCACAAGCAACGTGTTTGGGGCAAGTGGTTGAGAGAGTAGAAAGGATAGCAAGGCGGGCTGGACAAATGGCATATCTACCGCGATGACCAGCGCATGCTCTGTATGGATTGCGCTCAGGCCGCTATATAATCCCATCAATGGCCCATGGTCAGGTGTTTTGTCGAATGTAATACGCACACCTGGAAACGCATAGCCATGAGCCTGCGCCTGGTCACGAGCAACGATCAGTGTTTCTGCGCAAGATGCAATGAGCAGTGAGGCAAGATGCTCAATGAAAGTCACAGCTTGATTTCCTGGAAGCAGCAGCAGGGCTTTATCTCTGCCCATTCGACTACTACTACCCCCGGCAAGAATAATGCCCGTGGTCGGGGGATAATTATTCACAGAGTTTGGGCAGGTGTTTGGTGGCATCCAGACATTTGTTCGTTCATCATTTTCCCTTCCTTGACAAGCTGATGAATATTTAGTACAGTATCCTCATGAAAACGGTGCTAACGGCCAAGCTCAAACTGCATACCACGCCGGAACAGTTCAAAGCCTTGCGCCAGACCCAACTGGCGTATCGTGATGCCTTGAACTACGTGAGTCAGTACGCCTTTAGGCATGGCAAGATGAGTAACAAAGTGGGCTTGCAGGATGGCACCTATGCAGAGATACGCGCCCGCTACCACATTCCCGCCCAAATGGCTTGCTCCATCCCCCGCCAGGTTGGGGCGACCTACAAAACGCTCTGGACAAAGGTAAGGCAGAATGCTGCACAGCGGAAAGCCGGCGTGACCAAGAAGCGCTTCAGGGGCCTCGATCAACCGCCCAGGTATGTCTCTCCCACCTTGACCTATCAGCTTGGGCGTGACTACTCCTTCAAGTCCGAGAAACGAGTAAGCATCTTGACCTTGGGTGGTCGCGTTATCATTCCTTACACCGGCTATCATCAGCATGTGGCTCTTATCCACCAGGGCGCCCATATCGAGGCTGCGAAGCTCTGGTATGACAAGTCCAGGAAGCAGTTCTATCTGCTCGTTTCTCTTGAGGTCGAGGTAGCTGATCCAACACCAGAGAAGCATACTGGCGTCGCTGGCGTGGACGTAGGCGTGCGCTACCTGGCAGTGACCGCTACAACCAGGGGAGATCATTCGTTTCATTCTGGTAGACACCTTGTTCCCAAAGCGAGCCATTATGCGCGACTGAGGAAGCGCCTGCAAAAGAAAGGCACTCGTTCTGCTACTCGACGACTGGTTGTGATAAGCGGACGAGAGAGACGGTTGAAGCAAGACGCCAATCATGTCGTTTCTCAACGCATCGTGACCCGACACCCGCACAGTCTGATTGGACTGGAAGACCTGACAGACATTCGGGAAAGAACCCGACGCAAAAAAGGCAAACAGGCGAGCAAGAAGCAGAGGAAGGCCAATGCAGCCTACTCCAAGTGGAGTTTTGCTGAACTGCACAGCATGATTGCCTATAAAGCCCTCTTGCGCGGATCGATGGCGATCAAAGTGGATGCCCACTATACGAGCAAGGCGTGCCCGATATGTGGGCATACCTCGGATGCCAATCGCCCACAGAAAGGACTCTTGTTGATCTGTCAGAATTGCCACTATACCCTCCATGCCGATCTGGTGGGAGCCAGGAACATTGCCATGCGTACGTTGCTCATTCGGCAAGACTGGGTGAGCACGGGCGTCTTGTCAGAACGCCCCGATGTGTCGAGCGAAGAAGCCAAAGCGGCACGCCTTGCAAGGTATGCCGAGTTGCGGTGGAGCTTAGACACAAGCCCCCGTGCTTCAACCGGGGGTATCTGACAAACGTTATTACCTGGAAGTGGCAGCCTTACGCCTGGTATTCTTTGACTTGCTGCTCTTTGGTATATACTGCCCTCGTTTCCTGTATGCCACATAATTGGCCTGTTCCTTTGGAAACTTTCGCACAAGATAGATAATCAAGAGAATAAGCCAGGCAAGCAAAGCGGCAAGCCAGAGAAAACGCCAGAAGCGCCAGGCGAAAAAGTACTGGTAGAGGTAAGCACGCGCAAAGATGAGCGGAAAGCCGATTATGCAAATGATGGCAAACCAGCCAAGAAAACGATCGAGCATAGACTTGACGACCGGCTTATCTTTTACGAAACGCTTACGGCCTTCTACAGAATAATAGAACGGTATCAGCACGCCAAGGCCACAAAAGATAAGCCAGGGAACATAAAAATGAAAAGTCTCCGGTGGAACTCCTGGAGTAGTGCCAGAAGCTGCCACGCAGTTTGTTGCAGTGCATGGGTCCGTAAATAACCATTGAAACAGATTGAAGTGCATAGCGTTCCCGCCCCTTTGACAATACTTGTATTTACACTGGTGACAATCATAACACGATCAGAGCCAACAGTCTATAGTTTATTAGGGTTGCCTCTAGAGATGGTATACTATATACCAAAAATTGAATGGTATCGCCGTCTTTGCGCACCTCGGTGGGTAGAGGAAGCCAGGTGTGAAGAAACCTTGATTTTGTTTAAACGTATATAAAAGCAGGTAGCGATACGCACAGAAAGCGATGATTAAGAAAACAGCGGTGGGTACTCGTAAAAGGTATACTGTCACAGATTCCGCTAGTAGCGCCAGGAATCTACAAGAAGCACCTTTACAACATGCTGAGGAATCTCGCGCCGGGCAGATACAGTTAAGCTATAGAACTGCCATCAACAGGTATAAACACTTGCCCTGGTTTGATCGAATCCCGTGGGTTACCTGGATGATTTCTGCTGGCATCATCGTGATGTGGTGCATCACCGCCTACCAAGTCGCACTTGCGGCCGGAGCGCATACCCTGAGCGCTATCCTGGCAAACGTGTTTTCGAATAGCCAGAATGGTGACGTGCTGGTTGCATATGGAGCAAAATATAATGACGCGATTGTGGGAGGACAATACTGGCGCTTTATAACACCTATCTTTCTACATGCTAATATCCTGCACGTAATGTTGAATTTGCTCAACCTGATCATCCTGGGCATTTTCGTAGAGCGCATTTTCGGGCATTTACGTTTTTTACTGATTTACCTGGTGACAGGAGTAATCAGCGTGATTGCCAGTTTCTCCTTTGCGCCGCAAGATATCAGTGTGGGAGCCTCTGGAGCGATCTTTGGCCTGGTTGGAGCTTATAGTGTTTTCGTACTAGTTCATCGAAAGGCTTTCCGGCGCGGTGGTATCCCGGCACTGGCCTGGCTCGTATTTATTATAGGTTTGAATCTAGGGATCGGCCTGATCATTCCCAATGTTGATAATTACGCTCATGTAGGCGGCTTTGTAAGCGGATGTATATTGGGTTGGTGCTTTACACCTTATTACATATTATTACCAGGAGACGGAAAAGCTGTATTGACGGATGTGCATAGCCTTTCCCGTCGCTGGCCCCTGGCCCTGTTGACGCTTGCAGTTACGCTATTTCTTGCAATCATCGCTGTACATTTTATTGGAGGATAATGCTTTGGAAGCACAAACCGATATACAAACCTACCTGGAACGCGGAAAACAGGCACTTGCTCAGGGTCAGGGGCGCGATGCTGCTATCGCGTACGCACATGCCGCTCAGCTCGAACCAGATAACCCGGTGGTGCACCTAGGACTGGCAGAGGCGAACCTTGCGCTTGGTTCCTATGGCGTTGTCTATATGGCATGCCGGAAGGTACAAGAATTGCAACCACAAGGTGGTGTGGAAAGCAATATGGCGCAAGCACTGCTTGATCTGCTCGATCGCCGCTACGAGCGCGCTTTACAGGACCTTGAAACGGTCATCAACGAGGATCCCGGCAATGCTTATGCGCATGCAATGCGCGCATACTTGCTGCGAATCAGCGGGCAAGATTACGATGCAGGGCTGGCGCGGTCACGCGCTGCGCGCCTCTCCTATGGTGGCCACTTTGAAAATGACTTCCCACCTGTCGAGCCAGCGTACACGGCTGGCTATACGCCTCCCCAACCAGATGTCACGGACCAGCCGAATGGGCAAACGGCGGGCGGCATTGGTGGGACGAGGCTCGAACGGGAGCCTGTGCCCACATGGTCTCGCCCAGGCAATATGCAGCGACAGGTGGTGCGCACACGCTTCTGGATGAGCCAGAATCCGCGCTTTGTGACCAACATACTGATTGCTATCAATGTGGTGGTGTATGTGATCCTGCTGTTGCTGAGCGTGACTGTAGGTGGTGGCCTGGATTCGTTAGGCGGTATCAATCTAGGATTGCTCGTAAACGCAGGTGCTCAGGTGAACCTGTTAGTCGCGCAGGGCCAGGTCTGGCGCATCTTTACGGCGATGTTTCTGCACTTCAACCTTTTACACATTGGCCTGAATATGTTCACGCTGTTTCTGATCGGTGGAGTTGTCGAGCTTTTCTATGGGAAATGGCGTTACCTGGTGATCTACCTGGGTTCTGGTATCGCTGGTGGTATCGTTACCTACTTTGTGATGCCGCCTGCAACATTAGCGGCCGGCGCGTCAGGAGCGATCTTTGGCGTGTTTGGCGCGCTGGGTGTGTTTTACTTTGTGAACCGCCAGGCACTTGGCCGCTATGGCACAGGAGCGATCACCAACTGGCTCTTCTGGTTGGGTCTCAACCTGGTGTTTGGCTTTACAGTTGCCGGTATTGGGATCTGGGATCACATTGGCGGTCTTGTGGCCGGAATAATTATTGCATCTCTGCTCATGCCGAGGTTGAGGCGCAGGCCTTTGTGAAAAACGTCATGTTCGCACTGGGCCTGTAACAGCTATGATGCGTGCATAGCTTCCGGGCTGGATAAATGTTGTCAAAGCACCGCTGTGTATATCCATCGCATACAGGATACCATCGCCAAAGAACGTTATGATATGGTTATTGAACCATGCCCCCAGTTCTATCAAATGAGCTGTAGAAGTAGCGATCAACTGGGGTTTACCTGCATGGAGCTGCGTTCCCGAGCCGCTAATTTGTACCGTGTACAGGGCGCTATGTCGATCATATGGGTCCTGGACATCGCTTGAAAATTCAACATATGCCAGCGTTTGCGCGTCAGGTGAAAATAGAGGCGTAGTGACCCAGTGATACTGCGCGCTATTACTCAAGTTATTCTGCTCCGGCAGTATCACTTGAGAGGGGCTCAGAGCAGGTGGTGATCCACTCAACGTTGTCAAATCCAGGCTGTTGGCATACGAAAGCGCTGCGATATCGGCAGGCACGCTATTATCGGTGGGTACAGGTACGGCCCCTTCATTAGATGAATATAATAAACCATTGCCTTTGGGTGTAAGAGCTAATGGCCCTTGCTGTGGGTTTTCGTCCAATATCAATTGCAGCCCGGCAGGCCTTTGACTCAGGTCAAGCGACCACAAACCATACTGCACCTCTTCATTGCTTCCGCGATCGTCGGTCAGCAGCAGTGTGTTATCGGCCTTTGGCCCGGATCCATTCATGAAAGAGAAAATACGGAAGCAGGGGCAATCCAAAGCCGACTGCTCGTACACGATCGAAGGAGCCGCTAATGGGCCAGCATAAATGTCATTATTTCCTGCGCCGGATACAGGCTCGGTACTCCATGCAATCATCTGACCGTCAATGCTCAGCGCCATTGAGGTAATAACCTGGCCAGCAGGCAGGCTCGCAATTTGAGTTGGGGTGCCTTCCAAGGGGTTTATCAGCCAGATACCATCGCCACTATACAGGAGTTGACCTGAGGGCGTCACTATTGGCGGCACAGCCTGACTATAGACATAGCCTTGTGCTGGGATTATGCGAGCAACTTTACTGTTAGCTGTAACCAGGTAAAGATTGCTTTCCTGCTCATAAATCACAGAAAATCCGCCAGGCAATTCAAGACGTGGTGGGGTTGCACCATCAGGTGCAAAGATGGGAAAGCGACTGTTATATGCGCCCTCTATATCTTGCGTTGATGCAGGTGTCAATGTTCCGGCATTTGACGGGGTCGGACTCTGGAGCGTACTCGCAGCAGGTTTCTTCACGAGATTGAGGATGAGCTGGCCGGAAAATAAAAGCAGTAATAAACTAATAAGAATAAGCAAGGAGAGTATCCCTGCTTTGGAAAAGCCTCTATGCACACCCGAATCTCGCGGCGGCTGCGAAATGCGCGGCGGTAGCTGATTTGGTGGATCACTCACTTGTCGTGTCAAAACCCGTGTTCATCCCTTTCAGTCGTCCAGTAGTAAATATAAGTATACATGAATCTCCTTAGGAGAGAAAGTTCATTAGCATAATCAGGCTGTCTGATCTGCAGGTGATTGGTTCTCGAGTGGATTTGCATTCCTGGCATGACGCAGCACAAACGCCAGCGTTTTATCGAAGACTTCCTCACGGTCATGATCCTTCATAATCACATGATATGAGTGATAGAGGGTGACAAGATGTTTTTCATGCGAACCAATGAGCTGGTAAATCTCTCTACCATCGCGGGCCGGAACCACATGGTCGTGTATCGAGGTGATAATTAGCGCTGGCGCCGTCACAAGAGGCAGTTCAGCTCGCAATTGCGGTAAATAGCGCACCATGCTCTCTACTGGTCGCACAGGCATCCAGCGATAGACGTCCCGTCTATCGCGGTGATGAGCTTCCGGGTCGCGCACATCCTCGCGGATGTTCGGCAAAAACGGCAAGATATATTTGGCGACACTAATTGCAGGCTTTAACCAGGGATGGAAATAGAGTGGAGCACACATGGATACAACACCGGCTATCTCCTCGTGAGCAGCAATATGCAACGCCAATGCGCCGCCCAGAGAATGTCCAACCAGGAATACTTCATCGCATTGTTCTTTGAGCAGGTTCAGTTCATGGAGCACTGCCTGCGCCCAATCTTCCCAACCAACCGCAAACAGATCTCGCACCCGCTGGCCGTGGCCTGGTAAAATCATGTTGTTGGTGACAATGCCCCAGGCGTCAAGAATACTTTGCAGCTCAGCCATATCACTTGTGCTGCCGTTCAATCCATGCACGAGCAACACACCTGTCGCAGGCTGCGTTGAGTGTTTGTGAGAGCTATACAGTGTTTGAGATGTGGTCATGTTATGCTTCATTCCTCGCAAAAAAGAGAGCTGCTTTTCTGTTTGATGAGTTATTTTCAGTCAGAAGTATCCTACATTAGGTTTACGTTTGAGCAAGTGAAAAGTTGAGAATGCGCAAGCCCTGGACTCTCACTTGTTGCTCTTTGAGAGGAATAGTGGTATAGTCGCTTTCGTCAAGCAAAGCTATCGACGAAGGAGCGTTCGTATGAAGTTCGCAACAAAAGCCATTCACGCCGGACAGGAGCCCGATCCTTCTACCGGCGCGGTCATGACTCCCATATACCAGACAGCAACCTACGCCCAGGCAGGACTGGGTGAACACAAAGGCTTTGAGTATTCTCGCACGGCCAATCCGACACGCACAGCATTGGAAGCATGCATGGCAGCACTCGAAGATGGGCAATATGGATTAGCTTTCGCATCTGGTATGGCTGCTGAAAGCGCCATTCTCAGCTTACTTAATGCAGGTGATCATATCGTCTCCTGCGATGACCTCTATGGAGGCACCTATCGTATCTTCGAGCGCGTGATGCGCCGCTACAATGTTGAAACAAGCTATGTACAGGCAAATAGCCTGGCAGGTTACGAACAGGCCATTCGCCCAAATACAAAAATGATCTGGTTGGAGACTCCTACCAATCCACTGCTGAGATTGGTGGATATCCGGGCGATTGCAGAGATTGGACATCGCCATAAACTACTAGTGGTTGTCGATAACACCTTCGCCAGCCCCTATTTTCAGCAGCCACTGAAGTTGGGTGCGGACATCGTTGTCCATAGCACTACCAAGTACCTCAACGGGCACAGCGATGTGATCGGCGGTGCCCTTGTGCTGAACGATCAAGAGGTGTATGAAGCAATCAAGTTTTACCAGAACGCGGCCGGTGGCGTGCCTTCACCCTTTGACTCCTGGCTCACGCTGCGGGGCATTAAGACTCTTGCGGTACGTATGCGCCAGCACGAGGAGAATGCGCGAGCGGTAGCTAAATTTCTCGTTGAGCATCCGCGAGTTGAGAAGGTCTATTATCCCGGGTTGCCCTCGCACCCCGATCATGAACTTGCAAAACGCCAGATGAGCGGCTTCGGCGGTATGGTTTCGGCCCAGTTCAAGGGAACGCAAGCAGATGTTGCCCAAATGGTGCGCCACTTCAAAGTATTCGCGCTGGCAGAAAGCCTCGGCGGCGTAGAATCGCTCGTGTGCCATCCTGCTTCTATGACGCATGGCTCGATCCCGCAAGATATTCGTGAGTCTCGCGGCCTCACCGGCACTTTGCTGCGCCTCTCAATCGGTATTGAAGACATAGAGGATATCATTGGGGACCTGGAGCAGGTGCTAAGCTAGGTGCGGCCCTGTCATCCTGAGCGACCCCTTTGTCATGCTGAGCGATGTGAGCTTCCCGCATGACGCTCCTGTTTCCAGATGGTGTTCAGGACGTCACTCCTGGCGGCGGTTCGACTCCCAGCGCTTTGGCGGCGGATAGACATATCGGGCAATCGTCGTCGACACCCAGCCAATCAAGAAGCCGAAAAAGACCAATAGGGCGGTCTGCGCGCGCTCCCTGCCGCCGATTGCCTGTGCGAGTAAGAGAACTACTGCCCAGGCGATAACGAGGCCGGCGCTATAGATCCAATAGTTTCTGAATCGAAGCATTTTCTGAACCTGTTCCTTTCGTAGCTTCCCGTCCGGGAAAGAACCCCGAACGTAGACGGAAAGAGCCAACAAGCCATCCGCTTTCAGTATACCTCCTCAACAGAAGAATGAGACACCATTAGCATGTTGGGATTTCTATGTTATTTTCCTTCATATGCTCTCTGTAATGTTGCAATATCAAATTTCTTCATCGGCAAGAAGGCCTGCGTTATCCGATCAATTTGCTCACGCGTGCCATTTTTCATCATTTCGCCAATCACCGTTGGCCAAACCTGCCAGGAGAGACCAAACTTGTCTTTCAACCAACCGCACTGTTCGGCCTCAGGAACCGCAGAAAGTTTTTCCCAGTAAAAATCTATTTCTTCTTGCGTTTCGCAGGGGACAATGAGAGAGATAGCTTCATTGAAAGTAAAATTATGCTCTCGCGCGCTGTCCATAGCAGCAAGCCAGGTTCCCAGGATAGAGAAGTCGGCGAACATAATCGTTCCTTCCTCATCCGGCTCCATACCCTTAGGGTAACGAGCCGTCATTCCTCGGTTGGAGCCCTTGAATACCGTACAATAAAAATCCATCGCTTCCTCGGCATGACCAGCGACTGTACCTGTAAACATAAGCGACGGAATGATGAAAGGCCGCTCTTCGCCCGCGGGATTAGTGAGAATGAGCTGCCAGGAAAGTCCATATCTGTCTTGTATCCAGCCATATCGTTCGCTGAACGGGTATGTCTCAAGAGGCATAAGAGCTGTACCACCTTGCGACAACTTCTCCCATAGCCGATCTAAATTCACTCGCGCATTTTTGTCCTTTGATGGGTCAAAGTTTAGGAAAAATGAAACCGAAGGATTGAATTTGAAAAGCGGTCCGGCGCTGATGGCCATGAACGGCTGTCCAGAAAGTTCGAACGAAACAACATCACAATCTCCCGAAGGTGTATCATGGAGCGTTGTTATATTTGTCACTTTTGAATCCGGCAGTAAAGAAGTGTAAAACTCGGCAGCCTCTTTCGCATCTTGATCGAACCATAAATGTGGTGTGATTTTTTGCATTATTTTGTTCCTTTCTTTGCCATCCGCGTTATTTTCAATACGTTACCATCTTTATCCTGATGTTGTCCACTCACCAACTTGTTTGCTGTTACTAAAGTATCCAGCCGCATTTTCGATTATCGGAAACAGCGCTAGCTAATACGAAGAGGCGACATGTTACGTTTATTAGTTATGACCGATGTAATAAATATGCGAAAGGTTAGGCACGTTTACTACTAAACGCATGTATATCTACACATAAAACTAATAACTTATGCATATCAGGAGGCCCAATCTACAATGGCATATTTCCGCTTTACCAGGCAACGTGTCAACAAGGGTGCGCTTACTTTAACAGTAATGATGCTCTTAACACTTCTCCTAAGCGCCTGCAATGGTAACCCCCAGTTACAACAGCAAGTGAGCCAGCACAAAGCCAATCTCGACAGCGTGATTAGTCGCGCACAGAGCATCGGGGTGCCTGACTCGATGCTGCAAGCAATCATTACGCAAGAAAATCAACTGAGCAATACCAATGCGCCATCAGGTTTTCTTACCGATCAACCGGTGAATGATTATTATTCTAACCTCACGCAGCGTTATGCAGTGCTTACGGTCGAGGTAAATGGCCTGATTTCCCAGGCGACACAACAGCTTGATTACCAGGCCAGCCAGGATCTTCAGACCCTTGAGAATGCGCTGGCCCAGCGACAAGCGCAGAATTTTGTTGAAGCCAAGACGTATGCTGATCAGCTTACCCAGTATCAAGCACAACTGGCAAAGGCTCAATATCCGAAAGATTATATTCAGATTAGTGCGAATGCCAGGCGTTCCACGCAAGCGCTTCACCTGATGGGCACTGCATTTACAGCACTAACGTCTCTACGACAGGTCATCCAGCAGTTGAAGGCATCACGTCTGGATGTGACGGCTCTCAATCAAGAAGACCAGGACGACGTACAGGTTTTTCGTAATGCCAGTACCCCGGAGGATTACTCACAGCTCATCGATCAGATCAATACGCAATTGCAAGAAACAGCCGTATTCTCTACACAGGCCATTCCATTTGTCGGCGCGGCCAAATTGAGAGAACTCAGCACGGATATCGGTCTGCTCAAACAATATGGACAGGATGCCACTTCGTTCCAACAGCGTCTTGATAGCGACCAGGCATCATTCGCCCAGGCCAGGTCTATCAACGATTTTATGAAGGTTTCGGCACAAATCGATAACGATATTGCATCCATCCAGTTTCCGCTGGTGCAGGGGCAGGCCAACTACCTGCTCAAACAGTTCCATCAATCGGTCACGAGCTGGGGCAGTAACCATAAATATTATGATTCATTCGATGGCGGCAGCTATAGCCTGGATTATGAGTACGATATGCAAGGGATCGGATCAGACGCGGATAATGCTGTACAATCGGCACAAACACTAGACGACTACCAGTCAGCAATCGATCTCATCAACAACGATATCCTGCACCTGCGGGCTATGGAGGCAGACTGGCGAGATGGTACATCATGGAGCCGGCCACACGCTAGTGATATTAGTTTGATGAAGCACTACAATGTCTTTGGTCCTACTGCTGGCCCGGTACTCGTGGTCTCGCTTATTGAACAGGTACTGCGTTACTATAATAATGGAAACCTGGTCAGGGCATTTTTCGTTGTCACTGGTCAATACTTGAGGCCTTCACCTCCAGGATTATGGAGTATTATCCTGCGCCAGCATCCAACAGAATTCAAATCAACTGAGCCGCCTGGGTCGGCATTCTGGTATCCACCCACGCCCATTCAATGGGCGATGGAGTATCACGCAGGCGGTTACTTCTTTCACGATAGCTGGTGGAGATCCAGCTACGGTCTCTATAGGAACTTCCCACATTACGATCCCATTGGAACTGACGTTTACAATGATAATGGAAGTCACGGCTGCATTAACATGAACCCTGACGATGTGGCATGGTTGTATCCGCACATCCCCTGGGGAACGCCTGTGATTGTGTATTAAGGCAAGGTTCAATTCGAAGAAAAGCACTTGACAGGGCTGGAACGGCGTTTGACATGCTTCTTGCATTTCTGCTATAATCCAGGGGCACTCAATCCGACGAACTGTCGGCATTTTTTGTAGATCAGCCCGAATGAGTGGGCAGATGCTTTGGGGAGGATTAGTATATAGATGCCCAATAATGCCGCTGCGAAGAAGCGCATGCGCCAGGAGCAAAAGCGCCGTTTGCACAACCGCAGCATTAAATCTCTCGTTAAAACACAAGTAACCAAAGCCCGCGTGGCTATTGCTACTGATGAGGATGCTGAAGCCGCTGTACGCGCTGCTGTGAGCGAACTGGATCGCGCCGCCAAAAAAGGCGTTATCCACCATAATAATGCTGCTCGCCGCAAATCGCGCCTGATGAAGCAGCTCAACACAAGATAGGTTCTCGCGCCGAACGCTCCACTTCCACTTGATTGCCAGGGATTGAGCACGAGGCGCATAGGAGATTGTAGAGATGGCCGACAAACAAGTTGTAACCAGGTCTGCTGGACGGGCTTTGTTGCTCGCAGTCGAGAACGCCCAGTTACGCCATGACATACCAGAGATTAGATCAGGCGACACTGTGCGCCTGCAAATAAGAGTCGTTGAAGGAAATCGCGAACGCTTACAGCCGTTCGAGGGTGTGGTGATGCGCCTGCGAGGCGGCGGTGTCAACCGCAATTTTACGGTCCGCCGCATTACTCATGGTGTTGGCGTCGAGCGCACATTCCTTCTTAACTCTCCTCGTATTGAGAAGATCGAAGTGATCCGTCATGCCCGCGTACGCCGCAAGCAACTCTACTATTTACGCGGTTTGACCGGTAAGGCCGCGCGCCTGAAAGAGCTTCGTCCAAAGACGAGTAAAGAGATGGCTGCAAAGGAAGCAGCCAGGGCCGCCAAAGTTGCAGAGATAAGCAACACTGGCGATATCGATAGCGATACTAACAGCAGTGAGAGTACTGACGAATAGTAAACAAGAACCAACTTTAGAGGAAGAAATGGCCCTGCTCAGTCAGGGCTATTGCTTTGTTGCCGGACTAGATGAAGCAGGTCGTGGCTCCCTTGCAGGTCCTGTTGTAGCTGCTGCTGTTATCTTACCCCTCTCCGAGGACTGCTCAAGCTGGCTTGCAGGTGTACGTGACTCGAAGATGCTGACAGCGCTGGCACGGGAGCGCCTCTTCGAAGTTATTATGCGGCACGCGCTCGCCGTTGGGGTGGGCAGCGCACCCGTCGAATTAATCGACGAGCGCAATATTTTGCAGGCTACGAAATGGGCCATGCGTTCCGCCCTTGCCCAACTGAAAATTCTTCCCCAGGCACTCCTGCTCGATGCAATACGCTTGCCTGAGATTGAACTTCCACAGCGTTCTATCATCAAGGGTGATACGCTCTGCCTCTCGATCGCAGCGGCTTCCATCATCGCCAAAGTCACTCGCGATCGCATAATGATACAACTGCACAAGGAATTTCCGCTTTACGGGTTTGCGCAAAACAAAGGCTATGGCACCGAAGCCCACCTGCTCGCCCTGCGCCAGTACGGGGCTACTCCCCACCATCGAAGAAGCTTTGCGCCAGTACGAGAACTGTTCGGCCTATTGCAGGAGGAAGCCCCGAACAGCTCTCAACTGGCAGCGAATTCTATTGCGCTACTGGAACATTCTCGTTGATATTTCCAAGATCATAGGTACACAATGGTCCTAGGGTGAATTCGAAGACGGTAAGATCACTACGGAGATAATATACAAGCTCATTGCCACTCGTGGTATTGATGGTTCCCCAGACCAGGTCATAGGTTCCTTGTTTCAGAGGCTTGAAGGTAAAGGTACCATTACTCTGGATAGGAGTAGCAGGATCGTTATCAAGCTGCTGGAAAAATTGGTCATGATGGTCCTGAGCATACCCAGGGTAAAGGCCATGCATCAAAGCAGCAAAAACTAGCAGTGCTGGGTCAGTTGGCACAGAGGTGGTGAAATGCCCTTTGACAGCTTGAGGCGCTGTGAGCGCCGCCGCCGCCTGTTGCCCCTCGGGCGTATCGGCAAACTGGTTGGCCAGTTGCTGGTAGGTCGGAACGGCGCTGGGGCAGGAACTCGTTAGCTGCTGCTTCCCCTCTCCAAAGAGAGCTTTCGCATAATCTATATGCAGTTTTACCGCTTCAGGCGAACTCGGAAAGCGCGAGACTACTAGCCCAAAATCGGTTGTCGCATCGGTATAGTCCTGGCTGGCCAGTTGGGACTCCGCCAGGTTGTAGTAGGCAGTGGCGTCGAGCATACTCGCCTCGCTCTGGCAGTTAGAGTTACAGTAGGGCAATTGGAGCAGGGCATCGTAGCGCATCGTTGCGGAAGCATAGTCTTTTTGTTGATCCGCCTGCTTGCCCCAGTTCAGATATGCAGCTACCTTATCTGATTGAGCACGTTTAAACTCAGCTGTGGCGGAGTCATAGCTATTCAGTACGATGTCAAATTTGACAAGAGCCTGCTCATAGTGCTGCTGGGCGCTGAACTGTTCACCCCACTCATTGTAAACACGCGCGATGTTCTCAGATGTGGGAGTGCTTTCGCCCGCCAGTTGATACTCATTGATGGAGGACTGCCACTGCTGCTGCCCCTCCCAGGCGTGCGCCTGCAAGCTATGAATTGTAGATTGCTGAGTGAGGCCCACCAGGCAGAGCAGCAATAGGAGCAAGATGGATAGACCTGCGCTGACTAGCTGGATCACGCGCTTAGGGTTGGTCTTCGCCGCCATGCCCAATAGAATACGCACTCCTGTCGCCACTGCTATGACCAGGGCAAGGATGCCAGCCACAATACCCACTCGCGTCGCGCCAACAGCCCAATCGCTGCCTGTGATCTCTAACACAACGAGCACCACGACGACAGCTACAATACTGCCTATGAAAGCCCAGAGGGGCAGCGGCCTGGGCAGTGCTTTGTACCAGGGTTCTCGCTCAGCGGGGGGAAGAGTTGGTGGAGCCTCAGGAGCACCATTGGGAGGCAGATTTGGCTGCGAGGCTGGTGGGGGGTACGGTACTGTTGGTTCAAAGGGGGAGTAAGGTGCGGGTGCTGAAGGTT
>Ga0187846_10000233_pt1 | contig 33902 bp, 28 predicted proteins | sample TC_taG_FD_161473 | JGI IMG/M metagenome (GOLD analysis project Ga0187846, IMG submission 161473) | Biofilm microbial communities from the roof of an iron ore cave, State of Minas Gerais, Brazil - TC_06 Biofilm (v2) | ecosystem: Environmental > Terrestrial > Deep subsurface > Cave > Wall biofilm... | reverse complement strand
GTCATCCACTGCAAGCGAAGCTGGCCCGGTCGGCTCAGCGCGTACCCCATCGAATTTGCATGGCGACACTCTACCGAGTGTCACCAATCATTCTGAACGAGAACACGGGGCCCTTCAACGGCACCGCGGCCACTGTCCTGCAACTGTAGTGAGCCAGACAAAGGCTTATCGCACAACGCCTTCCGCACAGCCTCTGTGGAAATCCCTGTGGAAAATCCGCGGCAGAAATTTAATAAAATGGACCTAAGCTTTGAACCGCACTGCCAGCACGAAGCGGTTCCGATTCCAATAAGGCCTTCGCTGTCTGTCAGTTACCGGAAACCACCGAACGCATGAAACGAACTCTGGACAGAACATAGGGTTAGTTTCCGCCTTGGGTGATTTGCACAGTTTCAGGGCGTTGCGGCTCCTAAGAATCACTCAAACAGGGACTTACCTTCGGAGTATTTTCGTCTGCGGCGAGCCTATCTCCATGAGGGTTTGACACAGAAGTGCTCAAGACGCTGCGCCAGTGACTGCGGCATCTCCGCCTCGATTTGGAAGTAGTTGCCGGCGATCTCGGATTTGACCACCCGCCCGCCGGCATGCGCCAGCGAGACACTTCGGCCGTCGGAGATCGGTATCCGCAAACTCACTCGCGCCAGCGGGTCGGAGGGCATGGCCCCATCTATTTTAACGAGCAAGTCCTCCAACCCCGCTCCCGTGGCAGCGGAAACGAAAGCGGTGTCGTCTCTATGACCGTTGGCCTGCTGCAAAGCGGCAAGTTCCTCGCTCGAAAGGCAGTCCGTCTTGTTGAAGACGTGGATACGCGCGCGATTCTGCACTTCCAGGTCGGCAAGCACCTTCAAGACTTCGGCGTCTTGCTCGGCGTGATGCGGGTTGGAAATGTCCGTCACCTGGAGAACGAGCGCTGCTTCCTGCACTTCTTCCAGCGTGGCGCGAAAGGCGGCGATCAGATCGGGCGGCAAGTCGCGAAGAAATCCAACCGTATCGGACAGCAGCACGCGGCGGTGCGACGGAAGGCGAACCGCGCGGATCGTGGGATCGAGCGTGGCGAACATTTTCGACGAGGTCGGGACTTCCGCGTGCGTCAGCGAGTTGAACAGCGTGGATTTGCCGGCGTTGGTGTAGCCGACAAGGGCGACCATGCTCAGGGGCACAGCCTGGCGCGCGCGGCGGCGCGTGGTCCGCTGACGGCGCACCGTATCGATGGCCTGCTGGATTTTTCGCACGCGGTCGCGGATGCGCCGCCGATCGGTCTCGAGCTTTTGCTCGCCGGGTCCGCGCGTGCCGATTCCGCCGCCCAGCCGGGAGAGTTCCTGGCCTCGCCCTGTCAGCCGCGGAAGCAAGTAGTTCAACTGCGCCAGCTCCACTTGCAGGTGCCCTTCGCGGCTGCGCGCGTGCGTGGCGAAAATGTCGAGGATGAGTTGCGTGCGGTCGATCACCCGGCAACCCGTTCCCTTTTCCATGTTTCGAAGCTGCACGGGAGTGAGATTGTGATCGACGATCACCAGCGGCACGTGCCGCAGTTGAGCTTCCTGCCGGATTTCTTCGATTTTCCCTTTCCCGACCAGGGTTGCCGGGTCGAGGGCCTCGCGCACTTGCAGAAGGTTTCCCGCCACGTTCGCGCCCGCGCTGAGCGCCAGTTCTTCGAGTTCCGCAAGCGAATCTCGGCTGGAGACCGAAGCTTCCCCCTGACGAGAACGAATGGAATGGCGTACGCTCACACCCACGAGCAAGACGCGCTCCCGATTGTCAACAGGCTTTGGAGTCCTCATTCGATTGGCGGCGCCAAATCCAGTGCCGATCGCAGTCCAAAACGGCCCCGTCTGGGGTACCGAACGGCGCGGAGGAATAGCCGGGAAGCTTTACGATCCATCTGTAAGAAACATTATACGACAGATGGCTCGGCTCAGCGATGAACGTAGATGGGATTCCCATCGGCGTCAGACAGAAACACCGTGGTCAAGGCAGGGGCAGGGGCAGCGGCCGCTGATCATCGGCGGGAGTTCGGGGTTCGGGCGGACGCAGCAAGGATGAGATTCGAGAGGCATTCGCTCAGCGTGGCGCCGGCGGCCTCGAATTCGGCGTCGCGCGTCACACGGTCGAGCCAGCCGAGATAGAGCAGCAGAGCAACCTGCGACCACTCATCGGCAGCGCGGGGCGCGAAGCCGATCTCGCGCAGCACGATGGCGATAAAGCCGGCGCGGTTTCTCTCCACCCTTGCGACGCGCGCGGCGACCAGCTGGTCACGACGCGCCCAAGCGCGAAGCCCGGCTTCGGTGCGGAGCCGCTCTGGAGATGCCGCTCGCTCGATGAATTTGGCCCAGCGCGTGGCGGCGCCGTGGCCGCTGGTCGTGGCCGAAGCAAGCCAGGCGACGTCGTCGGCTTCCCAGCGAGCCAGCATCTTTTCCAGCAAGTCCTCGCGGTCGTGAAAATGCCAGTAGAAACTGCCTTTGCTTACGCCGAGATCGCGCGCAAGCACTTCCACGCGGACGGCTTCAACCCCTTCGGCGGCAAGGCGGCCGAAGCCGGCGGCAATCCAATGCTCGGGCTGGAGCGAGGGCTTCGGAGCCTGTTGTGGTGTGGCCACCTGGGTTTTCTGCTCGGCAGGAAAGATAAGTAGGACCGAGACTACTGTCAACCGAATCTCTGGCCCGGCCTTGAAGCAGGCCCTTGCACCGACTGAAGCAAACCACTTAGTGTTGCGTCCGGCAAATAACTGGCAGCAAGCGGGCGCAGCATGCTGCGCCCCTACAAGGACTTACTGGATCGGACTTGTTTCAGGTATTTCCGAGACCCGACACTAGAACGGAATCAGTTCGAGGGCCATGGAAATAACGCTCCGGTCGTCGCCGAAGCCAGAGAGCCAAGTGACATCGGCCTCTTTGCGGAACCAGGTGAGCTGGCGCTTGGCAAACCGGCGTGTGGCCTGCTGGATTTGCGCGACGGCCTCAGGAAGCGCGAGACGGCCCTGCAAATGTTCGCGCAGTTCGGAGTATCCGATGAACTCGAACGGCTTGGCGTCGGCAGGCACGCCGCGCGCGATCAAGCCGCGAACTTCGTCGAGCCACCCTGCCGCCAGCATGGCATCCACGCGCTCGTGAATCCTGTGGTAGAGAGCTGCGCGTGGCGGCAGGAGGCCGATTTTCTTTATTTCGTATCCCGTAAGGGCTTCGCGGCCGCCGCGATGAACTTCACCAACCGGCTTGCCGGCCAGGATGCGGATTTCGATGGCGCGGATGACCTTCTGCGTGTCGCGCGGTGCGATGCGGGTAGCCGCCTCGGCATCCAGCCGCGAGAGCGTCCGATGGAGGTACCCGGCGCCGTGGCGCCGCGCTTGGCCACGCAGGCGGGCGCGCAATTTCTCAGAGCGGGCGGGAGCGTCGGCAAGCCCTTCGAGCAACGCGCGCAGATAGAGTCCGGTGCCTGCGGTCAGGATGGGAAGCTTTTCGCGCTGGCGCAAATCGGCCAAAACTTCGAGGGCGCGGCGGCGATAGTCGCCGGCGGTGAAGACTTCATGGGGCTCGATGATGTCAACAAGATGATGCGGAATGCCGCCCTGCTCGGCTACAGGCGCTTTTGCCGTCCCGATATCGAAGTGGCGATAGACCTGCGTCGAATCACACACGAGGATTTCGCCGCTCCGCCGGCCAGCGAGGGCAATGCCGAGGGCCGACTTGCCGGACGCGGTCGGGCCGAGTATGACAATAAGGGGACGCTTGGCAGTCGGCCGATCCTGCGGCAGGTGGGTCATTTTCGCCCGGCCATTCTAGGGGACACAGTGCTTCTGCGCACAGCCAAGAGTCCCGGCGGCAAGCTTTAACCCAGAATTCCCCGGTAGCGCAGAAGAAGGAGAAGGAGAACCAACGCAGCGAGGAGAATGGCGCCGAGAACCTGCGTGCGAGGGATACTCACGGCGCCCTGGCGTAGTCGAGCGGCAGGTTGTACAGAAAGATGATTCGCAGGCGGATGTACGGACCCTTGAACTGCGAAGGGAGAGGGTCGAATGGGTTTGAACTCCTGATGGCAGACATGGCGGCGTTGTCCAGCGGCTCTTTGCCGGAAGTGCGCTCGAGAATCGGGTCGGGCACCTGCACGCTGCCGTCCTGATTGATTTGGAAGGTGATGTAAACCATCCCTTTGTCGCCCAGCAAGGCGGACTCCGGCATCACCGCGTACCAGTTCCGCTTGATGACCGCGAGCAAACGCGTGATGTAGCTGTCGAAATTGACGCCTTCTGTCGGTGTAAGAATGGAAACGGCGTTACCGACTCCCGGCCCGCCCCCGCCCCTACCAGCGCCGCGCGGTATGGCGCCGCCTTGCGTGTACGTTCCCCCAGCGCTGTGCTTGACGGCATCCTGAAGCTGGTCCTGAATCGCGCGTCCCGGCGACGCACTGGGTAGCTGGAGATTGAGTTTGCCGGGAATGGGGTTTTTCGGCGGCAGGACAGGCTCGAGGCGCGAAGGTGTGGGAGCCGATGGCTGCGCGGGCGACGGATTCGGGTTTACCGGCACGCGTGGAGTCGGCGCCGCCGGCAGGTCTGCACGCGGACGCTCGGGAGCCGGTGAGGGCGGCGCCTCGATGGCGTGCGATTCGGGCCTGGGCGGCGCGACCGTGTTCAGAATCTTGTTGTCGATCCGCACCTTCGGCTTCGGCGGTCCCGGGGGCTTGGAAGGCTCGCCCAGGTACGGCCGCAAGTACGTGAGTCCCAATTGGTTGCGCGCCAGCTCGATCTCGGAAGCCGTAGGGACGTGCGCGGGGAAGATCTTCGGCAGGAAAATGATGAAGACGATAAGGCCGATGTGAACCACGACCGACGCGCCCTGCGAAACGGCGTCCTTCTTCGGATCGCGCTTGATTTCGGGCTCGATCAGCAGGTTGGCGTCGCCGGTGGTGAAAATGTCGGGCTCGACGACCTCGCGCAACTCGGCGGTCATCTGCGGCGCGCGTTGGAACTCCTTTTTGTCTTCCGGCTTGGCCGGCTCTACATAAGCGGGCACCACGACGCGGGCATCGAGAATCGCCACAGGCGCATATTCCGAGAGCGGCGGAAGGTTATCGAGCGGCTTCGCCGCCATGCCCCGCGGAACCAGCGTGCGATCCACCAGGACGTCCAGCGGCAGGTGCGAAGGAATGCTGGTCTTGCCGTCGAGCGGGGGCGCGTCGGAAAGTTCGGGTGGAACGACGGTGCGGTCGTCCAGGTAGGTGGTTAGGCGGTGACCGTTCTTCTTCGCCGCGTCGGCAGAGAGCGGCCGCACGTCGGTTGGAACAAGCGTGCGCGGGATCATACAGCTTCCTGCGGAGCGAGGTCACTGGTTTGGACGCGCCGCGCATGGTCGAGGATGCCCGCCATGACGCGATCGGCCAGCTCCAGGGCGCGGCGGCCGGCGGGGCCGTCCACCACGGGAGCCTTTCGCGTGCGCACGGCATCGAGAAACGCGCGCAACTCGGCCTGTAAAGGCTCCACGGGGGTGGTGGGGATTTTCTCGAACTGGATCTGCGGCTGCGGCCCGCTTCCCTCGGCGACACGAACGCGCAGCACATCCTGGCGCCCGAAATCCAGCGAGACGTACTCGTGCTGCTGGAAGAAACGCATCTTGCGCACGCGCTCGGTGGACACGCGGCTGGCGGTGAAATTGGCGACAGTGCCGTTGGAGAATTCCACCCGCGCGTGCGCGATGTCCACTTTCTCGGTGATTACAGGTATGCCCACGGCCCGCAAATCCGACACGGGCGCTTTCACCAGAGAAAGCACGATGTCGAGATCGTGGATCATCAAATCGTACACCACGTCGATGTCCAGGCTGCGCGGCGTGAAAACTCCGAGCCGGTGGACCTCGAAGAACATCGGCCGCGATACGATCTTTTGAACCGTGGTGACCGACGGATTGAAGCGCTCCACGTGCCCTACCTGAAGGACGCGGGCGCCTCGTTTTGCCGAAGCGATCAACCCGTCCGCTTCCCCGACGGTCGCCGCCATGGGCTTCTCCACCAGCAGATCGAGGCCGGAATCGAGAAGCATGCAGCCGATGCGGGCGTGCTCCTTCGTCGGCACCGCCAGGCTGACGGCGTCGATGTGCTCGGCCACCAGCGCATATACATCGCGAAGCACGCGCGTGCCGAACTCCGCCGCCACGCTCTTGGCGCGTTCCGCGTTCTCGTCCACGATGCCGACCAGCTCCGCGTCCGGCAGCTCGCGCCAAACACGCACATGATGGCGGCCGAATTCACCGGCGCCGACCACGGCAACGCGGACGGGTTTAGCGGTCATGACTTTGCGGACCCCAGGGAGCTAACGCTTCGATGGCGATACCGGCGTCGTCAGCGGCGCGCACCAGCGCCTCCCGCTCGAAAAGAAGGGTGCGGCCGGCGTCGATGGCCAGAGCCGTAGCGTTGGCGCGCCGCATCGTTTCAATCGTCTTCGGGCCGACCACGGGCACGTCGAAGCGCATGTCCTGCTGCGGCTTGCTCACTTTGACGACGACGAGCCGCTGGCCCCCGACGATCCGCGCGGCGCGCTCGATGGTTTCGTCCGTTCCCTCCATGGCTTCAATGGCCACGCAGGCGCGGTCGCGAATCACCACCGTCTGTCCCAAGTCGAGACCTGCAATTTGGCGCGCGACTTGCCGTCCGTAAGCGATATCGGCACTTTCCGCTTGGTCTGGAGCGCGGCGCGTCAGCACGCCCGCGGCGGGCAGAAGCGGCCCGAGGAACTCGGTCGAATTCATGAGCTGGATGCCTTCCTCTTCGAGTACTTTTGCGACGGCGCCGATCAGCGAATCCGTGTTCTTCGACGCCAGCGAAAGCAGAACTTTGGCAAGTCTCCAGTCCGGACGGATCGAACTGAAGATCTTATTGTGCTTCACTTGCCCGGCCATCACGGCGCGCTGCACGCCCTCCTGGTGCAGCAGCTCGATGGTCCGGCCGAGCTCCCCCAGGCTCACCCAATGCAGCCGCCTGGCCGCGCGTTCGAGCGCCGGTGAAGCTTCTTCGCGGATGGCGATCACGGACATTTCGATGCCGCGGCTGCGCGCGCCCTGGAGAACCAGAAACGGGAAATCCCCGTTGCCGGCAATGAGGCCCCAATGCGCTGTCGCGTCGGTGTGCGTAGCAGCCACGGGCGCCCTATTTCGTCAGCCCGCGCTCGGCCACTGACTCGATGAACTGGATCAGTAGTAAGACGTCCTCGGACCCGGAAAGGGTTTCGCGCATCTTTTCGAGCGCTTGCGTAGTGTTGAGCTTCGAGCGCAGCAGAAGACGGTAGGCTTGTTCGATGGATTGGATGCGCGCGGGCGAGAATCCTTGGCGCTCGAGCCCGACCGAATTCACGCCGTAGCAGCGCGTATCGCGCGGAGCGACAACCTTCGAAAACGGAGGGACATGCTGGGTGATGACCGTGTACGCCGCGATGTAGGAATGCCGGCCGATGCGGCAGAACTGATGCACGGGGCAGAACGCGCCTACCTGGGCGTAGTCTTCGACGGTCACGTGTCCGGCGAGCGTGGCGTTATTGACGAAAATGGTGTGGTCGCCAATCTGGCAATCGTGACCGATATGGGTGTAGGCCATGAGGAGATTGCGGCTGCCGATGCGGGTAACGCCCCCGCCCTTTGCGGTGCCGCGATTGATGGTCACGAACTCGCGGATTTCATTGCCGTCGCCGACCTCGAGGGAAACGCGCTCGCCCTGGTAGGTTACGTCCTGGGGGTCGCCGCCCACGGCGCAAAAGGAGTAAAGGTGATTCCCGCGTCCGAGCCGCGCCGGGCCCTGCACCAAGGCGTGCGGCTCCAGCACGCAGGCGTCGCCGAGTTCCACTTCATCGCCGACGACGGCGTAAGCGCCGATGCGCACATCCGCGCCGATTCGGGCGGTCCCCGAAACAATGGCGCGCGAGTCGATTTCACTCGCTGGATGCACGCCTGCTGCCGGTCGGCTCATCGCACCTTCTCAACCGGCTCGGCGGCGATGCTTGGGGCCTCGGCATTGCGGTCCACCATCATGCACATGAGCGTAGCTTCTGCCGCCAGCGCCCCGTTGACGGACGCGCGGCCCTCCAACTTGCAGAAGGTTCCGCGCCATGCGACGACGGTCATTTCCAAGCGCAACTGGTCGCCCGGGACTACGGGACGCCGGAAACGGGCATTGCCGATAGCCACGAAGTACAGCAGTTTGTTCTCGCGGTCTTCGATTTCCTGCAGCAGCAACAGACCCCCGGTCTGAGCCATGGACTCGAGAATCAGGACTCCCGGCATAATGGGTTTCCCCGGAAAGTGCCCCTGGAAGTAGGGCTCGTTCACGCTGACATTCTTAATTCCCACAATGCTCTTCTTGCGTTCCATTTCCAGGATGGAATCGACCAATAGAAACGGGTAGCGATGCGGCAGGATGCTCTGGATGCCGGTGATGTCGAGAATCATCTGTACGCCTCGGCGAGCCACGTGGCGCCGCTGTCGCGGCTACACAATCGAATGATTCTATACGAAAGGCGCGTAACGTGGAATCGACGCGGCAGCCGGCGTTGCCGCCGAGGAATATGGCTGGTAGCATACGCGCGGAATGAGCGGGAAGAGCGTCGCCATGCGCCAGATTCTGCGTGATTTGCGAAGCCGCGAGAGCGATATGGTCCGGCTTCTCGCTCGATTCGTTCGGTGCGAATCTGCCAGTCACGACAAGGCCGGCGTGGACCGCTTCGGACACGTTGTCGCGAGGGAATGGCGCCGCCGCGGCGCTAAAGTTACGCTCCTGCGGCAAGTGCGCCGGGGAAATCACCTGCGCACGGAGATGTGGCTCGGAACGGGGCGGCCAGCGGGGCAGATTCTCGTTCTCGGGCACATCGACACCGTCTATCCGCGCGGAACGCTCTCGTGCATGCCCTTCCGGGTTTCGGGCGGCCGCGCCTGGGGCCCCGGAACGTTCGACATGAAGGGCGGCTTGGTGATGGCGCTCTTTGCGGTGGACGCCCTGCGCGCAGCGGGCCTCGCGCCGCGGAAACGCTTCGTCTTTTTGTGGACTTCGGACGAAGAGGTTGGCAGCGCGACCTCCAGACCCGTCATCGAACGGGAAGCGCGGAAAAGCGACGCGGCGCTGGTGCTCGAGCCGGCGTTGGGGCGCGAGGGCCGCTTGAAGACAGCGCGCAAAGGAACCGGCGGCGCCGAGATTCTCGTGACCGGGCGCTCCGCGCACGCCGGGATCGATCCCGAAAAGGGCGTTAACGCCGTGCACGAGCTGGCGCTGCAAATCGAGCGGTTGATGTGGCTCAACAATCCCCGGCGCGGCATCACCGTGCAAACCACGGTGATGGGCGGAGGAACAGTCGCAAATGTAGTCCCCGACCAGGCGCGCGCCGAAGCGGACATTCGCTTCGTTCGCCTAACGGACGCACGCGCGCTGGAACACAAGCTGCGAGGTATGCGCCCGATTCTCAAAGGCGCGCGCATCGAAGTGCGCGGCGGCGTAAATCGTCCGCCGCTCGAGCGCACGCCTGCTGTGGTCGCGTTGTTCCGCCAGGCGCAATCCCTGGCGCGCGAAATGGGGCTGGCGCTCGGCGAGGCGGCGACCGGCGGCGCCTCCGATGGAAACTTCACTGCGGCGCTCGGCGTGCCGACGCTCGACGGCCTGGGGGCCGTAGGCGACGGCGCGCACAGCCCCCGCGAGCACGTCATAATTCGCGCGCTTCCGCAGCGCGCCGCGCTGCTGGCCGGCTTGCTTGCATCGCTTTGAGGAGTAAATCATCCAACTACGAATGGAGATGCCTATGATCAAGACGCACGAGAGTTTTTCCCGCCGCAGTTTCATCGCACAGACGTCCTGCTTCGGGGCCTTTTATGCTCTGGCCAGGACCATTCCCCTGCCGGCGCTCGCCGAAGAACTGCGAAACGGTTCGCAGGTCTCACAGGCGCCGATTGTGGACAAGGGATTCGCGGCTGTTCGCAAAGTCGGCGACGGCTTGTACGCGACGATTTCGGATCCCACGAAGGGCACCCAAACACTGTGCAACGGCGGCTTCCTAGTGGGAAAGGATGCTGCGCTGCTTGTGGAGGGATTCACCACGCCCGGGGGCGCGTCGTTTCAAATGGACGCGCTGCGCATGGTCAGCCAGGCGCCCGTCAAGGCGGCGCTCGATACCCACTACCACTTCGATCATTCCATGGGCAACTCGTTTTACGGAGCCAATGGCGTGCCCCTCTGGGCCCATGCGGCGGCGGCCAAGCGCATTGTCGAGAACTACGCTCCGCTGCAGGGGGCGGACAAGGACGCCGTTCTGGCGCCGTTTCAAGAGCGGGTGAAGGACGCGCAGTCGGACGCCATACGGGCGCACCTGCAAAGCGATCTCAACGCGATCACCATCGTATTGGGAGTCGCAAGCTCGACCGTTCTCGCGCTGCCGAATCACCCGCTCGATCCCGCGAAGCTGCCCATGAATATCGATCTCGGCGGGCTGACCGCGGTTGTGGAATCGTATCCAGGGCATTCCGGCACAGACATTGTCGTGCGCGTGCCGGACCGCAAAGTGGTTTACACCGGCGACTTGCTCTTCCACGGTTGGTACCCGGTCTGTTTCGATGAGAAGGCCACGATCTCCGGCTGGCGCGAAACACTGAAGAAATTCGCCGCGTTCGACAAGGACACCATCTTCGTTCCGGGACACGGACAGATCTGCGGGCAGGAAGGCATCGCCAGCATCCGCGAAGTGTTCGAGGACATCGCCGAGCAAGCGGAAAAAATGTACCAAGCCGGCGTGCCCGCCGAAGAAGCGCAGCATCGTTACGTGGTGCCGGACAAGTTCAAGAATTTCCCGATTTTTGCGTGGGGATTCACCATCGGCCCGGCGATCACGAAACTCTACGCCGAATGGCAAGCGAAATAGCGCGCCGGAATCAGCGCACGTAGGCGCGGCGAAGGTAAACGAGCGTTTGCTGTTCGAGGTCGGCGTAGTCGGTGTGCAACGATTCGCGCAGAGCCTGCTCGGTGGAGGGCGAGGTCGCGATGCGGTCGAGCAGCCGGCTGATGTCGCTCATGCCGCCGGACTGAATGATGCTCTCGACCACCGCGAGCGACCACGCGTAGGCCAGCGACGCCGCGCCGCCCGACAGCCCCATCCAGGAGCCTTCGAACTCCTGGAGGTGCGGCGCCGAAGGCTGTTCCAGAAAATCGAGCAACGCTCCGGCGGACTGGCTGCTGCGCTTCCCTTCCATCCACTGCGCCACACCCTCCTGGATCCAGGTGGGCGCGCGCCCATGCGATTTCTGGCCCACGAAGCTGTGCGTCAGCTCGTGCTTCAGCACGCGCGCCAGCTCGGAAGTAACGCCGCCCAGGCCTTGCACGGGAATCCGCAGGCGCCCGTCGTTGATCGCGCCCGCCCAACTGGGCGCCCGGGTGATGTCGGAGAAGGCTTCGTTGGTGTACAGAATCACGGCGATCGATTCGCGCGGGGTGTAGTCCAGCTGGGATTCGAGATCCCGAAAATCGTCTTCCAGCACGTGCAGGATGCCGCGAGCCAGGTCGGGTGTGGCGCTGCCGTTGTACTTCAGCAAGAAGTGAGCCGTTTCGCCCTCACGGTAGCTTTCTTCTTCCGCCTTATCGCGCTGCGCCTTGGCCAGAGCGCGCTCGACTTCCGCATCCGGCCGCAGCCGCTCGGCGCGTCCCCATTCCTCGACAGCCTGGGCGGTTTTGTTCGCTCCGTAGTAGGCCCAGCCCAACAGCTTGGCGACATCCGCGGAATTCGGCGCCACGCGCCGAGCGTGCTCCAGGCGATCGATGGCCGACGCGTATTGGCTCGCGCGCAGGTAGAGAACGGCAAGATTCAGGAGCAAGCCGGTGTTGTCGGGCGCAAAAGTGAGCGCCCAGCGATAGTGCTCGATAGCGGCGTCGGCATCGCCCTTGCCCAGCAGGAACTGCGCGGCGGCATAGTGCGCGGCGCAGACTCGCTCCACGGCTGTGGGAGAGCTCGCTCGCGCATCCATTTCGAGGCGCGCGAGGTACGCCAAATCAATCGAGCCGTCGTGGACCGCCAAGCGCTCCACGTCTTCGTAGCCGCGAACGGGCTCGATCTCGGGTGCGGAGACGGGAGGCTCGGAAAACTCCCGGGACGCGGAGGAGTAGGCGAAATCGTCGCGCTCGATGCGCGCGACAATCGACTTCGGAAGGGACATCTGGCCCGCCGGGGTGTCGTAGGTGACGCGCCCGTCTTTCTCGATGACGTTCGTCGCGTGGATTCGCCGGCCATTCTTCAGCACAATCGTGTCGGCCGCCGTGGACAACGAAGACACGGCGAATAGAAGCAAAACCGCCAGTGGCGCTGCGCGAGGCACACCCCAATTCTAACAATCGGGCCACAGGCGTCCCGACGCAGTTCTTGCTGGCGATGCCCTAAGGGGCTACAGTCAAAGTCATGCGGCTTCGCGGGCGAGTTTCGCGCTGCGCTCTGCTGGCGGTACTCTTGCTTGCGCCCGCGGAAGCCTGGAGTGGTTTCGCGCACCAGGCAGCCGCTGAATCGGCGCAAGCGGTTGCGCCGCAACCGGCCCCGCTCAACCCGCGCGCCCTATATCAGGCGCTTAACGGGCTGCAGCCTGACCCCTCGCGTGTCTATTCCATCCACGAGCTGAACCTCCGCCGTGATGCGATCAGCCTGAAACTAGCGGAGGGAAAGCTGGCGTTCTTCCAGCCGCTCGACGGCCGGGTGACCGGCGCGGTCTTCGCCGGCCGCGGTCACATTCTGGCCACGCCTCGGGATCGCGGTGAGCGGCGGTCGCTGGCCGAGTTTCTGGGCGTGCCGCTGCTCGACCAGCCGTTTTCGCGCGCCTATTTTCGGTTCACCGACAGCACTGCGGCGGAAATCGAGGGTCAGCTCAAAGCAGAATCGGACGCGCCGGACAGCGACATCGCATTTGCGGAGAGCTGGGCGCCCGCCGTCGCGCGTCTGAATCCATCGCACTCGCTGCGAATCCTGTTCGACTGGCTCTCCCAGGACCCCCAGCCCTATTTTTACGCCGGGATCGGAAGCGAGGCTGTCGGTGCGTTCGACGTGATGGTGGACCCGCGGCGCGACGACCAGGTGCTGATCGGGCAGCCCCGCATCGTGCACGACTCCCCGTTGTACAACGTGTGGGCGTCTTTTCCCGCTGCCAACACGGCCTCGCCGCCCGCGCCGGCGTTTACGCCGCTCGACTATCGCGTGGACACGACGATCGGCGCGGATCTCGCGCTGGAAGGCCGCACCGCTCTGCATCTGAAAGCACAGCGCGCCGGCGAGAGAATCGTCCCACTCGAGCTATCGCACAATCTGGCGATTGAGGAGGCTCGCCTGGAAAACAGCGAGCCCCTTGAATTTTTTCAGAATGAAGAGTTGGGGCGGCGCGACATCCTGCGGCGCGGAAACGATTCCGTCGCGGTCGTCCTGCCCGCGCAGTCCCGCGCCGGCGAGGAGTTCCGGCTGGAAGTGAAGTACCGCGGCAGCGTGATCAGCGACGCGGGAAACGGAGTGGAATTTGTCGGCGAACGCAGTGCGTGGTACGCCCATCTGGGAGGCACCGACCACTTCACGCCGTTCGACCTCCGTTTCCGATGGCCGAAGCGCTTCACCCTGGTCGCCACAGGAGAAAAAGTGGAATCGCACGATGAAGGGGAGGTCAAGACGGGACGCTGGGTCTCGAACGCGCCCTTCGCCGTCGCGGGATTCAACCTCGGAGAGTACAAGATGGAAACGGCTACGACTGCGCCGGTCAAGGTTCAGCTTTATGCCAATCGGCAGCTCGAGGATGCGATCGTCGCTCGCCTCCGCGAAAACGCCCTGGTGCCGCCCCCCGCGGACGCGCTGCCGTCGCTTAGCGGCTTGCCCACGGATCTCGCGCCCTCACCCGAGCCACTGCCCAGTCCGGCTCACTTGCTGCGGCAGCTTGGAGGCCAGATTGCCGACTCGATTCAGTTTTTCGAGAACGTAAACGGCCCCTTCCCGTTCGATCATCTCGACGTGTCGCAGATACCGGGCTCGTTCGGGCAAGGCTGGCCGGGGCTGGTCTATCTCTCGACGCTGGCTTTCCTGCCTCCGGAGGCGCAGGCGCAAGTGGGGCTCGCGGAAAAGGGCCAAGAAGAAACTCGCGAACTGATGCCGTTCCACGAAGTGGCGCATCAATGGTGGGGCAATGTAGTGGTTTCGGCCACCTATCGCGACGCGTGGATCGAAGAAGCGATGGCCCAGTACCTGGCGCTGCTCTACAACGATAGCAAGAAGCCGGGCGAGCGCCGGCTGGAGACCTGGCTCCGCCGCTTTCGCCAACAATTGGTGACGCCGCTGCCGGGCTCGGCAACCAGCTCCGAGCAAGCCGGGCCGATCAGCCTCGGATTGCGTCTTGCGTCCTCGAAGACCCCCGAGGCCTACGACGCCGTGATCTACGGCAAGGGGACCTGGGTGATCCACATGCTGCGCGAAATGCTGCGCGATTCCGGGTCCAAGGATCCCGACGCGCGCTTTCGGGAGCTTTTGCGCTCCGTACTCGCCGAATACCGTTTCCGCGCGCTTTCCACGGACGATTTCGAGCGCGCCATCGAACAACGCATGACCCCCGCCATGGACTTGGAGGGGACGCATCGCATGAACTGGTTTTTCGAGCAGTGGGTGAAAGACACCGGCATTCCCCGCTACAGAGTGGAATTTCAGGTGAAGCCTCGCGGCCAAGACTTTCTGGTGACGGGCAAACTCTTGCAGCGCGATGTCGGGGACATCTTCACCGCTTCCGTCCCGTTGTACACCGCGCGCACGGGAGGGAAACCGGAGCGGCTCGGCAACGTGGTGACCAGCGGCCCCGAGACGCGCTTCCATTTCGTCACCCGGGTTCGTCCCACGAAGATTCTCATCGATCCGCACCTGACGCTGCTCTGCCGCACGGACTAAGCCGTATTGAGCATTCTTCCCAGCCGACAACATGCTGAAGCCCGCAGCGCCACATGCAAACCTGACGAGCGCGCCATCACAGCTGTGGCGAAGCTTGGATTTGCGCTCGCGGACAGGCAGCCCCGGCGAACGGGCTTGCTTCCACGAAGCGGCGGTCATATCCTATGCCGTCCGAAAGGGAGCGGGGCATCTTTCAGAATGGGTCAGGCCCGCGAGCAGCTCGGTATCCTCTCCGCCTTCGGACGGCGAATCGCAGCGTGTCGGCTGGCTGATCCTGGTGAGCGCTTGATTCGACTTTGATTTAGGCCTGGGCAACTCAACCAAACCCCTTCTCGAAACTCGTCTTCATGTCTTACGAAGCGCTGGGGCGCCGGTGAATCCTGAGGGTTCACAACACACGACGGCTTCGAGCCAGGCTCATCCGTTCCTAGAGCCGGGCCAGACTTTCGGCAGCGTCACGGACAAGATCAGCTCGATCGTGCTGGGGCGGGGCACGACGAAGGGCTGGATGGCCGGCTTTGCCATCGGCTTTTCCCTCCTGATGCTGTTCAACGTTGCCGTCGCGTATCTGTTGTTCAAGGGCGTAGGCATCTGGGGCATTCAGGCGCCGGTGGCCTGGGGATTCGCGATCATCAACTTCGTTTGGTGGATCGGGATCGGCCACGCCGGGACGCTTATCTCCGCAATCCTTCTGTTGCTGCACCAGAAGTGGCGGACTTCGATCAACCGCTTCGCCGAAGCGATGACGCTCTTTGCCGTGGCCTGCGCGGGTATGTTTCCGCTGCTGCACATGGGCCGGCCGTGGCTGTTTTTCTGGCTGATGCCCTACCCCAATCCCATGTGGATGTGGCCGCAGTTCCGCAGCCCGCTGGTGTGGGACGTTTTTGCGGTGTCCACCTACCTGACGGTTTCGCTGCTGTTCTGGTTCGTGGGATTGATTCCCGATCTGGCGACGCTGCGCGACCGCGCCAAGAACCGCGCCGCCAAAATCATCTACGGGATGTTCGCCATGGGATGGCGCGGGTCGGCGGTGCACTGGTCGCGGTACGAGACCGCCTCGCTTTTGCTGGCGGGCCTGGCGACGCCGCTGGTGGTTTCCGTACACACGGTGGTGAGCTTCGATTTTGCGGTGGCCCAGCTTCCGGGATGGCACGCGACGATTTTTCCGCCGTACTTCGTCGCCGGCGCCATCTACGCGGGGTTCGCCATGGTGATGACGCTTTCGATTCCCATCCGCAAGTACTACCACCTCGAAGAGTTCATCACCATGCGGCACCTCGACAACATGGCCAAGGTGATGCTGGCGACCGGCCTGGTGGTGGCGTACGGCTACATGATGGAAACGTTCATGGCCTTCTACAGCGGAAACCAGTTCGACCGCTACACGATTGTCAACCGCATGACCGGGCCGTACTGGCCGATTTACTGGAGCCTGATTCTCTGCAACATCGTGATTCCGCAGGCGCTGTGGTCCAGCAAAGTGCGCTCGAAGATTGCGGCGCTGTTTGCGATCGCGTTGGTGGTGAACGTGGGCATGTGGCTGGAGCGCTTCGTCATCGTGGTCATCAGCCTGCATCGCGATTTCATGCCGTCGGCCTGGGGAACGTACATTCCCACGCGATGGGATTGGGCCACGTTTGTCGGGACGATGGGCTTGTTCCTGACGCTTTTCTATCTGTTCATTCGCTTCCTGCCGATGATTTCGATTTCCGAAATGCGGGCGCTGGTGAAAGAAACACAGAAGGGGAAAGGCGACTAGTGTGGTGTCTGGCAAACAACTCGCATCAAGCGGGCGCAGCCTGCTGCGCCCCTACAAGGACTTACTGATCGGACTTGTTTCACGTATTTCCGAGACGGGGCGCTAAGGGCGGGCGAAGAATTCGATGGCGCAGATATTCCATCACAGCACGAACCTGATTTCGCGGCTGAGCATTTACGGCGGCGTGTTCATTGCCGGCCTGCTCGGATTCGCGCTGTATGAAATCGAGCTTTCGCCGTGGTACACGAATCAGAACGTGGCGCGGGAGCAGCCCGTGCCCTTCAGCCACAAGCACCACGCCGGAGAGCTGGGAATCGATTGCCGGTACTGCCACACCTCGGTGGAAAAATCCTCGTTCGCGGGAATTCCGCCGACACAGACGTGCATGAGCTGCCATTCGCAGATCTGGACGAACGCGGCGATGCTCGAGCCGGTTCGCGCCAGCTACCGCGACGATAAGTCGATTTCCTGGACGCGCGTGAATGCGCTGCCCGATTTCGTCTATTTCGACCACAGCATTCACGTCAGCAAGGGCATCGGCTGCACCACCTGCCACGGGCCCATCGCCGAAATGCCCATCACCTGGCGCGCCGGCACGCTCTACATGTCGTGGTGCCTGGATTGCCATCGTCAGCCGGAAAAATTCGTGCGGCCGAAATCGGAAGTGTTCGACCCGAACTACCAGCCGCCATCGAACCAGCTCGAATTGGGACGCAAACTGGTGAAGGATTACAACATCCACAGTCTGACGAATTGCAGCACGTGTCACCGATGAAGGCGCCGCCAAGAAAAAGATGAGCGTAAACGACAAACCGAATCCACCGCTGGATCTCGACGCAGCGCGCGCGCACCTCGCGCAGCTCGGCTCGAAGCGTTTCTGGCAGAGCCTGGAAGAGCTGGCGGAGACACCGGAATACCGCCAGTTCCTCGAGAATGAGTTTCCCGCCAACGCCGCGAACGGCGGCGCAGGAGCCGGGTTCAACCGCCGCGACATTTTGAAGCTCATGGCTGCCTCGACGGCGCTCGCCGGGCTGAGCGCCTGCACGAAACTCCCGACCGAAAAAATCGTGCCCTACGTGAAGCCGCCCGAAGAAATCATTCCGGGTCGGCCGCTTTTCTATGCCACTTCCATGCCCCTGGCAGGAGTCGCGATGGGTCTGCTGGTCGAGAGCCACATGGGACGCCCGACAAAGATCGAAGGAAATCCGGATCATCCGGGCAGCTTGGGAGGCACGGACGTATTCACGCAGGCCTCGGTGCTGACGCTCTACGATCCGGACCGCTCGAAGACGGTGATTCTCGAAGGCCGCGTCAGCAGTTGGGGAGCGTTTCTCACCGCGATGGGCAACGTCCGAGGGCAGCTTGCTCCCAAAGGCGTGGGAATGCGCATTCTGACGGAAACGGTGACCTCGCCCACGCTCGCTTCGCAGATTCAGGCGTTCCTAAAGCAGTTTCCCGAAGCGAAGTGGCACCAGTACGAGCCGTGCGGGCGCGACAACGAACGCGAAGGCGCGCGCCTGGCGTTCGGCAAACCGGTTAATACGGTATATCGGTTCGACCAGGCGGATGTGATCGTGTCGCTCGATGCCGATTTCCTTACGTCGGGCTCCGGACACGTGCGTTACGCGCGCGAATTCTCGCGGCGCCGGGCCATGGAGGGGCCGCGGTCAAGCTTGAACCGGCTGTACGTGGTCGAAGCCATGCCCACCAGCACAGGGGCCATGGCCGACCACCGCCTGCCGTTGCGCGCGAGCGAAATCGAACGATTTGCGCGGCAACTCGCGGCCGCCCTGGGTTTGGCGGGAGCCGCTGACGGCGGCGTACCGGCGGCGTGGACCGCCGCGGTGGCGCGCGATCTGGCGCGGTATCGCGGAACGAGTCTAGTGGTCGCGGGCGAAGCGCAGCCTCCGGCGGTTCACGCGCTGGTGCACGCCATAAACGCGGCGCTCGGGAACGTGGGCAGGACGGTCTATTACACCGAGCCCCTCGAAGCAAGCCCGGTGAACCAGATGGAATCGCTGCGCGAGCTGGTGCGCGACCTCAACGCCGGCGCGGTACAGTTTCTCGCGGCCCTCGGCGGCAACCCTGTGTACGATGCGCCGGCCGATTTCGATTTCGGCGCGGCGCTGCTGAAGGCCGCACTGCGCGTTCACGCAGGGCTTTACTACGACGAGACCGGCGAGCTGTGCCACTGGCACGTGCCCGAGGCGCATTATCTCGAATCCTGGAGCGATTCGCGGGCCTACGACGGCACCGTTGGCATCGTGCAGCCGCTGATCGCTCCGCTCTACGACGGCCGCTCGCGGCACGAAATCGTCGCAGCCCTTTCGGGCGAGGCGGGCAAATCCGGACACGACATCGTACGCGACTACTGGAAGGCCCTGCGGCCGGAGAAGGACAAGGCTTTCGAAGCGTTCTGGGAGACGACGCTGCACGACGGCGTGATGGCCAAGACGGCGCTGCCAGCCATCGGCGTTCCCGTGCCATCCGACATTGCGAAATCGGAGGCGCCGCTCGAAGTACGTGACGACTCGATCCTCGAAATCGGCTTCCGCTTCGATCCCTCCGTTTTCGACGGACGCTTCGCGAACAACGCGTGGCTGCAGGAGTTGCCGAAGCCCATCACGAAGCTGACCTGGGACAACGCGGCGATGGTCAGCGTGGCGACGGCGCAGAAGCTCGGCGTCACGAACGGCGACTACGTCGCGCTCGCGCTCGACGGCCGCGAAGTGAAGGCCGGCATCCACGTTGCCCCAGGCCACGCAGACGGCTCGGTGACGCTGCACCTCGGCTATGGCCGGCGGCGCGCGGGGAACGTTGGGACGGCCGCCGGGTTCAACGCCAACTTGATCCGCAGCTCGACGGCGCCGTGGATTGCGCACGGCCTGAAAATCGAAAAGACCGGCGACCGATACTATTTCGCGGCCACACAGCAGCAGTACATCATCGACCAGAAAGGCCATCCCGCCGAAGAAGAGAGCGAAGCCGCCTTCAGCCGCGAGCTGATCAAGGTCGCCACCCTCGAACAGTTCCGGAAGGATCCAAACTTTGCGAAAGAGGAGACGAAAGAACTCTCCATCTTCCCGGACCGCCCGTACCAGGGCTACGCCTGGGGCATGGCCATCGACCTGAACCGCTGCGTGGGCTGCAACGCCTGCGTGGTGGCGTGCCAGTCGGAAAACAACATCGCCACGGTGGGCAAGGAGGAAGTGATGCGCGGCCGGGCGATGCACTGGATGCGCATCGACACGTACTTCCGCGGCAGGCTCGAAAACCCCGAAACCTACTATGAGCCGGTGCTCTGCATGCACTGCGAAAACGCGCCGTGCGAGCTGGTGTGTCCCGTGGCCGCGACGACGCACAGCCCCGAAGGGCTGAATGAGATGACCTACAACCGCTGCGTAGGGACGCGCTACTGCTCGAACAACTGCCCCTACAAAGTGCGGCGCTTCAATTTCCTGCTGTACTCGGACTGGAAGACGCCGAGCCTTTACGGTCTGCGGAATCCGAATGTCACTGTCCGCAGCCGCGGCGTGATGGAGAAGTGCAGCTACTGCGTGCAGCGAATCAATGCGGCGAAGATTCGCGCCGAAGAGGAAGACCGCTTGGTCCGCGATGGCGACATCGTGACCGCGTGCCAGGGCGCGTGCCCGGCGGAAGCCATCGTCTTCGGCAACGTGAACGATCCCGGCAGCCGCGTCTCCAAGCTCAAGGCGCAATCGCGCAACTACGGCCTGCTGACGGACCTGAACACCCGGCCGCGAACGACCTATCTCGCGCGGGTGCGCAACCCCAATCCGGAGATTCACGAGTAGAGCGATGCAGCGGAAAGCCCTTTACGGATTGCTGGCCGAGTTCGACACGCCCGAGGCGCTGCTCGAAGCCGCTCGCCGCGCGCACCGCGAGGGGTACAAGAGCGTGGACGCCTTCACTCCTTTGCCGGTCGAAGGGCTGGCGGAGGCGGTGGGCTTCGAGCACACGAAGCTGCCGCTGGCGGTACTGATCGGCGGAATCATCGGCGGATGCACGGGCTTCTTCATGTGCTACTACGCGAACGTGATGAGCTATCCGCTGAACATCGCCGGACGGCCCAACAACAGCTGGCCCATGTGGCTCGCCATCACCTTCGAGCTGACCGTCCTGGGCGCGGCGCTGACCGCCGTTTTTGGAATGCTGGCGATGAACGGCCTGCCGACCCCGTATCACCCGGTGTTCAACGTGGAGCGGTTTGCGCTGGCGTCCAAGGACCGCTTCTTTCTTTGCGTGAAGTGCCGCGACCAAAAGTTCGATCTCGCCAGGACGAAATCGTTCCTGGAGTCGTTGCGGCCTCAAGGAGTATTCGAGATTGAAGCCTGAGCTCCATCGCGTGAGTGCGCCGCGCAGCCGCGCCGCACTAAGCGCCCGCGCGGCGGTGTGGCTGGCAGCCGCATTCGCCATGCTCGCGGGAGGCTGCCGGCTCGACATGCACGTTCAGCCAAAATACAAGCCGTATGCAGCCACCGCGTTTTTCGACGATGGGCGCTCGGAGCGGCCGCCGGTGCCGGGAACCGTGGCGCGCGGGCACTTGCGCCTCGATGAGCTTCTCTATACCGGCAAGGAAAACGGCGTCACCGCGGACAAGTTCCCGTTCGAGATCACGCGCGCGGACCTGGAGCGCGGACGCGAACGCTACAACGTCTATTGCTCGCCCTGCCACGACTACACGGGAAGCGGGCGCGGCATGATCGTGCAGCGCGGCTTTCCGCCTCCGTCGTCGTTTCACATCGACCGATTGCGCGCCGCGCCGGCCGGATACTTCTTCGACGCCATTACCAACGGATTCGGCTCCATGTACAGCTACGCGGCGCGCGTGGAACCGGAAGACCGCTGGCGGATTACCGCCTACGTGCGCGCGCTGCAACTGAGCCGCCAGGCGACGATTCAGGACGTGCCTTCCGGCAAGCGGCAGAGGCTGACGGGATCGCCATGAGCGCCAGGGACGGCATGAGCTCGGCGGAAACGCTGCGGGCGCAGCTCGAGCGCGCGCAAACGCGCGCCTTCGGCATCGGGGGCGTCGGCTTCGCCCTCTGCTTCGTTTTGGGCCTCGCGTTTCACCGTGCCACCGCGCTGCATCGTTCGTACCTGTTCGCTTTCATGTTCTGGCTTTTGATTCCCGTCGGTTGCTCCGCCATTCTGATGCTGCATCACATGACCGGCGGATGGTGGGGCTACCCGATCCGGCGGCTGCTCGAAGCGGGCACGCGCACGTTTCCCATCATAGCGGCGCTGTTCGTCCCGAACCTTCTCGGGATGTCGCGGCTGTATCCCTGGGCTCAGCCCGATCAGGTGGCGGCCGATCCGCTGCTGCAGTACAAGCACGCCTATCTCAATCCCGGCTTTTTCAGCGTTCGCGCCGTTGTCTATTTCGCGATCTGGTTTGGACTGGCGTTCTTCCTGAACAAATGGTCGGAGCAGCAGGACCGCACGGGCGACGCGCGGCTCGCGTTGCGCATGGAAAGCCTCAGCGCGCCGGGCCTGATTCTATGGGGCATTGCCGTAACCTTCTCGTCGGTGGACTGGGTGATGTCCCTCGAGCCGCACTGGTTTTCGACCATCTACGGCATGATTTTCATGATGGCGGCCGCGCTGGCGGCGATGTCGTTCGTCGTTTTCACCCTGCGCATGCTTTCCGATTCCGATCCGCTGCGCGACTCCGTGACGCCCAACCAGTACAACGATCTGGGCAACTTGATGCTCGCCTTTGTCATGCTCTGGGCTTACCTTTCGTTTTCGCAGTTCCTGATCATCTGGTCCGGCAACATCAAGGACGAAATTCCGTGGTACATCTCGCGGGCCTTCGGCGGCTGGGGCAAGGTGGCGGCGGTCCTGCTGTTGCTGCATTTCGCCGCGCCGTTCTTCCTGCTGCTGCAGCGCGGAGTGAAGCGGCGTCTGCGGCGGCTCTCCATGGTGGCAGGCTTGCTGATGGTGCTGTCGCTCGTGGACGTGTACTGGCTGGTGGCGCCGGCGTACGATCCGGCGGGTCCCAGCATGAATCTGGATCGCTGGCTCGACCTTCTTGCCGTTGCCGGCGTCGGCGGCGTGTGGGTGGGCGCGTTCTGCCGACAACTGAAGAAGCAGCCGCTGCTGCCGCTGCACGATCCCCGGTTTGAAGGAGTGGCGCTGGAGCATGGACATGGAGACTAGCCGCGCCGCCGAGCAAGCGATGCGCGACGCTCGCAAGCAGGGCTATGAGCGCCGCGACGCCGACGTACGCAAGCTCGTGCAGTTCGGGTTCTGGCTCGCGGTGATCCTTGTCGTCGTGCTCCTGGCCATGCACTGGGTGTTCTCGTACTACGCCAAGTCGCAGCAATTGGGCCCTCCCGCTTCACCGTTCGAGAACGCGCGCGTCCTGCCGCCCGCTCCGCGCCTGCAGGCGAACCCGCGCCAGGACTTGCTCGGCTACCGCGAACAGCAACAGCGGGAACTCGAAACCTATGGCTGGGTGGATCAGCCGAACGGCGTGGTTCGTATCCCCATCGATCGCGCCATGGATTTGTTGCTTCAAAGAGGTCTGCCGACGCGCGCTGCCCCGGCAGCCGCGGAAAAGAAGGCTGAATAGCAATGTCCTCGCGGATCAGGAATCGGGGTCGCCGGTGGCTGCTGGTTGGTGCGACGATAGCCGTCGCCCTGCTGGCCTGCGCCGCGAGCGCCACGGCACAGCTCACCGGACCGCTCCAGGACATCGGCGTGCGGCCGGAACTGCTGAAAAACGTGGGAATCGATCAGAAGCTCGACGGCGAGATTCCCCTCGATCTTGCCTTCCGCGATGAGCGTAGCCATTCGGTCGTCTTGCGCCAGTTTTTCGGCCAGAAGCCCGTGATTCTTTCTCTCGTCTATTACAACTGCCCGATGCTCTGCACCCAGGTGCTCAACGGCTTGATGCGCAGCCTCAAAGAAGTGCCCCTGGATATGGGCCAGCAGTACGACGTGATCAGCGTGAGCATCGACCCCACCGAGCGGCCCGTGCTTGCCGAGGCCAAGCACGCGATGTACACGGGAATCTACGGCCGCCCGGGCGCGGCGGAGGGCTGGCACTTTTTGACCGGCGACGCACCGCAAATCAAACAGCTCGCCGATTCGGTCGGCTTCCGTTACGCATACGACCCGGACTCCAAGCAGTTCGCGCACGCCAGCGGCATCATCATTCTGACGCCGCAGGGCAGAATCTCGCGCTACTTTTACGGAATCCAGTACCCCGAGCGGGATTTGCGGCTTGGCCTCGTCGAAGCGTCCGGCGGCAACATAGGAACGCTCGCCGACGAAGTGCTCTTGTTCTGCTACCACTACGATCCCATCACGGGAAAATACGGTCTGCTGATTTCGCGAATTATCAAGCTGGCCGGCGGCCTCACCGTGCTCGGAATTGCAGCGCTGTTGCTGGTTCTTTCGCGCAACCAGCACTACACGCTGCCGGAGCGAAGAGCGTGAACGCGGCTCCGACAAACGCACCGGAAATGACGAGCCTCGTCCCGTCCGCACTTGCTTGCATTCTGCAGGGCCCCCAGTCGATACCCGTTCGCCCTCCCGCGGCTTCCTCGATCGCGGAAGGCGTCGATCAGCTTCATTTCTTCCTGACAAGCATCACCCTGTTCTTCACGGCCATCATCTTCGCCACGATTCTCTATTTCATGGTCAAGTACCGCCGGCGGCCGGAAAGCGAACACCCGGAGGAAACCGGCGAGTCCATGCCGCTCGAGGTGCTATGGACGCTGATACCCACCCTCCTGGTGGCGGTCGTGTTCGTTTGGTCCGCCAGCCTGTACTTCCGGAATTCGCGTCCGCCGTCGGCCTCCATGGAAGTTTTCGTCATCGGCAAGCAGTGGATGTGGCACTTGCAGCATCCCGAAGGCCTGCGCGAAATCAACGAACTTCACGTTCCGGTGGGCGTTCCCGTGAAGCTGACGATGACGTCGGAAGACGTGATCCACGATTTCTACATTCCGGCGTTCCGCGTCAAGAAAGACGTGCTGCCCGGACGCTACACCTCGCTGTGGTTTGAAGCCACCAAGACGGGAACGTACCACCTCTTCTGCGCACAGTATTGCGGCGCGGACCACGCCGAAATGATCGGCTGGGTTTACGTCATGACCCCCAACGATTACGCCTCGTGGCTCTCCGGCGGCGCGCGCAACGAATCCATGGCCCAAACCGGCGAGCGGCTTTTCAGCCAGCTCGGTTGTGTGACCTGCCATGTCGCCGACGGCACCGGACGCGGCCCTTCCCTCGCCGGCCTCTACGGCAAGCCGGAAAAGCTCCGCAGCGGCGAGACGCGCACAGTCGATGAAGCTTTGATTCGCCAGGCGATTGTGACTCCCAATGCATTGCTGTTGCCGAACTATCCGCCGGTGATGCCCACGTTTCAGGGCCAGATCAACGAGGAGCAGGTGCTGCAACTGATCGCTTATGTGAAGTCGCTCGGGACGCAAGAAAGGCCGAAATGAGCGCGACTGCCGCAGAAATTCACGAAGCGCCGCCCGAATCTTCGCGCGTTCATTACCTCAACGTCAGCTATGGCATCAAGTCGTGGCTGCTGACCACGGACCACAAGCGCATCGCCCTGCTCTATCTTGCTTCCATCACCTTCATGTTTCTCGTCGGCGGCATCGCCGCCACTCTGATGCGCCTGCACTTGATCACGCCGCAGGGCGCGCTCGTCGAGCCGGAAGCGTACAACAAGCTTTTCACCATGCACGGCATCATCATGGTGTTCTTTTTCCTGGTGCCGTCGATTCCCGCGACGCTGGGAAACTTCCTGGTGCCCATGATGATCGGCGCGCGCGACCTGGCGTTCCCCAGAATCAATCTTCTGAGCTGGTACATTTACATCGTGGGCGCGATGCTGACGCTGTACGCCATCATCGCGGGCGGCGTTGACACCGGCTGGACGTTCTACACGCCCTACAGCAGCGGCTACGCGCACTCGCAGGTGGTCCCCGTGGCGCTGGGAGTGTTCATCACCGGTTTTTCGTCGATTCTCACCGGGCTGAACTTCATCGTTACCATCCACAAGATGCGCGCCCCCGGCCTCACCTGGTTTCGTCTTCCGCTTTTTATCTGGGCTACTTACGCCACCAGCATCATCTTCATCCTCGGGACTCCGGTGATCGCCATCACCCTTTTTCTTCTCGGCCTCGAGCGTCTCCTGCACGTGGGCATCTTCGATCCCGCCATCGGCGGCGACCCGCTCCTCTTTCAGCATTTGTTCTGGTTCTACTCGCACCCGGCGGTGTACATCATGATTCTGCCGGGCATGGGCGTGATCAGCGAGCTGGTTACATGTTTCTCGCGCAAGCGTATTTTCGGTTACGCCTTCGTGGCGTTTTCCAGCATGGCCATCGCCGTGATCAGCTTCCTGGTCTGGGGACACCACATGTTCGTGACCGGCCAGTCCATCTATGCCGGTTTGGTCTTTTCCGTCCTGAGTTTTCTTGTCGCCATTCCCTCGGCCATCAAGGTGTTCAACTGGACCGCGACGCTCTACAAAGGCTCCATTTCCTACCAGGCGCCCATGCTCTATGCGCTGGGCTTCATCGGCCTGTTCACCATGGGCGGACTCACGGGGCTTTTCCTCGCCTCTCTGGCCACCGACGTGCACCTCAACGGCACCTACTTCATCGTCGCTCATTTCCATTACATCATGGTGGGCGGCGCGGTGATGGCCTATCTCGGCGGCATTCATTTTTGGTGGCCTAAGATTACCGGGCGGTTGTATCCGGACGGCTGGGCGCGCTTTGGCGCTCTGGTGATCTTCGTGGGCTTCAACCTCACCTTCTTCCCGCAATTCATGCTCGGCTATCTCGGCATGCCGCGCCGCTACGCCGTGTATCCCGAGGAGTTCCAGGTGCTCAACGTGATGTCTTCGGCGGGCGCCTCCATCCTGGGGATCGGCTATCTGATTCCGCTCATTTATCTTTTCTGGTCCATGCGCTACGGCTCGCCCGCCGGACCCAATCCGTGGCAAGCGAAAGGGCTTGAGTGGCAGACGCCCTCGCCGCCGCCGACCCAAAATTTCGAGGAGATTCCCGTGGTCACCGAAGGCGCCTACGAATACGCGCATTCCGGGGGCGCGGCTCGTGTCTGACCTCGCCGCCCACACCGCGCATCCGCCCGGGTTCGCGCACCAGTTCGAAGACATGGCCCAGCAGCGCGAGGCCGGCAGCCTCGGCATGTGGGTGTTCCTGGTCACGGAAATTATGTTCTTCGGCGGACTCTTTGCCGGCTACGCCATTTACCGCTCGCTGCATCCCGCGGCCTTCGCGATCGGCAGCCACCTGCTCGAAGTCCAATTCGGCGCCGTCAATACGGCGGTGCTCATCTGCAGCAGCTTGACCATGGCCATGGCCATCCGGTCGGCGCAGACCGGCAGCCGGCGCGCCGCTATCAACTACCTCCTGCTGACCATGCTTCTCGGCGCGGCGTTCATCGGCATCAAGCTTTACTTCGAGTGGTATCACGACTGGGTCGAGTTCCTCGTTCCCGGAATTCATTTCGCCATTCGGCCCGAGTGGGGCGCGGCCGGCTCGCAGGTGCCCATGTTCTTCTGCTTCTACTTTTTCATGACCGGCCTGCACGCCCTGCACATGGTTGTCGGCATCGGCATCCTCACCGTGCTCACGATCATGGCCGCGCGCGGGCGCTTTTCGCCGGAATACTACTCGCCGCTCGAAATCAGCGGCCTCTACTGGCACTTCGTCGATATCGTGTGGATTTTTCTCTTCCCGTTGCTGTATCTGATTGGCGGGCGCTACGGGGTGCACTGATGTCCGAACAAACCCGGCACAGCCACATCGTTCCGGTCGGCGTGTACGTCGGCGTGTTTCTCGCGCTCCTCGTTCTCACCGGCGTCACCACCGGCGTCGCGTACATCGACCTCGGACCCATTAACACGGTCGCGGCGCTCGCCATCGCCGTGTGCAAGATGCTTCTCGTCGTGCTTTTCTTCATGCACGTGAAATACAGCGCCGGTCTCACGCGCCTGGTCATCGTCGCCGGCTTTTTCTGGCTTGCCATTCTCATCGCGCTCACGCTGGCCGACGAGTTCACTCGCCGGTGGACCCCCGACCCGAACTCTTGGAGCGTTCTGATGACGGCGTTTTCGCGCCTCTTTGGCGGCTAGTGTCGCGTCTCGGAAATACGTGAAACAAGTCCGATCTAGTAAGTCCTCGTAGGGGCGCAGCATGCTGCGCCCGCTTGATGCGAGTTATTTGCCGGACGCAACACTAGCAAACGCAAGGACTCCAGGACAACGCAACCTGGTATTACCGCGGAAAAGCGCGGAAGGCGACTACTGCGTTTAATCCCCCGAACGCGAAGGAATTCGACAGCGCCGCCCCCACGCGGAGCGCGCGCGACTGGTTAGGAATGTAATCGAGGTCGCACTCGGGATCGCGTTCGTTGTAGTTCGCGGTGGGCGGCAAAATCCCGTGATGCAGCGCCAGCACCGTGGCTACGGCCTCCAGCGCGCCGGCCGCTCCCAGCGCGTGGCCGTGCATCGACTTCGTCGAACTTACCGCCAGCCGATCTGCGTGCGCCCCGAACACCGCGCGGATCGCGCGAGTCTCCACAGGATCATTTCCCGGCGTGCCGGTGCCGTGCGCGTTGATGTAGCCGATCTCTTCGGGCGCCAGCCCGGCTTCGCGCAGAGCGTCGCGCATGGCTCGCGCCGGCCCTTCCACCGTCGGCTGAGTCAAGTGGTGCGCGTCCGACGACATGCCCAAACCGCAGATTTCCGCGTAGATTCTGGCGCCCCGCGCTTTCGCTGCCTCCAGCGCCTCGAGGATCATCATGGCGCCGCCCTCGCCGAGGATCATGCCGCGGCGGTCTTTGCTGAACGGCCGGCAAGTGTCCGGCGCGATCACGCGCATCGCTTCCCAGGCCTTCAGCATGCCGATGGTGAACGGCGCCTCGCTTCCTCCGGTCACGGCCATGTCCGCTCCGCCGTCGCGCACCTGCCGGAACGCCTGGCCGATGGCGTGATTTGCGGAAGAGCAGGCGGTGGACACCGTGTAGGTCGGCCCGGTAATGCCCGTCTCCATCGAAATCTGGCTTGCGCCCGCGTTCGCCATGGTCTTTGGAATCGTCAGGGGGTGTACGCGGTTCCGGTCGGAAACGTACAAATCCTCGAAGCCCACCTCGATGGCCGATTGCCCACCCACCGCCGAGCCGCAAATCACGGCGCCGCGCTCGCGCAGCGCCGGAGTCAATTCCAAGCCCGCATCGCGCAGCGCCTGCCGCGCCGCCACTACGGAAAATTGTGCGAAGCGGTCGAGATAGTTGTCTTTGCCGCCTTCGAAGTGCTGCATGGCGTCGAAACCGCGGACTTCTGCGCCGATCAGCACCTTCATCGGCACGCGCGTCATGTTGACGCCGGTGATCGGGCCGATTCCGCTGCGCCCTTCGCGCAACGCATTCCAAGTCTCTGCGAGATTCAGTCCCAGGGGAGAGATGATTCCCAGGCCGGTGATGGCCACTCGGCGAGGCGCCATGCGCTAGTCCGCGGGCGCGCCCGAACCGGCGGGGGAGGCCGGCGGTGCGGCGGCAAGCAGTTTCTTGATGCCGTCCACGATGTCGTTCACCGTGCGAATGGATCGCACGTCGTCGTCCGGTATCGAGATTTTGAACGCGTTTTCGAGTTCGAACAGCAGCGTGAAGACATCCAAAGAATCGATGCCGAGTTCCTGAAGGTTCGTTTCCAGCGAGATCCTCTCGGCGGGGATGCGCTTCACCGATGCCAGCGTCTCAATCACTTTCTCCGCTACTGCATCCGCCATCGGTTTCGCCCCGTTTACAGCGCCGCATTCCTCGCCGCTGGCCCTGCGCAGCGCGGTCACTCGAGCGCAATCCGCGCTTCCAGGCCGCTCAGAACCTAGCCCAAGCCGCGCGGAAAATCAAATTCTACCAAGCCTTCCATGATTTTCCACACCTCGCTCTTCCTTAATGGCCGAGGTTTCGATAGCATGGCGCGTTTCCTTCTGAGGAGGACTCCTAGTCATGATTTGCAAGATGGCAGCTCGCGCTTTTCTCTCGATTGGTCTCAGCATCGTGGCTTTTGCATCTGCGCCGGTTGCGCGCGCACAGCAATTCGAAGCGGCGCAAATGGCCGGGCTGAAGTGGCGGCAGATCGGCCCCTTTCGAGGAGGGCGGGCGCTCACCGCAACGGGCCTCCCCGGCAATCCGAATGTTTTTTATTTCGGCGCTGTCTCCGGCGGAGTCTGGAAGACGACGAATGGGGGACTTACCTGGCTTCCTCTCTTCGATGGGCAGCCCATTTCTTCGATCGGCAGCATCGCGGTGGCGGAATCCGATCCCAACGTCATCTATGTCGGGACTGGCGAAGCCTGCATCCGCGGCAACATCTCCTACGGCGACGGCGTGTACAAGTCGCTCGATGCGGGCAAGACTTGGACGAACGTCGGCCTGCGCGATACGCGCCACATCGGCGCCGTCATCGTCGATCCCAAGAACCCCGACATCGTTTTCGTCGCGGCTCTCGGGCACGCCTACGGCCGCAATCCCGAGCGCGGAATCTTCCGCTCGCTCGACGGCGGCAAAACCTGGGACAAAGCGCTCTACAAGGACGATAAGACCGGCGGCATCGACATCGTTTTCGATCCGCACAATTCGCACATTCTGTTTGCCGCGCTCTGGGAAGCGAATCGCACTCCGTGGAGCCTTACCAGCGGCGGGCCGGGCAGCGGCCTGTACAAATCCGCTGACGGCGGCGCCACTTGGAAGCGCCTCGAAGGCCACGGCCTGCCTTCGGGCGTTCTCGGCCGCATCGGCGTATCGGTCTCGGGAGGCGATTCGAGCCGCATCTATGCGCTCATCGAAGCGGAAAAGGGCGGGCTCTATCGCTCCGAGGACGCCGGCGAGCGCTGGCAGCTCATCAACGAAGACCATCGCTTCCGCCAGCGGGCTTGGTATTTCACGCACATCTTTGCCGATCCCAAGAGCGTGGACACCGTCTATGTGCTCAACACCGGGATGTATCGCTCGATTGACGGCGGCAAGAATTTCGACCGCATCCGCGCGCCCCACGGAGACCACCACGGCCTGTGGATCGATCCCACGAATCCCGACCGCATGATCAATGTCAACGACGGCGGCGCCACGATCACCGCCGACGGCGGCAAGACCTGGACGACCCAGGGCAATCAGCCGACGGCGCAGTTCTATCACGTCTCCGTGGACACGCGCTTTCCCTATCGCGTGTACGGCGCGCAGCAGGACAATTCCACCGTCAGCATTCCCAGCGACACTCCGCATCGCGGAATCGACCGCGAGGACTGGTACGATGTCGGCGGCGGCGAAAGCGGCTACGTCGTCCCCGACCCCACGGATCCGGATGTCGTTTACGCCGGCTCCTATTTTGGCTACCTGACCCGCTGGGACAAGCGCACCGAGCAGGCGCACCTTATTTCGCCCTGGCCGGACGATCCCGACGGCGACGGCGCCTCCAATCTGAAATACCGTTTCACCTGGACGACTCCCATCGTCTTTTCGCCGCATGACCCGGCGGTGCTCTACTACTCCAGCCAGTACGTCTTCAAATCCACCAACGGCGGCATGAGCTGGTCTGAAATCAGTCCCGACCTCAGCCGCAACGACAAGTCCAAGCAGCAATCTTCCGGCGGCCCCATCACCAAGGACAACGCCAGCGTCGAGTTCTACGATCTCGTGTTCACCGTGGCGGAGTCGCCCAAGCAGAAGGACCTCCTCTGGGCCGGCACCGACGACGGCTTGATTCATCTGACTCGCGACGCCGGCAAGAACTGGGCCAACGTCACGCCGAAGGGCATGCCCGAATGGAGCCTGGTGAGCCTCATCGAACCTTCGCCGCACGAAGCCGGTACCGCCTACGCCGCCGTGGACTGCCACAAGCTCGACGACCTGCGCCCGTACATCTTCAAGACCGCGGACTTCGGCAAGACCTGGACGAAGATTACCGACGGGATTCCCAGCGGCGCGTATGTCCACGCCGTGCGCGAAGACCCCGAGCGGAAAGGCTTGCTCTACGCCGGCACCGAGCTTGGCGTGTTTGCCTCCTGGGACGATGGCGCGCACTGGCAGTCGCTGCAGCTCAATCTGCCGGTGACGCCCATCCACGACCTCGTCGTGAAGAACGGCGGCCTCGTGGTCGCTACGCACGGCCGCTCGTTCTGGATCCTTGACGACATCTCGCCGGTGCAGCAGCTCGCCGCGTTAAAGGATGCGGGCGACGCCGTGCTCCTCAAGCCCCGCCCGGCCGTGCGCTTTCGCGCGGACAACCCGGCGCACGAGCGCGAGCTTATGCTCGTGGGAGCGAACGCTCCGCGCGGAGCTGTCATCTACTACTCGCTGAAGTCCGCGCCAAAGGAAAAGGAGAAGATCACCCTGGAAATCTCCGATTCCTCCGGTAAAGTGGTTCGCAAGGTCACCAATCTGAAGAAAGACGAGGAAGGCAAGCCTCCGGCCGAATTCGACGAGGGCGAGCCTCCCGAAGGAAGCGATCTCCTGCCCGCCCGCGCCGGGCTCAATCGCTTCGCCTGGAACCTGCGCTACGACAAGCCCCGCGAAGTTGCGGGCGCGGTCTTCGACGAAGGCGACCCCATCGGCGCGATGGCGCCCGCCGGGACTTACAAATTGAAGCTTACCGTCGCCGGAAAGAGCTACGAGGCGCCGCTTCAAGTCGCGCCTGACCCGCGCGTGAAGGTTTCCGACGCGGAACTCGCAAAGGAATTCGACCTGGTCGCCAAGCTTCGCGGCATGCTCGACGCCGATCTGGGAGCGGTGCTCGAGATTCGCGACGTCCGCTCGCAATTGAAAGCCCTCGAAAAGCGCCTCGGCGCGGAGGCCGCCGCAAAACCAGTCCTCGATGCCGCGAAAGACCTCGACAAGAAGATGACCGCCGTCGAAGACGAATTGATACAAAGCAAGGCCACCGCCGGCGAAGACATGTTGAATTACCCGGTTAAACTCAACAGCAAGCTCGGCTATCTGCAGAACGCCGTGGACAGCGCCGACGCCGCGCCCACCGCTCAGGAGTACGCGCTGGCCGCCGAATACGAAAGACGCTTGAACGAGCAGACCGCCAAATGGAAGGAGATCAAGGACAAGGACCTCGCCGCCCTCAACGACCTGATGCGCAAGAACAACATCACGGCCGTGGGCGTTTCCGCGCGCGGCGAGGATGCTCCATCCGATTGAGCGCTTCGCGCTTGCTAGAGCCGCTGTTAGTGTTGGGTCTCGGAAACACGTGAAACAAGTCCGATCCAGTGAGTCCTTGTAGGGGCGCAGCATGCTGCGGCCGCCGCGCCGTGGCAATGTGCCGCCGCAGGGGCGCAGCATGTTGCGCCCGCTTGATGCGAGTTATTTGCCAGACACAACACTAGCGCGCGCCGCCCGGCGTGGGCGCCTCGAAGACTTTAGACGCCGCCGGCGGAAGCTTTTCGATGTTGCTGAGGAACGTCACAACCTGCCAGATTTGCGGCTCGGTGAGCGTTTTTCCCCACGTGGGCATGCCCGTCCACCGCACGCCGTGCTGGATGATGTAGAAGTTCTGGTTCTCCGGCATGTCGGGTGAATCCTTGAAAAACGCCGGCACCGGCGGATAGAACGACCGCCCGAACTGGCTCTCCGCGTTCGCCGGAACTCCGTGGCAGCCCGCGCAGTGATTCAAATAAAGCTGAGCGCCCGCCACAAGATTCTCCTCGCTGGCGGGCATGGGATTCTTCCTCTCCGGTGCGCGACGCTCGGTCGCCGCATCCACGGCGTCCGTGGCAAAATGCCGCTCCAACGCGGACGGCTGCTGGTCGGCCTCGAAATTCACGTAGCCTCTGCTCGCGGCTACGTAGCCTCCCGCAAAAATAATCACGATCGCAACGACAATGCCCGAGAAAAAGGCCTTCATGATCGTCCTCCCTTGCCATTGGATGCCGTAAGCCGGACGGAAAGGCTATTTCACTTCGGCCAGACGATTGTATTTCTTCAGCACCGCGCGCAGTTTATCGTGCGGCAAGGCCTCGACGGTGCGGCCGTCCACCCCGGCCATGGTTTTCGCCGCGATCATCGCGTTGACCACTGCCTCTTCGGTGGCCTGCACAGTGGCTTCAAAGAGCGCATCGATGCGGTCGTTCGACAGCATCTCGAGGGCCGCCGTCTTGGGCGCCAGTCCCGCACGTGCATTCGCCGTCGAGAACGCGATGAAGATGTCGCCCGAGTCGTTCCCCGAAA
>Ga0187846_10000232_pt1 | contig 33920 bp, 33 predicted proteins | sample TC_taG_FD_161473 | JGI IMG/M metagenome (GOLD analysis project Ga0187846, IMG submission 161473) | Biofilm microbial communities from the roof of an iron ore cave, State of Minas Gerais, Brazil - TC_06 Biofilm (v2) | ecosystem: Environmental > Terrestrial > Deep subsurface > Cave > Wall biofilm... | reverse complement strand
TATTGGGTGTCAAATACCCGCTCAGTTTACCAAACAGTTCCTTGATCGTCTCACACTTGAAAGCCCTTAAGTGGTTTCCTCAATGGGGACAGGGACCATTATCTTCATGAGCGAGGTCGGTGACACTATGTGATTGCTCTTCAAGACATATGTGGTTGAGTTCATTGAGCATACTCAAGTAGTTGGTCTGATTGAGATTTTTTTGCTGTTCAAGCATACGCAAATACGCATGCGGCATTCCCTGCTCATCTGTGCAGAGCAGGAGGAATGCCTTCCGAGGGCACTGTGAATAGGCGACTACAATCTCAGATGTAATGGCACTGTGCATGGATCACGTTCGCTCATTTCACTCACACGACGTTTCAGAGAATCCTTAGCCGAAGATGAGAGGAGTATACTCTGCAAGAGAGTCCAAGGTAAAATAGTGATGTTGAGGGGGTACTACTTACCTATGATTCACATATTCGATCCAGATTCAAACACAATGGTATGAGACCTGGGAAGAAGGTATGTGATAGACTTCAATTTTTCCTGATGCATAAGCAATGGACGTAGTTACTTTGAGTCGTCTACAACATCCCACTCTCAGACTGAGGAATGTGGATGTGGATTCTATCATTCTACCATACTTACCGAACACGCCCTCACATCATCATCGTCGGTACAGGAGTGATTAGTTGTTCGATTGCCTATCACTCGCGCCAAGCGGGCGTCCAGGTCATAGCTATCGGACCGGAGGAGGTCGCCGTTGGGCATTCAGTGCCGTTACTGGCATCCCTTTGACAATACTTACAGAACAGCAAAATTCGGAGATTGGAGCGAAATGTCTTGACTTACACATAAGTATTCAGTACACTCATCGCAGGTAAGCTAATCGGAGATCATCATGAGAACACAATCAATCGATACCACACCTGAAATTGAGCGCCTACAAATTGCCAGGATACGCTCCTTTTCCCCAGCCAGAAAGTTTGCCTCGGTTCGCAGTTGGACGCATACGCTTACCAGCGCAAATTTGCATGCGATGCGCAGCGGTACTACTGAACCCAACGAACGTGCCATCGCAGTGCGTTTTGTCACACGAGAATATGGGAGGGAGCTGGCCACTGATTTCCAAACTGCTGTGGAGCAGCGACCAGAATGGACCATCCAGGAACACGATCTGCAAGGCGCAATGATTCCGGTCATCGAGGTGTTCGAGTGCTTGGGGATACGGTACTACCTCTCAGGCTCCATCGCTTGCTCTGTCTACGGCTTGCCGCGAGGAGCACAAGATATCGACATTGTAGCAGATATACAGGCTGAGCACCTATCTCCGCTGGTAAAACATCTGCAAGGAGCCTATACCATCAATGCACAGGCGCTGTGTGACGCTTTTGCGCAACGGAGCGCTTTCAGTCTCCTGCATCTCTCTAGTCTGGTCAAAGTAGATGTCATGCTGCCACGCGGTACCCCTTTCGATTCTTTGGTGTCGCAGCGAGCGCGGCAGCTTTCACTGATAGAGGGATACCGGCCCATATGGATTGCATCTCCCGAAGATGTAGTCCTGATGAGGCTCGAGTGGTATCGGGAGTGTGGGACAACCGCAGACGATCAGTGGAATGATATATTGGGGGTAGTAAAAGTACAGGCCCCTACCCTGGATCTGACATATCTCCGCCACGTGGCACCAACCCTGAACGTTTCAGGTCTCTTAGAACAGGCTCTCATTGATTCAGGTATTCGCGAACCATAACGCCTGCGTCTGCATCAACCGGCAAGCACACCGGCGAACATGTCCTCTCATCGAGAGCATTTCAAGATCTGTGGAATTGCCGATCTGGCTTCTTTCAGTAAAGGGATTCGCTATGGCAATGTCATCAATGAATACATCCGAGATCATCCAGGCGCTCACGCCGCTCGTGGAAGCCTTTGACCGCTTCGGTATCGCATACTATATTGGCGGATCAGTGGCAAGCTCAGTCCATGGGAGAAGACGATACACGCAAGATGTCGACGTAGTAGCTGCTCTCCAACTCAAGTATGTCCAAACACTGGTGGCAATGCTGCAACAAGAATATTATATCGACGCCGATATGATTCGCGGTGCCATTCAAAACCGGTCGTCGTTTAACCTACTGCATCATGACACCGGGGTAAAAGTTGATGTGTTTGTCCAGAAGTCCAGCCCTTTCGCCCAGCAAGAGATGCGACGGGCAAGAGAGGATGTACTGGAGGTGGGGAGCCGTCCCTTTTTCTTTGCCTCTGCCGAAGATATGATTCTTGCCAAGCTCGACTGGTGGAAGCTAGGCGGAGGTGTCTCCAACCGCCAGTGGAACGATATCCTGGAGATGATGAAGGAAAAGCATGCCGGGTTGGATATCGCCTATCTTCGCCAATCTGCACCCTTGCTAGGAGTGGCTGATGTGTTGGAGAAGGCGTTCAACGATGCGGGCCTCCAGACTCCATAGCAGCCCTGTGAGTAGCAAGTGTCTCGTTCCTTTCTTTTGAAAGTGGAAGGCATTCAGGTAATGAGCAAAACAAGCTGGGTTGAGCTGTGCGTGAGCGACTTCGAGCAATCCATCACATGGTTTGAGCATGCGCTGGGCTTTCGTGTCGTCGCTCGCGAGGCAAATGAGTACGCTGAATTGTCTCGCGGAGAGACCTCTCTTCAACTGGCGACAGACAGGGCACCATACTGGGCGTCCGAGCGCCCGCGCCTTCTCCCGCCAGGACAGCGCGGCAGCGGCGTGGAGATCATCCTCCTCGTAGACAACGTGGATGACGTCTATCGGCAGGCGATGCAGGCCAGGGCAGACATCGTGCGTCCACTGGCCGACTATCCCTGGCACATGCGCCAGTTCTGGGTGCGCCATCCAGAAGGCTACCTCATCCGCCCCGCACAAAAGATCCTCTCCGTGAAACCGGCGACCTATCGGCGCCAGGTGGCCCACGCTTTTGAACGCGATACGCCGCGCATCGCCCAGGAACTGCTCTCCGTGAAACAGACGGCTGATCGCCTTGCTGCGCAAGACGACTTTCTCGGCGCGGCCACGATCTACGAAACCCTGGTCACGGAGATCTTCGAGCAATCCCACCTCTATTATAACGAGGAGGCTGGGTACGATGACTACCAGGAAGAAGAGTGGTACTTTCCAGAAGAGGAGGGATTGGAGCAACTTGTCGGGGAGTGTATCGAAGCGCTGGGCAACTGCCTGGCTGATGAACGGGCCGATCGGGTTGCGCGTGAGAAGAGTATCGAGGTACTCTTTGCCATCTACCAACGCGACCTGCATGCCGACGACAGCCACAGCTTTTATACCAGCGCAGCGGACCAGCTCGTCAGATACACCACACCGCTGGAACGACAAACGATCGTGGAGTGGATTCGCAAGGCACTAGCCGATGAAGAGCAAGAGATCACTGGCTCGGAACGCCAGGAGTATGGCAAGTTCTGGCTGGACCTGCAGAAAGAGAGCCTCGACGATGAAACCTACCTGCACATCTGCCGCGAGACCGGCCGCATCCCTGACCTGATTGATCGGCTCTTAACGCTTGGGCGCATCGACGAAGCTGCCAGAGAAGCGCAACAGGTTGACGATACTACGCTCCTGGGATTGGTCGACCTCTTCATTCAGCATGGACAGGATGCCGAGGCTGAACACCTGATGAGAGCACGCATCTCGGCACCTATCCGTCCCGCCAACGAAGCTGCGCGTCTCTTGCTGCGCAGTCAGCAGGGACGAGTGGAGGAAGAGAAACCAGACTGGCGCGTCCTGGCATGGCTCCAAAAATACTACCGGACGCGGGATAACTATGCCGCTGAATTGAAGGTAACTGAAACGTTGTTCCACACCCAGCCTTTTCTCAAGCACTACCAGGAGCTACGTGAACTCGCCAGGCAACTTGGGCGCTGGGAGACCCTCAGGCCGGGGGTGCTCGCTTTCCTGGAGCAGGCACACAACACTCCGCTCTTGATCCAAATCGCCCTGGACGAAGGTGACATCGACCGCGCCTTGGAACTGCTGAGGAAAACCGCTAAGAAGGACAGCTATGGCTACACCTACACGTATGGCACCGGCTATTACGGATACGGCAACATCGCCCTTGAGGTCGCCAGGGCAGCCGAAGAGACGCGACCGCGCGAGGCCATCGAGCTATACCGGCAGTACGCTGAACGACTGATTGCACTGCGAGAACGTAAGAACTACCAAGCAGCTTGCACCTATCTGATCAAGGTGCGCGCCTTGTACGAGAAGCTCGGCGAGGGTGAGGCATGGACGAGCTATATCACAGCGTTGCGCGAGCAGAACCGCAACCTGCGCGCCTTGAGGGAAGAATTAGCTGCCGCAGGGCTATGAGGAAAGGACCAGATGAACAGAAGCCAATTTCAGATTGACAGCAAAACTGACAGCAGAACCTAAGGACAACAGTAAACAGTGACACACTCTGGCGGACAACAAAGCGAGGTAAGAAGAACGTGGAGGACACCAGCAAATATCAGTAAACAAGCTCTAGCGACTCCCCCCTTCGGCACTACCTGTTTTTCACCGTCCACCGATGTCTTCCACCCGCTCCACAAGCCATCAGAGAGCATCCCCTGCTCTGCTGCTATCGCACTCAGGCCAAAGTTTGCATGCACTATCTTTCTCGTGATCTGTTCAACAGTGAGATGCAGGGCAGAAGCCACTTCCTGTGTTGCAATGGCTGTAAAGGTGGGATTCAGAAAAAAAGCGAATGTATGCGCTGGCGGCCACCTGGGCGGTTGGCGTATTGGCCACTGCTCTCCGCTTGGAGGTTTTGAGCCGTGGGATGGGTCGGCAAAGATGCCAGACGACTCGCAGCCAAAGAACAGATATTGGGTTGAGGAGAAGGGATCAGGAACTGAGAGCAACAGGTGGGTGGGATCATTTCCTTCCTCACCCCTCCTCATTGGCACCCGTCTTTTGAGCCGGGAGAGGGCACCCATACCGTACCACACGTACGCGCAAGAAGAGCGTGACACCGAGCAGGACAATTGAGGCAAACCCCAAAAAGGGGCGCAGGGGGTTGAAGATTGTCATGGCGCCTCCCAGGCCCAGCAGCAGGACCACCACTTTATTGCAGACGGGACAGCCCACGGAAAAGAACGAGAGCAGCGCCGCTCCGAACGCTCGTCCGGTACCCGCTATGGAACGTTTTCCTGGTGCTGCTTTTGGAGATGGCATTGGATAGAGCGTCATGAGAGCCAGTAATGGTCCGAGCAGCAGCGTTGAAACGATCCAGATCACATAGTCCTGTGGACCGGTTGGCCTGCTCATTTCCCTGAGCTTGCGTGTACAGTTGTTCAAACCAGCCCGTTGCATCCCCGCGTTGTACAAATTCATGGGCGAGTTGTCGCGCCTTTGCTCGTGCTTGCTCTTTCAAGTAACATCTCCAGTTTTCTCTCTTTGCTTTCGCAGGTGCACTCCTGTCACACCCCTCCCCGTTCGACAGGAAAGGCCGGATCCGTGCTCCATTCTTCCCAGGAGGCGTCGTAGAGCGCGATGTCCCGGTAGCCGGCCAGATGCAGGGCAAAGAGCCCCAGCGAGGCCGAGATGCCCGAGCCGCAGTAGGTGATGACACGTTGGTCCGGCTCCAGTCCAGCTCCTCGTGCGAGTGCTCGTAAAGACTCGCGGGGCAGGTAGGTCCAATCGACCGGGTCCAGGAGCCGCGACGCGTGCAGGTGCGTCGCTCCAGGGATGTGCCCTCCTCGCATCACCCGCCCATCTGCAAGTGCTATCCAGGACTGACCGGACGGCAGAAACAGGCTGCCATGCGGCGTCCAGATTGCCTGCCCGGCGTACTGCTCACGAGGGCGGGTATCGATCAGCCGCACCCTGGAATCCGCCTCGAGTAGCGCTTGCTCAATCTGGCGGGCCTGCGCGAGCAACTGCGGGCGCGGGCGCGGCGTGATCCTGGTTGGGGCAGACCTCGGCACCTGGGTACTGATGGGCCACCCTTCAGCCACCCACCTGGTCCACCCCCCGTTGAGGACTGCCACCTGGTCATGTCCGTAGTAGCGCAGCATCCACCAGAGCCGAGCTGCCCCGGAGTGGTCCGTTTCGGCGTAGGCGACCACTCGCGTGCGGTGACCGATCCCTACTGATTCCATGACCGCCGCGAACGGTTCGGGCGGTAGGAGCAGGTATCCCACTCCTCGCTCATCAATCCAGCTCAGGTCATGCTGCCAATCCAGGTGGACCGCTCCTGGAAGATGTCCCTGCCGGTACAGCTCCCGGCTTGTCCCATCGCCTCGCCAGCGCGCATCGACCACGCGCAGATCGCCATCGGCCAGATGCGCTGCTAACCAGGACGGTTCTACCAGGGGATGTGCTACAAAATCGAGCATCTGCCCTCCTCCGCTTGCTCTTCACATCAGACAAAGTTGCAAAACTTCCGCTAGAGACGCCAGGTCGAGGCACACCTCCTGGTGGTGTGGGCAGACCCAGCAGTTCGCACATCCCTGCGACCCAGCGGAGTTGATAGGCCCGATAAAAGCCCAGGAAATCGGCAGCTCCCAGCACGTTCGCCGATTGTGGATCGGCCAGCCGGTCAACCACCGCGCGGTGGGCGCGCGTCCAGGCCTCATCAGTCCCGCCGTGCAGCGACACAAAGTAGTTGCCGACCAGGCGTCCAAACTCGCCAGCTTATCGGTGATGACCCCGCCATCATCGAGGAAGATGTTCAGTGCTGCCATGACTCCTCTCCTCATCTGTGCTGAGTGCCTCCAATGGGATTGACTCCATCACAGACGAACGATAGCGCAAAAAACACGTCCTGTCGAGACGATGAGCGACATGCTCCTGGATCGTCTGGGGTCAATGATGAACGTTCACAGCCCAGAACCCATCTCCTAGTCCTCGTGACGGAAAAACAAGGTCTCATCCCAGCCATCTCTCTGCACATCTAGACGTAGAAGGTTCTTTCTGCTAGACTGGCTGTGTGGGATGAAGCAGACAAAGGTCAGAAAGCGAGGGTTGCATATGGGTGTCAGTCGCGTCAGGGCGTTGATAAGAGTTCCTCTCCCACAGGTGTGGGAGTTTCTCATCAAGCCAGAAAATATGCATGTGTAGGGACCACCCACCCGGCCTGATCCTGAAATAGAGAGGAGGAACATCCTATGGGCCTGACAGTCTGTCCCGCCGCAGTCGTCGCGGCGCCAGTCGAGGTGATCTGGGGGAACCTCGTACAATGGGAGCGCTATTCCGAGTGGTTCTCAGCCGATATCCAGGTAGAACGGAATGAGCCAGAAGGTCCAGCCACCGTAGGCCAGACCATCTGCTTCGCAGGAAAAGCCTTTGGCCGCACCTTGCACTTCATCTTCAAGGTCGAAGAGGTCAATTCCGAAAGACACCAGCTCGACCTGCATGCTTTTTTCCCACTGGGCTTGCAAATGAAACCACATATCTCCTGCACTCCCATCGAGGCGACCACCTGTCGCGTCCAATATGGCTGAGACTTCATCTTCCCCCCAGGCTGGTGGGGTTGGTTCCTCGAAACATTTGGCGCGAAACCATTCGCTGCCAGCATAGAAGATTCCTTGCAGCGCCTCAAGCGTGCCTCTGAAAGACAGTATCAGCAAGCGCAGACGGAAGGGAAATAGATGACAAGTTCTCCTGCCTCCTGTGCATATCTTTCAGCGCAGAATTGATGAGCAGGCGACTCGTGCAGGGTCTCGCGGAAGTCGACTGACCTGCGCATGGGGACCAGGAGGGCATAAGCGCGTGCAGTATCCTCTCTCCTGTTTTAGGCGCGCAGGAAACGAGTGTGGCGTGACACCCTGACAATGCTGCCAGGATACCAATCGTCGTCTCAGTGTGTTTGTTCATAGTTGCACTTCCTTCCACCTGGCGGATTTCCGCGTCAGCACCACGATTACGGTAATACCCACGAGTTGGATGGCCAGTATCACAGCATATATGAAGACATCTGACCAGTGAAAAAAGATGCCGCCATTGAGTGTACCAATGCTGGCACAGATGGCCCAGGTCAGCGGCCACATGCTCAAGAGATTGCGGGTGACCCGAAACACCGCACCAAACGAGATGCCGAACGCCGCCATAATCATCACACCGGAGAGCCCGAATGTTCCCAAATGATACGCCCCCATAGCTATGCCTGCGAGCAGTATCCCTGGCAGTATTCCAAAGGCCCGTTCAAAGCGCAGTTGCAGCCAGCCAAACACAAAGAACGGTTCCCATAGCATAAGCCCATTGACGAGGATTTGCGGCAGCAGGCTAACACCTGTGAGACTTCTGTGATAAATACATCGCTTGTTGTGACGACATCTTGAGACTAACTCCGCATACTTGAAGGAGAGTACTTCAGCGAGAAATATTGGGAGGAAGAGAACTATCATGTCACTGCAGTCTGCCAACAAGGTTAGGCAGGGAGGTTTATCCATCAGGATACTCTGAGGAGTGGGAATCAGTCATGCGAAATGTTACTCGCCTACAAGTATTCCTGGCTCAAGTGATGAAGAAGTCCACACATTATGCGAAGAGATTGATCAAAACGGTCATGCCGGGGCTCGGGGTTGCCCGAAGTTACCAGCGACCGTGGTTGTGGGCTGACTTGTTCGCCGGTGTGACTATCTTTGCTATGCTCGTACCGCAGGCCATGGCATACGGCGAACTCGCTGGGGTCGCTCCGGTTTTTGGCCTCTACACGGCCATCGGTGCAGCTCTTGGTTATGCGCTCTTTGGCAGTTCACGTCGACTGATGATCGGTCCGGAGTCCTCTTCCGCACTCCTGGTGGCTGCAGCAGTGGCACCAGTAGCTGCAGGTAGCCCCGCACGCTTTGTTGTACTAACAGCACTCCTGGCACTACTGGTCGGTGTGATTGCTCTCGTCGCAGGCCTCGCCAGGTTTGGCTTTCTGGCGGACTTCGTCTCCAAGCCCATTCTGCTTGGCTATATCAACGGAGTCGCTGTTCTCATGATTGTTGGCCAGTTGGGCAAACTCTTTGGCATCCCCATCGAGAGTGAGAATGTCATTCAGCAGCTAGGGGAACTATTTACACACCTGGGTCAAACGCAGGTGCTGGCACTCACGGTCGGACTGGCGCTGCTTGTCTTCCTCCTGGTGCTGCGCCGCTTCGCGCCGAGAATGCCTGCTGCCCTCATCGTGGTCGTTCTCATGACCATCATTTCATCGCTGTTTCATCTGAGTACCTATGGGGTTGCCGTCGTTGGCACGATCCCATCGGGGTTACCCCAGTTCGGCTTGCCTGATCTCAGCCTCACCGATGCATGGAACCTGCTCCCCTCGGCTCTCTCCCTAACGCTGATTATCTTTACAGATGCTGTGCTCACAGCGCGCTCAGTCGCCGAAAAGCAGGGTGAGAGGGTTGATGCCAATCGTGAGCTGATTGGATTAGGCGCAGCTAATCTCGCATCTGGCATGCTCCAGGGCTTCCCAGCAGCGGCCAGCCAATCGCGGACGGCAGTCGATAATGCCGTTGGAGGGAAAACGCAGTTGGTTGGGATCGTCGCTGCGGCATTGCTGATGGCTTTTCTGCTCTGGTTCACCCACTTGCTGGTGAATTTGCCACAAATAGTGTTGGCGGTCATCATCATTGCAGCAGCGATCAATCTGATAGAAATTAAGCCGCTGGTGAGGGTCTATCGTTTGCGGTATGTTGAGTTCTCTCTCATGCTGGTCACCTTCGTTGGGGTCTTGAGTATTGGAGTGCTGGGAGGCATTCTAGTCGCGGTGGTGCTTGCGCTGGTCGTCGTGATCGGTCGTATCTCGCGCCCACATGATGCGGTTCTTGGCTCGATCGAGGGAGTCGACGGGTATCAGGATATCGAGGGTTACTCCAACTGTGAGATGGTGCCTGGACTTATCGCGTACCGATTTGATGCGCCGCTCTTCTTTGCCAACGCGGATCACTTTTTGCTTGAAGTGCAGGAGTTGATCGATGCAGCCGATCCCCTGTCGAGTGGTTTTTGATCGATGCAGAGGCCATCGTAGACATCGACGTGACCGCTGTCGAAGCGCTCAGCAAATTTCAGCGCGAGCTTGAACACAGAGGGGTCGTCCTGGCCATTGCCCGGGCGAACCACCCACTCCAGAACATGCTCAAGCGCGCCGGGTTGACCGAACGCATTGAGGCCCAACATTTCTATCCGACAGTACGTACCGGCGTGCAGGCATATCTTGAGCAACGGACGAAGCAGTAATGGCAGTTGTACGCGTTACTGCTCTTTCAGCTGCTTTCGAGGTGCGACCTTGCGTGTCGAGCCCACAACTGATTGATGACATGATCTGACCAGAGTACAGCTCAGCAGAATACGCCGCGCAATATCGGCCTGATCATTGCGTATGAGTACAAAAAACGTCTGTCCCAGCGCAGCTTCAAGATCAGTACTATCGTGATTCTGATTCTGATTGTGCTCGGCTCGTTTGTGCCAACCATTGTTGCCTATGTGAGCAGCATGATGAACACGCAGATAAAGGTCGTGGTGGTGAATACGGCCGGACCGATTGCCGGGATGAACAACAGTGCGCTGCTTAAATTCATCGATACCACGTTCAATGGAACGACTCCGGGACAAAACGCGCCCGGAACCCCTGCGTTTTCGATTACGATGGGTGCTGCTGATGCAAGCGGCAGCGTGCAAAAGCAGGTGAAAGATGGCACGGTGAGGATCCTGCTCGTGCTTGAGCGTCCTGCAAACCAGGACGTGCACTTCACCTATTATACCAATGCCAATCCGACAAATGATTCCACTATCTCGAAAGTTCAGGGGCTTGCAGGTCAGCTGAGTCTGCTTGATCGAGCTTCTCGTCTGGGCTTGACCCCAGAGCAAACCAGCCACCTGTTTGCTCAACCGCAGTTCGCTGTGGTGCATGTTGGGCAAGCGCAAAACGCTCGTTCGCCAAGCGATATGGTAGCCGGGTATGCAATCGCGTACGTTGGGATCATCCTGATCTTCATGGCTATCTACCTCTACGGCTATGGGGTAGCCATGGGTGTTGCCGAAGAGAAAGGGAGCCGTATCATGGAGATTCTGGTGAACGCCGCGACGCCGTTCCAGTTGATGGCCGGGAAAATCCTTGGTATCGGTGCGGCAGGGCTTACCCAGATGACGGCTTTTGTGGTGGTGGGCATCGGTGCGCTCCTGTTGCAAACGCCCATCAAAGACGCGCTTTTGGGAAGCACTACTGGCGGGCTGAACCTGGATATCACCGGCAGTTCGATTCCACTGCTCTTGCTGCTGCTGGTCTACTTTATCCTGGGCTTCTTACTGTACGCCTCGCTCTTCGCTGCCATGGGAGCGTTGGTAAAACGGCAAGAGGAGGTGCAGAACGCGGTACAAATCCCCATGTGGCTGTTCATGATTGGTTACTTCGTCAGCCTCGTTAGCATAGCGAACCCCAATTCGATGTGGGTGACGGTGATGTCATTTATTCCGTTCTGGACACCCACGACGATGCTCATGCGCATTGCCATGGGCAGCGTGACCTGGTGGGGAGTTGCTCTCAGCATCGTGCTGATGATTATTGCCATTTTCATTTGCACCGTAATCTCGGCCCGTATCTACCGCTACGGTGTGCTGATGTATGGTCAGAAGCCCGGGATGCGTCAATTGATCAAGCTGGCCCGCATGAAATGACGAAGCATGCTGAAGAATTCTTGATAGAGCAAGATCAGCTTCAGTCTGGCCATCAGCTCGGGAGGAGCTGTGAGAAAACAGAATCTTAGCAGAAGTGGTCGCTGACCACTATGCCCATCAGGAGCAGGGCTACAAGTAATGGCAATCAAATGATCAGCAGGCTTTCCAGCAACGCTTTCATGTGTTTCAGGTGAAGCCATGGTCACCGTCTTCCTTTCGTCGAAGACGTGTTCTCGGCCGGCTCCTTCGCGGGCACCCCTGCTGCGTGGGGCGCCGAGCCCGAAAGCTCAGTGGTGTCGAGGTATCTGACCTCGTAGACGCGCTCTGCGAACTTCCAGCCGTCCGGCGTGCGCTGGTAGCGGTCGTGGTACACGGCGTAGTTCAACTCCGAGCGGCCGTCGCGCGAGTGCATGAGCTCTGAGATGTAGGCACGGCCGACCGCGGTGTCGCCCTCAAGCTGGATCGTGCCCGGGTGCGTGGTTTGCACGAAGTAGTCCCAGAGCCCCTGCAGCCGCTCAACCCCGGCGCGGAGCTTCTCCCGGCCGGCGGCCTCGGCGTTGATGTGGGGGATCCGCACCACGCCGTCCTCTGTGAACAGCGCCGCCAGGCGGTCGTAGTCGCGCATCATTACCGCGTCGGTGAACTCCCCGCGCAGCGCCTCGATCTCGAAGCGATCAGCAATGGCCTGAAAGTCGCTCATCGGTTTCCTCCCTCGTCTGTGTGTGTTTCAAGCGCGAATAGAGAAGAACAGAGTTTGCCATGATGGTACCTCTTTCTTTCGGTAGATTTGTTGAAAGGTGATCAATCTTCCCTTTCCAGGAGAACGACGAATGGGATGTGGGAAAATCGACAACCGATTTTATCCTTGACCAGTTAGCCCTCGATGGCAATTTCTTGAGGAAACAACGCACGCGGCATGACGCCGATGACCTCGCCACCTTCTGCTAGGACCGTATCAGCAAGGACTCCCATAAGTCCTGTGTGTCCACCACCGTACACTAACCCCTAACCGCGAGCCACCAATTCTTTTCCAACAGCCTGAGCTGCTTGCTGATACTCCGGACGGCTTCCTTCTCAGTGACCAGTTTCACTCCGTATTTTACCTCTGTTGCTCCATCGTCTTCACAAGTGTTGCTTGCCCCTGGTCCTGCTGGCGCGAGCCTACCAGGACAAACAGTCGCCATCCGAACACCACATACCAGGCAAGCGTCTCGACAGACAACACACGTTCCATCAGCCCGCCCAAATGCGCCGGGGCCAGCGGTGTGCCCGGGGTGAAAACCCAGAACTCGACCGCGACTAGCACCAGCGTCACCCCAGCAGTGACGAGCGAGTAGATCCCCCACCCGCGCCACTGGGGGTCGCGGCGAAGCCCAAGCCCGATCACGATGAACGCGCTCATCGTGCTGACGAGACCGATGATGGTCGCCAGCGAATGGATGGCGACCGTCGAGGGCGCGTCGGTGAAGATGGCTGCGGTGACGAGCGCAAGCTCGGGTAGAATAAGCAACGAGGCACCGGACAAACGCCATCCCAAGGTCAGCACCTGCTGCATGCTCAAGGCGAAACCCACGGCAAAGGCGATCAGCAGCAGAGCATGGATAACGGCGATTGCGTCTAGCAGCGATCCGTTGGGCCCTACGCCCAGATCGCTAATCGCCTGGTGAATCTGTGAGTACCCAGGACGCAGGATACCCGCTACCGTATAGATCAGCACGAACGCGATCGGATTGATCACTCCACCGATGAGGACGAGCCATCGAGCCGCTTGATTCCACGACTGCTTCGAAGAAGCAAACGAGACGTTCTTTTGCATTCCTGTCTCTCCTTCTCTGTTCCTCTCAGATGAAGGCTCTTTTCTTTACAGGAGCCTGAGTATAACCAGGGTCTCCTGCCACTAACGATACTTGCGCATCAAGAATGAGAATGAAGATAACATCCACGCTTGCAAGTCTTATTTTAGATGCGCAAGGCCTTCACTGGAGCAAACACCTGTTCATGCAGATGCGAGAAAAACTCTAAGATCTGCTCCTTGAGAGTGTAGTACGTGGAGGATTGTTGACACATCGGCAAAGCAACGTAATCGTATTGCCTATCTGGGAGCAATGAGTTGCAGTATCCCGCAAACGGATGGAAAAAGCAGAGCAGCTAGATGAGATGGTGTGCGAGGGCAAAGTGGGTAGCGGCATTCCGTGAGGTAATCCCCAGTTTGCTATAGATGGAGCGCAGGTGGGCATTGACGGTGCGCGGGCTGATGATCAGCGCTTGGGCGACCTCGGCATCGGAGAGCCCTCGTGCCACCAGCCGCAACACCTCAACCTCGCGCTCAGTCAGGTCGTTCGGATAGGGAGGGGTAAGACTCTTGTGCTTGTTCGTTCTAGCCTTCAAAAGAGTCAGGTCGAGCATGATTGGCTGCCCCTGTGCTGCGATGGCTTGCTCCGGCGTCATCGCCCGCCCCTGAGCCCAGGTCTGGGCAAATGCCTGTTCTCCAAGTTCAGCCTGGACCGTCGTTTTCATATGCTCGTAGTCAGCATGCTCACCAAGCGCGGTAAAGAGGGTGAAGAGATCGAATGAGCGCGAGCTTCGCACTGCACCACCGAGCGTTTCGGCAGCTCCCCAGAGTTGTGCTGCCCACGCGCTCTCTCCCCGGCGGGCAACTATGCATCCCCACTCCTGTAGACAGAAAGCCATGCTTTCCTGTTCATCCATCTGCCGGAAGCGTGCGAGACTGCTCTCGCACAAGGTGCCCGCTTTCTCCTTCTCGCCCTGCGCAAGGGCGGTGCCTGCTAACCAGGTAAGAACCTGCGCGATGTTCAGTTGCAGCCCAAATACTTCAAAGATAGTCAGGCTCTCTTCGAGCCGGGACTGTGCTTTGATCGCATCATTCCGAGCGAGCGCAAATCGTCCTAATAAATAGAGCGAGAAGGCGATACCCATCTGATAATGCGTGGCACGGGCTTGTTCGAGTCCTTCCTCGACGAGTGCGTCGGCACGCAGAGGATCGTCCTGCGCAAAGTAGACCTGCCCCAGGTAGAGGGATGACCAGACCAGGTCCTCCTTATTCTCCATCTCCCTGTAATACTGCTGGCTCTTTTCCAGCAGTGAACGAGCTTCCGCATAGTTCTGCTGACCGATGGCAACCATCCCGAGAAAGTGCAACACGTAGGCAAGATTTCTTGTGTCACCCCTGTCACGGGCCAGTGTACGGCTCTCTTCCAGCAGGAAGCGCACCTCGTTATTGTTGCCGTGTCTCAAGGGAAACCACCCGAGCCACAGCAGGGATGCCGCCAGATCCTGAGCCTCCCGTGTCTGCCTGGCTGTTCGATACAACTGCAAACACTCCTCAGACAACACCTCTGCTCGTTCTCCATTGCCCAGAAAAAAGGCCAGCCAGGCTGCTCCGCTGAGCGCCCTGATACGTGTGGGTGACGGAACACGAGACGTCGCCGCCAGCGCTCTTTCCAGCCAGGCGAGCCCTTCGCTCATCGACCCGCGCACCGCCCAGTAGCGCACCAGGGCTCCTGTTAACCGCAAAGCCGCCTCCCCTTTCTGTTCTGACGCCCCTCCCGTTTGCTCTCCTGCCCAACTCAGCGCGGCGCGCAGGTTATCATACTCCCGCTCCAGCAGATCGAACCACTGCCCTTGCCCTACCCCGAACAAGTGCGTCTCGGCCTCCTCCGCAAGGCGCAGGTAATAGGCTGCATGAACCAGCCTGGCCTTTTCCAGCTCACCGGAATGAGCCATGCGCTCCCAGCCATACTCGCGGATTGTCTCCAACATCAGCAGGCGCCGGTCACCCTGTACGGGACCTTCCTGCTCACGCTGGTACAGCAAGTGCTTGTGCAGCAGTGACATCACGCCATCCAGCACCTGTTCTCTCTCACCTCCAGGCACGCCACACACGGCCTCCACCGCTTCCAGAGTGCAGCCCCCGACGAAGATCGAAAGCCGCCGAAAGAGCCTCTGCTCATCCTCTGAGAGCAATTCGTAGCTCCAGGCGAGCGTGGCGCGCAGGGTGTGCTGGCGCTCGGGCAGATCGCGTGACCCACCAGTCAAGATAGCAAGCCGGTGTTCCAGCCGCTCCAGGAGGACTGGAAGGGAGAGCAGCTTCAGTCGAGCGACGGCGAGTTCAATCGCCAGGGGCAAGCCATCGAGACGGATACAGACCTCCGCGATGAGCGGAGCCGTATCAGGAGTGAGCTCGAAGGTGGGCAGAACCTCCTGCGCACGCTCAAGGAAGAGGGCCACCGCACCATAGCGCGCCAGCGTCTCACAGTCAGGTAGACGCTGCAGATCAGGCAGCGCCAGCGGCAGCACGGGGAACTCACGCTCACCGCGCACATACAGCACTTCACGGCTCGTCACCAGCACCTTCAGAAGGGGGCAAGCGGCCAGCAACTCTCCCAACTGTGGGGCCGCTGCGATCACCTGCTCGAAGTTGTCTAGCAGCAACAGCAGTTGGCGCTCCCGCAGCGCTGCTTGTAGCCGCTCCAGCGGGGAGCGGGTGCTACTGCCTTGTAGGCTGAGAGCTTGTACTATGGTCGGAAGGACCAGGGTACTATTCTGAAGAGGAGCGAGCGAGACGAAGCAGACGCCATCCGTGAAGCGCTCCTGCACCTCGGTTGCGATCTGGAGCGCCAGGCGCGTCTTGCCCACACCTCCGGTACCGGTGAGAGTCAGGAAACGCACTTCAGGACGGGCGAGCAGGGTACAGACCGCCGCGACCTCTCGCTTCCGCCCAAGGAGCGACGTGAGTGGCAAGGGAAGGGCAGAGGAGAGTCTGACTGGAGGCTGGGAGAGAGCTGTTGCGGGGTGCAGGAAACGCTCTCGGTCGCGCGGGGCTTCCAGGTGCTTCTGCTGTACACTCTCGTCTTCATCGACTGCATTCTTTCCGGCCAGGGTCACTGCCACAGCATTCAGCCTGTCGAGGGTCACCTCCTCCGATTTGCCGAGATAGGCCCGGTGGAGCGTACCCGCGCGCTTGCGGTAGGCGCGCCAGTACCAGCCACCACGTTTATTGCTCGCTTGCTCTTTACGCGCAGTGAAGGTCCCGAACGCACTCCGAAAGGCGAAGGTGCGCGCTGTGCTCAACCAGGCATACCAGGCAGGCGTTCCCACCGACAACCGCTCGTCTTGTCCGTCCTGCTGGTAGAGCAGGGTCTCACCCTGCACCACCGGCATGGCCTCGTCCTTGTTTCTCATACGCATAATCAGGTATTTTCAACACACCGATTCCCAAACAGTATAACACATGTTCGGGAACCGGTGCGTGTTCCCACACCGCAGGAGCAGAAGGACGCCAGCTCATTGGCGAGAACTAAAAGGGGGCAGGGGTACCCCCTTTCCAAGCAGGTGAGTGTGCCGCACTAGCCTAGAAGGTGGCGTTCCTGTTCGGAAAAATGAACAGGACTTGTTTCCAGGCTCGAACGGCCAGCGCCAGAAGACCCAGGATCATCCCGTCCGTTTTGGTACAGGCAGGCTCTATCACCCGTCGACAGGGCATGATCAGAGACTTTCACAGAGTGTGGTTTTTGCCACCTGTTTGGACTTGCTCCTGGAGGGTCTGGCAGTGTTCCCAGCAGGATAGAGGTGGTGTCCAGTTTAGTCCAGACAACGATGCGGTGGTGGTTCAACTGAAGGCAAATGCCTGTCAACCACTTGATGAAGGTGAGAATCCCACTCACAGTGTACGTTACTCTTTTGTGAAGATGAACGAGTGAACGCTTGCGATTTTACTCTTCTTCTTCGGAATCGGCAGGGAGCAAAAGACGCAATTGGGTGTTCTCAAAGGCCTCAACTGGCGATTGGATGCCACAAGTAGCCAGTACAGCTTAAGTGAATTATTTTATAGGAAATAATGATGGATAATCCAGGAACTCAGCGTCCTAAATATAATCGTAAGCTAGGGAGATATAACCCTGTGGCAAGAAGAGCAAGTGCTTCAAATGTTCCTGTCAGCCCTACTAGTCCAAGTCAGCGGTCAACCAGTCCTCGCATTGTTAGGAAGAAAACAACACTTGGCTGTATATTCCGGACAAGCGCCGTTTTTATCCTTGTAATAGTGATTGTGTTTGGTGGGCTTATAGGAATCCTAAGCCTCACTCAGCAGAGATTTCCTTTACTGCTTGGCTTTCAGCCTGAACTGTCGGCTGATCAGGTAACACCGCAATCGTTCGTCTATGCCAGCGCTGACTGGATGTACAAGTGCAATTCGCAGAGTTGGAAGATCTATACGGATAAACCGACTTATCAGAATGCCCAAGGCCAGACCGTCGGGAAAAATCTATATCCTAACGGTGACTTTTGGTTGTTGGCGGCTACGCGCAATGGTTATATCGAGGGACAGATGGCTAAAGAGCCCAAAGAGTATGACTGCTTGGGCAATGCTATCAATGTGGTGCATCAAAATGGCGGGAATGTTTGCGGGGTACTTGGTGCCAATACCGCCGGCTCTAATGCATATTGGTCAGCGAGTGAGGTTAATCAGTACGAAATTGATGCTGTCAATCATCCATCTATGTTTCACTTTATTACAGATATTGTGGAACAAAGACATTATGACTGCGTCATAAATGATTTGGAGGCTGGCACTGTTTCCGCGACCTTTACAAATTATGATGGGGCGCTGCGTAAAGCACTGCATTCACTTAAACATCCAGTGCTTTTGGGCCAAACACTGATTTCTAAGTATAACAATCCCAATGTACTTGCGTGCAGGTGGCCTTGGCAGAACGATAGGGCTTTAGCCAGCGAGGTAGACTTTTTCGTCATCATGGCCATAGACAGGCCGGACGATTTAAGTTACGACTCAGGCTGCAACTATAATCAAAAAAGCGGCCCGCGTGTGACATTAGGCTGGATTCAGGATTTATACGCATACTACAAAAGCGTTGGAATCATGCAACATCCGGTTGCATGGGAATTTCCGACATACGGAGAATGGGACACAACGCTTGGTTCATCATATGCTGAGGCCCTGCATAAGGTTGCGCTAAAGTTAACACAGCTAAGCCATAATGACGGCAAAAACTGTATTAGTCTGAACTTTTGGGACAGTGATGAGGGAATGGCAAATACGATAGGCTGGGTCAGTATTCAGCCTGATCCGAGTGTAAAATTATGTTGAGGCAGGGAGAGAAATATTTTCTCCCTGCCTTTTTGTTGCGGAATTCTTATTTCTACTCCTGACTTTTTCCCCTGTACTGGCTACTTGATACGTCCGTTCCAAAAAAAACGGAAAAAGCGGTGGTGGATAGTTTGGTCCAGTCAACGAAACGGCGGTGGAGAGACTGAGGGCAAAAGCTTACAAACGCGTGATGAAGGTGAGAATCTCATGCACTGTGTAGGTTACCCCTTTGTGAAGATGAGCAGGTGAATGCATCTCGCATGCTACGCGACAGCTGTGGAATCGGCAAGGTGCGAGAGACCTGGGAAGGTGTCCTCAAAGGCCTCATCTGGCTATCGGATGCCACAAGTAGCCAGCACAGTGGTAGAAGCCGATGTCTGCGATGCATACAGCGCAGATCTGCGCGATATGCTTGACGCTGGCCTCGGTGTTGATGGCTGCGCACGTAAGGCCGTCGAGGTTGGAGACAGAGGGATACTCTGCGCATTAAAGCGCCATGTGCGCCTTATCTACAAAGCGCTTGAACAGAAAGATCAACTTCGCTTGATTGCCTCGATCAAGCCGTGGTTGTTTAACGATGCTGAGCAGGCAGCAAGTCTTGAGCTTCAGGAAACAATCGGGAATGTTGGGTTACTCCGTGGCAGTCCCGTAAGCAATCATGAGGTGTTAGATTCGTACTTCCAGAAAGCCGCGAATATGCAGGCGTTTGTGTTTGGTCAGCTTTCGCCTCCATCGAGCATTTTCGCCTGGACTCCGTTTGTGATAAGAGACATTCCCTCTCCTTTCTTTGCCTACTCACACCCTGCAGCCGGTGAGCTGCAGGTGGGGCTGTTACTGTTCTATGATTGCCTCGACAATCGCATAGCACAGCCAGCACAGCCAGCACAGCCACAGCAGAACACAGACAGCGCCTGCGATAAGCGTGGTGAAGATGATAAACAGCATTATGGTAGCCTCCAATGGTGCAGGCAAACCAGGCGCGACTCCCCGCGCACCTGGCTGCGCTGGCACCTGATAAACTTTGCTATCTGGTGCAAATGTAATGTTGTCATTTCGGCTCAATCTGATATGCCAGTGAGCATGGCGTTCGACAAATCTCCTATTGCTGGTGAGTATGCCTTTTGAGGAAGAATCTTGCGTTGCTCGCTCAGGCTCGCGTGCTATAGAGATAGGATCACTTTCCACCGAGACGGTGAAGATAGTATGGGATGAGCAGAGCTATGCGAGAACCACCTAGAATTGCAGAAGAACAGCTTCGCGCCTGTTTGCAGCACCAGTATGATCTGGTCCTCGTCACGCTTGAGTTTCTTCCGCTCGGACATGATTACGATGCAGGAGTGTATCGTGCGCTGAGCGAGCGGGGAACGGCCTATTTGCTCAAAGTCACGTCGCGACCACTCTACGAAGCGCGGTGTCTGGTACCTCGCTATCTCCACGATCAGGGGATCGCCTCGGTCGTGGCTCCTATTCTGACCCGCAGTGGGGCGTTGTGGACCTTCCTTGCGGAGTGGACCGTGATCGTCTATCCCTGGATCTCTGGGGACAGTCGTTTGACCGGGATGACGGACGAGCAGTGGAAGCAAGTGGGAACCATCTTCAAACACATTCACCGGGTGATGCTGCTACCGGGAGGCTTTGAGTCACTGCGAAAGGAGACCTTTGATCCCAGAGAGTACATTCAATGGGTTCGTGCCTTTGAGGCCCAACAGGTCCATGCTTCAGGCGGAGATGTCGCTCAGCGTGCGCTTCGCTCCTGCTGGGTGGCGTATCAGTCCACGATCCACACCGTGCTCGCCTCCCTGGAAAAGCTGGCAGGGGTGCTCAGGTCGCGCACCTTGCCCTCCGTCATCTGTCACGGCGACCTGCACGCACGAAATCTGATCCGTGATCGAGCAGGTCGGGTGTTTGTGATCGATTGGGATGAGGTGATACTGGCCCCCAAAGAGCGCGATTTCCTCTTTGTCAGGCCCCCACACGCCGCAGCGTTTTGGGAGGGCTACGGACAGGCGGAGATCGATTGGGAGGCCCTCACCTACTTCCTCTGGGAACGGGTCGTGCAAGATCTGATTGAGTGTACGCGCAACGTGTGGTTCAGGGAAGATTGGGGAGAAGACAGCCGGATGGAGGCCGTCCAGTTGCTTGAGGTGATCTTGGCGCAGGACAACGCCCACATCGCTGCCGCCTATCAAGCTTCGGCCCATCTGCCAACAGACCTCACTGGACACAACAGGAAGCGCTCGTGAGGCCCACGGGTTGCGCAACGAGCTACAAAGGGAAAGGAAAGCGGTTTCGCAGGCCCGTTCAATCCTCTGGCTTGGAGGCTTTCCGGGGAGAACCCTTACTTCCGTAAGCGAAGATGAGATTAATAGTGAGAGCCAGGATACCAAACAGCACGACGAAGACCAAATTGATGACGCTTGCCCATTTGTTGGCAATGAAAACAATCACCAGCACAAAAATGAATATCAGCGAAAGCAGTGCCAGGACAGCGCGGATACGGTCCAGATAGGTAGTGGATTTGGTTACGCCAAGGATAGTAGCCAGGAGTTTCTGGCCGGACACATCAGCAGAGCCCATCTGAGAGGATGGCTCGCCGCGGGACTCTTCTTCAAATTGCTCATGTTGCTGAGACATCGCAAAATCTCTCGTGTTGTCACGTTGTTCTTCTTTACTCTTATTACGAGTGATCTCGCAAAGAATTGCAGAGGCAGGGAAAGCCTCTCACAAAAAGGAGGAGCCACATGAAGCATGATCGCGAGTGAGTTCAGCCGAGTGCATGTCTCGTTGCGCATCCCGTGGGCTATACTAGTACGGGAGATACTTCGCGTTTTATGAGAAAGACAGTGGGTGTTTTTCTGTTTGAAATGGAGTTTTTATTGTGGTTCACAACATCCTCCCTACGCCACCAGGAGACACCAGGTTGAAGGTTGTACCTGGCCCACGAGGACAGGTCTTGTTAGGAAATGTACGTGAGATGCAGCAAGACTCATTGGGGTTCTTATTGAAAGTGGCACGCGAGTATGGCGACGTGGCACGAATTCGCTTGCTTTCAAAAGACGTGTACCTTGTTTCTCATCCAGACGGCATCAAACACATCTTGCAGAAGCAACATACCAACTATGACCGCAATGTGTTTTCGTATGCACCGTTACGACTATTTCTTGGAAATGGATTGCCTCTCTCTGATGGTTCATACTGGCTCCGTCAACGCCGCCTGATGCAACCTGCGTTTCACAAGCAACGCATCAACGCGCTCGCGACCCAGATGTTCGCGGCAACCAATGTTATGCTTACCCGTTGGGAACAGTACGCCAAGCAAGGAAAAGTGCTGGATATCCATGAAGAGATGATGCACCTGACCTTGTGCATTGCCGGCATGACGCTCTTTGGCCTGAATCTGGGCGATGAAATGAATCCAACAGGAAAAGCCTTTCAGGCGATGGCACATGAGATGTCGGTTTATGTGTATTTCCCCATGCCGCCACTGGGCGTCCCGACGCCACGTAACCGGCGGATGCGCGCAGCGCTACGAACCCTTGATACCATGATCTATGAACTGATCCGTGCAAGACGGCAGGAAAAAACCGATAGGGGGGATTTGCTCTCGACACTCCTTCTAGCCTCTGATGATGATGGGCAGGCAATGAATGAGCAGCAATTGCGCGATGAGATCATCTCGTTGCTGTTTGCTGGCCACGAGACAACGGCCAATACGTTGACCTGGGCGTGGTATGAGCTCTCACGTCACGAGAAAGCGGAGGAGCGCCTGTGGGAGGAGGTCGAGACGGTTCTGCAAGGAAAGAGCCCAACATTCGCGGATGTGTCCCAATTGGCATATGTTGGTATGGTGATGGATGAGGCGTTGCGCTTATATCCGCCGACAGCGAGCCTGGTACGACATAGCCGGGAAGATGATGAGGTGTGTGGGTATCGTCTCCCGGCCGACCGCATGGTCATATTGAACATTATTGCGGCTCATCGAAATCCTGCTTACTGGGAGCAGCCTGACATATTTGAACCCGAGCGCTTCTCACCTGAACACCCAGCCGAAGGAGAACGCCATGCCTATTTTCCGTTTGGAGGTGGGCCTCACCTGTGTATTGGGAACAGCTTCGCACTGATGGAAGGGCACATTATTCTGGCATTGATTGCTCAGCGCTTTCGGCTGCGCTTCCAATCTGACCAGCCAGTTGAGCCCAGGATGGTCCTCACCGTTCAACCAAAGGGAAAGGTACCAATGGTGCTTCAAAGGCGGCGCTAGAGGAGAGCAAGATCGGAGCAGCTTTTTGTGTGTCAGTTACATCAGATCAAGCTGAGCTTGACTTAAACCCTCTGGAGAGGTAGCTTGTAGAAGGATACAACCTGTTTATTACCTTCTGAGTAAGGGAAGTCGTGTAGATGTCAGAAGGTAGGTCAACACGAGGAGGTGTCACGATGCGCTATATGATCCGCGAGAAGTTCTTCCGTCTCGGTGAAGACTCGACCATCATGAACGAAGCTGGCCAGCCCGTTTTTGAGGTTGATGGCAAGGTCTTGAGCCTGCATAACCGCCTGATCGTCCGCGATCTGGCAGGCAACGAGGTGGTCAATATCCACCGGCGGCTCTTGACCCTGGTCCCGACCTACGAAATCACGCGAGGCGGAGAGACACTGGCCACGTTCCGCAAACACTTCTTCAGCCCCTTCGTCGATCGCTTTACGGTGGATATCCCCGGCCCGGATGACCTGGAAATGACCGGGTCACTGTTCGAGCATGAGTATACGATCAGCCGTGCAGGCCAGGTCGTCGCCGTCGTGTCAAAGCACTGGTTCAGCCTGACCGAGACCTATGGCGTCGATATTGCCCCTGGCCAGGATGATCTGCTCATCCTGGCGTGCGTGCTTGCGCTCGACGTAGCCGAAGACCGGGAACACCTCCATGATTAGGGAGCAGCTAGCGGCGAATTTCTGGTTCCAATCACATTATGATCTCTATCCTGTCATCAATAACCAACTGGACTAAGTGCTAGTCGTAGCGCAGCATATCACTCACACGTACTCGCGCCGCGCTCAGCGCCGGGCCGAAGCTCGCCAGGGTAGCTATGACCAGAATGAACACAAGCATGAGACCCAACGTCACTGGCACGAGCGTGAATGGGAGCGGCACAAGCACCGCACCGATAAAATTCACGAAGGCATAAGCTGCTGGAATACCCACGATCACAGCTGCTATCCATGCAACTACTGCCAGCGTCATGCCTTCGGTCCAAAAGACCCTTGCTATTCTCCAGCCTGTTCCGCCCATCGAGCGCAGAACGCCAATCTCACGCCGTCGCTCGAGCACCGAGATCGTCAAGGTATTGAAGAGTCCCAGGACGCCCACCAGCGCTACGATGACCGAAACCGTGTACAATATAGCGGTCAGCACCTGGAACTGGCCCTGATTGCGCGCAACGATTTGCTGTCCTGTCTCAATGCTTGGCGACAATCCAGCGCGAGAGAGCGTGTCATCGAGCGCATTCGCCATGCGAGTGACTGCTTGAGGAGAAGAGTCCCGAGCCCCTATCATAAATCCCTGCGCCAGGTTCGCAGGCACTCCCTCGAAGGCGTGCAGATCATCGATCGTCGTGATCCCAACTCCCCCAGCCAAGGCATTATTCTGGTCGAGAACCTCGCCGATAATCGTCCACGTAGCCGTATTCGTTGCATCGGAGAACGTCACCCTTTCACCAACATTCAGATGCAGCTTGCCAGCCACAACATCGCTGATAACGAGCGCACCCGGCTCATCACCGTGGAACCAGCGCCCCGAGATGAGATGGTATTGATACAGTTGTGTATCTGCTTCAACGCCTGTAAGGTCAAATGGACCCTGCTGTGTTTTGACACTCAGGTCCTCTAGACGCTCAACTCGCGCGACGTTGGATACAGTCATCATCAGCGCTCTAACCTGATCATACGGCTGCGGATTCGTGCTAACCGTCGCATCTATGTGATAGGTAACCAGCAGTTGATTCAAGAACTGGTCAAAAGATTGGCTCGTAGTCTGAACTGATAGGAAAGCTATACCGGAGATCATTAATGCTAGCAGTGTCAGCGACGCGCGTCCACGCTTGCGGAAGACGCCTCGCATGCCAAGCCATAGCGTCTGGGGAACCCATGTCAAACGCTGTCCCAACCAGCTCCGGGATGTCCCGTGTTTCCCATTACTCACTCCATAGGTCGTCATTGCTTCGCGCACCGTGATCTTCGTTCCCATCCACAAAGGGAGAATGGCTGCCACTACAGGCACACCCAATCCGACTACAATACTTATGAGCAGCGCGCTGGGAGCCACCTTGAAAGAACCAAGGTCGAGCGTGAAGAGATTTCCCAGGAATAATAGGAACTGGTATCCGAAGAAGATGCCCAGCCCAAGTCCCAGTACCGTCCCGACTATACCGTACATACCAACGGAGAGCAGGTAGCTGCGTATCACTTTCTGCCGCGTACCACCGATAGCCTTCATCATTCCAATAATCTTCGTTTGCTCGGCAATCAGCGTCGTCACCGTGTTAATGATCAGAAAACTCGTCAAAATCAGCGCGATAATGGCCAGCACGCGTGTAATGGTAAAGACAGCATCGCTAGCTATCTGAATAGTATTGTTTCCTGGCGTGGACGCGCTGAGTATGGTCACATGCTGATCGCGCAGGACATTCTCCAGCACGCGCGCAGTTGCGTTCACCTGGCCGGCGTTTTGCACCTGCACCTCGATGTCGTTCGCGTTGCTGATGCCTGTTAACTGGCTAAGCGCGTTCGCGCTCATATATGCGTTCGCGAACGAGAGAAATCCCGCGCTGGGTTGGCCGAGCGTGCGAACCATCCCTACGATACGCAACTGCGCAAGGCCTTGCGCAGTTTCAATCGTCACAGTGTCCCCAATAGCGAAATTCTGAAGTGTGCGGTCGCTCGACTCCATGACAATCTCGCCCGGCCCTGGTAAACGGCCAGCGCTGAGTTCAAAGGTATTGATCTTCACATCCTGGAAATTTGCATACGCGACGATACCCATGCGGATCGGTAGAGACGGCACGTGCCAGCGGGTGCGATACAGCGTATCGATCTGTACCGCTTTAACGTTTGGCACAGCAGCGAGGGTCGAGGCCAGCGACGAATCAACCGCTTGCACGCTGAATGAGAGGTCTGGCGATGAGGACCTGTTCTGGCTGAACGACAGAGAGGCGTTCAAAGCATCGCTGGCAATATTGATAGCGGTTAGACCAAGCACACCGATGGCGATCCCCAACACGACAAGTATCGTGCGCAAACGGCGGCGCGTGACATCGGCGATAGATTTGCGCGTGAGCGCTCCTCCGGGCAACGAAAACCTCATCGCGGCACCCCCATTGATGAATGTGGCAGAGTAACGAGAGCGTCTGCGCCGTAATGGTCCGTAATGTGGCCATCCAGTAGTTCTATACGCGCGCTGGCGCGCGCGGCCAGGCGTGGATCGTGGGTGACGTAAATGACCGTCTTTCCCTGCCGGGTCAACCCGGCCAGAGTATCAAACACTTGCTGGGCTGTGTGCGAGTCAAGATTGCCTGTTGGCTCGTCTGCAATGACTACTGGCGGATCATTTGCCAGCGCGCGCGCAATTGCCACACGCTGTTGCTCACCGCCCGAGAGTGCGCCAGGCAGGCGATTGGCACGCTCTTGCACAGCAGCCATTTCCAGGCATTTCAAGGCGCGCTCGCGCCACTGCCGACGTTTGAGACCGCCACCTCCGCCGAGTTCGAGCGCTAAAAGAACGTTCTCTATCGCCATCAATGTTGGCACCAGTTGGAAGAACTGGAAGACAATGCCCATATGCTGCCCGCGCCAGCGTGCAAGCGCGTTTTCGTTCATCTTACGCAGCTCTTCGCCCGCGAAGATGATGCGGCCGCTATTCGGACGATCTATTCCAGTCAGCATATTGAGTATGGTTGATTTGCCGCTGCCCGACGGTCCATTGATAGAGAAAAGGCTTTGCGCGGGTACGGCGAACGTCATATCATTCAAAATGGTCGTTTTTTGGGCGCGTGTCTCAATCACGCGCGAGAGGTGTTCAACCTGGATAAGTGGAAGATCAAATTCCTGGGCGTTTTGGTTTTGGTCTGCAAACATTCTTGACATCTGTTGTCCTCCTGATTGGTATAAGTTTTTTGGATCGTACACCTTACTACGGTGCATGTTACAGATGAAGTATGCCCACCCGGTGTGTAGAAAATATCTCCAATTTGTACCGGAATTTTTTGAGATGGCGAAAGGGATGACACAATTTCGTGACAGATTCACTATATTTTGTGTATAAATATGAGTCATACTATGCATATGCAGCAAAACACGACAAAGCCATTATTGGATAGCGGAAAGATGAATACTTCTCAAATCACTGGGCGGATCAATATATCGATATTTCACATTGCCCAGGATAAGCAGTCCTATATGAACATGCTCTATCTGCTGGTATCGTTCCCGCTCGGTCTCGCATACTTTGTATTCCTGGTTACCGGAATAATAGTGGGCATAGCCGTGTTGTTCCCAATCGGAGTGCTTATCCTTCTCTTTATGATGACCGCCTGGAAGCATATAGCAGCCTTCGAGCGTCATATGGCTATAGACTGGCTGCATGTCGATATTCCACCTTTGTCTTATCCATCCCCAATACTGATGACACGCTGGCAGAGACTTCTAGCTCAGTTGACAAACTCGATGACCTGGAAGACATTGACCTACGATTTGCTGAAATTTCCGCTTGGCGTCTTTTCATTCGTGATTACGATTGTACTGCTAGTAATGAGCGTTGGGATAACGATTGTGACACTCACGATAGGGCTGATGACTGCGCCTTTTTTTATTCTCTTCATCATGCTCCAGGACGTATCTCATGTGAAGGAATGGTTGCAACGCTATCTATTGTTCGCTCTCACAGGGTTTGGCCTATGCCTCATCATGCTGCATCTACTCAATGGTCTTACACTCGTGTACGGGCAATTCGCACGCTTGATGCTTGGCATGAGCGATACAGCCTGGCGTTTGGAAGAAGCACAAGCAGTAGCGGCCCAGGAGCGAGCGAGAGCTGAGCAAGCCGAACAGAGGCGACATGAGCTTATCGTCAATGTCTCGCACGAATTACGAACGCCCGTCACAAGCATCTCCGGTCACCTTGAATCACTACTCATGGCAACGGAAAAAGGAACAACAGCACCTCCACCTGCCGAGCTGTATAACTACCTCAACATTGCTCACCAGGAGGTAGAGCGCCTTGGTCTGCTGGTTGATGACCTGCTCTCGCTGGCACGAATGGAGTCGGACGAGTTACGACTGGATATGCAAGCAGTAGTAGCAAGCGAAGTCATCGAAGAAGTATACCAAACGCTGATGCCGCTGGCTCTTCGCGAGCGGCAGGTAACACTTGTACGCGGCTCTGCCCTTAATCTTCCCCCCGTCCTGGCAGATCGTCAGCGGCTCATTCAAATTCTCCTGAACCTTGTGCGCAACGCGATTACTTCCACACCCCCAGGCGGTATCGTTTCGATGAATCTTGAGCAAGCAGACCCACAGCATCTCGCACTCATTGTCGAGGATAACGGTGTAGGCATTTCAGCTAATGAACTTGAACATATCTTTGAACGTTTCTATCGCACCGACGCCTCGCGAACACGTACCCCTGGCGGATTTGGACTTGGTCTTGCCATTGTTCACGATCTCGTCACAGCAATGGGCGGCTCTATCAGTGTCGAAAGCACAAAGGGCAAGGGAAGTCGTTTTACTGTCTTGCTGCGTATCGCCAAACCAAGGTAATATTCCCCCTAAACGAAACCGCACCTTCTCCAACGTGATAAAATACCTGAGAAACTCATACATCTGATCAGCTTGTATGTGCTGCTTACAGGAAGTTTTCGTTGAGAGGAGCAGAACACATTGGCAACCATTCTTGTGGTCGAAGATGACGTTGCGCTCTGTGATTTACTGCGCACCCATCTCGAAGCAGATGGGTATACGGTCTTTCAAGCGTTCGATGGTCCATCGGCCCTGGACGCGGTTGAGCAGCATCATCCGCACCTGATTATCCTGGACTGGATGCTACCCGGCATGGATGGCCTGGCGGTCTGTCGTCGCTTGCGTCAAAAGTATCTCACCCCCATCGTCATGCTTACTGCTCGCACGGAGGAGATCGACCAGATCTTAGGATTAGAGGTTGGGGCCGATGATTATATTAGCAAACCGTTCAGTATACGCCAGGTGCTCGCGCGAGTGCGTGCCATCTTGCGCCGCGTAGAATTAGATACTCAGTTGCCAGCGACAACGGAAACCTTCCCCGGTGATACCTCCCTCGAATTGTCTCCGAGTGCGCCTCCACCCCTTGTTCGCGGTTCCCTCCATATTCACCTCGTCGAGCGCTCTGTTCGGATCGATGGGCAAGAGATCGACCTGACCCCCAAAGAATATGACATGCTGGTGCTTCTTGCCTCGCATCCAGGATGGGTCTTTAAACGTGAAGTTCTCTTACAACAGATCTGGGGCGATGGCTATGATGGCTTTGATCGTACAATAGACAACCATGTAACAAGACTGCGGAAAAAGCTTGGTCCAATGGGCGATAAAATCGATACCGTTTGGGGTGTCGGCTATCGCTTCTTATCATGACCTGAGATGAATGTTGTTTTGCGAGCAAAGAAGAAGGCTTCTGAATGGCAACGACTACACACCAAATATCGGGCATGATTGAATGAAAGGATGAACGAATATGGCATTGATACTCTATCCCGATGGGACAGACAAGGAAGTTCACCCTGCCAACGGCGATTACTTCGAGTATGAAGAGTTGATGCAGATCGTTGAGGGATCGATTCAAATGATCCCTCTCCCTGATGGACGCATCATGACGCTGAATGCGGAAGGCAGACCTGATGCGGAAGCCGGGGTTGCTGGCCTCCCTCGCAATGAGCAAGCCACCACGTTAGCCGGGTTCCCCTCCAATGAGGGCCCTCTAGCAACACTGCGAGGGCTGGGAGTTGAACCGCCCTCTTACGCTGTCGGCCCTGGCGATCTGGGATATATCCCAGGGACGGTGCTGGTATCCACAAAGCATGAAGTATCGTGGACGGAATGAGTTAAGAGGTGGCGTGGAAATGAGTAAAATCGCACTGACCGAGTTGCGAGAGATCACTGCCAGATAAGGAACGAAGCTATCGAGTTTGCCTCAAACTCCCCGGAAGGCTATACTTACAAGAGAAAACGAAACCCTTGCAGGAGGAGAGATGAGCACTCAAAAAGGAGATACTGACCGCCAGGGCCTACCTCTCGTGCCTGTACATCTGCACCAGCGGGCGCAGGGGCGCAAACGCTCTGTTGCCCGGACGGCTCGCTGGCGTCGACCTGTCATCGGTTATACGTTGAGTATCCCTGTGGTTGGGGTAACGTCACTCGGGGTACTGTGGCTACAACACCAGTTTCCCCATTTCTCCTTCTTCGACGGACTGCTACTACTCGCGGTCATGGTAATCGCGATGATCTGGGGTGTTGGCCCGGCACTCTTCTCTGCGCTCCTCAGTACCGCAGTTCTCGCCTATATGTATATTCCTGTTTCCGCGAGCCTTGATGTTACCACCTTGAACGCTCTATTGCCGATTACACCTTTCTTCCTTTCCAGTGTGATCATTGCTGTCATTACCGGCCAGCGTGAGTCTGCCAGGCGCCGGGCCTACTCTGAAGAGCAGAAGGAGCAGGAGCGGGCAAATGAACTGGAGGCGACCTTTGAGGCGATGGCGGATGGAGTGATCGTCTACGATAACATGGGAAACATTTTGCGGACAAATGCCGTCGCCCGCAGCCTTTTTGCCCTGGATACCAGGCCCAAACCTAGATTCTCGCTCCGTTTGCGCCGTGAACGGAAACCCGCGCTGGAGGTGCTTGATGAGCACGCTCAGCCCCTCTCCGAGGAGCAATCGCCGCTCTCACGCATCCTGAGTGGTGAGATATTGACAAGCGCGAATGCGATGGATGTGATATTGCAGATAGAGGATGGGAACGAGGTACAGTTGAACGTCACCGGGGCACCGGTGTACAACTTCGGAGGCCGCCCAATCGGTGCAATTTGTGTCTACCGCGATGTTACGGAGCGGCGGCGACTGGAACGACGCACCCAGGACGCGCTGAATGCCCTGTTAGCAATGGCAGAGGTCCTCGTGCAGGTACCTGATGACGCCAGTTCCATTCAAGAGCAACCGGAGGCGGAGGAGCAAATACCAGCAACTATGACTGAAGTAGCAAGGCGATTGGCCGATCTGACGTGTAGTATCCTGGGCTGCCGTCGTGTTGGCATCATCGCCGTGGAACCGGAAACGGATATGCTGCATCCCGTGGTGGTCGTCGGACTCTCATCTGAGCAGGAACAGCAATGGCGAGCCGACCAGCAACAGTATGGCCGCTTGAGTGACAGCCACTACCCTGAACTCGTCTCCCGCCTGCGCGCACACGACGTCTTGCTGCTTGACATGACGCAGCCGCCGTTCCTTGAACAACGGAATCCGTATGGCGTGCGCACGTTGCTGATTGCGCCGATGTTCGTGGGCGATCAACTGGTCGGCATCCTCTCGCTCGATTATGGCGGTGTAGAGCACACATATACAGATGAAGAGACGGCCCTCGCCGGGGCGATAGCGAAACTTGCGGCCCTGGTGATTGAGCGCGAGCGCCTGCTCAACGAACGAGCACAAGCGCAGGCAAATGAACTCGCCTTGCGTGAAGCCAACCGGCGCATGGATGAGTTTCTCGGCATTGCTGGTCACGAGCTGAGGACACCGCTTACCGCCATCAGCGGCAACATTCAACTGGCGCTTCGCCAGGTGAAAAAAAGCATTGACGAGGAGGGCACGAATGCAGGTGACCTGGGTAGCAAACTTGAACTGGTACAAACCTTGCTTGACCGTGCGGAGCGCCAGGTCCGGCTACAGAACCGATTGGTGGGTGACCTGCTGGATATCTCGAGTATCCAGGCGAACAAGATAGCTCTAAAGCCGGAACCCTGCGACCTGGTTGCCATTGTCCATGAGGCTGTCCAGGATCAAAGCCTGCTGGTACCCGCGCGCAGCATTCGTCTCCATGTGCCAGCTGAGGCAAATGCTCCTGTGGTGGCCGATGCTGATCGTATCGGCCAGGTTATCACCAACTATCTGACCAACGCTCTCAAGTACTCGCCGGCAGATAGTTCCGTTGAAGTTTTCCTTGCGATCGAGGGGCAAATGGCGCGCGTTTCGGTGCAAGATGTGGGACCAGGACTGTCCCCGGCGGAACAGCAAGCTATCTGGGAACGCTTTTACCAGGTCAAGAGAATTAAGGCGCAGAGTGGTTCCGGCGCCGGGTTAGGGCTTGGATTACACATCTGCCAGACCATTATCGAGCAACATCAAGGGCAGGTTGGTGTCCAGAGCTCACCAGGAGAAGGGGCCACCTTCTGGTTCACCTTGCCGCTGGCGCGAGACTAAGCAGTACATCCTTAATACGCTTTGCCTGCCTCTCTCTTGTGAAAGAAAACATTTCCACTACAGCATAGAACGATACTTTCATCTTGAAACGCTTTGCCTGCCTCTTTCGTGTACCAACGAGGAAGCAAATTCGCTACCCACCGGAAGAGTTGGAGCAAGACTATGTCTCAAGATGCAGAACGGTTATCGGGAGGATCGCATGCGACTACCAAAACGATCCTGCTCGTCGAGGATGATCCGTACATTAGCTCATTCCTCGTGGAGGCTATTGCACACGAGACACCCTATCGAGCCATCGTGGCAAGCGATAGCAATGCCGCCTTGAACCTTGTGCGGCACTTCACCCCCGGCCTGTTTATTCTGGACTACGGGTTGCCGGGAATGAACGGCATCGAACTCTATGATCGCCTCCATATCAATCAAGCCCTGGCAACTATCCCTACCATCTTGATCTCAGCGAATCACCATCTCCCTAACCAGCAGATTCTACAACGCCACCTCACTGTCTTCACGAAACCATTCGATTTGGATGCATTCCTGGCAACGATTGAAACCCTTCTCACTGCACCGTGAGCTGGGAGAGGCTAGAGGAGACTCGCTCAGCGGGACGGGCATGTTCTTGCCTGTACGCCTGGCGTTTTGAGATGAAACGAGCAAATGAGGCGTGTAGAAAAGAGAAGTGTGTTGTGTGTATCGGAAGTGTTTGCCTTGCGAACAAAACAGGCAGACACAGACAAGAGAAGGAGGACGCAATGTTCACACTCCTGGGTGAGCTTCCACTCATCACGGTCAACGTCGGTGACCTTCACCTGGCTCTCTATCTGAGTCAGGTCATGTACTTGCTCATCGCAGCGATTGTCGGCTTTGTAGCGGAGTTCATTGTAGGCTGGCGACTCCCCTTTGGCATCATCGGGGCGATCATTGCCGCGCTGGTGGGGATCTGGATCGTCAACACTATGGTGATCCTCATCATCCCTGGGGATCCCGTGCTCTTCGGCATCCCGCTCTTCAAAGCGCTGATTGGGGCCACCCTGTTTGCGGCACTCTGGTATCTGCTGACCTACCGCCTCTGGCACAGCCGTCGCCCGTACTACCACCGTCGAGCCCCAGCATAGGGCTGAGTCCTAAACTGGCAGCAAGAGACATTGAGTAGACTAAACATACTGCATGTTTCATCGAACATAAAAGCCTAAAATCCAGCAGGGGGTCGCGGGGAGGCTACAAAGTCAACTTCAATCCCCGCTGGATTACTCTTTCATAATGTAACCTACACCACGTATGGTCTGGATAAAGCGTGGGGTGCTGGGTGAATCTTCAATCTTTTCTCGTAAATATCGTATGTATACCTCGATGATATTGGTTTCACCGAGAAAATCATACCCCCAGACCTGGTTGAGGATCGTCTGACGATCCAATACCTGCCCCGGATGACTCATCAAAAGATGCAGCAGGTTATACTCGGTGAGAGTTAAATCGACCTGGCGTCCCGCGCGTGTCACTTCGTGTGTGGCCATGTTGAGCTGTAAATCGCCAACCTGGAGTACCTGTGATTTCTCAGCTGTGGTGCTATGGTCCAGACGGCGGAGAATGGCTCGAAGACGTGCGACCAGTTCCTCGAATTTAAAGGGTTTGGTCAGGTAATCATCCGCCCCTGTATTCAACCCTTCTACCCGGTTGCCTACC
>Ga0187846_10000231_pt1 | contig 33942 bp, 27 predicted proteins | sample TC_taG_FD_161473 | JGI IMG/M metagenome (GOLD analysis project Ga0187846, IMG submission 161473) | Biofilm microbial communities from the roof of an iron ore cave, State of Minas Gerais, Brazil - TC_06 Biofilm (v2) | ecosystem: Environmental > Terrestrial > Deep subsurface > Cave > Wall biofilm... | reverse complement strand
GCCATAGCGACGATGCGGCCTCCAGCTTGAAGCTGCTTGACGATCTCGTTCTTCTGTTGGGGCAGCACGCCGGCACGGACTTCGTCGATCTTGAGCTGTCGCGCAACGGCCTCGGCGGTGGCGCGACTATCGCCGGTAAGCATCACGATGCGGACTCCTTCACGGCGCAGCCGCTCGATTGCCTCGGGGGTTGTAGTCTTCACTGGATCCGCCACCGCAATCAGACCGGCTGGCCTTTTTTCCGCGGCCACGAAGACCACCGTATGGCCGCCGGCCTCAAGCTGCGCCCCTCGGCTCTCGAGTTCGCCGAGCGAAATTCCCAGGTCAGCGAACAGGGCGACGTTGCCAAGCGCCGCTCGGCGGCCATCCACCAACCCTGTGACGCCTTTGCCGGTTCGCGAATGGAAGTCCGCCAGGTCTCCCGGCGCGATGGCGCGCTCTTCCGCAGACGCGAGAATCGCCGCAGCGAGCGGATGCTCACTTCCACGTTCGAGCGTGGCCGCCAGGCCGATCACGCGCGTTTCATCGAAGCCCGGCAAGGCGAGCACCGCGGCGAGCCGAGGACGACCGACGGTCAGAGTGCCCGTCTTATCGACGACGAGGGTATCCACTTTTTCCAGAATCTCGAGCGCCTCGGCGTTCTTCACCAGGATGCCCGCGAGCGCGCCGCGCCCCGTGCCCACCATGATGGCCATCGGCGTGGCCAGGCCCAGCGCGCAGGGGCAGGCAATGATCAGTACGGCGATGGCGTTCAGCAGAGCGTGCGACATCCTCGGCGCGGGTCCCCAGATGGTCCACGCCGCGAACGTGACCATGGCCACGAACACCACGGCAGGAACGAAGTATGACGACACGCGGTCGGCCAGCCTTTGTACCGGCGCGCGGCTTCGCTGGGCCTCGCTGACGATGCGCACGATTTGCGCGAGCAGCGTTTCGCTTCCCACGCGTTCCACGCGCATCACGAAGGTACCCGTCCCATTTGTGGTGCCGCCGATCACTCGGCTGTCGGCGGTTTTCTCGACCGGCATGGATTCGCCGGTGACCAGCGACTCGTCCACCGCGCTGCCGCCGTCCACGACGATTCCGTCCACAGGCACTTTTTCGCCCGGCCGCACGCGGACTTGATCCCCCGGCTGGATATGTTCGAGAGGGACGTCGATCTCCGTGCCGTCTGCACGTACGAGCCGCGCCGACTTGGGCGAGAGCTTGAGCAGGGAGCGGATCGCCTCCGAGGTCCGGCCGCGCGCGCGCAACTCGAGCACTTGCCCGAGCAAGACCAGCGTCGTGATGGCGGCCGCAGCCTCGAAATACACGGGTAGCTCGCCCTGCATTTCCTGAGGTGTGTGGCGAAAGGAAGCAGGGAAAAGACCGGGAAAAAGCACGGCCAATACGCTGTAGATGTAGGCGGTCCCGGCGCCCAGAGCGATGAGCGTGAACATGTTCAGGCTGCGGTTCACGAGCGACGCCCAACAGCGCTCGAAAAAGGGCCAGCCGCCCCACAAGACCACGGGAGTCGCCAGCAGCAGCTCGACTGATCCCGCCGCGCGCATGGAGAGCAAGCGCTGCACGGGCTGTCCCGGAATCACGTCGGACATTCCGAGCGCAAGCACGGGAATCGTGAGAGCGACACTTGCCCAGAAGCGCCGCGTCATAGAAGAAAGCTCGAGGTTCTCTTCTTGCTCGGCTGCCGCCGTGCGCGGCTCGAGAGCCATCCCGCAAATGGGGCAGGAGCCCGGCCCGGGCCGGACGATTTCGGGGTGCATGGGACATGTGTGCTCGGCGGGCGCGCGTGTCACCGAGGGCTTCGCGTGCGGGTGCGCAGCGTGGCGCTCGACGGCGGGAGGGGACGACGCGTCCAGATAGTGTTCGGGGTCGGCGCGAAACTTTGTGGCGCAGCCGACGCAACAAAAGTAGTAGGTCTTGCCGCCATGCGCAGCCGTCGCCTTAGCGCCAGCTGGGTCAACAGTCATTCCGCAAACGGGGTCGCGCTCGGGTGTCATTCTTGCCTTCCCTAGCAGACGCGCATGTAAGTCAAGCGCATCAGCTCGTCGGACATGCGCTCTGCTTCCGCGGGTGGAGGTATTATGAGCGCGGACCGAGATGGAGTGTCAAATGGAGCGCGCGTTAATCTACTTTTCGCCGAGAAGCTTGTCGAGGTAGGCGGTCATCTCCGGGCTGGTCCAGTCCTGCGCGCCGATCACCTTGCGGTCGATGCGGCCATCACGCCGAATGATGTAGGTATCCGGATACATCGTTGTGCCGTAGGACAGCGCGATTTTCTTCGACGTATCGCGATAAGTGGGGAAGCGGATGGCGTAAGCTCTCAGAAAGCCGTCGTAAGCGGCTTCATCGTCGTCCATGCTGATCCCGAGCACGGTGCCGCCGCGCGGCTCCATGCGCATTTGGAGAAGATTGAGCGAGGCCGCCTCGTCCACGCAGGGAGGGCACCAGGTGGCCCAGAAGTTCAGCAAGACTACCTTGCCGCGCAGATCGGAGAGCCGCGCGGGCTTTCCGCCGAGCGTCAACGGGAAATCGATTTCCCGCCGCCCGCGCATGCTCGGCTCGCCTTGGCGGTAATCCGGATGCGCGAAAAGGAAGAGAAGCCCCGAGAGAAATGCGAGTACCAGGGTCGTCTTGAGTTTCCGTTTCATTCCACCGTCCGCGCCAACTATAATAAAGCCATCCGCCAGCCGAAGCGAATACCAAAGCCGCCGCGGAAGGGAATTTCGAGAACTTGATATCCGCCATCATTCCGGCACGAAACGAAGAAGAGTGCATCGCTCGAGCGGTGGAATCGGTGGCCGCGCAGCCCGAAGTGGAAGAAGTGATCGTCGTCAACGATCAATCCACGGATAGGACGAGCGCAATCCTCGCCGAGCTTGCCGCGCGCATCCCCAAAGTGAGGGTGCTCGATACCGGCGCTCTGCCCGCGGGTTGGGTAGGAAAGAATTACGCTGCTTCAGTTGGCGCCGCAGTCGCGCAGGGCGACTGGTTGCTTTTCACCGACGCGGATACGTTCCATTTTCCCGGCGCCGCTCGCCGGGCGCTGGCGGATGCTGTGGACCGCGACGCCGTGCTCGTCTCGTATTCGCCAGAGCAGGAAATGCAAACATTCTGGGAGCGGGCGCTGATTCCGTTGGTGTACTGGCGCCTCGCGGGCCGATTTTCGTACGGGCGCGTCAACGATCCCGCGCGGCCTGACGCCGCAGCCAACGGTCAGTTCTTGATGATACTTCGCGAAGTGTACGAGGCGGTCGGCGGCCACGCGGCGGTTGCAGGCGCCGTACTCGAAGACGTGACGCTTGCTCGCAACGTCAAGAGAGCTGGCTACACGATTTATTTCGCCCTGCCAGCGGGCGTCGTTCGTACCAGGATGTATCGGTCGTTTCCCGCTATGTGGCAGGGCTGGACGAAGAACCTTTATCCACTTATGGGCGGGACGGCCGGATCGGTGATTGCGGAGCTGGTCGAAGTGCTGCCGTGGTTCGAGGTCCTTGTCTGTATGTTTCTCTGGTCCAGCATTGCGCATCGATTCGAACTGACGTCGTGGTGGCTTCTGCTGATTCTGTTGGCAGCCCTATTGAGCCGTTCGTTGCGGTACGGCATCGGCCTATACCGGAATCTGTATCCGGTCGCATACATCCAATACTATGCGCCTGGAGTGTGCCTTTACACGAGCGCACTGATTTCCTCGTGGTGGAAGAACACGCGCGGCGCCGTCACATGGAAGGGGAGAGAGTACCGGGCGAGGGCCTAAGTGATCCGCGTCACGCGCAAAGTCGAGTTCTCCGCAGCGCACTTCTATCACAACCCGGATTTGTCGCCGGAAGAGAATCGCCGCGTCTTCGGGAAGTGCAATAATCCGCACGGCCACGGCCACAACTACGTGGTGGAAGTGACGATCGCGGGAGAGCCGGACCCCGTCACGGGCATGGTGCTCGATTTGAAAGAGTTGAAAGGTATTCTCCAGACCGAAATCGTGGATCGCATGGATCACCGGCACTTGAACTACGAAGTGCCGGAGCTTGCGGGCAAAATCCCGACGTGCGAAAACATCGCGACGGTCATCTGGCAGCTTTTGCTGCCGCGGATCACCAAAGGCCGGCTCGACCGCGTCCGGCTGTACGAGTCGCCCGATCTGTTCGCCGATTGCACGGCGGACTCGGCGAACGGCAGAGCCAGAGCATGAAAATCTCCGTGACGCGGCGCTACCGCTTCGCCGCCTCGCACCGGCTGCACAGCCCCGGACTGAGCGAAGAAGAGAATCGGCGGGCGTACGGGAAGTGCAACAACCCGCACGGCCACGGGCACAACTATGTGCTCGAGGTGACGGTGACGGGTCCGGTGGACGCGGCGACCGGCATGATCGCGAATCTCGGCGAGCTCGATCCGTTCGTTGAGCGCGAGGTGGTCGAGCCTTTCGATCACAAGTATCTGAACGAAGAGATTCCGGAGTTTCGGGCCTCGGTGCCGACCACCGAGAACATCTGCCGCGAGATTTACCTCCGGCTGCGGAAGTTTCCGGCGGCGCAACTGGAGCGGATTCGCGTCGAGGAGACCAGCAAGAACAGCTTCGAATTCTGCGGTTAGAGCGCGACGTTTTGCCGCGAGGAGCCAATCGCCCATGAGCAAGACAACCGAAATCATCGTTCCCGAGAAAGCGGGTTCCGAGACCGTCGCCGACCTGGTGCGCCAGATGCTCGTCCTGCTCGGGGAGGATCCCCATCGCGAGGGCCTGCGGCGCACGCCGGAGCGCTACGAGAGGGCGCTGCGCTACCTTACGAGCGGCTACCGCACCGATCCCGACAAGCTGCTGAACGGCGCGATGTTCAGCGTGTGCTACGACGAAATGGTTGTGGTAAAGGACATCGAGCTGTACAGCCTTTGCGAGCATCATTTGCTGCCGTTCTTCGGCAAGTGTCACGTGGCCTACATGCCCAGCAAAAGGGTGGTCGGCTTGAGCAAAATCGCGAGGCTGGTGAACATGTACGCACGCCGCTTGCAGATTCAGGAGCGCTTGACCAGCCAAATCGCGAAGGCCATTCAAGAGAAGCTCAGCCCGGAAGGCGTGGGAGTGATCATCGAAGCGAGGCACCTGTGCATGGTGATGCGCGGAGTGGAAAAGCAGCACTCGGCGGCGATGACCAGCGCCATGCTGGGTGTGTTCCGCGAGAACAAGCAAACGCGCGACGAGTTTCTTGCGCTGATTCGCACCGGGAAATAACGGGAAGCTCGCTTTTGGTCAGATGGCGGGAATTGTTCCGCCGCGCACTGGGCGAGCGGACAGCCGACTTCCGATACAAAATTCCTTGTTGGCATGGATTGGGGCGTGTGCTAGCATTTTAGCGTCGAAGAAGAGACATCGAGAGCAACGGGGTCGATGATTCAAACGGGGGAGGGGGCGTTGAGCGAAGCCAAGTTTGGTGTAATCGAGCAGTTCCGGACGCATCCGAAAGATACCGGCTCACCGGAAGTGCAGATCGCATTGCTGAGCGAACGCATCAACTACCTCACCACCCATCTCAAGTCCCACGCGAAGGACCATGCCTCGCGCCGCGGGTTGATCATGATGGTCAACAAGCGCCGCCGGCTGTTGGACTATTTGAATCACCGCGACCCTGACAGGTATCGCGAGATTGTCGAACGGCTCAGCTTGCGCAAGTAGGCCGGGATTCCTGCGGAGTCCCGCAGACCGCCCTTCTTTCTCTTTGCACAAACCAAGTTGGCGGGCGGCGCGCGAGCCGTCGAGCGTGACATCGTCAGCCGCGTAGCCCGCTTCTCCTCTCGTCCTTCTCCTCTCCGACGATTTCCGAGAGATGTCTCTCGCATCTGAATGCATCGTTCCTGGAAGACCGGGACAAGAAGGAAGTGATTTGATGTTTGAACAAGTGAGTTTGGATTTGGGCGGGCGTCAGCTGACCTTCGAAAGCGGCCAGATGGCTCGCCAGGCGCACGGCGCCGTTGTGGCCCGCTACGGCGATACCGTCGTGCTGGCCACAGCCTGCATGGACACAAAAGCCACGGAAAAAGACTTTCTTCCTCTTACCGTGGACTACCGCGAGTACACCTACTCCGCCGGGAAAATCCCTGGCGGATTCTTCAAGCGCGAAGGGCGCCCGTCGGAGCGCGAGATTCTGACCTCACGGCTCATTGACCGGCCGCTGCGGCCGCTCTTTCCCGAAGGCTGGTCCACGGAGACGCAGGTCGTCGCCATGGTTCTTTCCGCAGACAGCGAAAACGATCCGGACGTAATCGGCGTGACCGCATCTTCGGCGGCGCTCTATATTTCGAAGATTCCGTTCGACAAGCCGATTGCCGCCGTGCGCGTGGGGCTGCTTGAAGGCAAGCTGGTCGTGAATCCCACGGTGGCCGAGCAAAAGACGAGCCTGCTGAATATCGTCATCGCAGGGTCGGACGAAGCGATCGTAATGGTCGAGGCGGGTTCGCTCGAAGTTTCCGAAGAAGCTGTGGTGGACGCGCTCGAGTTCGGCCACGCCGAGGTTCGCAAGATCGTCGCTGCGATTCGTGAGCTTGGACAGAGGCTGGGAGCACAAAAGGTCGCGGTAACGCCGCCGGCGTTCGACGACGCCATGCATTCCGAAATTCGGCAGAAATATGAAGACCGGTTGCGCGACGCGCTTGACACCGCCAAGCATCCGAAGCTTGAAAGCTATGGCCTGGTGAACGGCATTCGCGCCGAAATCATCGACGCGATTCCCCAAGAGGAGGAAGAGCGCCGGAAGCTTGCGGACCGCGCCTTCGAGCGGCTGCGGGAGCGCATTTTCCGCGACGACATGCTGATTCGGCGCCGGCGTCCGGATGCGCGCAGGTTCGATCAGATTCGGCAGATCACCTGCGAAGTGGGGGTCCTGCCGCGGGTCCACGGGTCGGCGCTTTTTACGCGCGGCGAGACGCAGGCGCTCGTCACTACCACCCTCGGCACCAAGGAAGACAAGCAGCGCCTGGACTTGCTGTTTGAAGAAGAAGCGTTCAAGCGCTTCATGCTGCACTACAACTTTCCTCCGTTTTCCGTGGGCGAAGTGAAGTTCCTGCGCGGGCCGGGACGCCGCGAAATCGGGCACGGCGCGCTGGCCGAGCGCGCGCTCGCGAACCTGCTTCCCGCCGAAGAGGTTTTTCCGTACGCCATGCGCGTGGTTTCCGACATTCTCGAATCGAACGGGTCGTCGTCGATGGCCACGGTTTGCGGCGGGTCGCTTTCGCTGATGGATGCGGGGGTTCCACTGCGCGCCGCGTGCGCGGGCATCGCCATGGGGCTGGTGGTGGAGGGCGACAAGTACGCCATCCTCACCGACATTGCCGGCGCGGAAGACCACTACGGCGACATGGATTTCAAAGTGGCCGGGACGCGGCAGGGCATCACCGCGCTGCAGATGGACATCAAAGTGACCGGCGTGAGCGTCGGCATGATGCGCGAAGCGCTGGCTCAGGCGCGCAAGGCCCGGCGCGAGATTCTCGACATCATGGATCCCACGCTTTCGCAGGGACGCCAGGAAATTTCCGTGTATGCGCCGCACCTGCACATGTTGCAGATTCCCACGGACAAGATTCGCGATCTCATCGGTCCCGGCGGAAAGAAAATCCGCTCGATCATCGAAGCCACGGGCGTAAAGATCGACGTGATGGACGACGGCAAAGTGCACGTCTTCGCCAACAACGGCACGGCCGCCGAAGCGGCGCTGAAAATGATTCGCGATACCACCGCCACGGCCGAAATCGGCAAGACCTATCTCGGCACCGTGGTGCGCATCGCCGAGTTTGGCGCGTTCGTCGAGATTTTTCCCGGCACCGACGGCCTGCTGCACATCAGCGAAATCGCCGAGCAGCGCATCCGCGCGGTGCGCGACGAGCTGAAGGAAGGCGACCAGGTGCTCGTCAAGGTGCTGGCCATCGAAGGCAACAAAATTCGTCTGAGCCGCAAGGCCGTCCTCCGCGATCAGCGCAACAAGTCGCAGCAGCATGAAGCGGCGGGATCGTAGCGTCGGCTGTGAGTGTGCCGGACTATCTCGCGGAATTGTACGTCGCCGACCTGTTTGCAAACGCCGGCGAAGTCCTCGCCGACTCCGATTTGCATAGCGTACATGCGAGGTTCTCTGGTCCGCCCTCATTCGAGAGTGTTTCGGTGTGAGCCCAGCCACTTTCAGATCCGCAATTCCCGCAGCCCGTCGCGATTATGCGCGCTTTTTTTCGATGCCAGTGGACGGAGACACGTCGAATCGCAATCATGGAAAGACAGTAGGATAGGTACCGCAGACTAGCTGACGCGGTCGATGCGGGCCCCGAGGGCGCGGAGCTTTTCTTCGATTTGCTCGTAGCCGCGGTCGATGTGGTACACGCGGTCGATGGTGGTGGTGTTCGAGGCGACGAGGCCGGCGAGGACGAGCGAAGCGCTGGCGCGCAGGTCGGAAGCGGTGATGGGGGCGCCGCTGAGCGGCGTGGGCCCGGTGACGGTGGCGGAGTTGCCGTCGATGGCGATGTTCGCGCCCATGCGCATCATTTCGGCGGCGTGCAGCATGCGGTTCTCGAAGATGGTTTCGTGAATGTGCGAGACGCCGTGCGCCTGGGTCATGAGCGCCATGAACTGCGCCTGCATGTCGGTGGCGAAGCCGGGATATTCCTCGGTGGTGATGTCGGCGGCGACGAGCTTTTTTGCGGCGCGCACGCGCAGGGCGCGCGGACCTTCGCCGCGAATCTCGATTCCGCATTGCTGCAGCTTGGCGAGGATGGACGCAAGATGCGCTGGCTCGCAGCAGGTGAGGAGCAGTTCGCCGCCGGTGATGGCGCCGGCGATCAGGAAGGTGCCGGCTTCGATGCGGTCGGGAATCACGGCGTGAGTGGCGCCGTGCAATCGCTCGACGCCGTGGACGCGAATCGTGGATGTGCCCGCGCCTTCGACCTTCGCGCCCATCTTGGTGAGGAGCTCGGCGAGATCGGTGACTTCAGGCTCTCGCGCGGCGTTTTCCAGTACCGTTTCACCTTCGGCCAGCACTGCGGCGGTGAGCGCGTTTTCTGTTCCGGTGACCGTGATTTTCGGGAAATGGAACGTGGCGCCACGGAGGCGCTTGGCGCGCGCTTCGATGTAGCCGTGGTCCATGGTGATTTCCGCGCCGAGGTTTTCGAGTGCCTGGATGTGCAGGTCCACGGGACGCGCGCCGATCGAGCAGCCTCCGGGGAGCGAAACCTTGGCGTAGCCGAAGCGCGCGACGAGCGGGCCCAGCGTGAGCACGGAAGCGCGCATGGTTTTGACAAGCTCGTAGGGAGCTTCGGCGTGCGAAACGGTCTCGGCTTGAATGATGAACTCGCTCGGAGGGATGTCCGGGCTTTCGACGCGGCAGCGCATGTGCGCGAGCAGCTTGGCCATAGTGATGATGTCGCGCACGTGAGGGATATTCTGCAGGCGCACGGTTTCCTTGGTAAGGAGCGCCGCGGCCATGGCGGGGAGTGCGGCGTTTTTCGCGCCGCTGATCTTCACCGTGCCTGCGAGCTTTCGTCCGCCTTGGATTTGGAAGCGATCCATCCTATTTTCCGCGCCGCCTTACACCGTCCTGCTCCTGCTCGAGTGCGTCGAGCGCCAAGCGCACATTGCCGCGTGAGTTCGCAAGCGCCAGCGCTGCTTGCGAGCGGCTCGCGCCGGTCTTGAGCATCACGAGCGCAACGGGCAGGTTGTGTCGCGCCTGACGCAAAGCGTGTTTGGCCGCCGACGCGCTTACTCCGGCTGCTTGCTCGAGGATGCGCGTGCCCCGCTGCCGCAACTTGTTGTTTCCGAGCGCCACGTAAATCATCCAGTTTCCATAAACCCTGCCGAGCCGCGCCATCGATGCTGTAGAGAGCATGTTGAGAACCATTTTTTGCGCGGTGCCGGCCTTGAGCCGCGTCGAGCCGGCCACGGCCTCGGGGCCGGTGTCCGGCGCGATAGCAACCCGTGCCAGTTGCGCGAGCGGCGAGCGCGGATTGGATGTGACGCCGACCGTCACGGCGCCGCGCTGGCGCGCGAGCCGCAACGCGCCGAGGACGTAGGGCGTTGTGCCGCTTGCGGCGATGCCGACGACCACGTCGCGCCGGGTAAAGCGCGTCGCTACGAGATCACCAGCGCCCGCTGGCGCCGAATCCTCCGCGCCCTCCACCGCGCCAGCGATCGCTTTCTTGCCGCCCGCGATCAGGGCTTGCACCATGCTCGGGGGCGTCCCGAAGGTGGGAGGGCACTCGGCGGCGTCCAGCACGGCGAGGCGCCCACTGCTCCCAGCGCCGACATAAATCAGGCGGCCGCCGCTTCGAAACGCCCGGACAATCGCGTCCACGGCGCGCGCAATCTTTGGCAACTCGTGTTGGACGGCGCGCGCCACCCGCGCATCCTCACCGTTCATGACGCGCAGGATTTCGATCGTCGATTTGCGGTCGAGTCCGCGCGAACGTGGATTTGGCTGCTCCGTTTTCAGTTTGCGCAACAAGTCCCCCGCCACTGATTATAGCCAGACGGCGCAAGCGAATTGCGAGCAACGAGGGATTCCCGGACACTTGTGCTGAGGCAGTTAGCGGGCGGTGGCCTGGCCGGACGCTAGACCCAGGCCCTCGAGAACCGCGTCGTGAAGCGCGGGGCGAACCTGGCGTATTTTTTCGTTAGCGCGGGTCGGGTTCACGCGATTGGTCAGGAGGATTACGAAAAGGCCCCGATCGGGATCGATCCAGATGGAGGTGCCCGTGAATCCCGTATGGCCGAAGCTGTGCGGCGAGAAGTAGCGCCCTGCAGAGGAGTTCTCGGTAGGCGCGTCCCAGCCTGTCGCGCGCGCGGAATCGCCCATTGCGACTCGCGCAGTGAACTCCTGGATGATCGAGCGCGTAAGCAATCGACGATGGGCGTAGATTCCGCCGTTCAGCAGCATCTGCGCGAACGCGGCCATGTCGGCGGCGGTGGAAAACAGCCCGGCGTGGCCGGCGACTCCGCCCATAGCCCAGGAATTCTCGTCGTGCACTTCCCCCTGAATGAGGCGCTTGCGAAACTCCGTGTCGTTTTCGGTCGGGGCGATGCGTGAGCGCAGCGTCTTGGACGGATTGAAGAGAGTTTCCGCCATACCGAGTGGCTTGAAGATGTGCCCGTTCGCGAAAGTGTCGAGCGACTCGCCTGAGACGCGGCGAACGATTTCGCCAAGCAGAATGAAGCCGACATCGGAGTACTCGATTTGCTTGCCCGGCTCGCGAACGAGCGGCTCGGCCATCACGCGCGAAAGGAGAGCGTGGTAGCCCTTGGTTTCCTTGAAGAAATCGCGATGCGCGGGAAGCCCCGCATCGTGCAGCATCAGCATGCGCACCGTCACGCGGGCGCGCCAGGAAGGATCGGGATCCGACTTTGCTGCCGCGGCCCACTCGGGCAAAAGCCGCGCGACGGGCATGTCGAGGTCGAGGCGCTTTTCCTGAACGAGAATCATCAGCGAAGGCGTCGTGGCAACGACTTTCGTGAGCGACGCGAGATCGTAGATCGTATCCGCCTGCACCGCGGGAGCTTTTTCGGCCATCGAACTTTTGCCAAAGGGATGAACGGCAACTTCTCCGGTCAGCCCCACGGCAAGAACTCCGCCTGGGAACGCTCCGTCGGCAACTGCGCGATCGAGCAATGCGTAGGCGGGCGCTAAGCGATCCGCCATTGCCGCGGGCGCGGGGCGAAGCGTCATGGGGTCCGCCGGCGCCCTCAGGCCGTCGCCGCGCGCCGCAACACCCGGCACGGTCACAGGGATTTGACCGCCGATGCCGACCTGACCGAACAACGCGCGGGCGGCAGCGCGCTGCGCGACGTCGTTCGTCGAAAACTCGGCGAACCAGGTCTTGGCATTGGGGAACCTCTCGATCAGGTATGGAGAGCCAAAGGCAACCACGACGCAGGGCTTTGCAGCGGCCAGCAATTGGTTGACGAGCGCACGTTGATCGTCGGGCAAGCCCACGTTGCCCTTGCGATCGGCGACGCGCACGAACAGGGCGGCGACGGCCACGTCGTAGGATTCCGGCGGTGGAAGCTTGAGCGCGCTCACGGTGGAGAACTGCGTATCTGCGCGCAAAGCTTTGAGCGAATCCACGCGCCAGCGAATTTCGGGCTCGAGGTCCTGGCCGGGATACGCATCGGCGTCAGCCGAGAGGGAGACAAGCAGGACGCGCAACGGGCGCGCGGCGTCGAGCGGGACAAGCTGCGCGGCATTGCGCAGCAGCGTCGTGCCGCGGTCGGCGATCCGCTGTGCCAGAGCCGCGGATTCTGGCCGGCCGAACGTTTCGTTCAAGCGAGCGACATCCACCAGGCGCTTCCTGTCCAAACCCAAGCGCTCTTTCGCGGCAAGAATTCGGCGGACGGAGGCATCGATTCGAGCGGCGGGGATGCGGCCCGATTTCACGGCGTCCTCGATGCCGGCAAACGCCGCGTCGGGAACGAGCGGCTGGAGAATGACGTCCGCGCCGGCTTCGACCGCGCGCACGGCGCCTTCGCCTTGAGGGTAGAGCAACATCAGGCCACCCATGTCCATAGCGTCGGTGACAATCAGCCCGCGAAATGCAAGCTGCTTTCGGAGGAGATCGGTGAGAATCTTCGGCGACAACGTCGCCGGAATCGTGGCATCCGGCTCGAGAGCCGGCACCGAGAGGTGTCCCGTCATAATCGAACTGACTCCGGCTTGGATCGCGGCGCGAAAGGGAACGAGTTCGGTAGTTTCGAGTCGCTCTAGGTTGCCCGATACCGTGGCGATGCCGAGGTGAGAATCGACGCTAACGTTTCCATGGCCGGGAAAATGTTTTGCGGTTGCGAGGGCGCCGTTTTGCTCGACACCGCGAATGAACTGCGCCACGTATTCGGCAACGCGCTGGGGGTCCTCACCGAACGAGCGGATATTGATGATCGGGTTGTCGGGATTGTTGTTCACGTCGGCGTCTGGCGCGAAAACCCACTGAACGCCGGCTGCGCGAGCTTCGATGGCGATGGTCTTGCCGATTTCGTACGCGAGCTGGGGATCGCCCGTGGCGCCGACGGCCATGGCGGAAGGGAACGAGGTGCCTTCGTCGAGGCGCATGCCCGTGCCCGACTCGAAATCGGCGCCGATAAGGAGGGGAATCTTCGAGCGGCGCTGCATTTCGTTGGCCGCGATCGCCGTGGGATACACCTCGCTGCGCTCGATCCCGAGCGGGCCGCGAACCGTGCCTATGATCAGGCCGCCGACGTGGTTGTCCTCGACCTGATGCAGAAGCTCTTTGTACTCGGGGCTTTGTGTGGAAGTGAAGATCCCGAAATAGTAGGGCATCAGCATCTGGCCGATCTTTTCGCGCAGCGTCATTCTCTCGAGCGTCTGCTCTGGCCAAGTGGAAGCGCTGGAGGACTTGGTAGCTGCTGTGCTGGAGGGCTTCTGTGCGCGCGCCGAAGGTGTCATGAGCCAGGGTGTCGCGAGAAGGGCCAGGGCCAGCGTGAAAAACCCCGGTCTATGCATCGCCTTGATTCCGGGCCTTCCATGTTGACGCCCGCATCCCGGCGCAGTATAGCAGAGCTTGTATGAGTCGCAATCGAGCGCCGCAGCGTGTGTTTCGTTACGGTTTCCGCGCCGCGCGGCTTTATCCGCTTGCACTCTTGTTGTGGGTCGCTACGTTCAGCGGGGCGAGAGCAGTGGCCCAAAGCGGCGGCACCAAGACAGGGATTGACGTACTTGAAGAGCAGCAATTCATGCCGTTGCGAGGGAAGCGCGTAGGGTTGATCACCAATCAGACCGGAGTGGACTCGGCGGGGCGGCGGACCATCGATGTGCTGGCTCACGCTGAAGGCGTGAAGCTCATGGCAATCTTCGGTCCCGAGCACGGCCTAGCGGGAAAGGTCGAAGATTCCACGGTAGCGAATTCGACCGATGAAGCTACCGGGCTGACTGTGTTCAGTCTCTTCGGCGAGACGCCCCGGCCAACGCCGGAAATGTTGGCGAACCTCGACGCGCTGGTCTTCGACATCCAGGACGCGGGCGTGCGCTTCTACACGTACGTCACAACGATGGGCTACGCGATGGAAGAAGCGGCGAAGAGCCACATTTCATTTTTCGTTCTGGACCGGCCGAATCCGCTCGGCGGCGATGTGATTGAAGGCCCAATGCTCGACGGGGATCGCGTCTCGTTTGTGGGGTACTTCCCCATGCCGGTGCGGTATGCCATGACGCTCGGCGAGCTCGCACAGATGTTCAACGCGGAAAAGAAAATCGGCGCCGACCTGCACGTCATAGCCATGAAAAACTGGCGGCGAAACGACGCCTACGATGCCACGGGCCTTCGTTGGATCGCGCCTTCTCCGAACTTGCGAACGCTCGACCAGGCGTTTCTTTATCCTGGCGTCGAAATCCTTCAGGCCGGCGGTGTATCGGTGGGGCGGGGAACCGACACTCCGTTCGAGCTGCTGGGAGCGCCGTGGATTCGCGGCGCCGAGTTAGCGGACGCACTAAACGACCGCTCCATTGCGGGGGTGCGCTTCGAGGCCGCACAGTTCACTCCTCGCACCGGACTGTACGCTGGACAGCTCTGCGGGGGTGTGTCAATCGCCATCGTACGCCGGGAAGTGCTTAGACCGATGCGCATGGGTATGGAGATTGCGGGGCTATTGCGCCGGGCCTATCCAGCCGAATTTCGCGCCGGAAAAATCGTCGAGCTTCTGGGCTCACAGGCAGCGGTGGACGCGCTGCTGGGCGGCGACGCGCCCGGGCGCATTGTCATGGTGTGGGGCCCTGAACAAGACGCCTTTCGCACCACACGAGCTAAGTATCTTATCTATCGTTAGAGCTACTCAGACGCTGACACGCGCATGCGAATTTGTTCGTTATTGCCGTCGGCAACAGAAATTCTCTTTGCGCTGGGCCTCGGCGATTCGGTCGTGGGCGTTACGCACGAGTGCGACTTCCCGCTTGAGGCGGCGCTACGCCCCGCGTTGATTCGTCCACGCGTCGATCCGAAGTCATTGCCGGCAGAGCTGGATCGCCAGGTCACGGAGCTGGTCCGGCGCGGCGAGAACATTTACGCGGTGGATGCCGAGCTGCTGCGCTCGCTTTCGCCCGACCTGATTGTGACTCAGGACCTCTGCCACGTCTGCGCGGCCTCGCCGGACGACCTCGCCACGGCTCTCACGCGCCTGGCGAAGAAGCCGCAGGTCCTGACGCTGACCCCGCATTGCTTGCGTGACGTTTGGGAAGGCTTTCGCCGCGTAGGGGAAGCGACGCACCGGCGGCGAGAAGCTCAGGCGCTCGCGACCACGCTTGAACAAAGGGTTGCGCTGATCGAAGCGAAGGCGGCGCGCGCGTCTTCGCGGCCGCGAGTGGTGTGCTTGGAATGGCTCGATCCGTACTACGTGGGCGGCCATTGGGTACCGGAAATGGTGGCCAAAGCCGGCGGGGAAGATGTGCTGGGCAAGGCGGGCGAGCCTTCGTTTCGCGTGACGCCTGAGGAAATTGCGGGCATGAGGGCCGAGGTGATTCTCGTGATGAATTGCGGGTACGGCCTTGCGCGAACCGTCGCCGAATTCAGCATGAATGCGTTGCCGGGCGGCGGCCGCGAGCTACCCGCCGTGCGCGAACGCCGTGTTTCTGCGGTGGACGCAAACAGCTACTTTTCGCGGCCGGGCCCGCGCCTGGCTGATGGCGTTGCCCTTCTCGCGCACCTGTTCCATCCCGACCTGTTTTCCTTGAATCTGCCGGACGGCGCATGCCAGGCGTTAGCGGTTTGAAGGGAACTCCGCGGCCTGCGTTTTCTTCCAGGAGCGGTAGAAGGCGAGACCCGACAGGATCAAGAAGAGTCCAATCGAAGACCTTACCGGACGTTCGGTCCAGATGTTGAGGGTGAGCGCCAGCGCCCCGGCGACAAATAGTGCGGGGACCACAGGATATCCCCACGTGCGATAGGGGCGGTCGAGTTCAGGTGCGATGCGCCGGAGGCGAAACATCGCCACCACCGACAGCGCATAGAAAATCCAGGCGGCGAATACGAAGAGCGAAGTGAGTTCCTCGAACGTTCCGGTCAAGGCCATCAGGCTTGCCAGGACGCCCTGGAAGATCAGCGCGCCGCCGGGCGTGCGGAACCGCGGGTGGACCTTCGCTGTGACGCGGAAGAATAGTCCGTCGCGGCCCATGGCATAGGGTACTCGGGCGCCACTCAAGATCGAAGAGTTCAGCGTGCCTAGCGCCGAAACGATCATCGCCAGCGTCATCCACAGGGCGGCGCCGCGCCCTGCGAACGTTGCCACGAGATCGGAGGTGACGTGCTCCGAAGTTGCGACCGCCGCGAACGGCAACACATAGAAGCATGCGGCGCTGAAGAGCAGATAAACCGCTGCGACGAAGACTGTGCCGCCCACGAGTGCGAGCGGAATATTTCGCTGCGGCTTCTCGACCTCCGAGCCAACGCGGTTCAGATCCTCCCAGCCGTCATACGCCCAAAGAGCAGCGGCAAGAGCGGCGAAGAACCGGCCCAGTGCCCCGGTGCTCCCGCCCGACGGCCAGAAAGGATGAAAGTGCTCGGCACTTCCCCGGCCAACCGCGAAGGCGGCGCCCACAACTCCCACAACCGCGCCAATCTTCAGCAGGGTTAGCCCGACCTGCACGCGCCCGCCGAGGCGCACGCCGAGGTAGTTGATCGTTGTGAAAAGAGCGATAAACAACATCGCTGTGGGTTGCGCCCAGGTGAATATGAAATCGTAAGGCTTTCCCGTGACGGGATTCGTGAGATGCCACGCGGCGATCGGCGCCGCGACAGCGGGAGCGAGAAAGCTCGAAAATCGCGCCAAGCCTGCGGCGATCGAAGCAGCGGAGCTTGATTCGCCGACGGTCGAGTGCATCCATCCGAACAGGAATCCCCAGACCGGGCCGAGACCTCGCCGGAGGTAGGCGTATTGGCCTCCGGCTTCCGGCAGCGCCGCGCCCAACTCCGCGAAGGAAAGCGCGCCAAACAGCGAGAGGGCGCCTCCTACAATCCAGGCGGCGTAAACGATGCTGACCGAACCGCCAACGGCGGCCATTTCGCTCGGCTTGAGAAAGATACCCGTGCCGATCATCGTGCCGACGACGATGGCCCCGGCAGCCCAGCCGCTCAAACCGCGGATCAATTCGAGGGGCTCACCGGGTTTTGGGGTCGTGGCGATGTTCTTGTCCTCTACCTAGTCCCGCGCGACGGCGGGCAAAATCAAGCTCGCTAGCGAGCCGACGGTGAACGTGACCAACGTTCCCGCGAGCACGTACCAGGTCCACGCGAGCGGCGTCCAGCGTTGCACCGCGATCACGAACACAAGGCCTGCAACAAATCCTGCCAGCGCCCCATTCTCGCTCGCGCGGTGGTTCCACGTCGCCAGCAAGAAAACACCGAGCATCGCGCCGTACGTGATCGAAGCGATTGTCAGCCCCGCGACGAGCACCGGACCCCAGTGGACCAGCCCAAGCATTCCGAGCACGACGCCCCAAACGAGCGTCATCCTCCGCGAGCGTCCGAGCAACCCAGGCTCAGCGGGGCTCTCGCCGCCCGGGCCGAAGTCTATGATGCTGGAGGAGGCAAGCGAGTTCAACGAACCGCTGGCGTTCGACATTGCGACGGCAAAGATGGACGCGAGCACGATTCCTGCGAGACCACGCGGCATCTCGCGCACAATGAACTCCGGGAAAATACGATCCGGGTCGCCAGCAGCCACTTGAAAGGCTGCGTGCTGCGCGAACACGAAGAGCATGACGCCGAGCACCAGGAAGAGCGCGAACTGGGCGAAAATCAGTACGCCGCTGGCAAGCAGGGCCGCCTTGCTATCCCGCTCATTCCGGGCAGCGAGCAGACGCTGCACGATGGTCTGATCGGTACCGTGGCTTGCCATTGTTAGAGCTGTTCCGCCGAGAATGCCGGCCCAGAATGTATAGCTTTGCGTAAGACTCAGCGAGAAGTCGAGCACGCGAAACTTTCCCCCAGCTGCCGCCGCTCCCTCCGCGACTGCCGCCCAACCGCCCGGGATTTTGTGCAGCAGCAAGAAGAGTGCTGTCGCTGACCCGGTGGAGAGGTCGATGGGGCTGATTCGCATTGCACCGCGCCCGGCGGGCCGCGCGATGCTAACCGCGCGATTCAAGCGCTGTCAAGCAAGGTGAAGCCATGCCGCGAAAGATTACGAACAACGACGCTGACCACTTTCTCGGCATCGATGGCGGAGGCACGAAAACGGAATGCCTTCTGTCCGACGCGGACGGCCGCATTCTAGCGCGAGCGATCTCCGGACCTTCCAACCCGCTTCGAACAGGATATGCGCGGGCGTGGTTTTCGCTCAGCGAGGCGGCGGACCTGGTCTTGGCCAAGCAAAAACTTCGTGCCGCGCAGGTCCGCGGCGTTTGTGCGGGGCTGGGAGGAGCAGGGCGTTCGGGCGTCGCGCGCCGCGTTACGACGTTCTTTCAGCGCAGCTACCCGAACGCACAGGTGCGCGTCACGACCGATTTGGAGATCGCACTCGAAGCCGCGTTTGGAACCGGCGAAGGAATTATTCTGCTGGCGGGTACCGGCTCGGCGGCATTCGGACGTGATTCGAACGGCCGCACTGCCCGCGCCGGAGGCCGCGGGCCGTGGATCGGCGACGAAGGCAGCGCGTTCGATATCGGCCGCAGGGGTATCGCGTCTGCGATTCGAGCGGAAGAACATCGCGGTGCGGCCACCGCGCTTTCGAAACGGTTACTGAAGTGGCTGCAATGCCGCGATTGGGAGTCGCTGCTCGAGCAGATTGCAAAGAACCCGAACGAGGTGTTCCCCAAGAGCTTTCCCTTGGTGGCTGAACTTGCCGACGCAGGGGACGCCGTGGCCCGCGACATTCTTGCGGGCGCGGCTACGGCGCTGGCTGAGCTTGTGGCGTGCGTTGCGAATGAACTGGGCTGGCGCGACCGCAATTTTTCGATCGCGCGAATCGGCGGCGTGAATGGCCGCTCGAAGTTCTTCGACGACGCGATCGCGGCAGAATTGAACCGAGTGGCGCCGCGGGGTCACCTGACTGCAATGCGTGCATCTCCAGCCGAAGCGGCTGTTCAGATGGCAATTCGCGTGGGTCGCACCAAAGGAAATGCCGCCTGACTCGAGAGTCACAGTTGATCAGGCGCGCTCGGCTTCCTCAGAAGAGCTGAAAGCGCTGATCCATGATGTCAACGAGGAAGCGCTTCTGGCGCTTCTCGAGAATCCGAATCTCACCGAGCAGCATGTGTGCCGGCTGCTTGAGCGCGTGAACCTGCCCGCAGAAGTCCTCAGCGCGGTGGCCCAGGAGCGGAGGTGGTCTTCGAGTGGAGCGGTGCGCCTCCGGATCGCGCGCCATCCGCATGCGCCGCGCCGTACTGCGCTGGCCGCGCTGCGGCAGCTGTTCGTGTTCGATCTCGTTCGTGTCAGCCTGCTTCCTTCGGCCCCCGCTGAGATTCGCCGGGTCGCGGAAGAGATCATGGTCACGCGTATCTCGCATCTTGCGGTTGGCGAGAAGCTCACGCTTGCCCGACGCGGGCCCGCGCGCGTCGCAGGCGCGCTTCTAGCAGAGGGACATCCTCAAGCGCTGAAACTGGCGCTCGGCAACTCCTTCCTCACAGAGAGTCAAGTACTGAAGGTGCTCGCCAAGCCGGATGTGCCAGCGCGCGCGGTCGCGGCGATTGCGCAACATTCGAAGTGGTCGCGCCAGTACAATGTGTGCATGGCGCTTGTTCGGAACTCGCAGACTCCTGTGCCAGCGGTCCTGGGATTCCTGCCGAATCTCACGCTGCGCGGCTTGAAAGAGATCGCAAAGCTCGAGTCACTGGCGCCGCATCTAAAGAAGTATATTCAGCAGGAACTTCGCCGGCGCACGCCTGCCAGCACTGGCGCGGAATAGGATCGACGACCGCGCAGGAACGAGCGGCTTATGCCCAAAGGACCGAATCACGTGCGCTGGATCATCGTCGCGGGGGCAATCGTGTTGATCGCCATCCTGGCCTATTCCACGTATCAACAAACCGAGAAGGAGTTTGAGGTTTGTGTAAGTTTCAAAGGAGCGTCGCAGTGCGCGACGGCTCGCGGGTCCACGGTTGAGCAAGCGATTCGCAGCGCTCAAGACATTGATTGTTCATCCCTTGCCAATGGCCGCGACGAGCTGATGGTCTGTACGGGCACGGCTCCGGCGAGCGTACGCGAAATCAGGTAGGCGCCGACGCCGGCATTGCCCGCTACGGCTCGGGCTTTTTGAACGGTTCGGGCGCGGGCGTTCCCAGCATCCGCAAATAGGTCATCAACTGTGCGCGGTGATGCACTTCGTGGTCGTTGATGCCGAACAGGATCACCGCGACCTTGCGGCGAAACCCCAATCCGGGATGCGCTCGCTCCTCTTCGAATATTTCGGCCGAACGAGCGGCCACGAGCTCTAAAGTTTCGCGGTGCACTCGGCTCAGATGCTGCAATTCCAGCTCGAGCGACTCCACCTTCCCGATCAAGGGCGCCAGGCCCTTGGGGATGCGCGTTTCGTAGTAGGCGAAATTGCCGTCGAGCGCCACTCGCCGCACTCCCTCTTCCGCCACCCACAAGTGCTTCAACATCTCTCCAATGCTCAGGGCGTCCTTTTCCGGCTTCCAGAGCAGGTGCTCCGGACGCAGCAGAGTGAACACTTCCGCGGAGCGTTTCCGAATTGCTTGCTTTTGTTTTAGGAAGAAGTCTTGCAGCGATATGGTCATGGCGCGATTATACGTCAAGCCCTCTTGCCGCTCGTGGCGTCGAATTGGCGGAAGGACTGTGCGCCACTTTCGCGTTGGGGAGATCGCGTTGACACTCTCGACTCCCCTGCATAGCATCAACTCGCAAAGGGAAGCGGCACGAAGATGACACGCTGCTTGAACTGCGGAGCCGAGCGGGAGGCGGACGTTTGCGAGGCGTGTGGCCTGGGCTCTTCGGCGGCGGAGTTCTCCCTGCGCAAGAAGCTGCTCAACCGAACCGCTCTCTTTGTCCTCGGGGCGCTGGGCTTTGTTGTTGCGAGTGGACGCTATCCGGCGCTCGAACTCGATGGCATTTTGATTTTTATCGGCGTCCTCTTTTTCTTCACGCTGGGCATGGCTGTATGGGTGGAGCAGCGAGCGCTGCGGCACGCCGAGGTGGAAGCCATGAAGCGAATCTACTATGGATTGATCCCGCTGCCGTGGCTCCTCGCAGCGTTGCTGCTCGTGAATGGCGCCTTGGATCGTTCCCGGGCGCGTGGCGAGGAGACCCGTGTCGTCGGCAAATTCTCGATGCCGGGACCGGTTCCCAACCGGCGCCTGATTGTCACATCGTGGCGCGAAGGCCGGCGATTTGAACGGGTCCCTGTCGATCGGGGCGATTTCGACCGGTTCAGCGCTGGCGATTCAGTTGATGTGCGCGTGGAGGACGGGCTGATCGGCATCCCGTGGGTGGTCGGCGTTTCGCGCCCGCCGCGGAACGCGCCCTAGATCCTTGCCGGATTTTCGCGCTTGAGGAATTCTCCGGCGCCAGGACGTCCCGCAAACCGGCCACGATCGACGATGACACGCCCACGCAAGAGCACCGTCTTCGGAACGCCCCTCACGCGGATGCCCTCGAACATCGAGTAGTCCACGCGCATGTGGTGCGTTCTGGCGCTGATAACTTGCTCTTCGTGGGGATCGAATATCACGAGGTCGGCGTCGGACCCGACAGCCACCGTCCCTTTGCGCGGGTACAGACCAAACAGCTTCGCCGGAGCCGTGGATACCAGCTGCACGAACCGGTTGCACGAGAAGCGCCCGCCATGAACACCGCCGCTGTACACGAGGCTCAAGCGGTGTTCGATTCCCGGTCCTCCGTTTGGAATTTTTGTAAAGTCATCTTTGCCCAGTTCTTTCTGCTCTTTGAAGCAGAAAGGACAGTGGTCGGTGGAGACCACCTGCAAATCATCCTTGGCCAGCCCCTGCCACAGTTTTTCCTGGTGCCATTTCTCGCGCAGCGGAGGAGTGAAGACGTACTTCGCGGCTTCGAAGCCGGGAGCATCCATGTTTTCGAGCGAGAGATAGAGATACTGCGGGCACGTTTCCGCGTAAGCGCGCAGGCCGCGGTCGCGCGCCTCGCGAACTTTCTCGAGCGCGTCGTTGCAGGAGAGATGAACGATGTAAACAGGCGCGCCCGCCATTTCCGCGAGCGCGATCGCGCGCGAGGTCGCTTCGGCCTCCGCCGTCGTGGGACGCGTGAGTGCGTGATATTTCGGAGCCCGCTTTCCCTCGGCCAAAGCGCGCCGGACGATCACGTCAATGGCGCCGCCGTTTTCCGCGTGCATGCAGATCATGCCGCCCGAATCCGCCGCAGCGGTCATGGCCTTGAAGATTGATGCGTCGTCGAGCATGAACACGCCCGGATAGGCCATGAACAGCTTGAACGTGGGGATGCCCTCACGGACCAGCGCTTTCATTTCGGCCAGTTGCGCGTCCGCCAGGTCGGTAATGATGCAGTGAAAGGAATAATCGATCACCGCCTTTCCCGCCGCTTTCTTCATCCACGTTTCGCAGGCCTGCCGGAGCGTCTGGCCCTTGTACTGAATGGCGAAATCAATCAGCGTCGTCGTGCCGCCGAATGCCGCAGCCACCGTGCCGGACTCGAAGTCGTCCGCGCTGGTCGTACCGCCAAACGGCATGTCGAGGTGCGTATGCACGTCGATTCCTCCGGGCATCACGTAGCACCCTTCGGCTTCAACCAGATTCTTGGCGTTCTCCACGGGAAGCCCTGCGGCGATGGCCGCAATCTTGCCGTCCAGAATCCCGACATCGCCGGCATACGTGTCGGTCGCGGTGACGATCGTGCCGTTGCGAATCACGGTGTCGAAGCGCATGTGCGAAAAATCCTCCTGAAATGCCGCAAGGCTAAGTAGCTTACACGGCACGCCACATTTTGGCACAGGCGCGGGCACACGCAACTCCGGCTTATCTCATAGCGTTGTGCGTCCCGGCGCCGCTCGAAGATAGCGACATTCGGAAGAAACGGCACTAGAATGGCGTTTTCATTCGATTGCTTGCGCTGACCGTGCAGACCATGAGTCTTCGAGAGATGGCGTCTAAGCTCCGACCCGAGCAGTACGAGCGGAACTTCGCCGAAATTGCGCCGGCGATGAACCCGCGCCAGGCAGCCGTTGAGGCGGCGCGCTGCCTTTTCTGTTTTGATGCGCCTTGCACCCTTGCGTGCCCCACGCATATCGATGTGCCTTCATTCATCAAGAAGATCTCTACGGGTAACCTGCGTGGCTCCGGCCGCGTGATCCTCGAGGCAAACATCCTAGGCCATAGTTGCGGGCGCATTTGCCCAACGGAAGTTCTTTGCGAGGGCGCCTGCGTGATGCATGAAAAAGGCGCCAAGCCCATTGAGATTGGCCGCTTGCAGCGTTACGCGGTGGATTACATCCTGGACCACAATGTCCAGCTTTTTCGAGCCGGCCCGCCGAATGGAAAAACCATTGCTTGCCTCGGCGCCGGGCCGGCCTCGCTTGCCTGCGCGGCCGAGCTCGCCAAAGCAGGCTATCGTGTCGTGGTCTTCGACCGCAACGAACTTGCCGGAGGCCTCAATACCTATGGAATTGCCGCATACAAAACGCGCGCCAAGGATTCACTGCGGGAAGTCGATCTGGTACGGAACTTGGGCGTTGAATTTCGCCAGAAGACCGCCGTCGGCAGCGACATCTCGTTCGCGCAACTGGAAGCTGAATTCGACGCGATTTTCATCGGGCTGGGCCTCGGTGAAACGTGGGATCTGGAGTTGCCGGGCGAGCGCTTGGAGGGCGTATACGGGGCGATGGAATTCATCGAGGCGACCAAGGTCCAGCCGTTCGCCGACGTGCCGGTCGGGCGGCGCGTCGCTTGCATCGGCGCGGGCAACACGGCAATCGACGTGGTCACCGCCGCAAAGCGCTTGGGCGCCGAGGTGGTCCATCTGTTCTATCGCCGAGGCGAGAGCGACATGCCCGCATTCGGCTACGAATACGAACTTGCGAAGCTCGATGGTGTGGTCTTCCATTGGTTCGTTCAGCCGCTTCGCATCATCGGCGACGCCGGCCGGGTTGCGGCGCTCGAATGCATCCGCACGCGCGTGGAGCCGGGCGACCGCGCTGGGCGTTTCCAGCCCGTGCCGGTTCCCGGAACTGAATTCAGGCTCGATGTGGATATGGTCGTAGGCGCGATCGGCCAGAAGCCTGTGACGCACATTCTTCGCGCTGTGTCGGGCATCGAGGTGCGAGCGAATGGGACCGTCGCCGTAAACGACCGGCACCACACGGGCCACCCGAAGTATTTCGCGGGCGGCGATTGCGTCAACGGCGGCAAAGAAGTCGTGGACGCAGTCGCCGAAGGCATGGCCGCGGCTCGCGGGATTGACGCGTGGCTCGGCTCGCCGCGCGGAAAGAAGTAGCGCGCCTTGCGGCTTCCGGAATCATGGACGGAGCGGCTGCCGTTCCTCGAATCGCTCGAGGACGACTGGGCACGCGTGCCTCGCGCAGCTCTGGCGGCCTGGCTGCTGTTCTACGCCTGGTTCCTGTATGACCTGTTTAACGGCCGGGGATTCTTGCCGATGCTCGATCTCGTGTTGCTTCCCATTCACGAAGGCGGGCATCTGCTGTTTCGGTTCTTCGGTGAGTTTCTCAGCGTGGCGGGAGGGACGTTCCTGCAGTTCTTCGTTCCCGCGGCGCTGGCGCTCTATTTTGCGTTTCGCCGGCAGCCGCAGGGAACTGCCTTCTGCAGTTTCATGTTCTTCGAGCAATGCCTGCCGACGGCGAAGTACATGGCGGACGCTCGGGCTCAGGAATTGCCGCTGCTGAGCGTGGGCGGCGGGGACGACGTTATTCACGATTGGAATTACTTGTTCGGCCATCTGGGCCTGCTCGACCACGACGTGCAGATCGCTGGTGGCGTTCGCTTGATTGGCTGGATTGGCATGGTTGGCATCGTGGTGTGGCTAGTTTGGCGTGGTGTTCGCGGCGTGGCGGCTGCAAAGGAATTTATTCGGGGGTGAGTTATGGCGGACTTGCGCGTGAAATTCTGCGGCATCGAATCGCCCAATCCGTTCTGGCTGGCGTCGGGGCCGCCTACAAACACAGGCGGCCAGGTGATGCGCGCCTTCGACGCAGGATGGGGCGGCGCCGTGTGGAAGACGATCGGTGAGCCGATTCAAAACACCAGCTCGCGCTACGGCGCGATCGACCTCAACGGCGTCAAAATGATGGGCCTCAACAACATCGAGCTCATCAGCGACCGCCCGATTGATGTGAATCTGCGCGAGATCGCCGAAGTGAAAAAGCGCTACCCGAAGCATCTGGTGATCGCGTCGCTCATGGTCGAATCGAAGCGGGAAGCCTGGCGCGACATCGTTCGTCGCGCGGAAGACGCCGGATCGGACGCGCTTGAATTGAACTTCGGCTGCCCGCACGGCATGAGCGAGCGCGGCATGGGTTCAGCCGTGGGCCAAGTTCCGGAATACACGGAAATGATCACTTCATGGGCGAAAGAGGTGGCCAAGACGCCCGTCATCGCCAAGCTGACTCCGAACGTGACGGACATCACGCACGTCGCTCGAGCGGCGGAACGCGGCGGTGCTGACGCTGTCAGCCTGATCAACACGATCAATTCGCTGATGGGCGTAGACCTCGACACGTTTGCGCCGCAGCCCAACGTCGGCGGGAAGTCCTCTCACGGCGGATATTGCGGGCCTGCCGTGAAGCCCATCGCCCTGCATCTGGTTTCCAGCGCCGCCAAGAAGATCAAGATTCCCATCGTCGGCATCGGCGGCATCGGCAATTGGATCGACGCTGCGGAGCACATTTCCGTCGGCGCTTCCATCGTGCAGGTGTGCACGGCTGCGATGCACTACGGTTTTCGCATCGTCGAGGACATGGTCGACGGCCTCATCGCCTACATGGACGACCATGGATTCCGAAGCATCGAGGACTTTCGCGGGCGCGCCGTGCCGAACGTGCTCGACTGGGGTGATCTAGACCTCAACTACAAGATTGTCGCGCGAATCGACCACGCCCTGTGCATCGGCTGCCAGCTTTGCTACGTGGCTTGCGAAGATGGAGCGCATCAGTGCATCGAGCGCGCTGCAGCGCACGACGGAAACGGCAAGCGCAACGCAAACGGGATGGAAGTGCACGTTCCGCGGATCATCGAGGAAGACTGTGTCGGCTGCAATCTGTGCGCGCTGGTCTGCCCGGTGGATGGGTGCATCACGATGCAGGAAGTTGACACTGGAATGCCACCGATGACGTGGCGGCAGAAAACCGCGGGCGCGTCCGGCGATTGCGCCCCTTCCGCAGGATAGCGGCCTGACGCATCAATAGGCCCAGCGCAGGTCTTGCGGATGCGGCAACTGCACTTCGATCGCGCGGCCGTAGTCGCCAAGCGTGAGTTGAATCAATTCCGCCGGGCCCACATCGCGAACGGCCCAGTCGCTGGTGGGAATCATTCGCTCGTGGTTCGTCACAGAGCCGCTTTCGAAGTCCGCTCCCTGTGCGTGCAAGTCGGACGGAAGCACGGAAAATGCGGCCCGTGCTTTGATATCAAGCGCGATATATCGCCGCCCGAGCAGCAGCAGGATCACTTCCGGGTCTTTTTTCTTGTCCTTCCTTTGCGGAGCGTACACGTCCCACTTGAGTGGAATTTTTCCGTCAATCTTGAGTTGTGCTCGCGCCACGGACGTCCAACGTATGCGTCCTGTGTCAGGGGCAGTGGCGGCCGCGCCGAGGAGGCAGATCGCAAGGCACGCGCAGGCCAGGCGCCCTGCGTAGCGCCCAGGAAGCAATCTCGATGTCATGAGGTGAGTCGTTTCGTCAGCGGCTTCAGTAGATATTCGACTCGCGCTTCCGGCCGGTATAATCGATGTACACCACCTTGATCTCACTGTAGAAGTCGAGCGCTTCGTGGCCGACTTCGCGGGGTCCGATGCCGGTCGCCTTAGTTCCGCCAAAAGGCACATGCGCTTCGCCGCCGACGGTCGGCGAGTTGACGTGCGTGATCCCGGTTTCGATGCGGTCGATGAAATCGAAGACCTTGTTCGAGTCGGTCGTGTAGATCGAGCTAGTAAGTCCAAAGCGTACGGAATTGGCGGCGTGCAGCGCTTCTTCGTAGCTTTTGACGCGGATGATGCTGAGGACGGGCCCGAAAATCTCCTCCTGCGCGATTTTGCTGTCGATCGCGACGTGGTCGAAGACCGTTGGCGCAACGAACCACCCCTTTTCGTACCTCGGCCCGCCGAGGCGTTCGCCGCCGCACAGCAGCTTCGCTTCCTTCTTGCCGATCTCGATGTAACGCAGCACCGTGTTCATTTGATTTTCATCGACCGAGGGTCCCATTTCGGTTTCCGGCTCGAGGCCGTCGCCGACCACATATTTCTTAGCCCGCTCGACCAGCGCGGCGACAAACTGATCCGCAATTTCCTCCTCGATTACCACGCGGCTTGTCGCTGTACAGCGCTGGCCGGTGGACGCGAAAGCGCCCGAGAGCGTCGATTCCATCGCAAGTTGAAGATCCGCATCGGCGAGAATCACCACGGGGTTCTTTCCGCCCATTTCGCACTGGCACTTCTTCATCCCCAGCGCACCGGAAGCGTAGAGCTGGCTCCCTACCTCGTTCGAGCCGGTAAATGAAAGCGCGTGAACGTGGGGGTTCTGTACCAGCTCGTCGCCAGTGTCACGTCCGGAGCCCATCACAAGATTCAGCACGCCAGCCGGCAATCCCGCGCGTTCGAAGATTCCGACGACCTTCATCGCCGTGAGCGGCGTCAGTGTCGCCGGTTTGAAGACAACGGTGTTGCCGCACACGAGCGCCGGAGCAATTTTCCAGACGGGAATCGCCACCGGGAAATTCCACGGAGTGATCGCGCCTACGACTCCCAACGGAACCCGCAGCGTGTACGTGAAATTCTTCGGCAGCTCGCTCGGGAGAGTCACGCCGTCGAGACGGCGCCCTTCGCCCGCCATAAACTCGGTGATATTGATGGAGCGCTGCACCTCTCCGAGCGAATCCTTGAGCGCCTTACCCTCTTCGCGCGTCAGCAGCCGTGCCAGCTGTTCCTTTTCCTGCTCCATGATGTGGGCTGCTTTGAACAGGATTTTCCCGCGCGCAGGTCCGGTCGTCGCACGCCAGCCTGGATAGGCAGCCTTCGCCGAAACGATGGCTTCCTTCATCTCCTCCCGCGTGGAAAGAGGGATGCGTGCAACAACATCATCCGTGTCGGCTGGATTCCTCCGCTCGACGATCTTCGCCGTCTTCGACTCCACCCATCGTCCATTGACGTAATTCCTGCAGAGCGTGGTTGTCGCTGTCGCCGTCGCCATATGCCACTCCGCCTTCTTGAAATCAGCTGTTACACCGGCTGGTGCACCGCCAAAGCCAGACGCCCAAATCGCACACAATGTCTGTAACCACATTCCACCAGCCGGGCCAAGAATTGCCATCAATGAAGGCCCGCGCTTGCAAGACTAGAAGCACTGTGGTCTAGCTCCGCACCTCGCTGAAGGATTTGTCGAGCAAACGGATACCCTCGTCCACATCGGCCTTGGTGATGTTCATGGGCGGCGCCATGCGAATGGCATTGCTGTAGAGGCCGCCTTTCCCGATGAGCAAGCCGTTCGCTCGCGCCCGTTCCATCAGCTGCGTCGCCTCGGCGGCGGCGGGCTCCTTCGTCTGGCGGTCCTTTACCAGCTCGAGCGCCTGCATCATGCCCATGCCGCGCACATCGCCAATCAGCGGATATTTCGCCTGCAACTCCTCGAGCTTCTTGCGGAAATAGCCGCCCACCACATAGGTGTTCTCGCGCAGGTTCTCCTCTTCGATCACCTCGATCACGGCGCGTGCTGCGACCGAAGTGACGGGATTGCCGCCGAACGTCGAAATCGTCAGGCCCTGGAATTTGTCGGCAAGCTCCGCTGTGGTGATTGTGGCGCCGATCGGAACGCCGTTGCCCATGCTCTTGGCGCAGGTGATGATGTCGGGAGTCACTTCCCATTGCTCGATGCCGAACCATTTCTTTCCGGTGCGGCCCCAGCCGGTCTGAACCTCGTCGGCGATGAAAAGTCCGCCATAGTTCTTCACGATGCGGTAGACGATCTTGAAGTACTCCGGCGGCGGCGTGATGAATCCGCCCACGCCTTGAATCGGCTCGGCGATGAACGCGGCGATCGAGCCGCTCGTTCCGGTTTGAATGAGGTTTTCAACGTCGTTCGCGCACGCGACGTTGCATTCGGGATACTTCAGATGCAGCGGGCAACGGTAGCAGTAAGGGTTCACGGCGTGCGTGATGCCTACGCTGATGACGCCGCTCTTGCGCCAGGGCGCCTGCGCTGTGACGCTCTTGGCCAGCATTGACCCGCCGGCATATGCGTGGCGCAACGCGACAACGTCATAGCTTGGACCGGCCATGCGCGCCAGCAGGATTGCGGCCTCGTTGGCTTCCGTGCCCGAGTTTGTGAAGAAGGTCTTCTGCAGTTTGCCCGGTGTGATTTGCGCCAGCTTTTCCGCGAGCGCCACAATGGCTTCGTTGGGGAAAAGTGTCGAGGTATGCTGCAGCTTGTCCGCCTGCTCCTTGATCTTCGCCGTAACCTTGGGATTGCAGTGGCCGACTCCGATGGTCACGATCCCGCCGAAAAAGTCGAGGTACTTGTTGCCTTCGATGTCCCACAGATACTGCATCGAGGCGTGATCGGCCACCAATGGATGCTGGTAGTAATTCGAAACCGCCGGCCAGATGTATTCTTTGTGCTTGCGGACGACTTCGTCGCTACGGGAAGGCATGGCTCTCGGCTGTGTCGTCATGGTTTGCACCTACTCAGATCCTAGATCGGAAGAATCTTAACTCGCGCGGCGCAGCCGGGCAAGCCACCCTGCCGGTCTGCCGCATAGTTCCGAGCAGCGCGGCCAATCCAGGTTGCTCTTCCCATCGAAGAAAACGCACGCCTCTTGATTACCAAAACCGGGCCGGGTATAACGCATCGGAAATCGGAGACCTGAAGAAAACTGCAGGGTGCAGGCATTCACCGAAGAGTAGGCTATGGTTCACATGCGTGTAAACTGACCCGATCGCAGCGGTTGCTATAGTTGCCGCAACTCGAACAGGCTGCTGTGGTTTTTCGCGCCTGTGCCTGTGGAACGTGAGGGCATGCAATGAAGCGAAGGGCAATCGAAACACTCGCGCTCTGCTTGATGTCGAGCACCCTATTGGCGGGCTGTGGCGATTCGAAGACCGACCCTACTGCCGGAGCGCCGCCACCCCTCCAGGTGGAGCGCGCGGAAGACCCGAATGTCTTTCGAGTGGATCATCCCGAACGTTTCCCGCTGGCGCCGGCCGCCGTGCATCTCGCCACACCAGAACTGCGGGTCACCGGCACCATCACGCCGGATATATCCCGGAATGTTCCGGTGATTTCGATAGCCACCGGACGCGTTGTCGAGATCAAGGCGCGCCTGGGCGACACCGTAACAAAAGGCCAGGTGTTGCTGCGGGTTCAAAGCGCGGACATCGCCTCGGCTTTTTCCGACTATCAAAAGGCGGTGGCTGACGAGCAACTGACGCGCACGCAATTGGAGCGGGCGCAACTCCTGCACGACAAGGGCGCCATCTCGCTGAACGATTTGCAGGTCGCTCAAGATACGGACGCCAAAGCCAAGGTGGACGTGAAGACTACGGCTGAAAAGCTTCGAGTGCTTGGCAATCCCAATTTGGATCAGCCGTCAGGGATTGTCGAGATTCGCGCTCCCGTGTCGGGCGTCATTACCGATCAGCAGGTGACCAATGCGGCGGGCGTGGCGGGGCTGGGTTCTCCCAATCCGTTCACCATCTCCGACCTCACCTACGTCTGGATTCTCTGCGACGTGTACGAGAACGACCTTTCCAACGTCCACCTCGGCGAAAAGGTCGAGATTCGCCTCAACGCCTATCCGGACAAGCCGGTGACCGGAATCATAAGCAACATAAGTCCCATCCTCGACCCCAACATCCGGACAGCCAAGGTGCGCATCGAGGTGCGGAACCCCGGTTTGATGCGGCCGGGGATGTTTGTCACTGCGACTTTCCGTGGCGCTAAGAAGGAGGTACGAGCGGCTGTGCCGGCGACCTCCATCCTGCACCTTCACGACCGCGATTGGGTGTACGTCCCTGTGGAAGGCAATAAGTTCCGCCGGGTGGAAGTCACCGGCGGCCACATGCTTCCCCGAGGCATGCAGGAAGTCGTTACGGGAATTACGCCCGGCCAGCAAGTGGTGGCCAACGCGCTTGAATTCCAGATCACGGTGGAACAGTAATGATTCGTGCGCTGGTCGATTTGGCGCTCAACAACCGCTTCATCGTGATCAGCATTGCGGTTCTGCTGTTCCTGTGGGGCATCATCGCGTTCGAGAAGCTTCCCGTCGAAGCGTACCCCGACGTGGCCAATACGTGGGTTCAAGTGATTACGCAATGGCCCGGCCGGGCCGCCGAGGAGGTGGAGCAGCAGGTCACCGTACCCCTTGAGATTCAGATGAATGGCATCCCGCACTTGGTGCACATGCGGTCGGCATCGCTGGCTGGGCTCTCGGTTGTGAATCTCATTTTCGACGATGATTCCGACAACGATTGGGATCGCCAGAAGGTATTGGAGCGCATTTCGCTCGTGACGCTCCCTCCCAATGTCTCCGCGCAGATCGGGCCGGATTTCAGCCCCGTCGGGCAGATCTACTGGTACACGCTTCAGAGCAGCAATCCGGCGTACGATGTGATGGAGCTGAAGACGCTGCAAGACTGGGTAGTCGCAAAGTACATGAAATCCGTGCCAGACGTAGTGGACGACTCGTCTTTCGGCGGCATCACGCGGGAATACCAAGTTCGCGTGAATCCCGACAAGCTGATCTCCTACGGCCTGAGCCTTGCGCAACTGGAGCAACAGCTCACCAATGCCAATGCCAACGGAGGAGGCAGTTTCATCGAGGCGGGCGCGCAACAGATCAACGTGCGCGCCGTTGGCTTGGTCGCGAATGTTGCGGACATCGAAAGGACCGTGCTGAAGACCCAAAACGGCACGGCCATACGAGTGAAGGACATCGCTGTGGTCGCGCAGGGACCGAAGATTCGTCTTGGGCAGATCGGGAAAGCCATTCACCGCCGAGACGGCGTTGTGGTGGACGACAACGATGTGGTGGAAGGCATCGTGTTTCTGCGCAAAGGCGCAGACACTGCGACGACCCTAGATGGCATCCACGCCATGGTTCGCCGTCTGAATGAGCGGATTCTCCCGCGCGGCGTAAAGATCGTGCCCTACCTCGACCGCGACGACCTGGTGCACTACACCACGCACACGGTGCTGCACAACCTGGCGGAAGGAATGCTCCTGGTCGTAATCATTCTTTTCCTTTTTCTGGGCAATGTTCGCGGCGCGCTCATCGTGGCACTCACCATCCCGTTCGCGCTTTTGTTCGCCTCCATCTGCCTTAATTTGCGGCATATCTCGGCAAACCTGCTATCGCTCGGAGCCCTCGACTTTGGCATGGTGGTGGACGGCGCTGTCGTGATGGTGGAAAACATCGTGCGCCATTTGAATCGGCAGGGCCCAACTCAACGCACGGCGCTCGAACAGATTCGGCAGGCAGCGCACGAAGTGCAGCGTCCGGTGTTCTACGCGATAGCGATCATCATCACGGCTTATCTTCCGATTTTTACCTTGCAGCAAGTGGAAGGAAAGCTCTTTCGGCCAATGGCGTGGACCGTGTCCTTCGCCTTGCTCGGCGCGTTGCTGTTTTCCATGCTCGTCGCTCCGGCGCTCGCGAGTCTTCTGTTTCGGACTAGGGTGAAGGACCGCAAGAATGTGGTGATGGTCTACTTGACGGTGCAGTACAAGAAATCCGTAACCTGGGCGGTCCGCCATCGCGTCTTCACCGTGGGGGCAGCAGCAGTATCGTTTGCGGTCGCGCTTTTCCTGGCCTTTGGAGGCGTGATTGGGTCGGAATTCCTGCCGCACTTGGACGAAGGGGCGATCTGGGTCCGCGGCACACTGGCTCCCAGCACGGGACCCACCGAAGGCGCGCGGGTGGCGGACTGGGCGCGCCAGGTCCTTTGCTCGTTTCCCGAAGTTCCGCAGGTGGTGGATCAGGTCGGACGGCCCGATGACGGCACCGACACAACTGGTTTCTTTAACACCGAATACTTCGTCGATCTGCTGCCGAAAGAGAAGTGGCGGCCAGTCTTCCGTCAGGACAAGGATCGGCTCATCGAGGCCATGAACCGCGCACTCGAAAAGATGCCCGGAGTGATCTGGAATTTCTCACAGCCCATTTCAGACAACCTGGAAGAGGCCGTGAGCGGCGTTAAAGGGGAGTTGGCGGTGAAAATCTACGGTGACGACCTCAGGACTCTCGAAGCCAGGGGAGACGAGATCGTGGAAGTGATGCGAGGCATTCGTGGGGTAGCGGATCTCGGCGTATTTCGCGTTCTTGGGCAGCCCAACCTGGACTTTGCGGTGGACCGCGCCCAGGCTGCACGCTACGGGATCAATGTTTCCGACGTGCAGGATGCGATTCAGACCGCTGTGGGTGGCAACGCTCTCACGCAGGTGCTGATCGGGGAACAGCGGTACGACTTGGTGATGCGCTACTTGCCGCGATACCGCGACACAAGAGAAGCGATCGAAAAAATCCGCTTGCTGGCACCGACCGGCGAGCGCGTTTCTCTGGCGCAACTCACGAAAATCTCCGTGAAAGATGGCGCCTCGGAGATTTACCGCGAGGGGAATTCACGCTACGTCGCAATCAAGTACAGCGTGCGGGGAAGAGATTTGGGCGGCACGGTCGAAGAAGCGATGAAGAAAGTAAGCGCCGCCGTCAAGCTGCCGTCGGGCTATACGATCGACTGGGCCGGCGAATACGAGAACCAGAAGCGCTCCGAGCGCCGGCTGTTGATCGTCTTGCCCCTGACGATTCTCGTGATTTTCGTCATCCTGTACAC
>Ga0187846_10000230_pt1 | contig 34024 bp, 27 predicted proteins | sample TC_taG_FD_161473 | JGI IMG/M metagenome (GOLD analysis project Ga0187846, IMG submission 161473) | Biofilm microbial communities from the roof of an iron ore cave, State of Minas Gerais, Brazil - TC_06 Biofilm (v2) | ecosystem: Environmental > Terrestrial > Deep subsurface > Cave > Wall biofilm... | reverse complement strand
AGGTGATATCTGGGGCCGATCTCCCGCGCAAGATCGCTTGCCCAGTTTAGATTGTAGGGGTCAGCGGTCCCAATCCCAAAGGTATCAGAAGCGCCAATCGCCACGTAGGTCAGTTGCCCCTGGTCCTGCTGCAGCTCGCCTGGACTGCTAGAGGATGCCTGACCACCGGTCAGCAAGCTACAACCGCCCAGAGAAAGTATGAGCAGGCTCAGTATCATCAACGAAAGCAAAGCTTTCCCCCACGTACTGCCATTGGGAAGAAGATAGACGCGGCACCCCGAAGGATATTCTGCTGTATTGAAATGGCGGGCGGCCATAATCGAAGAGTTTCCAGTAGGGTTAATAATCCTATCAGACAATTCTTGCAAATTATATCATACTACGCCAGATTATCTATCTCGTAGGAGCAAGCGAGCAGGCCAAAAGTCCTGACACTTCTGTTAAAACATTAGCATAATTTACGAAGACAGTTTTCAGCGCGACTTTAACTGGCTGGTGATGTACATGAGCTTATCAGGGTTCAAGACACTATGCATTGCCTGGATGCGACCATCCGCTATGTCAAACGTGATTACTACATTGAGTGAATCGCCTATCCACAGTAGTACAGCAGGATCACCATTGACATCCTCAAATGTGAGTGTGAGATTTGCAGGCGGTTTTTTGGCGAGAGCAAGCCAGAGGCGTGTAACGGCATCTGCGCCAAAAATGGGATGCCTTGACGCCACAGCCTTGCCGCCTCCATCTCCCCAGTTTGTTATATCCTGGGCCAGAATGTCCTTCAGTCCCTGGAGATCTCCTTCCTGGCAGGCTATGAGGAAGCGATTGATTAGATGCTGTTGCATCTCTCGCGATACCTTAAAACGATGTCGCCGTTGAGCAATATACTCTTTCGCCCTATGGCAGAGCTGGCGGCAGTTGGCCGGGCTTTTGCCGGTAATCTCTGCATAATCGTAATCAAAGACTTCATGTAACAGGAACACGGCACGTTCTGGCGGCGTCAAGGCTTCCAACAGCACGAGAAAGGCCAGCGAGATCGATTCGTGCTGCGCGGCTGTCTCAAACGGCATCATTTCACTTTCAGCTGTGAGAATCGGTTCCGGCAGCCAGGGGCCAATATACTGCTCACGTTGCAAGCGGGCCGATTTCAGGTAGTCCAGGCAGAGACGGGTTACAATCGTAGTGAGGTAAGATTTCGGTGAGTGAATTTCACTGGTGAGGGCAGAACGATAGCGCAGATATGACTCCTGGAGGATGTCATCTGCTTCGCTCGCGCTACCCAACATGCGATAAGCTATTGAGAAGAGCAGCGGGCGATAAGTTTCAAACGCTTCTGTTGAATTGTCTTTGATTGCAATTGTTTTTGACATGAGTAGCTTGCATACTCTTCGGACAACGTCTCGACAATTTCTGTATCCTATTGTAGGATTACGATCGATACCTGGCAAGTTTCAGCGGGATGGGAGCAGTTCAAAAACACACTGTCACATTCCACACCTTCCACTCGTCTGCTGTACGAAATCGGAACAACAATTTCATCCAAACAACGCAGGGAGGTATCTTATGATAAGAGTTCTTGTTACAGGCGGTACAGGAGTATTGGGCCGCGAGGTAGTAAGTCAATTGATAAAGGCTGGTTATACCGTTCGAGTTATGAGCCGTAAAAGTAAAGCTGCCAGCCGGTGGCCAGAAGCGGAATGGGCACAGGCTGACCTGGCTACGGGAATTGGATTAAGCGAAGCAGTAACCGGTGTCGATACAATCATTCATGCAGCTACAGATGCTGGAGTCACTCTAGAAAATGCAACATTGAATTCCTTCTTCAGAAAGACCATCCTGCGGCACGATGGCAGCGTTGATGTGCAGGGTACGAAGTTGCTGCTGGAACACGCGCGTAGGGCTGGCGTGGCTCATTGTATCTATATCTCCATTGTCGGCATCGACTTTATACCATTCGGCTACTATCGTCATAAGCTTGAGGCAGAGGCGCTGGTGCGCGAGTCCGGGGTACCGTGGTCAATAGTTCGAGCAACGCAGTTCTATTACCTGGTCGATATCTTCGTACGCACAGCAGCAAAATGGCCTGTCATGGCACTCGCCACAGATCTCCGGGGGCAGCCTGTTGATGCTGGGGATGTAGCTGCCTATCTCATTGCCGGTGTAGCGAAAGGTCCTGCCGGGCGTCTGCCAGATTTCGGAGGGCCAGAAGTGCTTACACTGGGAGATATGGCACGCACCTGGCTGGATATACGCGGGCTAAAGAAGCGAATTATACACATACCGCTTCCTGGTAAAACGGCTCAGGCAATACGTCAAGGATGGCTCACCTGCCCGGATGAGAAGCACGGAACCATTACATGGGCAGATTGGTTACGGCGCACGTATCTACATTCTGATAAGGACAACAAAGTAGTAGCGCAAGGTTAGCATCGTTTAAGTGGAGAACGAATATGATTAGTTCTGGATATAGTGTGCGTTATCTTAGATTCACGCAAATAGTGGTCGGGCTGGCAGGTGCAGGCTATCTGCTGGCAGGTATAGCATTGCTCTTCGCGCCTATGTGGTTCTTCCAAACAATAGGCCATTTTCCGCCATTTAATCAGCATTACGAGGGTGACCTTGGCTCATTCTTGCTGGCATTGGGAATAGGGTTATTGGTAATCATTCGCAATCCGGCCAGGCATATCTGGGTAATCCGGGTGGCTGCTCTCGGCAGTGTATTGCACGTTATCAATCACATCTACGATGCAGTAGTCAACACAGCGCCAATAAGCGAGTGGCTCTTAGAGATAGGACCGCTGCTCATCCTGGCTTTGCTACTGCTAATAGTTTCCTTCCGAGTGCCTGATCGGGACGTGAAGTCCTTGCCTTCTGTCTCTTAATTCCTCTACTCCTGACGGTCAGCCCAACGAGTTTATCGGATGTGATATGTGTGTGCTCCGGCAAGCGCCGTAGCCACACAGCTGGCTACCGCCCGGTACTCGGGTTGTTCGCGCCATGGTCCCGGTCAACCTCGGTTGTGTGGTCGGCGGTGAAGGCGCGCAGGCGCTCGGCATATTCCCGCAACCGGTCCTCGACCAGCCGGTGGATCGTCCCTTCTGGGTACTGCCCATCGGGGCCACGCTGGCCCGCCTGGTGGCCGGTGAGTAGCTCGATGCCCTCGTCGATGGTGCGCGCGGCCCAGATGTGAAACTGGCCGGCCCGGACGGCGTCGATTATTTCCTCGTCGAGCATCAGGTTCGGCACGTTCGTCGCCGGGATGATGATGCCCTGTTCACCTGTCAGGCCCTTTGCCTTGCAAATGGAGAAGAAGCCTTCGATCTTGGGCGTGACCCCGCCGACGGCCTGAATCTCACCGTGCTGATTGACCGAACCGGTGACCGCGATGCCCTGGCTCAGCGGCAAACCAGCGAGCCCCGAGAGGAGCGCGTACAGCTCGGTCGACGAGGCGGAATCACCCTCGACCTCGTCGTAGGACTGCTCGAAGGTGATGGTCGCGCTGATCGAGAGCGGGTACTGCTGGCTGTACTGGCCCGCCAGGTAGCCGGAGAGGATCAGGAAGCCCTTGGAGTGGATCGGGCCAGATAGCTTGATCTCGCGCTCGATGCTCTGCACCGAGCCGCGGCCAGGGGAGACCCGGGCTGTGATGCGTGACGGCTTGCCAAAGGTATAGCCGCCGAGGTCAATTACCGCCACGCCGTTGACCTGCGCTTCCCTGGCACCGGCGGTGTCGATCATGATGGTGCCATTGTCAATCATTTCCTGGAGCCGCTCCTCGATGAGGTTGGAGCGGTACTTCCCTTTGGCGATGGCCTGGTCAACGTCGGCGGCCTGTACGAGGTCGTGCCCGGCCTTGCCGGCCCAGTAATTCGCCTCGCTTACGACGTCGGCGATGTCGCGCAGCCGGCTGGAGAGCTTGCGCTGGTCCTCGCGCAGCCGCGCGCCATACTCGATGACGCGAGCCATCGCTGAGCGGTCGAAGTGGCGCAGGCCCTCTTCGCGTACCCGCCTGCTGATGAAAGCCGAATAGTTGCCGAGGTGTTCGTCGTTCCAGTCCATGTCCGGTGCGAAGTCGGCTTTGACCTTGAACAGCTCCTGGAAGCCTGAGTCGAGCTGGTGGAGGAGGTAGTATACATCTGGCGGGCCGAGCAGGATCACTTTGACGTCGAGGGGGATCGGCTCAGGTCGCAGCCGCTCGGTCGGCAGGGCGGTGTACTGTTCCCCCAGGTTCTCGATCGTCACCTCGCGGTTGATGAGCGAGCGCTTGAGGGCTTCCCAGGCGAAAGGGGCGCCCAGGACGTCGAGCACATGCAGAACCAGGAAACCGCCGTTGGCCCGCTGGAGCGCCCCCGGCTTGATCTGCCGGAAGTCGGTGACCATGGCACCGAGGGTAGCGCGGTGGTCAATCCGACCAATCAGGTTGTAGTAGGTCGGGTTGCGCTCGACAATGATCGGTGCCCCCTTGAAGCCGTCGTTGTCAACGAAGACATTGACCTGGTAACGAGCCAGGTGCTCCTCGCGCTGCAGTCCCAGCACTCGGCTGAGGAAAACCTGTTGCTCTCCCTCCCCTTCGCTTCCACGAAAGTCGTCGAGGTGCTCCGGTAGGTCGCTTTGGAGTTGGTCGAAGTAGGTCAGCACCTCCGGTTGATCGCTGTATGCCTCGCGCAGGTCGTCGAGGTGCGGGCCGACAGTGAAGAGGGCCACGTCGCGGTCGAGCTGGCGCACCCGCTCGGTCGCTTCCTTCTGTATCTGGCGGCCCTGGCGGAGCGTGTCGACGATACGCTCCTGGATCTCATTGCTGCGCGTTTCCAGCTCCTGCTGTAGCTGCACGGGCAGGCGCTGGAACTCCTCGTCGGAGAGCGGCTTCCCCTTGCTGATGGGCACAGTCACGATACCTGACGGTGTTGTTTCGATGGCAAAGCTGCGGTCCCGTGCGAAGGCCTGAAGCTGGTTAAAGAGCTCTTCACGCCGCTGGGACAGCTCCGAGAGTGCCTCACGCCGGTGTCGCACATAGTCCTCGCTCTCGAAAGCGCGCGGGATGTCTCGCTGGGCCGCCTGCAGAAAGCCATCAAGGTCAGCAGCGAATTTGCGCCCCCGGCCCTGCGGCAGGCGAATAGCGTTCGGTTCGTCCGGTTGGGCGAAGTTGTAAACGTAGACCCAGTCGGAGGGTGCGGGCCGGGTCGGCGCGAACCGTCGCAGGAAGTCCTGGATGGTGCTCTCGCGGCCCGAACCGGCCGGGCCAGCGACGAAGAGGTTGTAGCCGGGCGAGCTGATCTCCAGGCCGAATGCCATAGCATCGACCGCGCGGGGCTGTCCGATCGTGCCCTCAAGCGGGGGCACATCGGCGGTGGTCAAGGGTAGTTGGGCAGGGTCGACGCGGCGCCTGAGTTGCTCGGGCGCTACCGCGAGCTGCGCACTAAGAGTCTGTGTCACGATTGGCTCCTACATTTTGTCCAAAGTATGCCATCAAGCCGAAGTAAGGTTCTTCGGCTCCATGTCTCAAAGACGCGACCTCTAAGCGCCTCTCTTGCAAAAAGCATACCGCATTTCCTGTGTTGATATCAAGAATGCTGGTTATTATACCTCCGCTAACCGAATAACAGCACCAATACCAGGGCGAGAGCGCCCATCAAGACAATTGGCATCGAGAACAGTGTGAGGCGAACACCAAGCGCCCGGTTGCGTGTAACTGCGTAGAAAATCACGAGATTCTCTATCAAGCCTATAAGCATAGCAAAGAATATCGCAATAGCTGCAGCACCGCCACCAATCAGAGGTATATGCCCTCCTATCAGCACTGCTGAGGAAGCAGTGCTTGCTATTGCACCTATGATCACCACGACCAGAAAGCCTGCCACTCCAAAGAATTTTTGCCCGAATCCACTCACAACAGCGAGCGAGAAAAACAACGCGCCGAATGCCAGGACTGCGCGCAGCGAAAGCGGAGATTGAAGCGGGGGTTTTTGTGGTGCTTGCTGTGTTTGCTTCTCATAGCGTAGTATGACAAAGAGGGCAGTCGCGGCTGCGGTGATCATCATGGTTCCCTGCACGATGAAGACGGCAAAACCTCCATGTAGCCCAAAAGGCAATGAGAAAATGACCACGAGAATAGTGTCACGAATAATCATCGACAGGTCCGAGAGCAGAAAGTTTGAGGTCAGTGTCGTGGCAGTCGATGGATCCTGTTTGAGTTCCTCCCCCAGGAGCGCCGACATCGCTGCACTGCTGATCAGGCCACCGAGCAAGGCACTGTAGCGCATTCCTCTGCTACCAAGCTGCCGCAGCAAGACATAATTGACAAAACTCAATCCCGATACAATCATGATGGTCAACCACACAGCGCGCGGATTGACGACGTGCCAGGGATCCACAAAACCTTCGGGAAGCAGAGGGTAGATAACAGCGGTAACGAAGGCCAGCAGCAGCGTCCCACGAATCTCACGCAGCGTCAGGTTACTGGTAAAAGCGACCAGCTCTGTCTTCCAGGCAAGGAGCGTGGTTACGAGAATGGCGCTGGTGAATGCGAGAAAATAGTCTCCCAATCCGACCAGGATACCGAGCACATTGGTGGCCGCTAATGCGAGAGAGGTCGTGATCTCGAAAGGCTGATGTTCTCGTAGGGAGAAAAGATTAACGAAGACAATGATGACTACAACCACCCCGACTTCAAGGAACGCGAGAGATGGAGCAACGAGCCAGGATACCGTCCCCAGCAGCGCAGCAATAGCAAAAGTCCTCGCGCCTGCTTCTTTGTGTGCCCACTCGCGTTCCAGACCAATCAGCAGTCCGATGCCCACTGATGCGACAATTTTTATCGCGAGAGAAAGAGGAACATCCATGATACCGGCGGCGCGGGTACCCTCACGTTTCTACTGGGGGAGGAAGCGCCGCCCTCCTTTCTGATGCTACCCAGGATCGGATGCGCGTGTCAGCAGAAAGCCCTGGGTAGGACGAGCTACTCGTACCAATTTGCGTGGCGTGACCTCGGCCAGTTTCTTCCCGGTCGTCACGTCTTTGATGATGAAGGCTCCTTTTTCTCGCCTTCCCGCAATGTAGCCTACATTTCCGTGAACCTTCACCACTTCGTAGAGCCTGAACCCCCGCACTTTCCTTGGTGCCCAACATTTGTGCTCACCATGAAGCCCATTGAATCGCTGATACTGGCCCCGCGCCAGACAACGGATGTGATAGGTCGTCTCCAATGGCCTGACCATCTCACCGATCTCGCAGGCGATTGCCGCCGCATCGTTGGTGTGGGACTTGGGCAGGTCGAGTACCTGGATGCGTTGATACTTGGTTTGGTAGCCATAACGTACCTGAACCTGCCGCTCGCCAAAGTGCTGTTTGAGCTGCGCGAGCAAGACTGTCTTGAGCGAGGAGACATGGGCTGCATCCCGTAAGGGCAGGCGTGCCTGCGCCTGGAGTTGGGGAAACCCAAACTCCGCTGCAGTTCGATTGCCTTTGCGCTGGTTGCATGGCTCGCAAGCCAGGGTGAGGTTGTCTACTCTGTCCGAGCCGCCTCGCGCCTTTGGCACAAGATGCTCGATTTGTAAAGCCCTGTCTTTTGCTCCGCAGTACATGCATGTCCTCTGCCATTTCTCCAGGACATATTCACGCACCTGATACCCGAACAAGCTGCCTTGCTGGTAAGAGATCCCTTTGATTTCGGGATCTCGCATTTGCTGGCTGTCGAAGCTGGCGACCTCCACGTTGACCTGGCGCACAGGAAGCAGTGAAGCCACGAACCGGACGGCTTTGAGCGTGGCAGCCAGCTTCGAGGAGACCGCAGGGGGCAGCCAGCCTGCTCGACGCCTGCGGTTGGCGAATCTGGGGGCTCGGGAGCGGGTATTGCGGCTGCGGCGTGCCCGACGATAGGTGCGCCTCTGGGTCAGCTTCTCGCTGATGTCGGTGCGCAGCTGCACCTCGGCTTGAAAGAGCACACAGCCATTGCTGATTGCTGCAACCCCCACACGTTGCGAGCCGGTGTCCACCCCCAGGGTGACGGACTGCGTGTGGCTGGTCGTCTCGAAACACAACTGAATGGTAAATGGTTCATGACGTACCACCTTCGCCCGTCTGGCTTTGAGCCAGAGACGCGCGCGCCGTGGGGTGGTCGGCATCAAAGGTGTTCCCCCCTGTGATAAGACGAAGACCTTCATCAGGTAAGGCTCCTTTCGGAGTACAAACGACCCCCTCGACGTTGATAGCACCCGGTACTTTCCCCTGATCACTGTTCCTGACCGCAGTTCGTTAAACCAGAGGTTGGAGAGCAAGGAACTGGGGCAGCATTCCTGGGTCCGAACGGAAACGCTCAGTGCTATCGCTCATCTCTTCTCCACCAGCCGCGACGCTCGTTTGCTCGGCGCGACTGGCTCACTGATGTCGTCTGGTCAATCCGGCTTGTCAGTAGCAAGCCACTGACAAGCCTCCGGTCTGAGACCGGAGGTCATTGACACCTATCCTGCTCTCTTGGAAAAGACACTCCAGTATACACTATTTCATAAGGATAGTCGGTTAAGGATTCACAGCGGGCAATGCTTTACGGAAATCCGATCGCGAAAACTTCTGTGATTCATCCAGGGGATGAAGCGCACTTTCTTTGTTGGAGGGGCGACGAGGCGGGGCAATGGAGTGCTTGACAGGGGCGGTCTGGCCTGCTATGATTGGAATGGATGTTCTAGCTGGAGCAAGGAGCGAGGCCGCTAGGTAGCAAGCAGAAGACGCCTGCAACCGGCGAGTCTCGTGGCTGACCCATACTCTGGCCAGCTGCGCCTACTTGGCGCTCAACCACTTCTGCGTGAGCAACTGATTCGCCAGATCGTGGCACTGGGCCACGCCATCCTCAGCGAGAAGCTTTCCTGCACAGTATTGTCACGGCTGCGGGATGGACGTCCCCAAGCCGTTATCGCAGCGCTGGCATCACTGCTCCTGCGGCATCGAGCCGGTGCAGTGTAACCTCGCTCCCAGCCCCCGTGAGTGCGGACGCGCCACGCCCCGGTGCTCCGCCCCGCGTACCGCTACTCAAGGAACTCCCCTGCCCCCGCGCTCGTCCGAGCGCGGGGGGGGCGGTATTCCTTGCGGGGCGGCCTGGGGCAGGGCGGACAGGACACATTCTCGGGAGTGGGGAGCGAGCCTCGTGTGCCCAGTATGTCGTTCCCTGGGAAGGTGCGGAGGCGCAGTGCACACTCACGTGGGTGCTGCCCCGAAGCATCGGTATGCCCCGTGCCGGAGCGCGTCCGCCCGAAAGTCGGAGCGAAGCGATACCAGAGCTGCTGTTCCTCTCCAGGAGAGGGAAAGCAGAAGCGTGGAAGCGCCGCTCAGAACCACCCGTACTTTAGCCGGGGGAGTCTTCGGGGAAAAATCAAAAACCCGCTTGAAGCCACGGCTTCTGCGTATAATAACTCTTTGTTGTAGCGATATAATTGATTGCTCCTTGATTGTACCAGTCCCCACTATACCAGAAACCAAGGCATCCCCAGATATCACCGGCATGATAGGGAGGATATCCGGCTACCGGCGTGCGTTGATACAAATAATCTGCATGCCCTTCGAAACAGTTGCGTAGCCAGCCGTACACAAAATCTGCATTGAACGCCGTATCGTCACGGCTCATAGGCCATTCGCTTTGAAAGTATTCATATTTTATCTGGAGAATACCATAGCTTTGGTAACAGCCTGTACCATTCCAGGTCCCTGGTGGGCAGAGACTCTGGTTGGAGGTATAGTCTCCCCGCTGGCTCTGATGCCAGTAAGACTCCGTTACCGCCTGGGCTCTGACAATATTCACATCAACACCCCATTTGCACGCAACCCATTGCAGAATTTCATCAGTCGTGCCAGTAAAGTTGCCTGTGACTCGCCTGCGTAGGCTGTCCGAATTGACATTCATGCCGATTGAAGGATCCCACGGATGCAAATTCGCAATTTGTGCAGCAGTTGGTACCCGGTGGTTAGCAGCATAATTATCAGCGCGGGGCTCGAAAGAAGAGTTGATTACGCGTGAGTCGCAGGTGCTATCACCTGGTAACGCGCTCCCAGGAGGAAGCGTATTGTAATTGTTGCCCGCCGGAGTCGTTGGGGTAAGCGAGGATTTATTGGGCGGCTTGTTGACAGCGGAATGACCTGTTGTAGGAGTGATGTCATGCGCCTGTAACGAGAACGTATTGTTGGAATCGGAGTAGGAGTTATTCACAGCTACGATACCCTGAGTCTGGGTCCTCATAGCAACTCGATTTAGCAGAAAGCCGCCTGCCAGCAGAAAAATACATGCGCCAATCAGGATCAAAAGCAACGGCACAGGCCTTTTGATTGAGAGCTTTCGCTTGTTTAGTTTCACAGGTTTCTCTTTATGTATTTCTCTATTCAAATCTCCATAATTGGGAGACGGTGACATCCTGGTAGTTCTATTACTACCTAAGACGAAACTCGTTTCTGTTTGGAGCTTTTATGGTACTAGTAGAGGATAGCAGGGGTACAGTTTGAGGCACCATGAACATAGGATGAAGTTCGTAAAGTGGAAGAATGACGAAGGCCGGCTGCTTGAAGCAGCCGACCTCCATTTCATATAGATGCAAGCACTACGGTGTCAGTTCGCTGATGCGTGTAGTCCAGTTGCCCAGGCTCGTGCGGGTTCTATTGCAGCTAAACAAGGGGGTGCTCAGGTACTGGGACAGTGTACACGGCGTCCCACCAGCGGGGCCGATGTACTCTGAAGCGATCCAGATAGAGTTGCCGACCACCGCCGTATAACCGTAGTCACCCCAGCGGGTGCGCGGCGGATTGCCAACGAATGCTTTGTAGCTGGTGAAGCCATCCGATGGCCCGGCACCCTCGACTATGACATGGACATCGCCTGCGCCGACCTTGGCGTCAATAGCGGCGTAGCCCGGGCTCGGGTAATGATCTGCGCCAACCACGGTAAAGGCCATCACGCCCCTACCGCTCTGAGTGACACCGATGGCAGGATATGTCAGGTTATTGTTGGCCAGGGCCAGGTAACCCTGTAACACAACTTTGCCTGCAGACGGATTGACGACGAACCACTCGATGCCTGCTTTATTCACGCCATTAACGGTGACGGTTGTGTCGAGCGCGCCCCACAGCTTCCCATTCGCAAACGTAACCTGCTGCATGCGCGTGTCATTGCTATCGAGATGGGACTCAACTTCGTTGAACGGACCTCCAGAATTAAAGAAGAAGCGCCAGCAGCCAGGGCCAGCAGGCGTGGAGATGGTGGAGTCGTTGAGGCACTGGCCAAGCGGGAAAGCACCCGGCTTTTGATCAGCTTGCGGCGGAATGGCGTACGGGTTGACGGTGAGCACAGAGTTGCTGAGGTTGAGCGCCGGGCTGGCGCTGTTCAGCGACTGTGTGTTCGTAAGCGACCAGACGATAAGGTCGCTGGAGACTCCTGTTCCATTGGCCTCGGCAGCCGCATTGGAACTCATGAAGTACTCGGTGTTTCCACGAAAGGCATTGCCGGGTGTAGTGGCAGGCCAGACGGTGAAGCCTGGGTTACCGTTCACGGCACCGATCGTGTCGAACTGCGTGACCGCGACGCTGGCTGCACCCGCTGCAAGCGCGCTCTTGGAGAAAGCATAGATCTGTGCCGCATGGAACCCCAAGCCGGGTGCGAACAACCCATATTCATTGGTGGTGATGTAGAACCCATTTGCGTCAGCCCCAATATGCGGATAGTCGCCAAGGCACGGCCCGGTCGTCCCAGGGCCTCCAGAGCCATCGCACCTATGGTTCGGCGTTCCTTGCGTGCCGTCGTCCTGAACCGGCACCCTGTAAATGTTCCACCCATCGGTCGGGCTAGAAGTCTTACTCACAGCGATGTCCAGGTGGTTTGGTCCTAGGAACGCACCTGTTGTCGGGTTGACTTCAAGCGTGAGTACAACCTGGAACCAGCGTTGAGTAGGCAGGTCAAAGTAGCAACTCGGGTCGGTGACGAATGGGCCTCGCACTCCGGTTGCGCGGTTGATCGCCGCTATATATCCATAGAACGTGTTGAGGTCTACTGCCGCCCCTCCGTTCAGCAGTGGAGTACCAGAGGTACTGTAAACCTGCAGGACATCGTTGACGGACTCCATCACAAAGCCATTACCGGCGCACAATCCCTGGTCGGGGGGCTCAACGGAAAACTGGTTGCCCCCGTTGGCAAGGCGCTGCTGGCGGTGGTTCAAGCCGTCGAAGCTTACGTTAAGCTCCGGGTTCGACTTGGCCTTTTTGCCGCTGTTGCTCGATGCCCCCTGGCTCGCGCTTTGCGAATGGCTGCGGTCGAAAATAGCCCCGTTGTACGGCGCAGGACCCGGGTTGTTATCCGTGGCACCGGCAAACTCAGGCCACGCCGGATCTGTGCTGCCATTCGGAGATGTCGCGAATGAGCTTGTGCCAGCACTGGGAATTTCGCGGGTGAATCCACCTCCAGCGGCGCTAGCAAGCTGGGTAAAGGTGCTTAGGGATAGCGCCGGAAGCATCATGGTAAGCACGAAAATTTCAGTATGCTTTTGCGCATGGCAAAATGAGTAACAGCGTCGCTTTGCAAGATGGCACCTATGCTGAGATCCGCGCCCGTTTTCATCTGCCATCCCAAATGGCCTGTAGCGTTCCTCGTCAAGTGGGAGCCACCTACAAAGCACTGTGGACCAAGGTCAAGCAGAATGCCGCACAGCGCAAAGCCGGACAGACCAAGAAACGCTACAAGGGATTGGACAAGGCTCCCAAGTATGTCTCCCCTACGCTGACCTACCAGTATAAGAAGGACTACAGCTTCAAGCGTGAGCAGCACCTCTCGATCCTGACCCTGCAGGGCCGTCTCATCGTCCCCTATACCGGCTATGTTGAGCACACCGCCCTTATTGGGCAAGGTGCCCAGATCGGGGCCGCGAAACTCTGGTATGATAAGCCCAAGCAGCAATTCTACCTGCTGGTTTCCCTTGAGATTGAGAGAGCAGACCCCAGACCAGAGACCCATACGGGTGTAGCTGGTGTGGATGTAGGAGTCCGCTATCTGGCCGTCACTGCGACGACCAGGGGAGACCGGTCGTTCCATTCTGGAAAACGTGTCGTAGCCAAAGCCAACCATTATGCGCGACTGAGGAAGCGCCTGCAACAGAAAGGCACTCGTTCGGCTACCCGTCGCCTGATCGCGATCAGCGGACGAGAGAGACGGTTGAAGCAGGACGCCAATCATGTGGTCGCCAAACGCATCGTGACCCGCCACCCCAATAGTCTGATCGGGCTGGAGCATTTGACAGACATCCGAGAGCGGACCCGTCGCAGGCATGGCAGGCAAGCAACCAGGCAGCAGAGGCGTGCCAATGCCGCCTACTCCAGGTGGTCGTTTGCCCAACTGCAAGGGATGATCGCCTACAAAGCGCTCTTACACAGTTCAATGGCAGTCAAGGTCGATGCCCACTATAGTAGTCAAGCCTGTCCGATGTGTGGGCATAGCTGCCCCGAGAACCGGCCCAACAAGGGGTTGTTGTTCATCTGCCAGAATTGCCACTATAGCCTGCATGCGGATTTGGTCGGGGCAAGACATGTCACGATGCGAACGCTCCTGGTCCGGCAAGACTGGGCCAGGACGGGGAGCTTGTCAGTCTCCCCTGATGTGTCGTGCGCAGAAGCCAAAGCAGAGCGCCTACGTCGGTACTCTGAGTTGCGGTGGAGCACAGACACAAGCCCCCTGCTTTAGCTGGGGGTGATTGGCACTTCTTCTCCTTTCCTGAACATGTAAATACAATTTGTGGCGTGGCGCAAACGTCCTCTGCAAGAGCACTGGCGTGTGCTATACATGGCTGGCATCCACTTCAGCATTCGTCATGGCGACCAAGCCGATTCCATGAAGATTTTAACAGCACTGGGGGTGGATCTGGCAGGCTACAAAGAGGTGCTGGCTCTGCGTGCCTGTGCGGAGGAGAGCAAGGAGGGATGGGCTCCCCTGCTGCAAGACCTGCGTGCACGAGGAGCCGCCCTGATCGATCTCATCGTGACGGATGGACATGACGGGCTGCTCGCGGCGATCCCGGAGTGGTTTACGGCCAGGCCTCGCCAGCGCTGTCTGCTGCAGAATCAACGCAACGTGTTGAATGCCATCCCCAGACGGGAACGTGGGGAGGTTCAGGTTGCCTGACAATTGTCTGGGCGATGATCCAGGACATCCGTTTGCACAAAATCTCGGTGGCTTGAGGCTCGAGAGCTGAATCCGGAGGTGGGCAAGTAATCAGCCGTGGGGGGTGCCCTAGCAGGAGTTCTTTTTTTGTGCCTCTCTTCGCTCCTTGTTGTCAATGCAACGGACGCAGCTGTGCAGAGAAATCGCATCAAAATTTGGGAACTGAGACTGGAGGGCACACTAGAATAGTGCAGTTTAAATGCCCCAACTTATAGATCCACTCTGCAGGCCTATTGAAAGCTAGATGCAATTGCTCCACACAGACCTCACGTTATGTTGACAATCCACACACCGATCAGTATACTTGCTATAGAAGGAGAACAATCATGTGGGGTATGTTCTCCCTGTGTATCTATCATCACCATGTAGCCGTCCCTTTGTGTGTCATGCTGTGCTCCCTTACCTCTCTTAGAGAAGAAAGGAGGACGCCCCGAGTACTGATCTGTGCGCCAGACCCGAGTGACCTGACATATGCAGGAGGGAGGAAATCGGATCTCTGATCCTCTTCGTCATGCCTGTGGATATCGAAGCGAATGCGGGATGGATGACTATCTCTGGATGCGGTCTTCTCTGTGCCCTGTACTGGCTTGCTCCTGGCAGATACTCACGCTGAGCTTTCTATCTACGCGGCCCCTCTGTGGGTATTTTCTTTTCAGGCGTGGCATCATACGCTTTCTGGCGCTCTCAGTATCATCCGAGTTCAAAATGTGTTATCCCATGGCATCACATTAGAAAGCGAGGCCAACCTATGCGTTTCTCTTCGCGCTCATCGATGAGCGTCGTGATCTCACTCGTTACCTTCCTCACCGTCATGAGCGGCTTTATGATTGCAGCATCGAGTGGGAATATCTTACATGCCAGGGCTGCTGCTGGTGCCCATATGTCTGTCAATTGCGCTACGAGTCCGCTCTGTACAGAGGTGGATAATCCCTACGCGGTATTTCATGGGTATGTTGGGCACGACGAGCCTTCGACGCTCTTCTATTCAAACAAGCCAGGCTCGGGCAACCGGATGAGATACGAGCTCACGCTTCCCCATGACCCGTCACCAACTAACCCGCTGGCGCCTGGAAAATCCTTCAATTTCCAGCTCCACCCGGCATTCTGGTTCGGCATGGCGATGTGTGCTTCGATGTCTTATCCCGAACTGCTCAGCACCTGCACGCCCGACAGCGATAGCAATATCGTCGACCCGGCGGTCAGTCCCAACCATCCAGGGACGGCTTTCATGGAGATGCAGTTCTATCCTCCAGGCTGGATATCGTGGCCTCCTGGCAATAGCTGCGACGCGACGATGTGGTGCGCGGCGCTCAATATCGACAGCCTGGCTGAGAACCCTGTCACTGGCACAACGCAAAATTCTACCTGCGTTAACAATGTTATTGGCTCCATAGAGTACGTCAACTTCGCCTTCATCACGACGAACGGCGTTCCAACGGGACCGCCCAATCCGGTCGATTCGAACGGGTTCACTTTCACTCCTGACCCGACCAGAGACCTGTTCATGAACTCTGGGGACACCATCCAGGTTACCATGCACGACACCGCGCATGGTCTACGGATCGACCTCAATGACCTGTCAAGCGGCCAGAGCGGTTTCATGGTCGCCAGTGCGGCGAATGGGTTCGGTCAGGTGCAATACGACCCAACCGGAACAAGTTGCACCAATGTTCCCTACGACTTCCATCCCATGTACAGCACCTCGTCGGAACACACGCGTGTGACCTGGGCGGCGCATTCCTACAACATCGCCTTCTCGGATGAGACCGGCCACTTCCAAGCCTGTAACGGCACCGACACCATCACTCCCGGTGGAAATTGCCCTGCGAGTAACACGGAGTATGATGGTGAGGCGTCTGACGCGAACGATACCTACTGCTTCCCAGCCTCTTCATCGTTGTTGGTCCAGGTGCCAGGATGCTTCGAGCTCAACGGCAACACCGGCTTTGACAGTCTCCCCTATAACCACGTCTGGCCTGATGGTAATCCCAACCACCCGACCTCGATCCTCTTCACCAGCCCGCTGACCGGACCGAGATACCATACGAACTACAAACGCATGGCCTTCGAGGTGGACCTGCCGCGCATCGAGTTCGGGATCCCGAACCCTTGCATCCGCACCGGTCCCAATGCCGGGACCAACTGCACGCTGATACCGCAAACCGACGATGGTGTGCCCGCTAACTTCTATCCGTTCTATAGTATCGGCAATCCCGGTGGCCAGTGTACCTGGATGCTTGGCGAGGATCCCCCGGGGACCACGAATGACTTCGGCAAGAACAGCCAGTACGGTTCGCTGCTGCAATTGAGCTACACAGTTAAGGGCGGAGGGTTTATTCTGATCACGGAAGACTTCCGGCAGATACTGGGTAAAAACCCCTGCAAGGTCAAAGGAGGTAACAACGATTAACAACTCACTCTGACATGAGGCATCCCGAATTTTAAGGATGGGCTTGCAGACGAAGCCGGCAGTTCTCGTTTTTGAGAGGAGGACTGCCGGCTTCTGCATCTGCGGGAAAAGAAAGAGAAGCGTTTTCCGGTTGCGCCGGGCAATGACCTGCCACCCCCTCTGCGGCAGCACCCCTCGTCCCCTGTGGGCGCTAACTGATCCACCAGCGCATGGCAGGTCGCTTAGATGACTTTGATAGTGAACGATGCCTCCGTCACCGACGGCACACAGTGGAGGTTCCTTGGGCAAATGGCCATCCCGGAGAAAGGTAATTCGACCGTGCCAGTCCCTTGAGCGAGAAATCGCCAGATACAAGCGCCGATTGGCTTCCAGGCATATCCATAAGGTGATTGGAGTTGGAGTGGCCCTTGAGAGGTGGTAGGGCCTTCCCACGTCACCCCAAATGGCATCTGTATCTCTATCACCTCACCCCGGTGGGTGGTGAGGGGAGTGGTGCCTTGTTTCGGCTGGATGGTGACATCTGCTGCTGGCGGTGCAGGGCTCACCACGACATCGCTTGGGCAACCATGCGTGGTACCGTATCCGGCGACCGTCCCCGATGTGGGAATGGGTGAGGGGTGAAGGCCCGCCCCGGTGCCGCTACTTCCCGTCCCACACGCATCAAGGATCAGGGCAAAGATGGTGACGAAAAGAACGATGCACAGAGCCGTGGGGTGCCGGAGACTGTGGATGGTTCGCATTGTTGATCCCTCCTCTGCTTTCTCGTAACTGTACTATGAGGGTCTCCCCAAAGAGTATTCTCTCCTACTATCAAGACGTTACCAGCCATAAAAAGTTCCCGTTCCCTCGCTCTGCCTGTCCCACCGCTACGTGTAGCTTGCAGCGGGTTCATTGTGGCAGACACCTTTCTTTCCTTGCAATGAACCGTTTTGCGGGCTGCGGCTGAGGGATACTACAAGCTCATGAAGACATCATCGGTACACAACAATCGACAAGGCATCAAAATGTGAATACAGAATATGTTTAAGTATACTGACGTGTTTGGTCATGTCAAGGAAAATGGAGAATTTTTTTTAGGGAGAAAAAGAAATATGAGGCACTCCTGACACAAAACCTGATTTTGTGCTACACTTTCACAAGAGTTTAGATGAGAGATGAGATATGCTCTTAACATATTGCAACTTAACTAGCTGGAGTTATGCATGACACAAATCATCGACAAGAAGACAGAACACACGGCCGTTGGCAAGCGAACGCGCCGGCATGACGGCTTCGATAAAGTAGTAGGGCGTACCCGCTATGCTGGCGATTTGGCTTTTGCAGGTTTACTACATGCCAGGCTGGTACTCAGCCCATATGCCCATGCGCGTATCGTCAAGATAGATACCGAGGCAGCACTGGAGGTTCCAGGTGTAAAAGCCGTCTACACCAGCGAAACGTTGGGCATGGTAGATCCTGAGAGTAGCGCACGCACCCAGTCTCCCCTTGCGCCAAAAGAAGTGCTCTGGTGCGGCCACCCCGTTGCCATCGTGCTGGCTGAGACAGAGGCTGCAGCCGAAGATGGTGTAGCCGCCGTTGATGTGGAATATGAACTGTTGGAAGTTGTAATGGAGCCGGTCGCTGCTATGCGGCCAAGAGCACCTCTGACGCGTCTACTCGTAAAAGAGACCTCCTCTGAGATTGCCGGCGGTGGCGCCCATGCCGCTGTCACTGAAGAAGAAGTGTCAGATACTGATAAAGAAGAACTTTCACAAAATGTGAGCGATAAAGCGCATTTACATGCTGGCGATATCGATGCAGGTTGGCGAGAGGCCGAGGTAGTAGTCGAGCGCACCTTTAAAACCAGTATCGTACACCAGTCGTACATAGAGCCTCAGTCTATTACCGTTGTACCAGATGCGACGGGAGACCGCCTGACCATCTGGCCAAGTTCTCAAGCTATGCTGGAAACGCGCTCGGAAGTAGCAAAGGCGCTCGCCGTACCTGAACGCCAGATACGGGTAGAATCAACACCTATAGGTGGGGCTTTTGGCGGAAAATTTGGGCTTATCGAGCCTTTTGCCGCCGCATCCGCTCATACTTCACGCAGGCCCGTCCGCCTGGTCTACACGCGTTCAGAAGACCTCTCTGCGGGTAATCCCGCTCCGCAATCGATCATAACCTTGAAGCTTGGCGCGAAACGCGATGGTACACTCATCGCGATGCAGGGGACAGTCATTTTCGATACTGGAGCTTATGCAGGCTCGGCGGTCTTTCTGGGGGGCCTTATCCTTGGCAGTAGCTATCGCTGCCCCAACTATGACTTCCACTGCTTTGAAGTGATGACCAATAAGGTTGGCGTCGGCGCATATCGTGCCCCTGCTGCGCCCCAGGCCACCTTTGCCCTGGAATCGACCGTTGATGAATTGTGTCAAAAATTAGGCATGGATCCCATCGCTTTCCGCCTGAAGAATGGTCTGAAAGAGGGTGATCCAGCTATGGAACGTCGCACGGTGTTGCCTCGTATCGGCCTGCTTGAGTGCCTGCAAAAAGCTCAGGAACACCCGCTTTGGGCCAGGCGCATGGAGCACAAAAACGTACCCGGCGAACTTCAAGGCTGGAAGGTCGGGATAGGTGTAGCCGCTGGACACTGGCCCGGCGGCACAGGACCAACGGCTGCCGCCTGCCGCATGGAGTCTGATGGCACAATCACCGTCATTGTTGGAACCGTTGACCTGACAGGCTCCGATACCTCGCTCGCGCTCATTGCCGCTGAAGGCCTGGGCATGCCAGTTGACTCTGTGAATATGACGCATGACAATACAGATACCATGCCTTACACTGGCGGCACAGGAGGCAGCAAGACTACGTACTCAATGGGCGTTGCTGTGCTTGCAGCAGCACGGGAAACACGCAATCAGATTCTGACAATTGCTGCTGATATGCTTGAGGCGTCATCGTCTGACCTTGAGATCGAGGGTGATAAAGTAGTGGTACGAGGCGCTCCTGCTAAAAGTGTCGAATTGAAGAAGATCGCTTCGGCTTCGATGCAGTTTGCTGGTAAGTATGAACCAGTCTATGGGCGTGGTCGTGCCGCTCTCAAAACTAGTTCTCCCCAGTATGGCGTGCATGTGGCAAGAGTAGCAGTCGATCCCGGCACAGGAGAGGTGCGCGTCCTTGACTACGTCGCCGTGCAGGATGTAGGCTTTGCGATCAACCCGGCAGAAGTCGAAGGCCAGATCTACGGGGGTGTTACGCAGGGTCTTGGCTGGGCGCTGTTTGAACGATTCATCTACAACGAAGACGGCCAGATACTCACATCCACCTTTATGGATTACGCGCTGCCGCATAGCGAGGATGTTCCAAACATCACCACTATCCTGGTTGAAGTACCCTCAGCTCTCGGCCCCTTTGGAGCGAAAGGCGTCGGTGAACCGCCGGTTGTGCCTGTCGGCGCGACAATAGCAAATGCCATCTTCGACGCCGTGGGTGTGCGTGTGACGGAACTTCCCATTACATCTGAGTCTTTGTTTATGGCGATGCAGTAACCAACAAAAAGGAGCATGAATATGTCGGAAGTCTATGATACTACACCATCTGAACATGCACCTGCCGATGTTGCTCCACCAGTAGGTATAACCCCACCACAGATACTTGCACAGGAGGCTGCTGCTGGCAGGCGTGGCGCAGCCTGGCGACTTATGGTCTGGATTATGGAAAACGATCCCCGCGCAATAGTCGCTGTTTCCTCGCTTGAAGATGATCGCCTGGCGCAGAATCTCCTGGAATTTATCGCAATGGGGACATGGGCGGGCAAGCCATTTGTCGTTCCCGCACCACTCCGGTCCTCGTATACCAGGACCCGCTTGCGCACACTCTTCCTGCCCGGAGCAGGTATCGACTCAGTGCGCTCCCAGCGTGTGGCAATGTCAGCAGCACGCGATAAACGGCCTGCTATGCGAGAGAATGCAATTTATATCCTGGGAATCCTTGAAAGCCCAGTTGCAACTCCTGTTTTGATTGAGGCATTGAATGATCCAGTACCGGCGGTACGCATGCAGGCGGCCAAGGCGCTGGGACGTATAGGCGATCCAGCAGCTATTCCTGCTCTGCTCAATGCTTTGCGCGGCGCAGACGAACAGTTTGGAAGCCAGATTTTCTCGGCTTTGGTGCGCCTGGGCCAGGCAGCAGTTCCAGCGCTTATGGAGGCAAGTAAGAGTAATTCAGCCTGGATGCGCTGGCAAAGTGCGCGTGCTTTAGGAGCAATACGTGATCGCCGGGCGATACCAGTTCTTGTGGACGCTCTTTCTGACTCAGATCATTCAGTAGCCTGGATGGCTGCCAAGGGCCTGGTGCAATTTGGTAGATTGAGCGTAGAACCGGTACTGCAAGTACTCGTGAAGGCAGTGATGACACCGTGGGTAGTTGAGACAGCTTCTTATGTCTTGCACACACAGTCTCAATACGAGCCTAAACTCAAACCTTACCTGGAACCGGTAGTACAGCAAATGCGCGGCCTTGCGTATCGAGTCGGGACATCACAGGCTGCGCAAAAAGCGCTTGCGCAACTGAAGGCTGACAACATGTTGGAATCATAGGGCTTTTGCCTCTCGATAAGGGAAATGCAATGTTCTATCGCCCTCCCAGTTCTCCCGCAGCCCTGGGGTTGCCAGATCCCAGTCAGGGCGAATCTTGCGCGTGACTTCCCGCAGATCCTGACGCAACTCTTCAGGCGAAGGTCGACCCCAGAACCAGTAGCCGTTGTAGATCTTGTAGATTATAAGACCTGGCTCGAGTACAAATGTGTGCGGAATCATTGGATTGTGGTATGGATCAGTGTATTCCTGTATATCCAGGCCTTGTTGTATCTTACGCCCAGAATCCGAAAGGAACGTCCACTGTGCTCCCACCGCGTCTCGGAACTCGTTCGTTTCGAGAATATTGTCCGTTGAGATAGTCACGATTTTTGTGTAGGCAACGGCAATCTTTGGATAAAAGGCAGCAAGTTCGAGGTGCTGCTGGTGATCCTTGGGACAGAAGTCGCCGCGTGAAAGGATCAGGATCATCGGGTCATTCCCCTGCAATTCACTGAGCCGGCGCCGTGTTCTTGTATGGTCAGTCAACTCATAATCAGGAAAGCGAGCACCCGGAACGATGTCTGCACGCATAATATCTCTCCTTTGAATTTTTGCTGTAATGCACAGTAACACATACCGTTACATCACGAAGAACAAAAAGATAGAGGGGTAAATTCCTATAGTTCTGCTAAAAATCAGGGCCGGAATCATTCACCCCAGCACGCCCGAAGAATAGCGTGGGCGTATTTCCCTGCCCTCGGCAAAACGGTCAAAAGCGAAGTGTTGCATATCGCCGGGTTTATTTCCAGTAAGAATAAGCTCAGACATCCATTTCCCGACCAGTGGGCTTAACTTGAAACCATGACCGCTGAAGCCAGCCGCGCAATACAGGCCGTCGAATCCCGGCAAACGATCCAGAATTGGATGAAAGTCAGGCGTATCATCATAAATACCGGCCCACCCTCCGCGCGGCACGGCGCGAGCAAGAGCGGGCATGCTGCCTCCGGCCATTGCGCGCAAGTGCGCGATTTCCTGCTCCGACAGGCCCTGCGCGTAATTATCGGGATCGCTGGGGATAAAGACGTTTTCAGTCGAGCCAACCAGTGTCACGCCGCCAATGTCCGGTCGTAAATAGATCTGGCGCGTCAGATCGAGTCCAACAGCATGTAATCCCATTCGACCGCCAAAGTCATTGGGACGGCGTAAGGCTACCATTGGATGGCGCGTAGGAGTAATAGGCAATGCAATTCCAGGCGATTGTGCAAGCGCGACACTCCATACATTCGCCGCCAGCACTACCATGGGCGCATATAAGTCACCTGAACTCGTGCGCACGCCAATCACACGTTCACCAGCGGTCAAGATTTGCGTGACAGTTACCCCTTCACGGATAGTTGCGCCGAAGTCACGAGCGCGTTTTGCAAAGCAGTGCGTTGTTGCCATCGGATCTGCCACGCCTGTACCTGGTTCGTAACATGCCAGTGCCACCCCTGCTCCGCTATATCCTGGCGCCGCCTCGCTGACTTCATCAGAGCGAATAAGCTGTGTATCAACGCCTAACTCCTGCTGCATCTTCACGTTGGCGCGCAGGGCCCCGGCCCCTTGTTCACCGGTCATGACGACCATGCCGGTCGTGACAAAGCCGCAATCTCCGCCAATCAAATCATCGAAATGCTGGAAAATGGTTAAGCAATCCTTAGCCATGCGGATGGTGTAGTAGTTTGAATAATGCTGCCTGACGATAGCCCCCGAACGCCCCGTAGTACCATTGCCGAGCGCCTGCCGCTCCAATAATGTAACCTGGCCGCCTCCCTGCTGTTTTGCGAGATGATAGGCAATGCTTGCGCCCATCACACCTCCCCCAATAATGATGATACCGGCTGTTGTAGTCATAGCTCTGCTCTCCTTGAATGCTTCTCTGTAGCTCTTTTCCCTTTTTCAGCTTAGCAGCCAAAAATCGAAATTGCAAGAAGTTACCGCATCCTGGAATAATTTTCTGAACATCCATGTTATCAATTCTGATTATGCTAACAAAAGGTTAGCACCACATGCTCAATTTTCCTTGACAAGCAGAAAAAGCGCGTGGTAATCTTTTACCAGGACTAATAAAAAGTAAGTTGATATACATAGTCAACAATAGAGAGGGGTTATTTGACATGGGCGATGCATCCCGCCAGATCATGCGGCAAGCTCGACAGCAGGTGTCCGAGTGGACGCCATCACGGGTGAACGAGGCCCTGGCACACCAGCACGAGGCCAGACCTGAACACCAGGAAATCGTCCTTATAGATGTAAGAGAAAAGCACGAATGGAATGAGGGGTATATTCCTGGTGCTATCCATGTACCTCGTGGCTATCTCGAATTGCAGGTTGAAGAAGCTGTTCCCGACAAATCGAAGACTGTCGTACTCTATTGTGCTGGGGGAGTGAGGTCGCTTATTGCTGGCGTCACTTTGCAGCAGATGGGTTATCAAGACGTGATTTCGATGTCAGGTGGCTTTGGTCAATGGAAGGGCAATGGATATCCGTTTGTGCAGCCCCGCATAATGAACGAGGCGCAATCCAAGCGCTATAGTCGCCATTTACTCATCCCCGAAGTAGGCGAGCAGGGACAGCTCAAGCTCCTCGATTCGCGTGTCCTGCTGATTGGTGCGGGCGGTCTTGGTTCTCCCGCAGCGTATTACCTGGCGGCGGCTGGCGTTGGAACGATTGGTATTATTGATTTCGACGTGGTGGACGAGAGCAACTTGCAGCGCCAGATCTTACATAACACGAAACGTATTGGCCAGTACAAAGCAGAGTCGGCCCGTGAAACGATCGAAGCACTAAATCCCGATGTGAAAGTAATCACGCATATCGAGCAGCTTGACGAAACCAATGTGGCCCGCATCATAGCTGACTATGACGTGATTCTGGATGGCACAGACAATTTCCCAACGCGCTATTTGCTGAACGATGCCGCGCTCATTGCTAATAAGCCAGTCGTTCATGGCAGCGTCTTCCGCTTCGAGGGTCAACTGACAGTCTTCAAGCCCTATGAGGGACCATGCTATCGCTGCCTCTTCCCAGAGCCACCTCCTCCAGATCTTGCGCCAAGCTGCGCCGAAGCTGGAGTACTGGGCGTGCTGCCGGGCATCATTGGTTTGTTGCAGGCAACAGAGACGATCAAACTTTTGCTTGGCATCGGTGATCCACTGGTTGGCCGCCTGATGACCTATGACGCCCTGGCCGGCGAGTTTAGTGAACTGCGCCTCTATCGCGACCCTGAGTGCCCGGCTTGTGGTGAGAACGCCCACCCGGAGAACCTGCCAACCTATGCTGATGTGTGCGCGGTTCCTGCCAGGTAATCAGTAACAATGCCTTCATAAAAAAGGAGTGATTAAAGAAGTATGGCTACGGTACGCTTAGCGCCTGTCTTGCGGGCCTCTGTTGGCGGTTCAAAGCAGTTGAGCGCGCAGGGAAGTAATCTTGCAGAAGTTTTGAATGATCTCTATACGCGTTTTCCGGCCCTGAAAGAACAGATTCAGCCCGAAAGCAGCCTCAGCCGCTTCATCAACGTCTATGTCAATGACCAGGATGTAAGATATTTGCAGGGCCTCGAAACAACTGTTGGTCCTGCTGATACCGTGATCCTGTTGCCTGCCATGGCTGGTGGGCACTGATACATCAGGGAAGCAGTATGCGCTACGATAGCATAGTAGACACCATCGGTAATACACCACTTGTAGAGCTAAAGAGTTTCAGCCCACGTCCAGGCGTGCAGATTTTTGCCAAGTTAGAAGGTGTCAATCCCTCTGGTAGTATCAAAGATCGCATTGCCAGGAAGATGATTCAAGAGGCTGAGGCGGCTGGAAGGCTTATCCCTGGCTCTATGCTTTTGGAGCCAACCAGTGGCAATACAGGCATTGCGCTGGCAATGATTGCCCGTGTAAAGGGCTATCCGTTTATAGCGGTAATGCCTGACAATGTCACACGAGAGCGCCGGCAGATGCTTGAACTCTATGGCGCAACCATCATCTACTCCGATGGCAGCTCAGGTAGCAATGGCGCAGTAAAACTGGCACAAGAACTGGTTAGCAAAGATGATAGATATGTCATGCTCAACCAGTATAGCAACGGTGCCAATCCACGCGCGCACTATGAGGGCACGGCAGTAGAGATCATCAATGACCTTCCCGACCTGGACGTGTTTGTTGCTGGCCTTGGCACCGGCGGCACCCTTACGGGCAATGCCCGCCGTTTGAAAGAGTATAACCCGGCGATCAAAGTCGTTGCTGCCGAGCCTCTCCAGGGTGATGGAGTGCAGGGCCTGCGCAGTCTCGAAGATGGTTTCGTGCCTCCTGTGTTGGATTTATCGCTGCTTGACGCCAGGATACTGGTTTCCAGCGTAGATGCTATACGCAGGACACGCCAGCTCAAGGATAAAGAGGGCATCTTTGCAGGGCCATCTTGTGGCGCTGCTCTCCACGCGGCGCTGCGTGTTGCTGAGGGCCTTGAGCATGGCAAGATTGTCGTCATCCTCGCCGATGGTGGTTGGAAGTACCTCAGCGAAGACCTGTGGACACGCAATCTCGATCAACTTGAGGACGACTTAGAGGCCAAGTTGTTATGGTAGCTGGAGAAGGTTTCGTAGTCCGTATTCCTCAAGTGATCTACACGGAAATGCTGGCGCATGTTGTTGCGGGTTATCCCAATGAAGCCTGTGGAGCGTTAGGTAGCAAGGATGGGCAAGTTGTCAAGCACTACCCGACTGCCAATGCTGCTGAGCATCCCAATGATTTCTCCATCATTGATCCAGAAGATTTGCTGCGTATTTACGATGATATCGATGAGTACGACGGCGAAATGATCTATTACCACTCACATCCTCAAAGCGAAGCTTATCCCTCCCGGCGGGACAAAGAATGGGCAAAGCGCAATAAACTCTACTATCTCATCTTCTCTCATCAATACTACCCTGAGCCTCCCTATGCCAGGGTGTTCTTGATTAACGATGATGACTCGGTGGTCGAGGGATCGATAGAGCGAGTTTGACAAAGCCTGCTATCTGTTTGCATCCAAGGCGATATAAAAAGTTTTTTTTCCCCGTCCGGGAAGAAAAGTGGTTTGCGAGGACACCTCGCGCTCCGGTTAAGGGCGGCAGCCCTTAACAATCCCGCTTCCCTTGACTAACTGCATTCATTTCGTCTATCATATTATTAGACTATCGAAATGATCTCTGAGAAGTAAGAAACATGGTACAGAAACCCGTACAAAATAAAACAGACCTGGCATCCGCTCTCCTTGATATTGCTCCTAAACTATTGAGACGCCTGCGTGCTGACTTGCCTCCAGAAGATTCACCTGAAGCAGGTCCTGGTTGGCGGGAGGTGGCCGAATTGCGTGCAACACCTGGGCAGCTGGAGCTTTTACACGTTCTTGTCGAGCATGAGCGCTGCACAATGCAGGAACTCGCAGAACATCTCGCCGTAGCTCCTTCTACCGCGACAGCAATGGTTAAACGTTTATTGGCCCAGGGCTATATCGAACGCAGTCATGATGATATAAACTGGCGGACAGTCTGGGTCAAACCTACGGAGCCGGGACGCTTTGCTGTCTATGTCTATCACCAGGCGCGCTTGAACTCCTTAAGACGTCGCCTTGATCGTTTGAGTGAAGCTGAACGCGCCACTATTCTAGCAGCACTTCCGTCACTCCAGCATCTTGTAGAGGAATAACTATGCGCACTTTTCGTTCCTCTTCTAATACTTCTGCTGATGCGACTAAAGAAGCGAAAGCCCTATCGACTGAGGCAGGACTTAACAATGGCTACCAGTGGACGGCGCTCTCCGTCACAACGGTTGGCGCCCTCCTGGGCGCTATTCAAGGCTCGGCTCTACTCATTGCGTTACCGAGTATCCTGGCTGAGCTACACGCCACATTCTTTACAATCATGTGGGTGCTGCTTGGTTACTTGCTTGTTGTTACCGTATTAACGCCGATTGTGGGGCGGCTGGCCGATATGTGGGGACGCAAGCGCCTGTATAACAGCGGGTTTGTCTTCTTCACTGTTGGCTCACTCATTGCAGGATTGGCAAACCCGCAGTTTCACGGCGCTGATCTTATTGCAGGACGTGTCATACAAGGAATAGGCGCTGCTCTGCTTATCACCAATAGCACAGTGATTGTGACAGATGCGTTCAGAAAAGGCCAGGTAGGACTCGGACTCGGCGTCAACCAGATTGCAGGCGCAGCAGGTTTTCTTATTGGCCCTATCATTGGAGGTTTACTCACTGAGTTTTCCTGGCGTTGGGTATTCTTATTTAACGTTCCGATAGGAATCTTTGGGGCTGTGTGGGGTATCTGGCGGCTTCGTGAGCCTGTGCGCCCATTAGAACACCAGCCGATTGACTGGTTTGGGGCCTTTAGCTTGAGTATTGGCCTTTTTGGAGTGCTACTGGGGTTGACCATGCTTGCCTTTCCGATACTTCCCCAACCTGTCATCTTCACTATTTTAATCATTGGTATCATAAGTCTCGTCCTCTTTGCAGCCATCGAACCTCGCATTCAGGTGCCACTCATTCAGTTGCGCCTCTTCAGAAATCGTCTCTTTACTTTAGCGAACCTGAGCGGTTTACTTAACGGCATTGCTCGTGGTGCTGTTCTGTTCTTGCTGATCTTTTTCCTCCAGGGCCCATATGGAAAAGACCCCCTTACCGCAGGGCTACTTTTAGCACCTTTTGGCCTTGCATTCATGCTTATTGGCCCAATGAGCGGGCGGCTTTCAGATCGGGTTGGATCGCGACTACTTACCCCTATTGGGCTGTCTATCTCCGCACTTGGGTTGTTGGGGTTAACAACGATCAACCAGTATACCCCGTACTGGTTGTTGGCCGTCTATATGGCCTTAATGGGCGGCGGCTCCGGCTTTTTCATCTCCCCGAACACGAACGCCATCATGAGTTCGGTAGAACCGCATACGCGAGGTGCGGCGGCAGGTATCCTTAACATGCTCAACAATACTGGTCAAATGCTTAGCATTGCTATCGTCTTTCCACTTGCTCTGAGCAAACTCCCATTTGATGTCATTCAGCAAGTATTCATCACTGGCGGTGGCATGGGCAATTTTGCAGCAGCAATCCCGCCATTCCTCGCCGGCTTGCATCTCGCGTTCTATCTTTCCTTCGCATTGACTGTCATTGCTGCGATTGTTGCGGCTTTGCGTCCAGCACATCGATAGCAAGATTCCCTCCTCACCCCCTTGCAAAAGTTTTAGGCACGTGATATCCTATTTTTAGGGAACTGAAATATCTTTTGGAGGGTACTAAAAATGGAAGAACCAATCCAGGAACTTGCACCGCGTATCAGTGATTGTTTAAAGGTCATCTATGATATGCAGGAACGCGGACAGAAGGTTTCTACCTCGGCCGTCAGTGAGCGTCTAGGCGTAAGTGATGCAACCGTCACCCTGTTGTTCAAAGACTTTGCGACGGCTGGCTGGGTCGAACACACACCTTACCATGGCGTGCGTCTCACGCCGTTAGGCGAACGCAAGGCGATGGAAGTTATTCGCCATCACCGCTTGCTTGAGCTCTATTTAGCGCGCGAGCTGGGCTACAGTTGGGATAAAGTGCATGCCGAAGCCGATAAGTTGGAGCATGTCATCTCCGAAGAGTTTGAAGATAAACTGGATGCCCTGCTGGGTTATCCCACTGTTGATCCCCATGGTGATCCTATTCCCAGTAAGGATGGTGTGGTTGTTGTACGCAAGGGATTTACACTGCCACAATTGCGAGAGGGTCAGGCTGCCCTCATCCTGCGTGTAGATGACCAGGACCCTGAAAAGCTGCGCTATCTTGGACAACTTGGATTGTACCCTGAGACACGGGTCGAGTTAGTGAGGCGAGCGCCCTTTGGTGGCCCGCTGCATATCCGCGTGGGGGGGAAGTCTGGACAGGTAGAGCATATGATAGGGCCTGAACTGGCTGAGCATATTATTGTTACACCAATTGAAGCCGGCGAGCTGGCCAATAAATAAAAGATTACTGTCTTGGGAAGCATTCTAAATGGCGTTGTTATCACAATCAAATGACAGGGAACTTATAAATATGCAATCAAAAACCCGGCAAGCTGCAGCGCAGGTCGCAGTCGGAGATGCTGGTACCATTCAAGCAGCCACCGAGGTGCTCAGCGGGAAAAGCAAGAGAGGGTTCTTTCGCAGGCTCTTGCCATTTCTCGGCCCGGCATTCATAGCCTGCGTTGCCTACATAGACCCCGGTAACTTCGCGACGAACATTCAGGGGGGTGCTAGCTTCGGCTACATGCTCGTCTGGGTTATCGTTGCCAGCAACCTCATGGCAATGCTTATCCAGACACTCTCGGCTAAACTCGGGATTGCCACCGGTCTCAACCTCGCTGAGATGTGCCGTGAACACTTCCCACAACCCATCGTGTGGGGAATGTGGGTGCTGGCCGAGATCGTCGCGATGGCGACCGACCTGGCTGAGTTCCTGGGTGCGGCTATCGGCTTTCAGTTGCTCTTCCACATCCCGCTGCTCTGGGGAGGTATTTTGACCGCCATTGTGACATTCATCATCCTGGGCCTGCAAAGGTACGGCTTTCGGCCAATGGAAGCAGTCATTACAGCGCTGGTTGGCGTGATCGCTCTCTGCTACGTAATTGAAACGGTGCTTGATCGACCAGAATGGGGCAGTATCGCCTACCATGCCGTTGTGCCACAGTTTAGTGGAACAGAGAGTATTCTGCTGGCGGCGGGTATCCTCGGCGCAACGGTGATGCCGCATGTGATCTACCTCCATTCTGCTCTGACTCAAGGGCGAATCGTGACCCGCGAACCCTCGCTACTCAAGAGGTTGCTGCGCTTTGAGATGATTGATGTGATCATTGCTATGGGCCTGGCAGGGTTTGTGAATGCCGCAATGCTCATCATGGCAGCTTCAACATTTTTCCTTGCAGGCCAGAGTAATATTGATACAATAGAGCAGGCGTACAAGACACTCGTCCCGCTGCTGGGACAGGCATCAAGCTGGGTGTTCGCCATCTCGCTATTGGCATCCGGCCTGTCATCCTCAACTGTTGGTACCATGGCAGGCCAGGTCATCATGCAGGGTTTCCTACGCAAGAGTATCCCGATCTGGATACGGAGGGGTGCCACCATGCTGCCATCGCTGATTGTCATAATCATAGGGCTTGATCCCACACGAACCCTTGTCATGAGCCAGGTTGTGCTCAGCTTTGGCATTCCATTTGCTCTTGTCCCACTTGTGATGTTCACCCGGCGAAAGGATCTAATGGGAGTATTAGTGAACCACCGGCTGACTACGATTATCGCCGGTATCGTCGCAGCACTAATCATCAGCCTTAACATCTTCCTGTTGTACCAGACATTCTTTGGAGGTTGATGTCTATGTTCCAGCACGCAAGACAAGACAGGCTCAGTTTCCTGGTCCCGCTGGATGGCTCTCGTCTGGCGGAATCAGTTCTGCCAGCGGTAGAGGGCCTGGCGAGCCACTTCAGCGCCATAGTTACGTTGCTGCATGTCATGGAGCAACACGCCCCGGCGACGGTCCATGGAGAGCGGCACCTGACCGGCATCGCAGAAGCACAGATTTACCTTGATGAGATCGCGACTCGATTGCGGTCCTCTGGCATGCTGGTTGAAACCCATGTGCATGAAAACAAGGAAAACAACGTTGCGCGAAGCATCGTCGAACATGCCCAGGAGAGTAAATCGGACCTGGTCATTATGTGTACGCACGGCCGGGGAGGGCTGCGAGAATTTCTCTTTGGCAGCATCGCCCAGCAAGCTCTTCAAAAGGGAACGCAGTCAATCTTGCTCGTGCTGCCCAGGGAGGATGGCAGCGCGCCGGTCTTCGATCTCCGCCGCATCCTCGTCCCCCTCGACGGCACGGTTGTCCACGAACCAGCGCTCCCTGCTGCCATGACACTGGCACGTACCTTTGGTGCAGAGATGCATTTTTTGCTGGTTATACCAACATTGGCGACACTCACAGGAGGTCAAGCGGTAACTGGGCTGCTCCTCCCGGCGACAATGAGGGCGGTTCTTGACCTGGCCCAGCAGGGTGCCCTGGACTATCTTGACGGTATCGTCAATCAATGTCGCGCCCAGGGAATGCTAGCTCAGGCCGAAGTACAACGGGGTGATACTGTACCGGTGGTTCTTCGCCTTGCCGGGCAGCTCAACGTTGATCTGATTGTTATGGCCAGCCATGGACGGGCGGGCCTGGATGCTCTGCTGGCAGGAAGTGTAGCGCCTCGCGTCACAGGGCGGGTCAGTTGCCCATTGTTGTTGATCCGAGCCGGAGAGTCTTCAGAATAGTGCAGAGCTATGGCGTTCGCCCTGAAACTGTGCTAAAATCCCCACGTATCCGATAGGAAGAACACCCGGGCAAGGAGAACTTCATTTGACAACGCATGATAAACGCTATGTGATAATTGGCAATGGAATCGCAGGAACGACAACCGCAGATACATTACGAAAGAATGACCCAAACTGTAGCATTCATTTACTGACAAACGAACCTTACCCACTTTATAATCGTGTCTCACTTCCGCGCTTTCTCCAGGGAGTGTTAACCGAGCAGAAGGTAATGATACGCGACTTTGCCTGGCACGAACAGCGCAATATCCAACTGATAACGGAAACAATGGTAACAGATGTCAACACAGGCGAGCGCGTCGTTGTTACTGACAAAGACCAGGTCTTGCCCTATGATGCCCTCCTGGTCGCAACTGGAGGTTGGGCAAACCCGTTGAAGGTACCTGGCGCAGAGGGTACCAGGCACATATACAATTTTGTCACACTGGATGATACCAAAACTATTATCGCCCGCATGCTCGAATCGCGTACAGCTCTGGCCTATGGCGGCAGCTTTATTTCATATGAGCTGTGTGATGGCTTTGCAGTACGCAAGCTCGACACGACCTGGTTGATGCGAGGCCCATACTGGCTGCGCATTTCACTTGATCCCGAAGGCGGTGAGGTTGTCGATAACATCGCCAAAAAGTTTGGCGTCCATGTCATTCACGGGGATGAAATCGAATCCGTAGTTCCCCAAAACGGCGTCCCCAGCTATATCAAGACAAAGAAAGGCTTGCAGATTCAGACCGATATGCTCGGTGTTGGTCTTGGTATTACCCTGAATACCAAAATCCTGGCCCATACGCCTGTTGAGGTGCGCAGCGGCGTGGTCGTCAATGAATACATGGAGACGAATGTTCCAGGCGTGTACGCGGCCGGCGACGTGGCTGAATTCTACGATCCAACTATTAACCGTCATCACACGATGGGAACGTGGGACAACGCCATGGCGCATGGGCGCATAGCTGGCATAAATATGGCTGGTGGACATGAACCGTATATCGATGTTCCAACCTACACAAGTCCTCTGTTCGATGTGAATATCGCTGTCGTTGGTACAGCGGAAACAAATAACCCCGAGCTACAACATATCGCTCGACGAGAGCCGGGCGAGAAGGGCAACGATAACTACCGCAAACTGTTTTTCCGCGAGAACAAACTTGTTGGCGTCCTCATGATTGGTAGCCCCAAAGGTCGTAAAAAGCTCGTTGAAATTGTTAAGAACCAGCAGGTCATTGAAACTGCTGCTGAGCGTGAAGCGTTGCTCGAATTGAAATAACGCTTCACAAGCAACAGTTACTGATTGGCTATGCAACTTGACGGAATATCACAACTAGAGTACCGTAAAGCCAGGGTACCGATCAACCGCGTAGGGGCGGGAGAGGTGTGGACGTGAGGAGGGGCGCTTGTGCCGCCCTTTGTGCTTCCCAACGCTGTTCGCGCAGGAGCGGGTGGGGACGCTTGTGCCGACCTTAATCACCCTCGCCCCGATCCCTGGTGGTACCAGCAGGAGACGTTTCGTGGCAAAACAGTGTATACATTGCGGGAAAACTCTGCCGAGAGACAACGCTCTTTTTTGCAATAACTGTGGGGAAAGAGTGTCAACTTCTCACCCGCCAAAATATTCAGTATCGAACGAGCCCCCGGCCTGGATTAGCCAGCTTGGAAAAAGCCTGGACAATGCAGAGGTAGATCTTTCATCTCCAGAAGCGGTTGAGCTACCAAAACCATTAAGCGGCGCTCCTCCCCGCGAACTACACGTGAGGGTCTGGGAGCAGGAAGATACTGTGCTTCATTCCAGGCCAGAAGAGAACAGAGGCTCAATAGAGCCTCAGAAGGACGTGGTAGAGGACTTACCAACCGAACCTCTTTCAGTAGCAGGTACTCCTGCATCTGCCAGACAACCTCTCTCAATACCCAATCATAGAGTGGCAAATATTCATAACGAAAAACTTGCAGAAGATTTACCGACCATACCAATGCCTGCCACTTCACCTGAGACACCACCGGCGCTGCATAGTTCAGCTCCCCCTGCACCTGGCGGTAGCAATGGGCGTCTATCGCATCTTGATGAAGTAAAGAAACCCTATACGCGCCCACACACGTCACAGCGGCAATGGCAAATCACGCCACCACCGTTGGTGAATCTGGCGAAACAGCATAATGGGGCATTACAACCGCCAATCGATGCTCAACAGGGTCCTGCGCTCCAGAGAGGTGTAAACCCAATCGTGTTTCCTCAGCCCCAGTCGCCGCCTGCACGCGAATTAAGGCAGGCTCCTCCGGCACCAAAAGCCGTGCCTCCAGTTGCACATTCTGAAAGAAAGAGCCGCAGGGGACTTATCTTTGTGCTCATTTTGCTCTTCATCCTTGTAGCAGGGGGATTGAGTGCCTGGATTATTGTCTTCCAACCCTTTACGGTTCCCGAAATAACGAACACATCGCAGTCTTTTCAAAATACTGACCTGGGCCTGTCACTGCATTATCCACGGTCATGGACA
>Ga0187846_10000229_pt1 | contig 34198 bp, 30 predicted proteins | sample TC_taG_FD_161473 | JGI IMG/M metagenome (GOLD analysis project Ga0187846, IMG submission 161473) | Biofilm microbial communities from the roof of an iron ore cave, State of Minas Gerais, Brazil - TC_06 Biofilm (v2) | ecosystem: Environmental > Terrestrial > Deep subsurface > Cave > Wall biofilm... | reverse complement strand
CAGACCGTAGCCGGACGGATGATCACCGTTGTAAAGTCTGGGGACTGATGCTTCAGGAGGAGGGGCTCGCACAGGCCCTTGTACTTGTTGTAGTCGGTCACGGGCACGAGCGGATGGTCTTCGGTGACGTTCTCACTTTCACTGACCCCATACACGCTCGATGTGGACGCGTAGATGAACCGCCGGACCCCGCTCTGCTTGGCGATCTGCACAAGAGGCTCGAAAGCATCATAATTGATGGATTTGCTCAGTAGAGGATTCAACTCAAAGCTCGGATCGTTGGAAATACAGGCAAGGTGAATGACCGTGTCGCATCCTGGGAGAACTTTCCGGAGGAGCGCCTGATCCCGGATATCCCCTTTGATCTGCTCGAGCAATGGGTCAGCGTTAAATTCGGATAGCACGTGATCCCCGAAGAGGTAAAGGTCGAGGACCTTGACCCGGTGTCCACGTTGCAGGAGTTTCGGGACGAGAACCGCCCCGATATATCCTGCACCGCCGGTGACGAGCGCTGTCTGCACTACTTTGCCCTTCCCTCGATCACTTCGGAATCCTCCGTATGGCCGGTTGCCGCGACGGGAGAGGCCGAGCGCCATGCCCTCCGGATGCGGAGCACCCACCATGACCCGAAGATCGTCTGGAGAGCCAGGAGAATATTCGAGAGGGTTACCGCCTTCGATTTTCCAAATGCCCGCTCCTGGTGAAGGAGCCCCACTTCGACATACGTACACCCCCGGTCGAGTGCGCGCACAAGCATCTCCGCCAGAAAGAAGAATCCGCGGCTGTTCGCAGGGAGTTCGCGTGCAAGGTAGGTGGGATAGACAGTAGGGCCTTGATAGTATCGAAGCCGGCGCACGAAGAGCAAATTAAGCAGTGCCGTGGAGATCCAGGTCATAACCCGACGGTGCCGTGGCCTGGCTTCCCGGTTCGCGTGATATGGGACGACAAGGTCCGCCGACCCGACTGCCTGGAAGATTGCCCGCACGGAGTCCACGTGGATTTCACGATCTCCGGGGACGAACGCAAAATAATCTTTGGCGGCCAGAGTCAATGCCGTGCGGTAGCAAGACGCGAGGCCCTGCTTGGTCGGATTGTGAATAACCCGGATACGCTGGTTTTCCCGCCCCAGGCCGTTTGCAACATCTGGTGTGGCGTCTGTGCTACCGTCATCTACGAGCAAAATCTCGTAATCGGCGAACCGTTCCTCCGCGGCCTCGACGACGTCTCGAATCGCCCCCTCGAGGTTGTCCGCCTCATTATGCGCCGGCACGAAGACCGAGAGAGAATTTCCTTGCGCGGTCATTGGGACTCCTCAATATGGCCCGGAGAATCGCGCCTGGACGTCCGAAAGCACTCGCGGTATCGACGTTTCGAGCCCAAGGACTTCAAGGCACGCCTCCGCGATTGTCACGGCCGTGGGGTGAAATGCTTCCTCCAGAGGGCGCGAGACTGGTGCCGGACAATCGGGAGGGGTCACCCTCCGCACAGGCGCCCTCAGCCATGCGTACCCTTTTTCCGCTGCAACGGCGGCCACTTCGCTCGCGAACCCGTACATCGCCCAGCTGGTATCCGCGACGACTAGGCGCCCCGTTTTCTGCAAGGAACGAAGGATCGCCGCCTCGTCCAGCGGACGCATGCTTCGAGGGTCGATCACCTCGGCGCTGATCTCGCGCTCGGCGAGGATGTGCGCCGCTCGCGCAGCTTCATATGCCATGAGCGAGGCTCCCACGATGGTAATGTCCGTGCCTTCCCGAACAACCCGAGCGTGCCCGAAGGGGATCGGGACGAGGTCTTCCGGAACGTCCCCCTCCAGTTCGTACAAAGCGCGATTTTCCAGCAGAACCGTCGGCGTCTCTCCCTGAAGAGCGGCGCAGAGCAGGCCTTTGGCGTCGGCGGGAGCCGCCGGCGCCGCCACGAAGAGCCCGGGGAAGTGCGCAAAGAGAGCCTGCAGGCTCTGAGAATGGGTTGCTCCTTGTCCCCACCCTCGCCCCACGATCCCACGAAATACGACCGGTACCCCCCGCTCCGCGGCATACATGTATTTCCACTTTGCCGCCAAGTTGATGATTTGGTCCAAGGCCAGAAACATGAAATCGTTTCTCGGGTGGACGACCACGGGGCGCTTGCCCATCGCCGCCGCACCGATAGCGATCCCCGTGAACGCGTTCTCGCAATTTGGTATGTCGATCACCCGAGCAGACCCAAATCGCTCGAATGCCTCTCGGGTCGTTCCGAAGACCCCTTTGAAGTCATCAACCCCGATCCCTGCTATAAAGACATCTGGGTCTCTCTCCATACTCTGGACGAGAGCCTGACTAATCGCCTGCCAATACTTGAGGCGCTGCATGTTTTGCCTCAGTAGGTGCCCTCGAGGATGCTTTCCACAGGTGGGAACGGGCTGTGCTTCGCCACCGCCACAGCCTCCGCGACTTCCTCCTCGAATTCACGCTCCCATGCCTGCAACTCATCTCCGGTACAGAGAGACCGGGCAAGACAATACTCCGACAGGCGCTTGATGGGGCAGCGATCCAGCCAGTGCTCGACCTCCTCCTTCGATCGGTACCCACGATCATAGTCCCAAAGGGGGCCCACATGCTCCCGCCAGCGGTAGGTGGCGCACTCGAGGAAATACGGTCCGTCGCCTCTCCGGCAATGCTCGGCGGCCTTCGATGCCGCCTTATACACAGCGAGCACATCATTCCCGTCCACGTTCGCGCTCGCGATGCCGTATGCCCGCACCCTCTCAAAGATCGGCAGACCCTCCGGCTGTCGAACGCGCAACGGGGTGTGCGTGGAGTATAGATTGTTCTCACACACGAAGAGGACCGGAATCTTGCGCACAGCGGCAAAGTTCAAGCTCTCGTGAAAGACACCTTCCTCTATGGCCCCATCGCCGAAAAAGCTTGCCGCGACGCGCGGGACGCGATCGAGGGCGAACGCAAACGCAGATCCGACGGCAACAGCGATCGTCTGTCCCAGGATAGCAGACGAGGCGATGACCCCTACGTCCGGTTCCGCAAGGTGCACGGAGCCGCCTCGCCCCTTCGCTGCCCCAATTTCCTTCCCATAGAGCTCACCCACCATGGCGAGGAGGCTCCCGCCTTTTGCCAGGTAATGGGCGTGGCACCGGTGTCCGCTGTAGATCACGTCATGACTCTCAAGCGCCGCACAGACACCCACGGCGACCGCTTCCTGACCGATTGAGAAGTGAGTAGGGGTCCGCATTTCTTGCTCGGCATACAAATCGGCCAGTGTCTCTTCGGCGCAACGAATACGCATCATTCGTCGCAGGAGATTACGTAGCTGGACAGGAGAGATCTCGTCACTCTCTCGCGAAGACTCGTTCATATTTCCCCCTTGGAGGCGACGCCAACATCAAGAACATGCGAGGAGTTCCGCTATGTTCGTGCGGTCTTCATCTTGGACGGCGTCTGCTGACCATCCTCCACGAAGCGACCGCTAACCCGAATCGTCGTTTGACGCACACCCAAGGATTCCCTGCCTATCCCCCCAAGTGAGAGAGGTCAACGGAAATCCTCCGCGAAGTTGACTCTGCCAAGCGCAGGGACGCACAGGAGAGTGAACCATCAACACCGATCTTGCCGGGGGTCCAGATGCCTCTCACCTACAGCATCAACCTCGGGCGATTTGACCGCCTCAAGAACGACGTCGCCTTGCACACACGCCGGGCAATCTTCAAAATCTTTATGCACGAGTGCGCTCCCAGCCCAACTTCCCGCGTCGCTGATTTCGGAGTCTCGGGACATCGCTCGCACCCTGCCCACTACTTCTTCGAGGAGCTCTATCCCTATCGGTCCAACCTCACTGTCATCGCACGGGCGAGCGAGGAGGCCGGATGGTTCCCTGACCAATTCCCGGGAATCAAGTTCCTCGAGGCCGACCTACGGTCGATTCCTGCTTCAGATCTCTACTTCGACTGTGGAATATGCAACGCGGTAGTTGAACATGCCGGGAGCCGTGAGCAACAAGCGGCGCTGGTGAGGGAAGTGTGCCGCGTCACTCGCTGCGTGATCTTCACCACGCCTAACAAGTGGCTACCGATCGAGTTGCACACCTTCCTGCCGCTCATACACTGGCTGCCTGATCGCGCCTACCGGGCGATCCTTCGCGGAGTGGGGTTCGCCCACTTCGCGGAGACGAATAACTTGAATTTAATGGACGCGAAGGCTTTTCGAGCACTATTCCCGGACTCTCGGTGCAATCGAATGCTTCGCATCGGTCCCCCGATGCTTGCCACCAATCTCGTTTGTGTATCATGTGCCTCCGACATCGAGTGCGCTCACAGAGCCGGCTTGTGATCAGACGAATGAAACCCCGTCGTGAGCCAGCAATCGCCATTTACAACTGACAGAGTTAGTGGAGTGCGTCGCCACAGGGTCACCCACGAGTATGGTTTCTTGGGGTGGTTGGCCCTGCCCTTCGCATTCTATTTCATTCCGCTCTTCCTCGGCTTTTCGTGGAATGCACTCGGGGGATCGAATCCTTTGAATCCCCCACTTCCCCCCACCGAGGGGTATTTGGGCCGGACGTCGGACCTGCCAATTACCGCCGAAGCATGGGGCGCAGCCGTCGTCAATCTCCCTTTTCGAGCAAGGCTTCGAGAGTATATTCGCCACCACGAACTCCCGCTCTGGAACCCTTACCAGGGGCTAGGGCAACCTTTCGCAGCGCAGGGAGAGGGTAGTCCATACTTCCCGGTCGCCGTCGTCCGCGCGGTGCTCCCGTATTCTTTCGCAAACTATGTTACATTTGCGTCCTATTATCTATCGAGCGTTTTTCTCTTCTTGTTCCTGCGCGGCTTGGGCATTTCCGAGTGGGCGGCGATCTTCGGTGGCATCGCCTATGCGTTGTCGGGGGCGCTGAGTATCCACGTTGCACGCGAGAATATCGCCGATCAACTGAGCATGGTCCCGATCCTATTCTGGAGCACGGCCAAGGCAATGAGAGAGCGTCGAGTGGTCTGGTATGCGGTCTTGTCCGTTGTCTCTGCCCTCAACGCCCTCGCGGGATTCATCCAGATTGCGATGCTCGCGGGCGCCGTGCTCATAGTATTCTGCGTCGTCTACGGATGGTCGATCAGTACGAGCAGACCCGAGTATGTGCGGGAGATCCTGACGACCAGTGCCGCTTTCGTCCTAGGGAATGGACTCGCCGCATTTGAGCTTCTCCCTATGATTCACGCCTTCTACAATGACTTCAGCAAGAATGGGCCGTCGATGCGTCTTCCGCCGCTGCCCATCGCAAACCTCTTCGCGTTTTTCTTCCCATCAATCTTTGGATTTCCGCTGCAAGGGAGGGAGGCACACCCTTCCCCCCTCACCGTCGATTGGAGCAATCTCTTCGGCTTTTCAGGCGTTACTCTGTTGCTGCTGACGATCGTTGGCACCACGGTTTGCCAATGGCGGACCCATACCCAGCGCGGGATCTTCTTTTTCTTCACCCTCGGGGCGCTATTTCTTATGCTCCGGTATCTGTCCATTCCTCCGTTCGTTTATGTAAACCTGCTCCCGATCCTGGGTATGCAGACTCCCAAGCACGCCACGGGCATCATCGTATTCTGTCTCATCATCGCCGCCGCACTCTCCGTCGACCACGTGGACCGGTGGAACATCGCCCGCGGCCGCCGGCTCATCACGGCGATCTTCTTGTCCTTTCTCATGGTATCGGGTCTTCTGCTGACCCACGAGATCTTGATTCGCTGGAGATCCCTCGCGGCCTTCATTTCGCGGAATTCGGCATTTTTCCTGGATTCGGCGTCCTTCTTGTTCGCCACGCTCATCCTGTCGCTACTCTCACTCTACGCACTTTGGCTTTCGGGAACGCAGGCGAAACGTTCTGCCGAGGCCGCACAAATTGTGTTGATAGGAGCTGTGATTGCGGAGTTGTCCATCTACATACCACTGGGAACCGACCGGCCCGATCTTCTGTACGTTCGGATTGGGCTCGGTGTGCTTATCTTCATCGCAGTGCGCTTACTTGTCCTCGGCAGGTGGTGGCTTGCCGGCGGACTCCTGGCTGCTATACTCGTCGGGTACGCGTGGGCGGTCGCGGCGCCGACAAAAGGCTTGCCCCGTCAGTTCGAGGCCGACCAGCCAGCTCCATACATGCGGTGGCTGAAGCGCGCCGCGGGGACCGAGTACCGCACATTTGGCATATTTCCGGATTTCTCATCGCTCGCCCGAGTACAAGACCTCAGTGTCGTCGGACCGCTGTCCCCCCCAACCTTTCTCAGCATGGTGCGGGTACTCGGCGACCCCTCAACGATCAAGACCTTTGAAACTAGTACGGAGTTCATGCTTGCCGGACGACGTGACTTCCCCCTGGAGCAGTATTGGAAGACCAAGGCCATCTTCGACTGGTTGGGCATTCGCTACCTCGTGTTCGACCATGTATACTTTCATCCCGGCGCACGTGTCGACGAAATACGGCTCATGTCAAATCGTCGTGACTTTCGCGTTGCGTACCAAGATAACCGCGTCACGATCCTCGAATCTATCGCGGCGCAGCCGAAAGCCATCTTTTCGGCCGATATAACGATCGTTCCAACCGAGCGCGATATCCTCGCGAGACTTAAGAGTACTCCTGTGAGTGTTCTCGGCGCTCCGATGGTGGCCACGGACGCGATTCAGGGCGCTCAGATTGAGCACGACGCCGACCTGCCGCCGGCTTCTGTTTCAATCGATTCTTATACGCCAACCCTAGTGCGTGTCGCGGCCAAAACGCCCACTGGGGGCATCGTGGTGCTCAAGGACGCCGATTCGCCTGGGTGGAAAGCGACAGTGAATGGTATCCCCGCGAGGATCATCAGAGTCAACGGTATGGTCAGAGGTGTGACAATTCCTCACGGAGGCATCTTTGTCGTCCAGTTCCTGTACCGCCCAGACAGCTTTATCCTTGGGCTCAGGCTAGCAGGGCTGACAGGCCTGATCGTGCTCGCCGGCGTGATCTGGGAAGGCTGGCGCGGTCCCCACTAACCTCCAGGCCCGAGTTTCCACCCTATCTTGATGAGACGGAAAACTCGAGCTATAAGTCTTCCTTTCCGCGTGAGACGAAATCCCCCCCCGTCGCTGACCAAAAGGTCACTCTGTACCATCGCTTCCAATCGGCGACGAACAAGATCCACCGCGACGTACTTTGCCTTGAGAACCGCGAGCGAAATCTCGCGGTTCGGACTTCGCTGAACGGTTATCAACGTTCGCACAGACAGTGAAGTAGCAATCGTATAGTAGAATGGCATATAGAGAATGAGCAGTGCACACATCAGTAGCACGCCGCTAAGACTGGCTACGAGCAGGGGGCCGCGGGAAGCGGCAAGATCCCCCCCGTGGCGAACGACAAGTGCGGAGAAGACAAAACAGGCCCCCATCGCCGCGACAAAAATGGCCAAGACGACAACGGCCCGATCACGAACCTCCCGGAAGTGGAACAGCACAAAGTGGGCGACGATAAACGCAGCAAAACACGTAAGGCCGACCGCAACTCCCGTCAGCACCTGGAGCTCCCCGTACCGCTAATAGCCACCGCGCAAGCGAAGGAACCTCTGAAGCCACTCGTACGCTAGTGCGACCTTCCGACCCTTCTCCGAATTACGGACCGAGCCGCCCACGATCAAAATAAGGCCCCGATCAAGCAACCCGTCAAGACGCTTTTGGTACATCCACGCAAGTCCACGGCCGGAGCTGTACCGTTCGAACACGTCCTCCGCGGTGAGTACCCCGTCAGGCGACTCGTAAATGTCGATCAGCATCCGAAGTGAAAAACCTCGATCTGCAAGATTGTAGACCTGGAGGATGCCGCCGAAGAAAGCGGCCACGTACAGGAACGTGCCGAATCCCAGGTCAACCCATCGGGCGGGAGCGGTAAGCCCCGGCGGCAAGAAGCCCAGGTTCGGAGGGGTCACCGCGTGAACGACGATAAAGGGCGCCAGCGTTATGAGAAAGAGACCGCACATCAACACGATCCGCCTGCGCACGACGATCACTCGAAAGATCGTCGTCACCAGCCCGGTGTACACAATGCTCGCCGCCAGCACCAACAGGATGCTCTTCATTGCGGGAATCAGCCTCGCACTTCACGTCGTGCCCATCGCAACCCACTGCGCATGTTGTCACGCAACTACCTCATGCTTGGCCCACGCTTCGGTAAGGGTCGTTCGCAGGGAGCCCTCCGGCAGGTTGACAACATTCAGCCTTCGCATAGTATACAGGTCAGACCGCGTCATACCGGGGATGCTCGCCATGAATGCCTTGGTGCGCCAGGGATCGAAATTGACGCTAATGGTCTTTCCAGTCAACCCTCGAGTTTCAGGTGATAAGAGCGTCCGAACGCAATCGATAACACTGGTCATTTGCGCGCCACCGTCATCGAGAATGGCCTCCGTGCGACGGAAGTGAAGTGAACCTGCTCTATCAGCTCCTGCTCTCACTGTCGCTTGGTGTGCCTCGGTGGCAACGAATCCCGGAGCGATCGCGTTAACCGCGATTCCCCGCGATGCGAGCTCCGTGCCCAAGCACTCCGTCAGGCGGACGACCGCAGCCTTCGAGCATGCATACGCACTATAGTTGGGAAATGGGCTGAACGCGCCACCCCCGGAGAAGTTCAGAATACGAGGATCAGACGATTTCGCGAGCAGCGGAAGAGTGTACTTGACCATCAGGTACGTCCCGAAGAGGTTCACCCGGATTGTATCCAACCATTCCGCGCTATCCGTCGTGTCCAAAGGGCCTATCGCACCAAACCTACCAGCACAGTTGATCAGCACATCGACATGAGACGTGAGTCCCAGCACCCAGGCTAGAAAGTTCTTCACCTGTTCTTCATCCGAGACATCGCAGACCCGTCCCTGGGCAATGGTCTGTTGGCGCGTCACCACATCAAGAAGGGCGCCCCTCCGCGCACAGACAAACAACCCGTGGCCATCGGCCACCAAGGCCTCGACCAGCTTTGCTCCGATGCCAGAACTTGCCCCGCTGATAATAATACGGAGAGCCCCCGTAGTGGCGCTCATACGTCGAGAGGCAGGTGACGTTTCTGAAAACGGCGCACCGGAGGTCTCCGCGGCTGACAATACAGTCCGATCGCCTTCAATCAACCGTCCGGCTGCACGTGGATCCATCGCCACATTTCGTGTCAAGCGCAGTTCCTTGTACACTCGGAACACCGTGGTGGCCACGTTGACGATGTTCTTGAGCGTGACGGCCTTTGATCTTCCTGCGGTCCGTTCGTCAATTGGCAGCGCTACCTCGACGAACGAAAGTCCATGATCAACAGCCTTCAGGAGCGCCTCCGCCTGGAAGCCAAAGCCATAGGTGGTCACAGGGTTGGTTCGCAAGAACGATAACGGATAGATGGTAAGTCCATTGTAATAGTGAAGCCGATGACCGTACAGCAGGTTCAACAATCGTGTGTACATTCTCGACACGATCCGCCGCGCCAAGGGACGAACCTGAGGATTTATTGAGTATGATGTGACGACATCTGCCTTCCCCATGTTCCCCATAAGCTCGAGAAACGACCGATAGGGCCATGTGTTATCCGCCGGAATATAGACGAAATGGCTCATGCGCGACAAGGCAACTCCCCGAACATACGAATACCCGAGCCCCATGTTGCGCTCATTGTGCACAACGCGAATTTGAGGATGCCTCGCCGCGCATCTGTCTGCCACCGCAGCGGTCCCATCAGTGCTCCCGTCGTTGACGATAATGATCTCAAAATCCTCAACGGTGATGCGTAGCGCGCGGAGGAGACGATCGATTGTCGGCTCCAGGTTGCTCTCCTCATTAAATGCGGGCACCAGGACCGTAAGTGAATGCGTGGCCAAGGGAATAGGGCTCCGCACCGGTTTCGCATCGGTCATGGCTCCTCATCCCCCTTGGTAACGAATTTGGCGATAAGCACCGTCTAGGCGTCCACAGGACGGCGGGCGACGATGCCGATGTTGCCGAGCGGCAGCGTCACCCGCAATCGACTAAGCCCAATGAGATCGAGCACCCGCCGAGAATTCTGTCTCACACGCATCGGCACCAGGGGAATCTTCTGGGTGAGGAACCCCAGTGAGTACTGATTGTATGTCGCCGCGGTTCGCAGAACGTCAAACCCGCAGCGCTGGAAGAGCCGGCGAAAAGTTGTAGGAGAAAAGAAGTAGTGATGATAGATATTGTAGGGCGGGAAGTGTTCGCCGAGCCCGCGCGCTAACCATGATTCCACGTTGTGGACCACGGCAAGGACCACTCCGTCCGGTTTTAACTCTCGCCGCGCCTTGCTCAACACGTCAATGAGATTGATCAAATGGTCAACGACGTGGATTAGCGAGACAAGATCGAAGTAATTGTCGGGGAACTCCTGCACTTCATAGAACTTACGTGAGATGATCGCTCCTTGCACTCCCTCAGCGCGACTTGCTGCGGCAGGATTAGGCTCGACCCCATAGACCTCCCGAAACCCATCCTTGCGGGCGACCTCCAACAGTACACCGATATCACACCCGATGTCGAGGAACCGATGGCGGCTGGAGAGAAATGGACGCGTGAGCGCATAATACCCCTCCATCGTACTGCGCACATTCGCTTCCTCGCCTTGGCAGATGTTGATATGGCGAGACTGGGTGTAAAGCGCGCTGATCTCATGGGGATCAAAGACGGGGCTCGAGTAGAGAAGACCACATTGTAGGCATCGGTTGATGCGGTAATGGGCACTGTACGGGTCAACATTGCTATAGCCTGTCGTCGCGCCGTCCACTGTGCTCTCATAGACGGTCGCCCGTTTGACACTACCGCAGAGTCCACAGGCGAGGTCCCTCATCCTTTTGCGTCAAAACGGCGGAGCACCCACCAACCGACTCCCAGCAGCATGATCCCAGAAGCAAGAATGAGGGCCGCCGCGAACGTATGAAGAAACGGCACGAACAATAGTGTTACGTGAGTCACCCCCGGGGGGACCACCAGACCCTGCATGACGATATTGGTCGGGTAGAGGTGAAGCGCCGCTGTCCCAGCAAATGCCTTCCAGCCTGGATGATACAGTTCGTCGAGAACAAGGAATCGAAGCTGGGTAGAAGGGTCCACGTTGATGTCAACTGTTGCTCCCGCATAGTGCACCCGAATCCGTCCCTCCGTCGAGAACCGGGCCGGGCCTGGGAATCCCTCTACAATGCTCTCTACGGCAGGATGGTCGGGAAGAATACTGTCCAACTCCGAAAAGCGCAACGAGCTGGGAGTGGCGGCGCTGATCTCTGCAGAATGTGGCGAGCAGCCGCGAGCGGTACACGCACGGACGCGAACGTAGTACGTGGTCAACGATTTCAGATCGGATACGCGATAAGAGCGCGTCCCGGGACTGGCCTCGCCAATCTCTAGATATCCCCCTTTTTGCCCCTCCTTCAGCTCGATCTGATATCGCGCAGAGCTTGTCCCCCCACTCCACGAGAGCACGATGACGCTGTGCGACACCACGACGGCTTTTAGTTCTGTCGGTGGCGTCAGGCCTCCTGCCGCCGTGGCTGCGTAAACCGCCGGGGAATACGCTGAGCATCCTGCGCTGGTGCAGGCGCGAACGCGGAAGTAGTACGTAGTCCTCGGCTTCAAGCCGCTACTCGCGTGGGACGACGCATTGGGCCCCGTCTCGCCGACCGTGATATACGTTCCCCGGCTACTCTCCTTTCGCTCAATATCGTACCAAGCATTAGGGGTGGCATCTGCCCACGACAGGATGATACTATCGCTGGAAACAACGGTGGGGTAGACCCCCGCAGGCGGATGCGGCACACCGGTTGCCGCCCCGGTAGGTCGCGACACGCTGGGCACAGTACGGGCGGTCCTCACAAAGAAAGCCCGTGGCACGACGGGAAGAGGGTTTGCAAGGACTCGGACATCATTCGGGACAGCCTCCGATCCGCCAGGTCCAAGATTGTAATAGAGCGCTCGGTCGACGACCACGGCATATTTCACGTTCAGAATGGAAAGGAGCGGCCAGGGCAGGTGATCAGTATCTGCGAAAGACAACGCACGTAGGCTCCGCACGCCCTCTGGCCAGGGCAGCTGCGCCAGACGCCGTGGAACTCCCGCCCCATATCCGTCGACGAGCCGCAGCCTCCAGAATTGGGAAATATGCGGTGCTGCAAAGGCCGGGAACTTGCGGGGATCCGCCACCAGTACGGATCGGTAGTCGTCCACTTCCAGCCTTTGGTGGAAAGCCTGGATAACCGGCGCGCTGGGAGGACGCAATGCCGCTGGTCGGACGTTGAAGAAATTGTTGTCCAGGAACGGGATGGGGAATGTCCAGGTGTGGGGACCGAAGAGCTGAAAGTCAGCGTACGCAAAAGCCTGGAAAAACATGATAAATCCCAAGGAAAGAACGAGGAAATGCCGTACGAATACCTGGCCGGCCGCCCTGAGCACCCATATCGCTACCAGGAACAAGACGAAAACCGTCGTTGCCCAGAAGACCTTCATCAGCTCGACCGGTAATACCTTATTCCAACTACCAAGGAGTCGCGCCGTCAGGGGCCCATTGGCCAAGCTCCCGATAAGCCATAGGACTCCAAGAGCCAGTGCCATGGATCCGCACAACATGATCGCCTGCGACCGACCCAAAGGTGGTTCGCTCGAACTTGCAAATAGTTCGCGGAGGAATACGCTCGCCAGGGTGCACATTGGTAAGAGGGCGGTTCCAGAGATTCGGGAGTGGGTGAAGTCTACCTTCAGAAAAGCAAGGTAAAAGACGTACCGCACGGGTTCGATCAAAACCACGCCGAATGCAAACGTGAGAAAATACAAGTGAAACGGAGCATCTGCCTCCTGGAAACGCAAATCTTCCCCAAGGGAGGAGAGCCCAGTAGCCTGCGCCACGCCACGGTGTGCGAGGAGCACCAACACCACGAGACCGATGGCACGGACCGCCCCGATCCACGGTACGAGTATCCAACCTAGCACGGTCAGAAAAGTGACCGTTGCGACTGACCCAAGCACACCGCGAAAGCGGAGGACGCCCGCGAGCACTAATAAGGCGGCGAACGTCGATGTGTAGAGCTGCAACCCTTCGTGGAGGTTGATCCCACGGCTGATCCCATTCCCTACCGCCACCTGTTCCTGTGGAAACCGACCAAAGAGACCATCGTTGAACCAGCGAAAAATCTCGTACCAGTGCGTCGTCTGGAGCGTTGTGGTCCGGTCGAGTAACTGGAAGTCCTGGAAGACGGTCCACAGGCGCGGGAAACTGATTGTTCCCGCAACGCAGAGAGAAGCAAGAAGAATTCCCAGCGGGCGCCAACTCCGGGACGTCAGACTTCTGTAAATGGCATATGCGCCGAAAAGAACGATGGCGTACGCAGTTTCCTGAAGAAAGGTAAACAGCAGCATTACTGACAGAAGAAGCGTACATAAAAGGAAGTAGAGTGCCGTATTCTTGGCGTCGAGTCTCCGCAGAATCAACAGGCCTAACGGGATGCAGATGAGTACCGCGAAAGCAGGATCAACCTGGCCGATTCGAACAACAGAGAACGCCGAAAGCGAGTACAGAACGGCGCCAACGAATGCCGAGAATGGATGGTGCGTTGTGTCTTTGATGAAGAAGTACGCGGTCCACGCCGCAGTGATCAGAAATAAGCATGAGACGTAACCAGCGACGCGGAAGAGGTGGTGGCTGGGGAACATAGCCTCGAAGTACGCAATAGGATCCGCACCAATAAGCATGTAGTGGAGCCCACTCATGTCAAAACCCATGAACATGAACGGATCCCATCCCATCGACCACCTATGTCTGATGCTCTCGACTTCAAACGTGCGAATGTTAAGGAAGGTATTCAGCCGGTCTGAATCTCCGATAAATGTACCGGCGCCCAGAAGGTGGACACGAAAGAGGGTCGCGCCCATGAGCACCAAGAACAGCAGGGTGAAAGGGTCCGGCCCCATCGGCTTCCGTAACGGACCAAACCATGCGCCGCCTCCGCACCGGGCAAGCCAGGACCGGAGCTCAATACCTCGGGTGTCAACCGAACCGGCACTCGCCTCGGCGTTAGACTTCATGGCGATGCTAGCAGGCAGAGGCACTCGCCGGCGCGTATGTTCTGCGCGCAGAGGGGACAATACGGCGCGATCCCATGCCTGTGGATACTTCAGTGCAAACGAATGAACCGGACCGACGGATCAAGTCTAATAATCGCCCACATGTCACGCGGGCCGGGATCTGTTGCCACCAGTACGTTCGCAAAAGGACCAACTCTGTGCTGGGTATCCCAGATGAGAGGTTGGCTGGAGCAATTCGAGAGACGTCCTCTTCCGTGTAGAGCAATGACGCGAGCTGCTATGTCCAAGGACGGCCCAGTAATGCACATATAGTACTGAGGGTGCGAGTAATCAGAGTTAGACTCGCGATCCGCTTCCCACAAATATTCCCCGCCAATTAACTGTGCAGCCTTGCCTAGTCTGAATTCGTCTATATTGTCTGAAACCACAGAGTCCATATAAGCCCAGTTTCCAGTGTAGTACGCGATGGGCGCGGCATACTCGTTGCTGATGAACGTCGACCCTCTATACACTCCCTGTCCCAGCTCACGAAGAACCGAGAGATTCGTTGGAGGTAAAGCATTGGCATAGACGGTTTGGATTCTCAGCCAGTACGCAGACCCAAGAATCAGGACGAACAGAGACAACGCGCACACGAAAAGAGGGGTGATGACTGAAAGTGCTTTTCCAATCACCCTCTCGGGAACAAAGCACGCGAGTTCCGAAATGACTGCTCGGCCGCTGGCTTCAACAACTATGATGAGCATCCAGAAGAAGAGCGCAATCCAGACGTCAACTACGAAAACCGGCAAAGGAGCATACCGATCCAGGTAACCAGCCCACAGGTAGCCTGGGAATAGAATGTACACGCATGTAAATGCAACGCCACCGGCTATCAGATACCAAAGCGCTCCCATGAAAGACTCGCCATACTGCATCCGCAGGTATCGTCTCCCACCCTTCAGCGTAATGATCATGCTGGCGAGGGCAATACATCCTACGAGACCCGCTTGAAGCATCCGATCCCCGAAGTAACCCTGAATAGCGTCCAGCCAGAGTGGTACCAGCACCCTGTCGGCTCTCTCGGGAATAGCAAGAATTCCTTGTAGAATCCTGCCAGCGCCCGGGCTTGCTGGTCCTAGCAAACCCCTGAGATCAAACACGAGAAAACCCAGCACGAAGATCACTACAGCATACGCTATTATCAACAGCGCGAGGCCGCTGCTAATACCGAAGAGCAAATTCACCCCTGGGAGAGTGTATCTAAGTGTTCTATCGCGTGAACAGGAGCGGCCCTTTCGCCGAGTCACCGCCCATCTGCGCAACCCCATTCTAAACGCCCATGGGATCGTCAGAGCCCATGCGACCAAGATCAGGTAGGGCGTGTAGACGAGAAGGATGGATCCACCGACAACGTGCAGGAAATGCGCAACGCTCAAGTAGCCGCGTGTATCTGGATTGTCAAGCCAGTACACAATGTGATGCTTTAGAAAGAATCCCAGCGCATCCACGTCCAGACCTCCAAACGTCTGTGCGTGGAAGTTCCGGTTTATTAACGTGAGCGTGATATCCTGCCAAGCAACCGGCCATCCCAAATGCGCGACACTCTGTCCTAGCAGTCCACACAACGCCGCCGCCATCCCGGCAGTGCCGATGAGCGCTACGCGCAATACGAGACGCCTTTTCCAGTAAGTGAACAGGGTGTAAGCGATGCACATCGCTAGCACAAAAACCGCAAAGACGATCTCAAAATAGGAGAGCGCCACAAAAGTAAGAAACAAAAGTGGTTCTACTTTGTATCGACCCAGGCCGCTGATAGACTGCACGCATACCAGGGACAAAAAGAAGAAGAACCCATGCCAAACTCTGAACGTACTCACTTCCCATTGCATGAAGAGTAAGTAGTCTGTTGAGAGAACCGAGCAGACGACAAGAGCAAAGACGGGTCCGCCGATTCTGGAAAAGAAGCGGAAACACAAGTAGACTGTACCGGCCCCAAGGAGGAGAGCATGCAGGGCAATTTGCCACTCAATTTTCGTAACCCCCAACGACATCAGGAAGTAAACGGGGAATCGCGGAAAGTTTCCCTCATGAGTATAAACATACGGGTGACCTGTTGAATGGGTAGCGTACGATTCATCCGATAGACCTGCATCATGACCGAGCCCGAATTTCAGCATATTCCGTGCGTGGAAATACATAGAAAAACTCTCATTATTGTCCGTCACGTACGGCAGGAATTTCGACCACACCAGCAGCACTCCGACAAGAGTAATGTAGAGGCTCAGTGCGAGCGCGAGATGAAAATTGGACCGCGCTGCAAGATGTCTTTGCGCGAATCGGATCACCGTACCAAACTCCAGCGGGGTGATCCTATGCGTATGCGCGAGCTCGGTGAGGTGGGCACTCGCTTCACAATTCACCTATCGCCCCGCATCAGAATCCAAAGCCGCACGGCGTCCCAGCGCGCTCGTAACCAGTACGTGGCGTGTCCCCAACCCGCGGGATATATGCGCCATCTTTCGGAAGCAAAGCGCCTCAGTCAGGAGCGATCCGATTCATGGCCGCATCACACCCACTGCTCGAGTAGCCTCGTCGCGGCTATGCGCACCGCTTCCCCGGACGAAAATGTGGCTGCCCATCCCAAGCTAATCATCTTGCTGACGTCGTAGGAGACGAGCGGGACATCTCCTGGCCATCCCCTTTTCCCGTCACGGTGACGAATCTTCACGTCTTTCAGGCCCATGGCATCTATCACGATGCTTGCGATGTTCTTTGCCTTGCCCGTTGTTTCTGATCCCAGGTTAAACACGTCACAGCCCTTCGGGCTGCGGAGGAATCCATAAATCATTGCTTGAATGCAATCCTCGACCAAGAAGTAATTCTTTTCTTGTTCGCCCTCGCCGAGAACCTCCGGTTCCTCGGGATTCTGCTTCAGCTTTCGGACGAAAATCGTGGAGCACACCGTGAGTCATTCGCCCACCGACGACGTTTCCAAACTGGAACATCACGACGCGAATCGCGAAGAGGTGCGAGTAGGCGCTGATGAAGCCTTCGCAAGCCATCTTGCCCGCTCCATACAAAGAGATCGGGAGCAGGGGCCCAATGTCCTCCGGAATCGGATGAATTGCACTTCACCGAACACCGTCGAGCTCGAGGCAAAGACGAGGTTCTTGATGCCCAAGGAGCGCATAGCCTCAAGCGCATTGTACGTGGCCATGACGCAATTATCGAGATCGATTCTCGTATCACGGGTCCCGCGGGGAATTTCGGTGTTTGCGCCCAAGTGGAAAACGATGTCGTGTGCAGACATTGCCGCGCGCAGTGCACCGCGATCAAGAAGATCCGCCTGCACGAATCTATACTCAGGCCTTCCTAGGTTATGCTCCACCCGCCTCCGGTGGCCAAGGGAAGATTGTCGTACACAATCAGGTGGTGACCCGTCTCCAGCAGGTAGTCGGCCAGGTGACTTCCGATAAATCCGGCTCCTCCCGTGATGAGAAACCGTCCGAGAATTGTGACCTGCGTGTCCCCTCACCCCCACGGGCGCCTCTCTGGGCTACAGACTATCGTGCGACCCGAAAAGGAGACCTGATGTTGCCAATCGCACCCAACGCATATCCCACCCCCGCAGCCCAGACGCATAACACGATGGCGGCCGCTTGCAGCAGGCGGCTCGGGCGCCAGGGGGAAAGCCGCGACGGCAATGCGCGATGCAGTAGGTGCTTAAGATACGCACGTTCGGTAGAGAGCGCGTTGCGCCCACGGCTTACCGGGGCGGTATGGCGAATCCAATTCTTATAAAATCCCTCGTTGTACGCTCGCCGCAGGATCACAGGGAGTCGGGCTTTGTTCGCCGGAACCTTATGGACCACCACCGCGCTCGGCTCCATGACAACTTTGGCGGACGGTCGGCGATGCGCAATTCGCAAACACAGTTCAGTTTCCTCGCCACCGCGCGGCGTCTCCCCGATCCCGCCAATCTCGACCGCAAAACCTCCCACCGCCTCAAAGACTTCCCGCCGAAAGCACATGTTGAAGCCGTGAGGGTTTCGGACAAGGGTCCGCTCCACAGGAAGCCAACCCAAGCTGCCACCGACAGTCCAATCAAGCTCTTCCGGAAACCAAAAAGGACGACCCTTCGCCCAGCGGAGAACGGCCGTGCCACCGGCGGCCACCACATCAGGATCGCGGAATAGATCGATCAATTGGCCCAGCCACTTTGGCTCGGCCACCGCATCATCATCCAAGAACGCTACGAGATCGCCTTGGGCGAGCTCGACACCCGCGTTCCGGGTTGCCGACAGACCACGAGCCCCCTCATGGAGTATGACACGAACCGACGAATCCATAGCCCCACGCAATCGCTGAAATAACCCCCGATTGTTATCTACTGCGAGGATGATCTCCTCCGGCGGGCGCACCTGACGACGAACCGAGGCCACCGCTTCAAGGATGTCATTAAAACGCTCATCGGTGTAGCAGCAGATGATGACGGACACCGTGGGGTAGTGAGAATTCATAGTTGAAACGCCAGTGGGAAATCATACCTTCCTGAAGACGAGTGCCCCCCCGGGGGAATCCTGAGCAACCGTGGGGCTACCGACGAAGGCCTTCTCGAATTATGATCCACCAGTCGATGAGTCCCTGTTTCAGGTCAGATGTCTTACTTACCCCCCCAATCCGGCCATTGTCGCGATGGAAAACCTCGGCCACCCTCAATCCTGCTCTGGCCGCCTTTGCGAGCGCTTCCTGCTCCATCTCGAAGCTATCCAGGGTGAGGTCGAGAGTGAGATAGACGCGCTTCCAAAATGCGCTGTATCCGGAGCACACATCCGTGTAACGGGTTCCATGAAGAACATTGAATGTCCAGGCCAGAATCCTGTTCCCCACCCAACGGTGAAAGAGCATATTAGACGGTCTCCCCTTCACGAGACGGGATCCTTTAACCAAGTCAAACCCATGCAGAAGTGGCGCGATGAATTGCTCAATCTCATCGGGGTCCGTCTCTCCATCGGCGTCCAGGGTCACGATGAGGTCGCCAGTGCTTTCCTGGACGCCGAATTTGATCGCATCTCCTTTACCTTTCCCCGACTGATGGAGAATGCGAATGTCGGGCCGGAGCTGGCGCGCTATCTCGACCGTCCGATCCGTAGACCCTCCGTCCACTACCAGAACTTCGTTCACCCACGCGGGGACCTTGGGGAGCACGTGCGGCAGGCTCTCCTCTTCGTTGAGGGCGCAAATCAACACGGTTACGCGGGGCCTCCCCTCAGGTGAGTGTCCGATGGTCATCGATCACTCCTTCTGTTCAGTCTTTTGCCGGGATATTTCACAATGGTCTCATCGACCGCGCGCCAGACCGCGGGAGCCACCGCCTCGTAGCTGTGATACCGGCGCGCCGTCTCCTTTGCCCGAACTCCAATCCCAACAGCCCTCTCCGGGCGCTGAACGAGGGAGATTACTTTCTCGATGAAATCTGCGGGTGTACTTGCCACCAGGGCATCCCACCCATCGGTCAAGTGTCGGAGGCCGCGAGCGTACGTGGTGACAACAGCAGGTTTCCCGAGCGCCATGTACTCAAAGACCTTCCCAGGGACTCCGGCCTCTCGCCAGATGGGAGCAAGGCAGATGTCCGCGGCACGAATGTAATCGTAGATATTCGGCACATATCCTGTGAACATGACCTGGGACGACGTACCGGGGATCGCCTCCCCTTTGCCGGTAAGGAGTATCTGGACGCCCTTCGATACGGACTCGAGCCTGGGAGCAAGCTCCCTGCATATCCACTCGGCTCCTTCCCGGTACGGCGGCTCGGTCCGATGGCCCGTATAGATCAGCACTGTCTTTTGCGGGTCTATGTTAAGCGAACGACGCACCTCCTCCTTCCTCCTGCCGTCTTCGTCGAAAAATTGGGAGAAATCCAGCGCCAGGGGAAGGGTGACCGTTCTCTCGGCATCATAGCGGCCTTTCCGTATATACGCTTCTCTGTCTTCCTCACAAGGCACGACCAGCAGATCTGTCGTTTTTCTGGCCACCCAGTGAAAAGCGAGAACGAAACCACTGAACAGATACGACTTCCTCCATGCGCTCAAGTACAGCGTATCATCTCCCTCCATATCCCAAATGCACGGCTTCCCCAAGACTTTGGCCAGAATACCCCCAAGCACGGCGTGGGTATTCTCGCAGAAGATGAGACGTATGTCGCGACGCTGGCGCACGCTGTAGGCAGAGACCCGCGCCCAATACCAGATCATTCGAGCAAACCGGAGAGGAAGGGGTCCGGCGCCGAAGTCGCGTTGGCGCTCCAGTCCCACGAGGGGATACCTCTGCAAGAGCATGCCCATCATGTTTGACCCGCGGTGAATGGTCCCATGGAGTCCCTTCTCGCGCGGGATGAAGAGAATAGCGTTAGGCGCGGACATGGATCACTGCGTGCCCGAAGCTGAACTGACGTTCTCGTAGATCTGAAATCTGCCGTTGTCGTAGACTTCGTTCACGCTTCGTGCTCTGGCCTCGGGCCAGTTTTCGAAAGGGTCGCTTCCGAACGACCACAGCAGCGCATCGTGTCCCTGCCCGTCGAGCGCCACATAGAGAACATTGGGACTGGACAAGCGCGACAGATCGAAGCCCAGGGCGGAAGGGGCCATGTAGGTCACCGGTTCCTCGGGGAGAAGCGCATAAAACCTGGGATTATAATACTCGATCAGCTGATGGACTCCATGTGGAAGGAAGACGGTGTTCGGCGGTGTGGGAACCTCGATCACAGAAGCAAAGAATTCGGCACCCGCAAGCCTGCTGGTGGCAACGTACGACCACGTTTCTTCCCCAGTATAACGCGCTAAGGGCAAGAGAATCGAAAAGAGGACGAGGCATGCCGCCGCGATTATGGGTCGGAGGCCTGTTGAGATCCAGAAGAGAGTCGCCCAAATCGCGCCAAGGACGATCACTCGAGGAACGCCCTCGCCAAGCGGCAAAATGAGAACGAGAGGGCAAAGCATGACCAGTGCTCCGAAAACCGCTCTGGGGAGGCGGGACGCGTGGGTCCCAGCTCGGCTCGAGAGCATCGTGATGAGGTGCCGGAGCCCGAGCAGGGCGTAGATTGCGTAAAAGGCGAGCTGGCTATAGCGTGACGTAAGCCGGCCGAAAGGAGTGGGGCCGACCGTCGCATACGTTGACGCCTGAAAATACGGGCGAAAAATACGAAACCAAAACTTCTCCAGATCTGTCATGAATCCCGCGACGAACCCTTGGGCGAAACTTGCATACCATACTAGCCCCAACACCACCACCGACGCTACGGGAGTCCAGCTGAGCCCGCCGAGGAGCCACAGACCAAGGGTCGAAAGAAATAGCGCCGCGCCGCTGACCGAATGGCTTATGATGACGCCGGCTGCCAGCACGGGGAGCAGGACCTGATCGGAATCGCTCGCCTTTTTCAGAGCAATCAGGATACACAGAAAATAGAGAATATGGCCGACAAAGCTTGCCGGGTACGCATCCCACCCGAGGGAGCTGACAACGGGAAGAACGGAAAGGATAAATGTTTCCTTTACCGATAAACCCAAGCGACTTCCTATCGCCTGAGTAATCGCCGTGAGGTAAAAGGGCCAGGCGATAGATGAGTACTTGAAAATTTGGGCCGGCTCTGTCAGTCCCGTCGTGAGGAGGAGAGTCGTCAAAATGTAATGAGCGCCAGGCCAGCTTCCGTAAGAACCTGCGGGATTACTCCGCGGTGAATCAAGCGATGTCGCCGGTAGCTGCCCGTCTTCGGAGGTAATGTGTCCGACACGAAGCAGATCCCTCACGAACGCGAAACTCCCATAAGAGTCAGCGTCTCGTGCGTTGCCCTCCACCAAGGCACCAAGGCCAACGACGTAGATGCCGAACGTGAGGACAAGCGTGACGAACAACGCACGAGACCATTCTGATGCATCAAGAAAGGCGCCGACAGAAGCAAGGATCAGGAGAGCAAGGGCGACCCAATACGTCCAGTGAAGGTAAGAAACCAACCCCAGCGGGGCCGGCCATTCTATGACCACATGGCCCGTTTCCGCGAGGTTAAGGGCGAAAAGCCCCCAGCTCAGGAAGATAAGAATAACATACAATCGGTGTCGAGTAGTGCGGAAGTCCCGTCGCAGGCCACGCTCCATGCCTAGCCAGATGCGAGAGCGGTATCGAAGATTTGTTTGAGAGCCTCATTTCTTCCTGCGATTGAATGCCTCCCCCGTTCTACCTCCCACCGCGCCCGCCGGCCCATTTGTCTCCGCAGATCCGGGTTCTCGATGAGAAGTGACGTCTTTGCTACCAGGTCATCAACCACCATCGGATCCGGCGTCTTAATCGCCTCCATGTACTCTCGGTGGAGCGGCGAGCCCATGGGGAGGAGCAAATTCTCCCAGTAATACGGCACTTCCTTGGAAGATTGCACAAGTAGCCCCGTGACACCGTCTTGAACGATCTCAGGATTTGCATACAGGTCTGTTGTGACAATAGGAAGCTCGTGGCTCATGGCCTCGAGAAACACCGTCCACGGCGTCAGCTGGTGTGTGGGATAGAGGAAGATATCCGCGGAGCTAAATTCACCAACCAAATCCTCCCGAGGTATCCGCTGTTCGATGAACCGGAGATTTGGGTATTTGGCAAAATCGCGTCTCACAGCTGCGGGAACCCCACTTCTGACCACAAGTTCGAGATTGGGGTATTTCCGATTCAGCACGCGAAAAGACTGTAGGACCTCCTTGCCGCCCTTCCCATCAAAATCGAAGAAAGACCTGGTGCCCAAGAGCGACGCAATGCGGCCTCCGGGAGCATTGGCAGTCCCCACAAAGAGCAACTTCACCTTCTCGGTACTCCATGATTTGACCGAGTCTTGCCCATGCGCAGCGAGGGGTACTACGGCCATCTTATGCGCGATGCGGCTCCCATCAAAATTCGCTAAGACGCTGGCTTTGGCGGCCTCCGACCAGGTAATGATCATCCGGCAATCAGGCGACGCCAGTTGATCCTCAATGTAACGCCTGTAGGTCTTCAGATGGTCAGCGCGCAGCCCAGCCAAAGCGGAGGCCCACGTCACGAGGATGATCCAGGGCTTGCCCCCGAGGACAATGTGATCCACGGAAAATACCAGATCTAAGTCCTCTCTCTTATGAGCTCTTCTAAGCCCCTTATCGAGCCAGGCTTTAATGAGTCTGGGAGGGAACAGCCTGTTGAGGAAACTTGCGAGGGCAAGGTTGGCAGAGATGAATTCATTTCGGACGACGAGCCTATCGAAAACGCGATCCCAGAGAGTATCCGGTATTACGAACTCATAGCCTTCCGGGGGGTAGTTCACGATCTCCCAGTACGAGGAGTGCATTCCGAAGAGAGGGGGATCGAAGAGAATCTTCCGTGTCACGCTGATGCCGCGTCCTTATGCCACCCAAGGGGCAACCCGATTGCCAGCATGCTGGCGGAAGACCATCCTCTGCGATTGAAGTACCAAGCCACAGGGGTGAGAAGCACCCGAAAGACGGCCAGACCGGCATCGTGGAGACGAAGCCAGAAACCCGGGGACTTCTCAACGGCCTTGCTCACCAGAAGCTGCCCGTGACTGTCTTTGAGCGCCAAATCAGGTGAGCCCATGTTCAGCAGATGCAACCGGGCTAAAATGAATCCCAAGAGCGTCGAGTAAAACTCTGCGGGATCTATTCGAGGATACTCACATATGGCGTCGGCGTAGCCAGCCTTTCGAAGAGCAAGAGAGAGAGACCGTTCTGTCCAGCGAATCAAGTGGTACGGCGGGTAGTCGTGATGTTCCCGGTGACCCAGACGGAGGCACCATCGCTTCGGCGATGGCGTCGACAGAATCAAGGGCGCATTCGGAAAATTCTCATGAACTGTTCGCAGGAATCCAACCGGATCAGGCAGGTGCTCTAACACCTCAAAGAGGATGACCGCTCGTGGGGCGGCCCAGTCGGGTGGTAGACCATTGACGGGCGCCTGTGCAACGGTGAATCCCCGTTGCTTGAGTAGTTCCACCGGCTCTTTAGCCACCTCGATGCCCATCGCAATATACCCTTGATGCTCCAGCGCGGCCAAAAACCAACCCCCTCCGAACCCGACCTCCAGAACTGGAGAGGGGGTTGGAATATTCTGCTTCAGCCACTGCAGCGCCAAGTATTGCGGACCACCGATCATGCGGTGACTCTTCGCAACCATGGAAGAGTGAGTCGATAGGCGTACTCTGGTGAGACCGAGGCCTCCACTGCTGTAGAGCTCATCGTAGAGGTTTGTCGAATAAGAGAGCGGGTGTGCGAACTGAACTTCACAAGCAGGACATGAATAGATGGAAAACCGGTCGTACCTCTCAGTTAACGCCAATTTCTCCTCATTTGCACATACTGGGCAGCGAGTCATCCCAACATTGATCCCCTGCACAAGCCTCTGCATCTCTCGCCGATGAACAAGACCGGCCCCCGCCTGCAATCCGCGCGCAACTTCCGTTCCGCCATAAGGCACTATTGGAGGGCGTCATCGAGAAGTCTTTTGAGCGCAGTATTTCGACGACGTATTGAAAACTTGCCTTCCTCTACTTCCCGGCGTCCCTCGCTCCCCATCCCTTTACGCAATTCAGGATTTTCAATGAGCATGGTCGTTTTTCGTACAACACCGGCGACCAAATCCGGGTGCACTCGATTGACCACTTCCTTGAAGACAGGCCAGTCATGATGGGCAATCGAGTCCACAATATACCGGTGCGCCTCCGGATGATGCACCAACAACCCCGTACGCCCATCCTGGACGAGTTCCGGGGTGGACCATACATCCGTGGTCACGATTGGCAACCCATAGCTCATGGCGTCAAGAAAGGTCATCGATGGCGTCAGGTGGGCAGGGCACACGAAGATGTCGGCGCTCTGGAAAAGGCCTTCGAACTCCCCCCACGGCAAGATATCCCGGACAATGCGCACCCCGGGAGCATGCCCATACTTCGCATAGACGTCGGCAGGCACCCGGGAGCGGATGACGAGTTCCAGGTTGGTGAACCGCTTTCGCAGTGCGTCGAAGGCCTCCAACAAGATGAGGCCTCCCTTATCGCGGAACTGCCACTCGCTGTCGATGTTCGCCGAGCCCACAAAGAGAAGCCGAATGTGCCCCTCCCTTTGACATTCCTTTCGAAAACCCTTCGGAGGCACCGCAGGGTAGATGACGAGGACCTTGCTCTCAAGATGGGGCGCGTCCAGGGCATGGAGGAGGGCACGCTTCCCGGCTTCCACGTGGCTGATAATCCCCTTGCAAGAGGGAGAGGCCAGAGTACGCACCACGAGGCCGCGGAAGCGCCGGAACATTGCCTCGCTGCCCACCAAGAGGTGCGGCTGCTCTCCGCACATGTCCAGAATCCACGGTTCAGGTCGAAAGACGGGGTGGAGGACGGCGTAGGTGAGCGCCGCTCCCTCGGGTAGCTGCTTGAAGCGTTCGAGATAGGGCTTGACCAACTGCATCGGCGCGAGCTTGTAGAGCGCAAAGAGGATTTTGTATGATGCACCGAATTGCGACAGCGTCTGCGCCCCGCGCTCGGTCCAGGTGTCACGAACCACGAAGTGGTACCCTTCTGGAGGGTTCTCTATCAGGTCCCTATATTCTCCTCGCAACCTCCACAGTGGTTCGAGGAAGATGGTTTTCCCCAAACGCCCCTCCTCACACCTGTTGGGGGTTCCGAATTACACCGATCTCAACGCACGTAGGGTTCGGGCGATCCGGATCACAAGCAGTGACTTTCCCACGTCTGCAGCCCCTCGGTGGTAAAAGAAAAGTCAGCGAACTGACCGCCAAGCTTCTCCAGCCGCTCCCGGACGCTTCGTTTCTTGTCCACCTGGCAGAACAGCAAGAGATAGCCGCCTCCGCCGGCCCCCAACAGTTTCCCCCCGAGGGCGCCAGACCCTCTCGCGACGTGATACATCTCGTCGATGTGACTGTCGGTAATATCCGGATTGACCTTGCGCTTACTCACCCAGGCCGCGTCGAGGGCCTCGGCGAACTGGTCCAGATGCCCCTTGAGCAAGTAGTCTTTGATATCGTACGCCAGCTGGCGCAACGCATGAAGTCCACTCGTGGTCTCGGCTCGGCCCTGACGGTAGAGCTGCTCCTGCCGGTCAATGAGCCCTGCCGAGAGGCGCGTCTTGCCGGTGTAACAGAGGAGTAGATGAGACTCGAGATCATTCAAAATATGTGCGGGGATGCGTAAGGGATTGACCACAATGGCATCACGTCCGAATTCGATGAGATTGAACCCGCCGAACACCGCCGCGTACTGGTCCTGCTTCCCACCGCTGATGCGCAGATCCACACGCTCGATCGTGTAGGCCAGTTCCGCCATCTGGTAGTTATCCATGCGCACGCCGAGCGCGTGCCCGAGAGCGCCCAGCACCGCCACGGTCAGCGAGGCGGATCCCCCCAGACCGCTTCCGGCCGGAGCATCGCTCTGCAGGTACATGTCCAGGCCCGTGCGCCTGCCGTGGGAATTCAGGCGTCGAACGGCAACCTTCGCCAGGTCGAGGATGCCGTCGTGGATCGGTTCCTCGTCCACATGGTACTTCACGATTTGATCGAAATCGATTGAATGAATGTGGACCTCGCTGTCCTCCCTGGGACGGAGGGTCACCAGCGTGTACCGGTTGATCGTGCTCACCAGCACCGCCCCCCCGTGCTCCACGTAGTAGGAGGGCATGTCGGTGATTCCGCCCGCGAAGCTGATCCGCAGCGGGGCTCTGGCGCGCACGATCATGCGGACATCCTTCGCTCCTAGACGTGAGCGACGTTGCTGAACGGATCCATCACATCAATGGCCTGAAGACCGCGGACAAGCTCATCGATCCCGTCGTCGAGGGAGATGGTAGTCTCGTAGCCCGCACGGCGCAGTTTGGAGAAGCTCACGGTGTAATTGCGCTTGTCCGGGTCTTCGCCCGTTTCTGAGATGGTGAGCGCGAAATCGATCTTCCGGCGAATGCGCTGCGCCAGCTCCCCTTTGCGCACATTGAGGGATTCCGACCCGAGATTATAGACCTGATTGAGCATCCGCTCGCCATTGTCGAGCGCGAAGAGAAACGCACGCGCCAGGTCCCGCACATGGACAAAGGCACGCATGTGGTTCGGTTCATAGACGACCAGGGATTTCTCCTTGAGCGCCCTGAAGACGAACTCGTTGAAGAGCAGATCCAGACGCATTTGAGGCGAAAGACCAAACGCTGTCGCAGGCCGAAAGATGATGACATTCCCGCGGTCCAGGAGCGCCTTCTCCCCTTCCATCTTTGTGATCCCGTAGAGGGTAATGGGAGCGGGCACCATCTCTTCGGTGCAGATGCTGTCCGGGACTGTTCCGTAGTTGCTCAGGCTCGACGGGTAGATGATGACCTGGTGCGAGGAGCTGTGGCGGATGAGGTTGGCGGTCCCTTCGACGTTGGTCGTGCGGGCCAGCGGCGGGTCCTTCGCACAGGCCGGATATCCAACGATAGCGGCGAGATGCATCACGACATCCGCGTCTCGGAGCGTCTCCTTGACCACCGCAGGGTCCCGGACATCCCCCCGGACCAATTCCAATCGGGGGGTGGACAGGTAAGGCAAGAGCCCGAGACCGCCTTTGCGCAGGCTGTCGAGCACTCGCACCTCGTGGCCTGCCTCCAGGAGCGCCGGAACCAGCACGCATCCGATGTACCCTGCCCCACCCGTCACGAGAACCTTCATCCGCCGACCGCCGTCTCCGCAGGGCTCACACGCTTGTCCTGGCAAGAGCCCGATTCTCCTGGAACCAGGCCACCGTCCGGCGCAGCCCCTCTTCCAGGGGCACGTGGGGTTCGAAGCCCAGATCCGCCTTGGCCTTCCCGATGTCGAAGCAGCGTCGAAGTTGACCATCGGGCCGCGAGGTATCCCAGACAACGCGTCCGCGGAACCCCGTGGCCCTCGCGATCATCTCGGTCAACTCCCGGATGCTGGTCTCGACCCCCGAGGAGATATTCACCAGCTCGGTTGTGGTGTAGCGTTCAGCGGCGAGCACGATGCCTCTGGCGACGTCGCCCGCATAGACGAAATCCCGGGTCGGCCGTCCGGTGCCCCAGACCGTGACTTCCTCGGCCCCCCAGTTCGCGGCCTCAGTAAACTTTCGTACTAAGGCGGGAACGACATGGGAGGCCTCGAGGTCGAAGTTGTCATGGGGACCATACACATTGCCGGGGATGACGATCACCGCGGGGAATCCGTATTGCTTGAAGTATGCGATCGCCTGAATGTGCAGCAGCCGTTTCGCCAACGAGTAGGGGGCGCTCTCTTCCTGGGGGAGACCCGCCCAGAAGCTCTCTTCCTTCAGAGGCATGGGGGCGTGCTCGGGAAAGCCGCACCCCGCGCCGGCGGCAACAAACTTCTGCACCCCCAGCCGCCATGAATGGTGCAGCATGAAGGTGCCCATGGTCAGGTTTTGATAGAAGAAATCCGCGGGTCTGGCCTTGTTGGCCCCGATCCCTCCGACCAGACCGGCGAGATGAATCACGATATCCGGCCGGGTCTGCTCCAGAAGCTGCGCGACGGCCTCCTCCTTGGAGAGGTCGTACTCTTTGTGCCGGGCGACGAGAATGTCCCCGCATCGTTCCTTCTGCAACGCCTCGACCACATGGGAACCAATGAAGCCAGTGCCTCCCGTGACGACGACCCGCTTCTCTCGCCAGAAGCTCACTCCTGATCCTCCTCGTCTTCCGCGTGCACAATCCGTTCCACCAAATCGCAAAGGATGTGCTCGATGGTCAGATGCGCCTCCTGAATCAGCTGCACATCGTCACTCGGCACCGTAATGGCGACGTCCACAAGCGACGACACCTGCCCTCCGTTCCGTCCGAGCAAGCCAACGGTGCCGATCTGCAGTTCCGCTGCGGACTTGACCGCGCGGACAACATTTTCCGACTGGCCACTCGTGGAGATGACGAGCAACGTGTCGCCGGAGCGGCCGAGCGCCAGGATCTGTCGCGCGAAGACGTGCTCGAATCCGACATCGTTGCCCACAGCGGTGAGGCACGAAGTGTCGGTCGTGAGTGCGAGCGCCGCCATCGGAGGGCGGCGCGATTGCTTTGTCAGCGTATTGATAAATTCCCCGGCGAGGTGCTGCGCGTCCGCCGCGCTCCCTCCATTGCCACACACCATGAGTTTGCCACCTGCCCTGAGGCTGCGAGCAATCGCCCGGGCAGCCGTCAGGATGGCGTCGGTACACTGGTCATCGGTTCCCACCTTCAGGGCCGCGCTGTCGCGAAAATGGGCGCTGATCCGCGTGTGCCACGTGCTCTTCACGACGGTGTCCATGAACGCGTTCCTCCTAACCTTTTTGGGCCAAACGGCACGGGCGCGCTGGCCTCCTAGGCCTTCACGCTGAGCTCGCGCATCTTGGTCAGTGCATTCTGGGCGTCCTGATTGAACCCCCGCACGGTGTCCCGGCTATACTTGTGGTCCAGCAGCTTCAGAAGAAACTGCGGAGGCGTCGTGATGATGTGCGCACCGGCCTCGGAGGCCTCCTGGATATCGTAGGCGCGCCGGATACTTCCCACGATGATCTTCGCCTGATAGCCCCACCGGGCGAGCCATTCGGCCGTCCCACGAATGATCTTCGCCGCGTCACTCCCTTCGTCCGAGACCCTGCCAGCAAAGATGCTGACGTACGTCGCGCCCACCTTCGCCGCCATCGTCGCCTGGCCGTAGGAGAGACAGGCGGTCACATTCACGCGAATCCCGTCCCCCGTCACGGCCTTCACAACGCGAAGTGACGGCACGCCATATTCATTGATAACCGGAATCTTCACGACGATGTTGTCGGCCCAGCGGGTGAACATCTTTGCCTGAGAGATCATCTCCGCATGATCGTTGCTAGTCACTTCGACGGATACCGGCCGGGGGAAGACCAATTCCGCGATCTCTTTGGCCCCACGCTCCATCTCAAACACGCCGTCATTCAGCATGATCGTCGGGTTCGTGGTGACGCCGTCCACGAGCCCTTCGTCGAGCCACCGCTTGATCTCCGCGACATTAGCCGTATCAAGAAAGATGTCCATGCGTCTGCCTCCCCCGCAGGATGACATTCACGGCCTCGCGCAACGTCGACACTGAGTGGTCGGGGACCACTCCTCCCTTGGTTCCCGTTCCACCGGTACCGCGTTCCGGCGTCCCCACCAACACGGTCCGGCAGCCCACCGCCGCACCTGCCTCGATATCACTGATCCGGTCTCCAACCAGGTACGAGTGCGCGAGTTCGATATCCAGGGCGCGCGCCCCTTGAAGGAGCAGGCCGGGCTTGGGCTTCCGGCATGCGCAGACGACCCGGAACTCCTCCCGTACGGCCTGGGGATGATGCAGGCAGTACAACACGGCGTCGAGGCGGGCGCCGAACCGGGCGAGTTCATCGTGCATCTTCCGCGTCACAGCCTCTAGCTCGCTCGGAGTGAATCGCCCCTTGGCGATCCCGGGCTGGTTGGAGACGACCACCGTCAGCCATCCCGCTTCGTTGATCGTGCGGACGGCCTCTCCCACACCGGGAAGGAGGTGAAATTCCTCTGGCGTCGCGGGAGTGTCGACGAGGCCGGGGCTCGGGGTGTCGACCATCGCGTTGATTGTGCCGTCGCGGTCGAGAAACACGGCCTTATGCACGTGCGACGATCCTCTGCCGCAGCGCAAAGCAGACCAAGTGGTGCAATGTGACGTGCCATGATTCAATGAGCGGTGTGGCAAGCGGCTCTTCGTCGACGGGAACGAGGATGCAGACGTCGGCCATCTCCCTCAGGGCGCCCCCCCGGAAGCCGCTGAAGCCAATGATCCTGGCCCCCCGCTCCTTGGCCAGCACCATCGCCTGGATCAGGTTCTGGGACCACGCCCCGGCGGCCCCGCTCCCTGCTCCTCCGTGGACGGAGATGCCGATCAGGACGTCGGCCTCCTGTAGCCACGGCCTCAGTTGCTCGACAAAGACACTTCCAAAGCCCCCATCGTTGGTCCACGCGCTCACCAGAGGGATGTTATCTGTCAGCCCCATGACTCGAAATCGAGGTTTTCCGTCGACGATCGTGTATTTTGCCAGGTCGCACGCCAGGTGGCTGGCCGTGGATGCCGAGCCCCCGTTGCCCATGACGAAGACGGTGCTCCCACGGGTCCACGCCTCGAAGAGAATGTCCACGGCGCGTTCAAGGTCCCGCCGGGAGATCTCGCGCGCCACGCGCTCCATCTCGTCGAAGTATTGATTGATGTGACCTGCCGACTCCATGTCCGTATCAGCAGATGCCCGGGGTCAGAAATCCACGAGCACTTTCGCTCCCTCGAAATCAAAGTCGAACGCCATCTCCCTCAGGCCCTCCTGCGCCAGGACCTCTCGGAGCTGTCGCTTCGGGGGGCTGGGACAGTAGAAGACGAAGAACCCGCCGCCCCCAGCGCCCATGAGCTTTCCTCCGAGCGCGCCGTTGTCGCGTGCGAGCTCATACAACCGGTCGAATCGAGAATCCGAGATCTTCGCCGACCGGCGTTTCTTATTGTGCCAGTGCGTGTCCAATAGTTCGCCGAACCGCACGAGATCCCCCGCTTCCAGCGCGGCCTTGATGTCCAACCCCAACCGTTTGGTGGCGTGCAGGCTGTCCACCACTTCGGCCCGCGCCTCGGCGGTGTCTCGCTCCTGATCCTCCAGGATGTCGAGACTGCGGCGCTCGATCCCCGTGTAGAACAGCAGCAGGTTGGTCCGAAGCTCATCCAGGTGATGGTTGGACAGCGGCAGGGGCGCCACCGACACCCGGCCGTTCGGCGCAATCTCAAACGAAGTCAACCCGCCAAAGGCGGCGATGTACTGATCCTGCTTGCCGGCCGGGCTCCCGACGATGTCAATCTCGATTCGGCACGCCTCCTCCGCCAATTGATACGGGGACACGTGTTCGCGTTTGAGCGCGTGCAGCGCTCGCAGCAGCGCCACGAGGAAGCTGCCCGACGAGCCCATCCCCGTACCCGCGGGGATATCGGCCATGGACACGATTTCCACGCCGCGCTCCACGCCCGTGAGCCGCAACGCCTCGCGCACCAGCTCGTGCCGCACCTCGTCGAGGCTGGCCACCGTCTCGGACCGCGAATACTTCACGCGGATGAGATCGTCCACCTGTGGGCGGTTGATGGTGATATACACATACTTGTTGATCGCGGCGCTGAGCACAAACCCACCATGCTGCGAGAAATAAGACGGAAGATCCGTACCGCCGCCGCCGATGGAAATCCGCAAAGGAGCCCTGGCCAGGATCACTGGACAAGGACCCGATCGGGACGTGACGCCCTCTTCCGTCCGGCCCGGACAAGCGCATCAAACTCCGACAACCCCTGCGGGCTGCCGATCTCATAAAATCGACGTCGCGTTTTGTACGCGAGTAATTGGTGCTGCGTGATCAAGTCCGCATGCAGTTCTTCCAATGCCGACGTTTGCCCCGGCCGGACGTGCCGGAGGGCCTCCTTGCGCAAGATCGACACGCCGAAGTCAATGTACTCCATCTCCGGGAGCCTGTGGTGTTTGTCGTAGGCGGCGACGAAGTGGCCGCGAACCACCACGTTGCTGCGTTCGTAACGATCCCGGTTCTTATAGACGACCATGAGTCCCAGCCGACGGCGCTCCCGAAAGTAGGTCATCGCCCGTTGGTAATCCATCGCCAGGTAGCCGTCTCCATAGGTGACAAAAAATTCCTCGTCCAGGAGGCGCTCGACGTTCTGCAGGGCGCCCGCGGTACCCAGCAGCTGGTGGCTTTCACGCCCGTATCGGATCGAAACGCCGAGTCTCGAGCCATCGCCGAAATGGGACTCGAGCATCTCTCCGAGATAACCGGTGCACAGGATAATGTCGGTGACCCCGTGATGCTTCAGGAGCGCGAGCTGGTACTCCAGGAAAGGCCGGCCGCAGACGGGGATCATCGCCTTGGGAATGGTCCGCGTGATCGGCAGCAACCGCGTCCCTCGCCCGCCAGCGAGGATCACCGCCTGCATGGGCTGCATCTCCGTCTCAGGCCAACACGCGTCCGTGAAGCATTCGCGACACGTAACCTGGCATCTGACATCGGCGGGGGGTTTTCGACACCAAGCCGCCGGGCCCTCCTCTGTTGTCGCGTTATAATCGACTGAGATGATCATGCGGTCAGTGGTAGCAGTGACTCGTCGAGGCGTGGCCATCGGCGCTATCTTCGTGGCGTTGACCATGTCCGCGCCCCCCGACGGTCTGGGCCTTGGCGGCACTCAGGCACAGGTCGTCTCCGTCCCCGTGGGGGGCGGCCCCGAGAAATCGGAGGGGCGGGTTGACATTCAGGCATCTCCGGAACAGGTCTGGGTGGTGCTGACCGATTTCCCCGTGTATTCGATCTGGAATCCGTTCATCTATCCGGTGAAAGGGACCCCGCGGCAAGGGAGCCCGCTGGAGATCACCCTCCATCCGGGAACGGGATCAGTGACCTATCAGGCCACCGTGATGACAGCTGAGCCGAATCGCGAATTGAGCTGGACGGGAAAGGTCCTTTCCGCGGGAGTCTATACCATTACTTTCACATTCACAATCGCGCCCTTGCAGGAAGGCGTTGCGCGTCTTGAGGCCAGGGAAACGGGGAAAGGCCTGGCCCCCGTCGGCTGGTTGATCGGGGGGGACATCCCCAGGGGACTCGACCAGATGGTAAAAGCCTTGAGAAATCGAGTCGAGCTCCTGCGCGTCCCGCCCCACCCGCTTCCCGAGGTTTCAATACCGCGGCGTTAGGGACTCTAGGGTCACTGCCACAGGGCCATCCCGGGGGATTGCCAGGCGTGCGCGGGCGACCAGTACGGGATACCGGAGGGAAGCACGCCATCAAGATCTGCTACGGCCGTTCTCTCATGGGCCCAGGCAAGGGGGGCGATCTGGATGTAATCGTGGTCGCTCAGTCGTGCACGCAGCGTGCCGTCGATCGGATAGAGCTCGCCCAGGCCCTGGCTGTAGTCGTTAAACACGATGTAGTCGAAGCGCTCGCTGTCAATCACCCACCGGCCATCTGCGGTGGTGATCCATGCTGGATCTCCGCCCGCGTAGAACATCGTCTGAGGCCAATGGACGATCGTGCGGCCTCGGGGAAGATCCCCTACCACCTTGGCCGAGTAAAACGGCACAGGGTCGATGGGGGGCGGATGAGGAGTCG